>Ga0209480_10002556_pt1 | contig 12368 bp, 5 predicted proteins | sample JI61114C2DNA_FD_187501 | JGI IMG/M metagenome (GOLD analysis project Ga0209480, IMG submission 187501) | Wastewater effluent complex algal communities from Wisconsin, to seasonally profile nutrient transformation and Carbon sequestration -... | ecosystem: Engineered > WWTP > Effluent > Algae...
GTCCAGCTTTCTCAGGTATGGTCCCAGAAAAAAGATGCTGCTTATGGCGACAGGGCGGCAATAATTGCAGGTCGTTTTGCACAGTTATTTCCTGATTATGCAATACGTTACGATTATCCAAGTGCTCCCAAGAAGTTTTTTCCTGCAAATCAGAAATGGCCTTATGAAGGCCTGGTTCCTTACCGTGGGGCTAAATGGAATTGGTGGGCTTATGGTGATATCCCGGTTCAGATTGCCATAACTTATGAAAACCTGCAGGAAGGGGCTTATAACTGGAGCAGAATGGATTCGCATATAGGCAAGAATACAGATCAAAGAATCGTAAAAGATCTTTTGATTTCGGGCTATGAATTTACTGCTACTAATCCTGAGATTTATACCAATATGTCACCGGGTATGTACAGAGATATGGTGAGGGTGGGTCGGATACTTAACAGGCCCGACATTGTACACGATGGAGTGAATCGCTTCAGGGAATTTTTAAAGCTTGGTTTTTTTGCGGATGGCTGGTGGAAAGAAGGTACTGTTTCTTATCATGATCAGACGATTGGGGGGCTGGAGAGTGTGGCCAAGGCAGCAAAGGGTTATACAGATCCTGCAGACTGGAAAGGGGAGCGTTTTGAAAATCTTGATCTGACTAATACAATGCCTTTTTACAAAAGTGCTTTAAATGTAAGCCAGCAGGCAATATTCCCTAATGGTCATAAACTGCCTCTCAATGATACCTGGGCAAACCGGGCTAAACCAGTAAAAACCGATGGAATAGCTATTTCTCGCCTATGGCCATCGCTCGGGAATGCAGCTTTAGCTGCCGGTACCGGAAAGGATCAAACGATGCTCAATATAAACTGGAGCGGTAATTATGGACATTCGCATTATGATAATGCTTCGATTATCTTATTTGCGAATGGTGATGAATTGCTTTCTGATATCGGTTATACACATTCCAAGTATCGTGGATGGACATTACATACAGCATCGCACAATACGGTTGTTATAGACCAGAAAGCACAGGATATGGGAACCTTAGCAAAACCTGTAACTGGCCGCTTAATGTATTATGATGATCAGAATCCTCATGTTAAGGTTATTGATCTTGATGCGTCCCCGGCTTATTCTACATCGAATGAATATAGGAGAAGACTGATATTTGTACATGCGGCTGAAGGTATGGATTATGTGATTGACCGTTTTGATGTTGCGGGAGGGGAGACTCATGACTGGTTTCTTCATGGTATGTGTGAAGAAGAAGGGAAGCTGGAAACCAGTATTTCAATGGATCGGGCGGTTAAAACACTGGTACCAGAGTGGGGTGGAACTGCCGTACCCATGAACCAGTATGATTCGGATATTGTTGGAAAGAAAATCCATGCTTATTCTTATATGAAGGATATTCTGGCAGGCACAGCCACAAAACCATGGACTGCAACCTGGAATTATAAGAGTTCAGGCTTACGTACTCATCATATACCCCAAAAAGATACTGAGATATTCAGTTTTCGTGCACCATCGGTAAGGCTTGCCGCCGAAGATGATAATAAGCTGGATAATTTTATGCGTCTTGGAATTATGCAAAGGCATACCGGGGGTAAATCGAGTTTTCTGGCCATCCACGAACCTTTTCAAAGCAAGCCTTGGATAAAATCAGTACGTGCTGATGGTGATAACTATCTGATTGATTATGAATTGAATGGTAAAAATATTCAGGACCGGATTACCTTGCAGGGGGATAAGATCAGTATCTTCTCGAGTGCTGGTTGGAAGTATGCGAAGGGGAGTGCAAAGTCGGGAATATTAAAAGGAATCGAAAACTCAGGAGGAATGCATAATCTTGAATTGGATTCTGCTCAACCTGATGTCTCCCATGTTCGATTGGATTTTCCGGATGGATCAAGTTTGTATTTTCCAGCCAGAAATATTTCTGGAAATGTTATTCAATTGGATAATGATCCTGGTTTTTCTATGGATAATGGCGGAAAAATTCGTTTCTATACCTTTCCGCATAATGAATATTCAGAACCGGTACGTTATACTGTGTTCAGTAAATCCATCCAATAATTTTTATATTCAAGTGTAATCTGCTTTTCTCTGTTTATAAGAAATCAGAGAGTTTCCACATGATGGGAATAAATAAAATTTGGATATTGAGATTTTATATCTAATTTTCGGGTACGTTACCGTTGTGTAAATTTATCGGTACCCGAAGAGATTTTTTTAATTAATACGTACTCTTGTAAATAGAAAATATTATTCTGTGCTTAAATCAGAATATTAAACCAAATATTATTTTAAATGACAAGCTTTCTCAATCTGTTCAGGAAAGAGGATTTAAAAAATTACCAGTTCATAAATAATCAAACAGGGAATGAAGACTAATTTCAATGGACGTTCAGCCATATTACTATTACCATTTATTTTATTAGCAGGAAACAGTATAGCCCAGCGTTATCCAGGGCCATTAAGTCCGGAAGAGTCAATGAAGAAACTTAATGTGGCTAAGGGCTATAAAGTTTCTTTATTTGCATCAGAACCTCATGTTTTTGACCCGGTATCGCTCGAATTTGACGAGCAGGGAAATGCATATGTGATTGAAATGCCTGATTATCCTTATGAGGTTGAACCCGGAAAAGGCCATGGCCGAATTCGGATATTGAAAGATACAGACGGTGACGGTAAAATTGATCAATCGATCATTTTTGCCGAAAATGTAACCGAAGCAACCAGTATGCTCCCATGGAAAGGCGGACTTATTGTTACTGCTGCACCCAATATTCTTTACCTAAAGGATACCAACGGGGACGGAAAATCAGACACCCGGGAAATATTGTTCTCTGGATTTTTCCAGAATAATTCTGAGGCTCAGGTTACCAGTCTGAAATTGGGAGTTGATAATTGGATTTATGCAAATAATCGTGGTCAGAGTGGTAAAGTAATTTTCAGTAAGTCTCCTGATGCAGCACCTGTTGAGGTTAGGGGAGCTGATTTTCGTTTCAGACTAGACCGTGATGTTTTCGAACTGGAGACTGGTCCGGGACAGTTTGGACAAACTATTGACGACTGGGGACATCGTTTCTTTACAGAAAACTCCATTCACCTACAGCAGGCAGTTATTCCCTGGAGATATACTCACAGACATGCGTTCATGCCAAGCAGCAAGTTTAATGTTACTATAACAGATCATGAAGAGATCATGTTTCAGGAAATCCCACCGGCTTATTGGAGATCTGAGAGAAGCGCACGTAGAAACAGGATGTTCAAAGAAGCTAATCTTAACAGGATAGAATGGGCAGAAGATCACTTTACTGGCGCATCAGGAGGTACTATTTATAATGGAGATGCCCTGCCACAGGAATTTTATGGTAATATTTTTACAACAGATGTGTCAGGAAGCCTGATTCACAGAGATATTTTAAGTCCAAGTGAAACAAGTCCGGTATTAGTTGCAAAACGTGCTGAATCCGAAAAAAACAGAGAATTTATCTACTCCACTGATACCTGGTTCCGTCCGGTAACCTTTTCTGTTGGCCCTGATGGATATTTATATATTTTGGATTATTACAGACAACATATTGAAACACCGGTTTCAATTCCTGATGATCTTAAAGCCGAAATGGATTTTATGGCTGGCAGTGATATGGGCAGGATTTATCGGCTTTTGCCCGAAAATGGTACTTATCAGGGAGTAAAAGTAGATCTAAAGAATGCTACCGGACTTCAACTGGTAGATTATCTGTCGCACAAAAACGGCTGGTATCGCAGTAATGCACAGCGTTTGCTGCTTGAACGCCAGGATAAAACTGTAATTCCTGCTGTGATCTCATTGTTTTCAAATAGCCAGGACGCAAGAACAAGACTACATGCACTTTATGTTCTTGAAGGATTGAACGCATTAACTGAAAAGATCGTTAAAAAATCATTGCTTGATTCTGAACCTGGAGTTCGGGAAAATGGCATCATACTTGCAGAAAGATATCCTAAAACAGTTAAACTGTTAATTCCAATGGTTAATGACCCATCTAAACGTGTTGCTTTACAGGCTGCACTTAGTCTGGGACAGTTTAAAGGAAACAAGGTGATTGAAGCTTTGGCTGAGGTGATCAGGAAATATGGACAGAATGATTGGTTCAGGAGTGCAGTTATAAGCTCTGAGGCCGGTTCTTCAGTTGAAATTTTAAACTCACTTATTAAGGATAGTGCGTTCTTCAGTAATGAAGAGAGCTGGAAACTTAGTTTTATTCAGGATTTATCAAACATAATTGGAGCCAGGTACAATAAGGAACAGTTTTCAGCGTATTTGAGTACGTTGTCATCCGGGGCATTATCTGGAGCAAAAGTGCAACAAGCTGCCTTAAGGGGGCTTAAAGCAGGATTAAATAAAAATGAGTCTACAAAAGAGCTTGCAGGGCAATTAAATGCAGGCTCATTGGATGAAGTGAAAGAAGGATTTCAATTACTAAGAAAAAATTAGAGATATTCTGAAATAAAAATTGACCGGTAGAAATTAGAAAGATGGAAAAGCAAAAATATTCAAGAAGAAAGTTTATTGGTAAGTATCTGCTTGCCGGCTCAGTTGCAATTGGGACAGGAATATTGGTTGCCGGCAGTTCAATTAGCAGCATGGCTAAGGAAGGGGATTCTAATCAACAGCCAAAAGCTCCCCAGCCTGCACAAAAAAATCCTTGTGATGATCTTACAGGGGTTAGTGCCGATGAAGTTGCAAAACGTAAAAAACTAGCATACGTAAACAAAACGCCAATTCCGGATAGTCATTGCAGTAATTGCGCACTTTACCTTCCGCCGGCTAAGGATAAGCCTTGTGGTGGTTGTATGTTGTTTAAAGGGCCGGTTCGTGCTGAAGGATATTGTGCGTATTGGGCACCGATTAATAATTAAGAAGTATCAAGTATCAAGAATCAAGTATCAGGACTAAATTTTGGTTCATTGAAAATGGTACCATGAAATAATGAACTAATAATAATGACTATTAACTGTTTAGCAGGATATTTCTGACATCAGACATCTGACATCAGACAACTAAAAACAGACAACTAAATATGAAAGCTCTGATCTGCATTTTTTTTCTCTCTCTGGCTTATTCCGGTTTTGCTCAGAAAGGGCAACATATTCAATATTCAGGATCCTCGAATCTTCCTGGAGCTTCGGATGCAGTAATTGTTGATGATGTACCACTTGTTCATACTACACAATTCCTGCCTTTGGATAAATCCGGTAATATTGTTGGTTCTGGTGATATCAATGCGCAGGTAAATCAGGTTTTTTTGAATATTACCTCTGCTTTGAAGAATGCTGGTTCAAATCTGAATCAAACTGTTAAACTTAATATCTATATCAGGAATTCAGGCTTGATCTCAGCAGTTCAGGAACAGATCAATAGGCGGTTTAAATCAGGTAAAAGTCCTGCATTAAGTTTCGTTGCCGGGGATCTTGCTCATTCTGATGCATTGATTTCAATGGATGCAATTGCAGTTTCAGCTAAAATCAAATCAGAAGGTGTTAATTATTTGATACCAGGAAATTTATCTTCAGCTCCAGGGGTCGCCCGGGCAGCAATTTTACCTGCCGGTCCGGTGGTTTATGTTTCAGGTCAGGCGGTTAAAGGTGAACTGGCAGAAGCAACTCGTGGTACCTTAGAGCAACTTCTGGCTACACTGGTTTCATTGGGTTTGGATAAAAAAGATATTGTTCAGATTAAATCCTTTATCAGGCCAATGACTGATCTGAAAGTAGTAGAGGAGGAGTTCGCCAACTTCTTTAAGGGCAGTACCATTCCGCCAATGGTCAATGTTGAATGGACGAGTAAAGATCCGGTGATTGAAATAGAACTAATTGCTTCATCCCCAAATGCCTTATCTAAATCTAATCAACAGGTGGATTTCATTACCCCTCCGGGAATGACAGCTTCACCCGTTTACTGTAAGGTTACCCGGATTAATTATGGTCAAAAGGTTTATATATCAGGCTTATACGGGCAAGTAACTGGCAATGCAGATTCTGAACTGGCTGCCATTTTCAATCTGATGGGTACCATATTGAAAAATACGGGTAGTGATTTCAGGCATCTTGTCAAAGCAACATATTATGTTAGTAATGATGTTCATAGTGCGAAATTGAATGAAATTCGCCCTAAATATTACGATCCGCTTCGTCCGCCAGCTGCCTCAAAGGCTATGGTTAAAGAAGTTGGCAAGCCTCAGGCCGGAGTTTCTATTGATATGATCGGAGTTGTGGTCAGGTAGAAAAATTCTATTTTACCAATTCAATTACCTTAATAATTCTAACCCTAATCTATTGTTTTAATAAAAATAATTTATATATTCGGGTACGTAAACGTTAATGTACACTTATATCTTTTCTGCTTGATGGACTGGTATCATAGCAGGAGGAATCCGGACAGGTATTATGTGAACCACTCTTGTAATTTTAAACATAAATTATAGCTGTATAACCTTATATCAAGGCCAAAATTTGAATTGAAAAAAATAGCCATGAAAAATAAAAACACTGATTCATCTAGACGCAAGTTTTTAAAGCAGAGCTCTCTGGCTGGAGTGGGCACTGTGCTGACGATGGGTTTAACACCTTCTTTGCTAGCAGGGGATTTAAACAACGCAGCAAGACCAGCGATTTTAGGCGGTCCATCAGCATGGGATAAAGCCAAATGGATTAAATGGCCTATCTGGATACCTGAAACGGATGAAAAGCGTGTTCTGGAAGTGCTAAGAAGCGGAGTTTGGTCGCGTGCTGGTGTAGTTAATGAGTTTGAGGCCGCATGGGCAAATGCCAATGGAGCTAAACGTTGTTTGCTTGTTAACAATGGAACCAATGCTTTGATTGTTGCATTGAATCAACTGGATATAAAAGGTGGTGATGAAGTGCTTGTTCCGCCTTATACTTTTATATCAACCGTTCAGGCTATTCTTATGAATGGGGCTATGCCTGTGTTTGTTGATATTGATCCGGAAACATATCAGATTGATCCTTCAAAAATAGAAGCAAAGATAACACCGCGTACAAAAGCCATTTTGCCCGTCCATATTTTAGGAATGCCGGCAGATATGCCAAGAATAATGGAAATTGCCAAAAAACATAATCTTTTTGTGGTTGAAGATGCCTGTCAGGCGCCACTAACAGAAATCAATAATCAAAAGGTTGGAACGATTGGCAATGCCGGTTGTTTCAGTTTTCAAAACTCAAAAAATATTCCGATAGGTGAAGGCGGAGCGATTCTGAGTAATGATGTATCCTTCATGGATCGCTGCGTTTCTTTTCAGAATCTTGGCTTACCTTATGGCACTGCGGTTGGAACTTTTAATGCGGGAAGTGTAAGGATAGGTACCAAGGTTCGTATTACCGAGTATCAGGCTGCAATTGGTTTAGCTCAGTTACAGAGGCTGGATGCACAAACTACTGTGCGTGAAGAGAATGCTAAGTATTTGAAATCAAAGATTCAGGATATTCCCGGAATAGTTCCTTATAAATTATATGATAGTGTAACCCGGGTTTCATTCCATTTGTTTTCATTCAGATATAAGAAAGAGGACTTTAAGGGTTTATCCAGAAATGCATTTTTACAGGCTTTGCGTGCCGAAGGAGTGCCCTGTTCTGGAGGTTATACGCCATTAAACAAGCAGGAATTTTTGAAGGAAGCTTTTGCCTCAAAGAATTTTAAAAGGATGTATCATAAGGATATGCTCGATTATGATAAATATATGGAGCGAAATCAGTGCCCTGAGAATGATCTTTTATGTACAGAAATGGTATGGTTCACTCAGAACCTGCTTCTTGGCAGTCGGGAAGATATGGATTCAATTGCTAATGCAATCAGCAAGATACAGGCTAGTGCAGAATCGGTAAAAAAGTCATTGGAAAAATAAAAATTTAAGAAGCATACAGACCAATGGTCTTGTTGAAGATATTTTGATACAAAATAATATTGCATGGACAAATTAGACGGAGTTGTTGAGTTGAATCAATTAAAGACTGATACTTATGTAAATGGAAACGATGAAGAGAATCATCTGACCGCCAATACTTATAATTCGGGATTTCAAGAGGCCCACGATACTTACAATGCATTATCTGCAGCTAGTGATGGTAAAATTTATTATGTGTTATCTTCAGATCAGATCCATGTAGGAGGTAAAATGTATCTGTATGATCCCATGACAGATAAGACTGAATTTCTGGGGGATCTTACTGAAATATGTGGTGAAAAAGATCAGAATTTTGTCCCACAGGGTAAAAGTCATGCAAGGTTCTTTGAAAGGAATGGCAAACTTTACTTCTCAACTCATGTGGGTTATTATGAACTCATAAATGGAATGGACCGGCTTCCGGTTAATCCTCCTTCCGGATATAAATTATACCCTGGCGGACGTATCCTTTCTTATGACATGCAAACAAGAGAGTTCGAAAACCTCGCTTTGGTGCCCAATGGAGAAGGTGTTGTTTCGATGACAATGGATCGTGACCGGGGGCATATTTATGGTATTTCATGGCCCAATGGTAATTTTATACATTATGATCTTGATAAAAAGGAATTAAAAGACCTGGGCCGGACTTCCGGAAATGGTGAAGCAGGGGAGCCTGGTGACGATTTTCGTTCATTATGCCGCTCGCTTGTGGTAGATCCTTCTGACGGGACTGTGCATTTTTCTACTTCAGAGGGAGATGTGTTTAGCTATAATCCAGAAGAGGGGCGGGTAAATAAACTTGAAGATGTAAATCTCAGGCTTGATTATTTTGGCAAATACGATCCCACCAGACCTGGAAGTATGGGTTACAACTGGAGGAAAATTTTCTGGTATAAACCAGAGGGTTTAGCATACGGAGTTCATGGAAATTCCGGTTATTTATTTCGGTTCGATCCTAAAAATTCTAAAATTGAACTTGTCAGACGCATTACATCTGAGCCTTCAGCTAAAAGTGGTATGTTCGATCAGTTTAGTTATGGTTACCTTGGTTTTCAACTTGGACCTGATGGTAAGACTATTTATTACCTGACAGGTGGTCCGGTTTATATTGATGGTAAGCGTGTTGCAGGTCAATCAGAAATCGCTAAAGGTGCGGCAAAGGGACTTGAAAATCTACATTTAATTACTTATAACATACCGGAAGGTAAATATCAGGATCATGGCCCAATCTTTTACCCTAATGGAGATCGTCCATTATATGTAAATTCGATTGCTGTTGGCGAAGGGGGTGAAGTTTATGCCCTTGCCAGGATTACAGAAAATGGACATACACGAACCGACCTCATAAAAATTGCCGATCCTTTTAAAAGATCTATGCTGTAATACTTAATTAATTAGATTCAAAAAGCTTAAAAATTATACTATAATTTTATATTTATTTATATATTAGTGTACGTAACCGTTCCTTAGTTTTCTCTTGTTGCAGCATCAGAAAATGTATTTGTTAAAAATTGTTTATTTCGACATTGATTACATTTTTTTAATTTTTGCTATTCATTCTTATAAGCTTTACCGCATTAATTTATAGCCGATTTTATTTGAACTAAAAATATTAACCCTCTTGCTTATTTTTAAAGAATAGAATACAAAACAACTTAATGATTTCTATATGTTCGGGTACGCACCCGTTATGTTTATTGCCTATTTATTTACTATTAATTATAAACTATGCTAAAAATTTACACGATGAAGTTTAAAAAACAAAGGTATTATCCTTCCGGAGTAGGGATAGTAATGCTGCTGATGCTTTTCCTCAGTTTTTCTGAGCAGGTTTTTTCCCAGCAATTAAAAACTATAACTGGTACAGTTCTCGAAGCTGGACAGCCATTACCCGGGGTGACAGTACGGGTTAAAGGATCAACCAGAGGTACCACAACTCTGGCAAATGGAAAATACAGCATTCAGGCTGCAAGTAATGAAACACTTGTATTCGCATTTCTTGGTATGGAAACCAGGGAACTTGTTGTAGGTAACCGAACCACAATCGATGTAACTTTGCTCGTATCAAGCTCTTCTCTAAGTGAAGTGGTTGTAATTGGTTATGGTACTGTTGCAAAGCCCGATCTTACAGGATCTGTTGGTGTTGTACCAATGGATGATATGCTGAAAGCTCCGGTTGGAACATTCGCAGAGGCTTTAGCTGGTCGTGTAGCCGGTGTTAAAGTTAATGCAGCCGATGGTCAGCCTGGTGGTGGTATTAATATTGTAATTAGAGGAGCGGGTTCTTTAACTCAAAGTACATCTCCTTTATACGTAATTGATGGATTTCCTGTAGAAGATCCGGATCCTGCATCTATCAACCCTGAGGAGATCGAATCAATGACCATATTAAAGGATGCTTCTTCAACAGCGATCTACGGATCAAGAGCTGCAAACGGAGTAATCCTGATTCAGACAAAGCGTGGAAAGGTGGGTAAATCGACTGTTAATTTCTCAAGCTCTTATGGTATTCAGACCGTTCCAAAGTATGTTGATGTGATGAGTCCGTATGAGTTTATCAAATACCAGACTGAATTAAATCCAAACTCAGCAACAACTACTGCATATTTTGCTGGTGGTAAAACACTTGAAGATTACAGAAATGTTGAAGGAATTAACTTCCAGGATTATGTAATGCAGCAGGGTAATGTTCAGAATTATAATCTGGCATTAAGAGGTGGTACTGAGCAGACTAAATATTCAATTTCAGGATCATTATTTGATCAGACCGGCTCAATTATCAATACTGGCTTTAACCGTTATTCAGGTCGCGTAACATTGGATCAGACCATCAGTAATAAAATTAAAGCTGGTGTAACTGCAAATTACAGTGGAATTAAACAAAATGGTCAGATTATCAGTCAGGGTGCAGTCACTCAAGGAAACCCTACCGCATTTGCTCTTGCAAGAGCCTGGTTGTACCGTCCGATCACACCTAATCCAAATGATAATCTTTTGGAGGATGCAGTGGATGATGAGGCCTTGAATGCATCAGATTTCAGGGTTAACCCACTTATTGATCTTGAAAATCAGTATTCATATAACATCACTAACCTAATTGAAGGAAATGGTTATGTCAGTTATGATATCAATAAAGATTTGATATTAAAATCAACCGCAGGTATTCGTCATAATAAATTAACCCTTGAGCGTTTCTATAATTCAAAAACAGCACAGGGTGGACCTAGTCCGAATAACGTGAATGGAGTTAATGGTTCGATCGATAATATTTTTTCTAATAGCTTCTCAAACGAGACTACCTTGAATTACAAGAAAACATTTAAGCAGGATCACACCATTACCGGACTTGGCTTATTTGCAATCAACAGTATAAATTCAAACAGAAAGGCATATGGCGGCAGATTATTGCCAAATGAAAATCTGGGTATGGATGGTTTGGATGAAGGATTGGCCTATAATCAGATTTCAAATTCAAGCCGTAACACTATGGCATCTTATGCAGGTCGTTTAGATTATAACTATAAATCCAAATACATTGTAACAGGTACATTCAGAGCGGATGGTTCTTCAAAGTTCATCAATCACTGGGGATATTTCCCGGGAGCAGCTTTGGCCTGGAATATGCATAAGGAAGGCTTCTTTGCGAAGATATTCCCTGGCATTTCAACTTCCAAACTTAGAACCAGTTATGGTAGTAACGGTAACAACAGGGTAGGTGATTTTGATACCTATGCACGTTTAGTACAAAATATCAATGGTTATTCCTTTAATAATTCAACGCCGATTGCTTCAAATTACGTTTCTGCAGTAGGTAACCCAGATCTTAGATGGGAAAAAGTAAACACAGTTGATTTAGGATATGAAATTGGTATTTTAAAAGACAGGATCACATTCGAAGTTGATTTATACCGTAAAACAACTGAGGACCTGTTGCTTAATGCAATTTTGCCTCCATCAACAGGATTTACCTCTGCCGTTAAAAATATTGGTAAATTGAGAAATGATGGTCTTGAATTAACTTTAAACACAGTTAATGTTCAATCAAAGAATTTTATGTGGGAAAGTAATTTCAATATCAGTTTCAACAGAAACAAAGTAGTTGAACTTACCCGCGGTCAGCGTTCATTGAACAGTAATTCTGAATATGTATCTCAGTTTAATAAGCCATTATATGTTGCTGAGGTTGGAAAACCAGCAGGTATGATGATTGGCTTTATTTGGGAAGGAAATTATCAGTATGAGGATTTTGACAATCCTTCTCCGGGTGTTTATATCCTGAAGCCTAATATTCCTACCAATGGAGCGGTTCGTAATACAATTCTGCCTGGTGATATCAAATACAGGGATATGAACGGCGATGGTATTATGAATGACGCTGATTTAACTTTTATAGGAAGAGGTCAGCCAATTCACACAGGTGGTTTTTCCAATAAT
>Ga0209480_10002557_pt1 | contig 12367 bp, 13 predicted proteins | sample JI61114C2DNA_FD_187501 | JGI IMG/M metagenome (GOLD analysis project Ga0209480, IMG submission 187501) | Wastewater effluent complex algal communities from Wisconsin, to seasonally profile nutrient transformation and Carbon sequestration -... | ecosystem: Engineered > WWTP > Effluent > Algae...
AACGGCGCTGGCTGCCCCCTTGCCGGGCCATGAAGCCTTCGCAGCGCTGAACGGCTATCCGCGGAATTCGCCGGAGGATGCCCGCAAATTGTCGCCACCGCCCAAGGAAAGCGCCGTGCTGGCCGTGTTCCATAAATACAATGGCGAAGACCACCTGCTGCTGATGCGGCGCACGGTTTATCCCGGTGTACACAGCGGCCAGATCGCCTTCCCCGGCGGGAAACGTGAACCACAGGATGCCGACCTGCAAGCCACCGCGTTGCGCGAATTCGCCGAAGAGACCGGAGCCGATCTGTCACGTGTTGAAGTTGTGGGAACACTGTCGTCGGTCTTCATTCCCCCCAGTCGCACAGTGGTAAGTCCCTTCGTAGGTTGGGCTGAAAGTTTGGGGCGGCTGCGCCCGGACCCGCGCGAAGTGGCCGCACTGTTATACGTTCCCTTGCGGGAAGTTTTAGACCCCGCTTCACTCCAACACAAGCTCATCCAAGTGGCCACCGGCCACCAAGCCATGGCCGCTTACTGGCACCTCAACGGCGAAACCGTATGGGGCGCCACCGCATTGATGATCGCTGAACTGCGGGCCGTGCTGGGCGCAACGTTGGAAAGGCCGTAGTTGCTTAACCTCGAAGGATCGTGCAGAACTCCAAGGCCCGATTTGCGCAACGCTTGCTAAAAAGCCTACTTTTACCATTCAAATTCCCTGAAATGCGCCTTTCCCACACCTTCCGCAGTATCCTCGCAACCGGTTTTCTGGCCATGGCCACAGTAGCCAGCGCCGCTCCGGTAGACATCACCCTGGTACCCAACACCAGCGGGCAGTTGGATGTGCGCCTGCGGCCCAGCGCGGGATTTGATGGCATGGTAAGCAGCCTCGTCTTCACCATCCGATGGGATGCCGCCACCGATGCGCACCTTGGAACCATTCAGCAGGTGGCCCCGGCCAGCACCTACATCCCTGTTACCCGTAGCGGCAGCGAGCTGGACGATGCCGGCCAGCGCTATCAGATCTTCGTGGGCTTCGGCCTTACCCCCTTGCAGTGGATCCCTACGGACTGGGTCGCGGGACAGGAGTACACCATCGCTACCATCCCCGTTACCGGCACCGCCGAATTCAGCATGGTGAACGACACTTGGACCACCTTGAACAACGCCGACTACTACCTCGCCTTGGGCGGTGTGGATGAAACGGGTGCTATCTACGGCGACTTCACCACCGGCATTTTTGCAGGCGAACTCGTAGACGGCGTGGCCAACATAACGCCCAACCCCACCGAAGGCACCACCCTGTTTACCGTGGAACTGGCCCAAGCGCAAGACCTACGCCTGGAACTGCTGAACGCCGCCGGCCAAGTAGTCCGCAACGAAGAGCACCGCAACGCCACCGGCCTAGTGCGCATCCCGCTCGACCTTACCGACCTCGACAAAGGCGTATACCTGCTGCGCGTACACACCGGCAACACGGTGAACACGTACAGCGTGGTGCGGCGGTGAGAGGTGCGGATGAGCAAGGGACTTGCTTCTTCTCCGTTAATTGCCAGCCGTTAGACGGAAACTTAGGTTGCTGAAATTGGTAATGTATTGAACGGTTTCTGTGTGAAGTCCGAAGACTTCACAAGCAAAGCATGGATACAAGCAAACTTCATAACCCACAAGTCGCCCCGGCTGTCTTTGTTGGAACGCATATTTTGGTGGGCCGGGAAGACTTGCGGGAGATTTGGGGGAGATTGGAAACATTGGTGCAGTATGGGGTCTAAGCTACGAAGCTGGAAAAGCGTTCGGGCCAAGCACTTGGTACGGTAGCGATGATGCAAGTTGGTTCAAATGACAGTTGTACCCAAAGCACTTGGCTACCTGTATTACCGAATGAATTGGTGGAATACGGATGTGATGAAGAACCAAATATTTATCCCCATGTCCAATGTTTTGGGGATATCCGCAATTCAAATTGTAAACATAACTTGTATCGCACATCTAATATTCATTTACCTTAAATCAGATTACGGGAATTATTATAGCACATTCATTCAGTGCATTATTATTGGTATAACTATCCTAATCAACTCCCTTGTCTTTCTTCCGAACAAGAGGTATGAGAAAATCGTTGAGTCCTTTTCTACCATCGATAAGAGTACTCAGCGAGCCTACGACTACGTATTAGTCGCTTATATTATCTGCTCATTGCTCTTAGTGATTTCGACCATTGTTATTGGAAGAAATTACTACATGGCATAGCTCTATCCCCGGCCAGCTCCCGCCCCCCCGCCAGTCTTCCCGGCCCAACAACAAAGTGAGTTCCTGCTGAAAACAGGCCGGGGCGACTGGTGGGCTGCTCAGTCGATCAAGGCAAGATCGATTAAGCAGTCTTCAGACTGCCATGTAAAGCTACCTTCGACGTACCATGCCTCTCCACATCCCCTTCCAGATCACCGAATGGGCGCATGTGCCCACCACCGTTGTAAACGGCACTTCGGGCACGGCCACCATGCGCATCCAACAGCTCGGCGACTTGCGTATCCGGATGGTCGAGTACAGTGCGAATTACCTCGCGGACCACTGGTGCGAACTTGGCCACTTGGTCTTTGTGCTTGAAGGCGAACTCATCAATGAATTGAAAGATGGATCCACCACTGTGATGAAGGCAGGATCCTCCTACGCGGTCTCTGATGGGTTGAGCCAACACCGCTCGCGCACCGTGAATGCAGTAAAGCTGCTGGTGGTGGATGGTGCGTTCTTGAAGTAGAATTCAAGCACGGTACGTCGCTGGAACGCGCCTGACAACCCGCCGTCGTCAGAGCGCTTTGGCGGGGGACCTGACAACTACTCCCCCATAAAGTGGTCCATCACCTTCGGCGTGACACCGCTGCTGCTGAAGCCCCCGTCGTGGAAGAGGTTCTGCATGGTGACGTAGCGGGTCAGGTCGCTGAAGAGGCTGATGCAGTATGCCGCGCAATCTTCGGCGGGGGCGTTGCCCAGCGGGCTCATTTCCTGCGCGAAGCCAAAGAAGCCGCCGAAGCCTTTGATGCCCGCGCCCGCCGTGGTCTTGGTGGGGCTTTGGCTCACGGTGTTCACGCGTACTTTTTTCGACATGCCGAGGTAATAACCCCAGCTGCGCCCGATGCTTTCAAGCAATGCTTTGGCATCGGCCATGTCTCCGTAGCCGGGGAACACGCGTTGTGCGGCGATGTAGCTGAGCGCCACCACGCTGGCATGTTCCGCCAGTGCATTGGTTTTGCTGGCAGCTTGCATCATCCGGTGGAAGCTCATGGCGCTGATGTCCAGGGTCTGATGGTACCAGTCGTAATTGAGGTCGTCGTAAGCTTTGCCTTTGCGCACATTGGGGCTCATGCCGATGCTGTGCAGCACGAAGTCCAATTCGCCGCCGAGGTGCTCCTTGCTACCGTTGAAAAGCGCTACCAAGTCCTCGTCCTTGGTGGCATCCGCGCCAATGACCTTTGCGTTGGTGGCCTCGGCCAGCTTGTTGATCTCGCCCATGCGCATGGCGATGGGTGCGTTGGTCAACACGATGGTGGCACCTTCGGCGTGCGCCAGTTCGGCCACTTTCCAAGCGATGCTCTGTTCGTTCAACGCACCGCTGATAATGCCGCGCTTTCCCTTCAATAGTCCGTGTGCCATGGTGTATTGTTTCGGCCCGAAGATAGGGGGATGTGGGGAATGTGGGGATCGGTTAGCTGTTCACTTTGCCTTCAACAGCTCCTTCGCATTTTCCAAGGCGGCCTTGCCGGGCTTTTTGCCGCTGAGCATTTGGGCCAAGGCTTTTACGCGCTCTTCAGCATTCAGTGGACGGATGTCGCTTTGCACGTGCTCGGCTTCGTGGTCTTTGGTCACGAGCAAGTGCGTGTCGGCCTTGCTGGCGATCTGCGGCAGGTGGCTTATGGCGATCACTTGGCGTTGACGGGCCATCGTCTTCAACAATGTCCCTACGCGATGGGCTGCTTCACCGCTTACACCGGTGTCAATTTCGTCGAAGATCACCGTGGGCAGTTCCTTGCTTTCCGCGGCTAAGCCGATCAATGCGAGCATAACGCGGCCCAGTTCGCCGCCACTGGCCACTTTGTCCAACGGCTCAGAGGCGCGGTCTTTATTGGCGGAGAATAGGGCTCGAACGGCATCGATGCCGGTTGGTGCGGGCTCAGTGCGCGTTTGGCTGAAGTTGAACACGGCATGCGGCATGCCCAGCTCCTTCAATTGCTTGCTGACCTCGGCGCTAAGCGGCTTCAGGGCTTTCGCGCGCTTTGTGCTGAGCGCTTCTGCATGTTTCAGCCATTCGGCTCCCATGGCTTGTTCGCGTTGTTCCAATTCCTTCAGCGCCGTTTCCATGGATCCTATGCGGGCGATCTTCTCCTTCAGCTCGTCGCGCAAAGCGATTAGGGCATCCGCATTTTCCACGCGGTGCTTTTGCTCCAAACGGTTCAAGAGGTCCGCACGTTCGCGGAGCCGGTCGGCTGCTTTGGGGTCCAGGTTGATCTCGCTGGCCAAACGGGCTGCTTCTTCGGCAATATCCTTCAACTCAATGCTTGCACTTTGAAGGCGTTCGGCCAAGGCTTGCCCGCCAGCATCCAGCCGGGCGGCCTTTGAGGTGTGCTGCCGAAGTGTGGCCAGCAACGCCGCGATGCCGCGATCCGCGTTGATGCCTTCCTCGATCCCTAGAAAAGCACCGACCAGTTCACCCGCGTTTTCCGCTCGCGATAAAGCACGCTCCAGTTCCGGCTGTTCCCCGGCCACCAAGCGTGCGGCTTCCAACTCTTCGAATTGAAACTGCAAGTAGTCGCGTTCACTTTGTGCGTTGCTTTCTTCTTCGCGCAACCGGGCCAATTCATCTTTCACCTTCCGCCATGCGGAAAAGCCGCTCGCAATGTGTTTCACCTCCCCGCCTTCACCGGCGAAATGGTCCACGAGTCCGAGTTGGAACGCGGGCGAATTCAATAGCAACGTGTGGTGCTGGCTGTGGACATGAACGAGCAAGCCACCTAATTCGCGGAGCTGCTCCAGGCGTACGGGCGTGTCGTTCACGAATGCGCGCGAGCGGCCGCCGGGTTCCAATTGGCGGCGCAACAGCAACGGTTCTTCAAGAGGCAATCCGTTGCGTTCGCACCATTCCGCCGCAGGCGATGAACCCCGCCCCGCTCCCACTTCAAGCTCGATCACGCAGCGCTTCGCGGCATTGCGCAACAGGTTGCCTTCGGCCCGATCGCCGAGCAACAAGCCCAATGCGCCGATCAAAATGCTCTTGCCGCTGCCGGTCTCGCCGGTGATCACCGTAAGGCCCGCGCCGAGATCCAGCTCCAGCTGATCGATCAGTAAATAGTTCTGCACGTGGAGCTTCCGGAGCATGGCGCGAAGATCGGGTATTAGTTCCATCAATGCTCCACAGATGCCATAGATGCTTCGGTCCCATACGTGTCGGACGGAATGCGAGCACTAATTGAAGAGCCACAGATTACACGGATTACACAGATGAATGCCGGCCTCAATGGAAAACCCTCGGATATACACAGATGCGACCTTCGGTCGGAATGCCGGCCTCAATGAGGGAGCCACAGATTACACAGATTACGCCGATGAATTCCGGCCTCAATGCGGTAACGACGGGATTTCACAGATGCGACCTTCGGTCCGAATGCCGGCCACCATGGGGGAGCCACAGAACCTGTCCCGCCAGAGCGGGATTGCACATATTTTTCGCCGCAGGCAATGTGCTTGCAACTCGACCGCGCCCCGCAATACAACATCGGCGTAATCGGCGAAATCTGTGGCTCAAAACAAGAATCGTGGCCGAAAAAAAAGGTCCACAAAACCTGTCCCACCATAGCAGGGTTGCACAGGTTTTTTTGCCGCAGGCAATGTGTTTGCAACTCGACCGCGCCCCGCAATGCAACATCGGCGTAATCGGCGAAATCTGTGGCTAAAAAATGGATCACCGGTCAAGACGACGCTTTGCGGCGGTCCGATTTGTGCGCGAGGATACGATTACAGTCCCAAGAGATGACAACCCCAATACGCCAACGCCGCCAGCAAAGCACTGATCGGAATGGTGATGATCCACGCCCAAAGCAGGCGGATGGTAACACCCCAGCGAACTGCGCTAAGCCGTTTGGTGGCACCTACGCCGATGATGCTGCCCGTGATGGTGTGCGTGGTGCTCACTGGTATGCCCATCTGTTCGGTGAGATACAGGGTGATGGCGCCGCCGCTTTCCGCGCAAACGCCTTCCAATGGAGACACCTTGGTAATGCGTGTGCCCATGGTCTTGATGATCTTCCAACCACCGCTCAAGGTGCCCAAACTGATCGCTGTGTAGCACGCCAACGGCACCCACGTGGGCATGTCTTTGAAATCGGAGATGTCCCCGTTGGCGATCAGCGCTGCCGCGATAATGCCCATCACCTTCTGCGCATCGTTGCCGCCATGGCCCACGCTAACGGCCGCTGAGGAGACCAATTGCAGCCGCTTGAACATCTTGGCCATGCTGAACGCGCTGGGCGTTTTCACCTTTTCCACGTAGACGTATGCGATGATGAAGATCAATGCGAACACCATCATTCCGTATCGGATCCAGGAATTGTCGCCTTTCGAGATCGCCTTGGTAAGCTTGGCTTCGTCCAAAGTAGGATCCACGTCATGGATGATCCGCTTGGCGACGCCTGAAGCACCGATCTTGGAATAGAGCGCCAGCAATGGCGTGGCTTCATCCAATTTCAATTGCGCCTGTTCGTACAGTGCAGTGGTGCTGGGGTCGAGCTGCGCTTGGGTGTGCAAAACATCCACCTGCATTACGCTGGCGATGTTGTCTTCCATCTTCCCTTCTTGCAAATGCAGGAATAGGAACCATGTAAAGATCGAGGTAAGGATGATGAGTGAGACGCGGAACCAGGTATTCTCCACCAATGTGACCAAGGACACGAACATGCTGAGGGCCATGCCCAGCAAGGGTGCCAGGAAGATGAAGGCGACGATCTTGAGGATCATGCCGCTTTCCACCACGTCAGCGAACGAAAGCCCTGTTTGTGTGGAGAACGCATGCGTGAGCGCAGCCCCTGCGAAGCCGCCGATCAGGGTATGCGAACTGCTGCTGGGGATCCCGTACCACCAAGTCAACAGATTCCAAATGATAGCGGCGACCAGCCCGCTCAAGATCACCGGCAAGGTGATGAACTGGGCATGCACCGTTTTGCTGATGGTGTTCGCCACCGCATGGTCCTTGAAAATGAAGAAGGCAACGAAATTGAACATCGCCGCCCACGCCACGGCCTGGAAGGGTGAAAGCACTTTCGTGCTCACTACCGTGGCGATGGAGTTGGCGGCGTCGTGAAAGCCGTTGATGTAGTCGAAAACCAGCGCCAGGATGATGATGACCACGATCAAGCTCATCCTATTTGAGTTGGAGCGTGGACCGTTGAAACGCTGAGGTGCATACGAGAAAGTAACAGACCTAAACTGTCCATGAGTTGCCTTAGCATGCTCAGCGCCTCTGCGCCTCTGCGGCAGTAACACATTACGCGTACTTGAGCATGATCGATTCGATCACGTTCGCCACGTCCTCACACTTGTCCGTGGCCAGTTCCAGTACCACGTAGGTCTCTTTCATTTTGATCAAATGGATGGCGTCCTTCTCATTCGCGAAGAGCTGTTCAATGGCCGCATCGAACACCTCGTCCGCCTCGTTCTCCATGCTGTTCACATCGATCACGAATTGCTGGTGCGCATTGGGCTTGTTCAGGTCGCGCAGGTGATGCACGGCCATCTGGACGATCTTGGCGCCTTCGTTCACCAAACGGGCCAGTTCGCGGCAGGTCTCATCGGGCTTTTCGATGTGGAAGAGCTCGAGGTTCTTCGCGCTGGCCAGAATGTAGTCAGCAACATCGTCCAAACTCCCGGCTAATGCGTGAATGTCTTCACGGTCAATGGGCGTAATGAAATTCCGCGCCAGTTCCTTGAAGATGGTGTGCGTAAGGTCGTCGTTGGCGCGCTCCTGCAAAACCAACCGTTCCAGCAATGCGGTGCGTTGTGCACCGGGTTCGGTGGCCATGATGTGTATCAGGTCCTCGCTCATCTTCAGCACGTTGGCCGCAGATGCTTCGAAGTGATAGAAGAAAACCCGGTCCTTGGGCTTGAACAAGCGGAAGAAGGCTCCAATGGGCATGGTGGGTGCGCTGTTGCGTGGCCAAATGTAACTGCCGTCAACTCAACGGGATTTATCCGTACCCATCCATAACCATACGGTAACATTCCCAATAGCGTTATTTCGCACAAACCGGAGCGGCGATCACGTCTTTCATTGCTGCGCTGTACGTTCGCGCATCGCCATTCCGCACCATTCCCTTCGAAAGCGCACCATGTTCTATGCATTCAACGGCTACAAACCCGTGGCCCATCCGTCGGCTTTCGTGCATCCACAAGCAGTGGTAACGGGCAACGTGATCATCGGTAAAAACGTGTACATCGGGCCCGGGGCGGCGCTGCGCGGCGATTGGGGCGAGATCATCGTGGCTGACGGTTGTAATGTGCAGGAGAACTGCACCGTCCACATGTTCCCCGGCGTCACGGTGCGGTTGGAGGAAGGAGCGCACATCGGTCACGGCGCCATCATCCACGGTGCACATGTAGGTCGCAACTGTTTGGTGGGCATGAACGCGGTGCTGATGGACCGCGTGGAACTGGGTGATGGTTGCATCGTGGGCGCATTGGCCTTCCTGCCAGCGGATTCGGTGTGGGCCCCGCGGAAGGTGATCGTGGGCAATCCCGCGAAGGCGGTAAAGGACGTAAGCGATGACATGCTCGCTTGGAAAACAGCGGGCACGAAGCTTTACCAAGCCCTGCCTGCGGAGCTGTGGGCTACGTTGGAAGCCTGTGAACCGCTGCGCGAAGTGCCCGCTGACCGGCAGCCGATCACAGCACTGTACAAGACGTGGAACGAGTCGAAGGGGTGAATTGCTTGGTCTGCTTTTAGTTTTCAGTGGCAGCGGCAGTCGGCAGTGGCAGTGGCAGTGGGCCACGATGGTGAGCAGTGCCGCGCCGCTGTGAGGTGCAATGCAGGGTGCGAACCAATAAAGCACCATCGGGCCAACGACGCACGGTATCAAGCGTTCGTTCGAGTAACCAGAGTTGCACCCCACGTGCACGAAGCGCAATCAGGCAACAACGCCGATTGTCAAGTTTGGTGCAATGTTGCCTAACGAAGGTTAAACGAAAACACCGGTTCATCGAACCTAATCCTCCGTTCGGCGTAAGAGGTCCAAATAACAAGCGCATGCTAGCAAACCGTATCAAGCACATCATGGTAGTGGACGATGAGGATGATTACCACTTGATCACGCGCATGATGCTGAAAAAGTCCGGATACGGAGGCAAGGTCAGCGCATTCCAAGACCCGGACATCGCGCTCCAGCATTTACGCACCACTGCCGATCAGCCGGACCTGTTGCTGGTGGATATCAACATGCCTTCCACTAATGGTTTCGAATTCATCCGGCACTGCAACACTGAAAACCTCATTTCTGCCGCCTCAACCACGGTGGTACTCTGTTCCAGCAGCAATCGTCCGGTGGACATGGCCATGGCCGACCAGCTCCCGAACGTGAGTGCCTACGTAGAGAAACCACTGACTAAAGAGCGCTTCCTGCTCATCGCAAACGAACACATCCAGCGCCGCTCCAGCGCAAACTGAACATGAAAAAGATCTTGATCATCGAAGATGAGTCCATCATTTCATTCGGCTACCAGTTGCAACTGGAACGGATGGGCTTCGAAGTTTCCGGCCGTGCATCCAGCAGCGCCGAAGCAGAAATACTCCTGAAAGAGACCAACCCCGACGCCATCATGATGGACGTCTATCTCAAAGGTGAAAAGAACGGGTTGGAATTAGCGCGGGAGATCCGGCGCACGGACCAGATGCCGATCATTTTCCTTACGGCGAGCAGCCGGCCGGAGATCGTGGACGGCATCAGCAAACTGGACCATTGCCACTACTTGCTGAAGCCGATCGACCCCGACGGGCTCAACCAAGTGCTTTACGGCATCATGGACGGCCATGCCTGAACTGTTGAAAATGGACGAGGCCGGGCGCAACGAACGGTTGCACCGGTTCTCGCATGACCTGAAGAACCGCCTCGGTGCGCTTTGGCAGGCTGCCAACTTGCTGCACGAGCTGCCGCCGGGTCCGGAACACAAGGAATTGGTGGAAATGGCGGAGAAAAACTACTTCGCCGGCGCGCGGCAAGTAGAGCAACTCCTGGACGGATTTGGCGTGCCGCGCGGTGTTGAGACCGCGCACCGCGAAATCGTGGCCGTACGGCAAGTGCTGGAGCGGTCCGTAAAAAGCATGGCCTTCCGTTCCACGCCCAAAAAGCAGCATTATGTCCTCTCCGTCGGGGCGGACGTTCGCGTACTGGCGGACCCGCGTCTATTCGCAAACATTGCCGAAGCACTGCTGTCCAACGCAAGTAAGTTTTCGCCGGAGGGCGCACAGATCAACATTTTCGCCGAGGAAGCCGATGGCCTTTTACAATTGACTGTTGCAGACCCTGGAGTGGGACTGTCCGGGAAAGACCTCGAGGAGATCTTCACGCGTTATGCCATGCTCTCATCGCAGAGCACCGGCGGCGAAAGCCAAGCCAGAAGCACACTTTCCAGAGCGAAGCAATGGGCGGAAGCGCAAGGCGGAACACTTTCTGCCAGCAGCCAAGGCATCGGCAAAGGCAGCTCGTTCACAGTGGCATTACTTGTGGCGTAAAGCACTACAAGGCTTCCTCCGCGACCTTCGCAATTTTCTTCGCAACGCGCTGGCCTTTGCTGTTGAAGGCCACGTTGAACTGCACCATCGTGCCAACGGTAAGATCGCTGAACTCGATGCCGTCCAGATCGTCGCGGATGAAGAACACGTTGTTGTCCGGAAAACGGATGAAGCCGTAACCCGCGTGCAGGCTCATGATCTCGCCGGTGTAGCGTTCCTCGTCGTTGTAGTCGCTTATGCTTACCAATGGGCGTTCGCCTTCGGGTTCGCGGGGGGTGGATTCTTTCAGCACGAACATTTCGCGGACCGTCTCGTCGTCCGACCGCAGACCTTCTTCCACCAAGTCCGCCATCTCCAGCGGCCAGCTTACCTCATTCCATAGGTCCGTACTGGTCTTGGTGGTCTGCTGTTCGCCGGTTGTCTCGTCCGTGTATTCGAAATCCCAGCCCAGAAGCATCGTATTGCAGCCCAGTGCGTGCAATTTTTTCACCAAGGGCACATGGTCACCATCACTGGCGATAAGTGCCACTACGTCGAACCTTTTCAGCATGCACAGCTCGTAGGTCTCCAGGGCCATCAGCACATCGATGCCTTTTTCCCGTTTGCGGCCCATAAGGTCCTTCACCGGGAGGTAGTGCGTTTGCACGCCGTTGTACATAAGCACATCATCGAAAACACGATCGTAGTAGAGCTGGTTCGTCTTCTCATTGGCGTCCTTGGCACTGAAGCGGCCACGGAAAAAATGTGCATCGATGATGTGGCAGAGGTTGGGCAGGGTGCCTTCCCGCTCCGCCACCATCTGCTTGATGAACTCGTGCAGGCCACCGATATGCAGTCGGCGGCGGTGCGGATGCACGTAGTTGTAGTAGTTGCTCACATGGGTGAAATAACTGCCATCGTAGAAAACGCCGACTTTCAGGGACGGCTTGCGTGTGGATTCCATTAGCGTTAGGAATAAGTGAGATTAGGGAACGCGAAATTACCGGCACGGAGCTTGTTTCCAAATGGATTTTGCGATCATTCACAGCAGAAAATCCTGTCCAGTTAACTTTCGACCCATGCCAAGGGCACTTTTCCCCTTATTTTTCGTTTGTTCGCTGGCCGCTTCCGCGCAGGTTAATTCCGGCACGGGCACATTGCTCACTTTCTCCGACGCCATCGCACTGCAGCTATCCAAAGCGCAGGCCTTCGAGTTATCCCTGCGGTCTTGGGAATACAGTTTCGGCCAACAGCCCGGCGCCACGCTACTGCAGGTGGACACGGCCAACGGACGGATCGAGGGATCAGCGCGGGTCAACTACCGCAGTACGGGCTTAGGAAGTCGGGAAGCCACCATGGGCGCTATTGTGTACCGCATTACCATTGAGGCACGCAACGGCCAGTGCTTGGTGCGCATCGCGCAGTTGGAGCACACTGGGAACCAAGCCGCCCCGGGCGGCGGCGTTGACCTTGGGCCGATCTACGTGGGCGATCGCCCGGTGCAGAAAACACGGGGCATTAGCCAAGGCAGCGCACAACGGCTCCATGCCGACATGCGCGACCAGGCCACGCGGAAGGTACAAGAGGCCATGCACGCGTTCGCGGCACGCCTGCGGCTGCTGGCCGCCGCCCCGTAAC
>Ga0209480_10002559_pt1 | contig 12356 bp, 14 predicted proteins | sample JI61114C2DNA_FD_187501 | JGI IMG/M metagenome (GOLD analysis project Ga0209480, IMG submission 187501) | Wastewater effluent complex algal communities from Wisconsin, to seasonally profile nutrient transformation and Carbon sequestration -... | ecosystem: Engineered > WWTP > Effluent > Algae...
CACGCTTTTAAAGCTGATTTTTCTATTGTAAAAGCATGGAAAGGCGACGAAGCAGGAAACTTAATATTCAAAGGAACCGCAAGAAATTTCAATCCATCAATGTGCGGCGCTGGAAAAATAACTATTGCTGAAGTTGAAGAATTACTCCCAGCAGGAAGCTTAAATCCTAATGAAATTCACATTCCAGGAATATTAATTCAAAGAATCTTCCAAGGCGAAAAATTTGAAAAAAGAATTGAGCAACGTACCACTCGCAAAAGAGCATAATCATGGCATTAGATAAAAACGATATAGCAAAAAGAATAGCTAAAGAAGTAAAAGATGGCTATTATGTAAACTTAGGAATTGGTATTCCAACATTGGTTGCTAATTATGTTCGCACCGATATTTCAGTCGAATTTCAAAGTGAAAATGGTGTTCTAGGAATGGGACCATTTCCATTTGAAGGCGAAGAAGATGCCGATTTAATCAACGCAGGAAAACAAACTATTACTACGTTGCCTGGAGCAAGTTTCTTCGATTCTGCATTCAGTTTCGGAATGATACGTGGTCAACACGTAGATTTAACCATTCTTGGCGCAATGGAAGTTTCAGAAAACGGAGACATCGCCAATTGGAAAATCCCAGGAAAAATGGTAAAAGGAATGGGTGGCGCAATGGATTTAGTAGCCTCTGCCGATAATATTATTGTTGCTATGATGCACGTTAATAAAGCTGGTGAAAGTAAGATTTTAAAACGTTGTACTTTGCCTTTAACTGGTGTTGGCTGTGTGAAAAAAGTAGTTACTGAATTAGCCGTTTTAGAAATCACTCCAAAAGGGTTCAAATTATTAGAACGCGCACCAGGAGTTTCTGTTGAACACATTATAGCTTCAACCGAAGCTGATTTAATTATTGAAGGCGATATTCCTGAAATGATGATTGATTAATAAAAAACATAATTCTTTAAATAAAAAACCACAAAATTCGATTGAGTTTTGTGGTTTTCTTTTTATTCTAATAATGCTTATTTTCTACTTTCCAAATACTCCAATAAAACTTCATTGGCATTCCCAAAGGTTGGAAATTGTTCTACAACACTCACAGCTCGTTTTTTATTCAATTTGTAAGTCAAATCAAATTCTGTAGTGAACAAAATTGCACTTAAGAAAGGATTATTTATAAACTCTAATAATCTTGCAAAAGCATTTTCTATCGTATGAATTTCAAATAGTTCTTCCTGCTGAAACTTAAATTTTAATTCCAACTTCAAAACATCTTCATCCATTATCGGACGCACATAAATATTCATCAATTCTGCATTTCCGATAGTTTTTGCTAAAGTCAATTTGGCAAAAGTTCCATCTTCTAAACTAGCTTTAACTTTGGTATAAAATTCTGAAAATGTTTCTTGAAAAGACATATTTAAGAGTGTTTGTAAAATAGTTAACCGAAAATTCACAAATTATCTAAATTTATTTTAAACTTAAAATTTGCGAATTTGCGGTAATCTTTTAATTATAAGTTAGCAAAGAAATCGTTTCCTTTATCATCAGTGATAATAAAAGCTGGGAAATCTTTTACAGTAATTTTTCTCACTGCTTCCATTCCGAGTTCTTCGAAATCTACAACCTCAACTTTTAGGATATTATCTTGAGCTAAAATAGCTGCTGGTCCACCAATCGAACCTAAATAGAATCCGCCATAAGTTTTACAAGCTTCCATTACTTCTTTAGTTCGATTCCCTTTGGCAAGCATAATCATACTTCCACCAGCTTTTTGGAACTCTTCTACATAAACATCCATTCGTCCTGCTGTTGTTGGTCCGAAACTTCCTGAAGGCATTCCGTCTGGAGTTTTTGCTGGTCCAGCATAATATACAGGATGGTTTTTGAAATATTCTGGCATTGGTTTTCCTGCATCCAATAATTCCTTAATTTTTGCATGCGCAATATCTCTCGCAACAATTAAAGTTCCATTTAATTTTAATCGTGTTTTAATTGGATATTTAGATAATTCAGCTAAAATTTCAGACATTGGACGATTCAAATCAACCTCAACTGCTGCCTCTAAATGTGGTGGAACAGCTGGTAAAAATTGTTGCGGATTTACCTCTAATTGTTCTAAGAAAACTCCATCTTTCGTAATTTTTCCTTTAATATTTCTATCGGCAGAACATGAAACTCCTAATCCAACTGGACAAGAAGCAGCATGACGTGGTAAACGAATTACACGAACATCATGTGCAAAATATTTTCCTCCAAATTGAGCTCCAATTGCACTTTCTTGACAATATTGCAATACTTTTTGTTCCCATTCTAAATCACGAAAAGCTTGACCAGCCATGTTTCCAGTAGTTGGAAGATGGTCAAAATATCCTGCAGATGCTTTTTTAACTGCTGCTAAATTTGCTTCAGCAGAAGTTCCACCAATTACCAAAGCTAAATGATATGGCGGACAAGCAGAAGTTCCTAAATCTTTAATTTTCTCACGTACAAATTCTTCCATTGATTTTTCATTCAACAAAGATTTTGTTTTTTGATACAAAAATGTCTTATTAGCAGAACCACCACCTTTTGTTAAAAATAAAAACTCATACGAAGCACCTTTTTTGGCATAAATATCAATTTGAGCTGGAAGATTTGAACCCGAATTTTTCTCTTCAAACATCGAAATCGGAACAATTTGTGAGTAACGAAGATTCTTGTTTTGAAACGTGTTGAAAATTCCTCTTGATAACCATTCGGCATCATCAACTCCAGTGTAAACATTTTCACCTTTTTTTGCCATGACAATTGCGGTTCCAGTATCTTGGCAAGATGGTAGTTGACCTTCAACGGCTACAGATGCATTTTGTAATAAATTGTAAGCTACAAATCGATCATTATCTGTTGCTTCAGGGTCGTTTAAAATATTATTTAGCTTTTGCAAATGTGCCGTTCGCAACATAAATGAAACATCGTTCATGGCTTCTTGCGCCATCAATTCTAATGCTTTTGGATCAACAGTTAGAATTTCTCTGTCGCCAAATTGCTCTACTTTTACGTAGTCAGAAGTAAGTTTTTTGTATTGCGTATCATCTTTTAATATCGGATACGGATCTTGATATATAAAGTCCATTATGAAATATTTTTGAAATGTAAAGTTACGGAATAATGACGATGTATTTAAAAGAATAAAAGAGAATAAATCCCAGAATAATTACAACTATCAATCCTATCAATGAATTATCATTTTTTGCAACTTCATCAATTGATTTTTTACCTCCATAATAAATCCACATGGTAATATTTCCCACAAAGTGATTTATTAATTTATTAAATAAATTCATTGGAAATCTATTTTACAAAAAACCAACTAGCCACAAAAATTGCAGTAATCACACAAATTACATCTACTAAAAGCATTGTTCCTAAAGCATATCGAGTGTTTTTTATATTAACCGAACCGAAATAAACTGCAATTACATAAAATGTACTTTCAGCACTACATTGAAAAATACTACTCAATCTTCCTGTCATTGAATCGGCACCAAATGTATTCATCGAATCAATTAAAAATCCTCTTGAACCAGCAGAACTAAAAGGGCGAAGTAATGCAACAGGTAAAGCGTCAGTAATCTCTTTACTAACTCCCAAATTGGAGAAACCAAAAGCAATCCAGTTGCTGATAATTTCAAATAGACCACTATTTCTGAACAACGAAATAGCAACTAACATTCCTAAAACATAAGGGAAAATAGTGACTCCTGTTTTAACTCCATTATTTGCTCCAACCACAAATGCTTCATAAACGGTGGTGTTTGCTTCTGTAAATTTCTTTTCTTTTACGAACGATAATATCAATGTGAAAACAATTATAACAACCAAAATCAAAGCGGAAAGATTAGAAGTAAAATAATTTTTACCAATTAAATCCAAATGATTTACATACATCAATAAACCAATAATTGCTCCAATCATTCCCATTAATCCAGCAACCAAAGAAGCACTTTTGAAGTTGATTTTTTGTTTTATTCCTACAATTAAAAACGCAGCAATAGTTCCAATAAAAGAGGTAATTATACAAGGCAACATCACATCTGCAGGATTTGCCGCGCCTGCAGCAGCTCGATATCCAATTATTGAAGTTGCAATTAAGGTAAGTCCAGAAGCATGTAAGCACATGAACATGATTTGTGCATCACTAGCTTTATCCTTTTCTGGATTTATTTCTTGTAAACTTTCCATGGCTTTTAATCCAAATGGTGTTGCTGCCGAGTCTAATCCCAAGAAATTTGCAGCAAAATTTAAAGTCATATAAGATATCGAAGGATGGTTTTTAGGAATACTTGGAAAGACTTTTACAAAAACTGGGCTTAATATTTTTGCCAATTTTTGTGATGCGCCAGAAATAATTAGAAGTTCCATCAATCCGCAAAAGAAAGCTAGATATGCCATTAAAGGTAAAATTAAATCTAACAGAGTGCTTTTGCAGGTAGGCAATAATCCATCTGATTTTTGTTTTCCACTATAAATTTTTACAACTTTATTAGAAAAAACATACGTAGAATCAATGTTCAATGTATCACGATTTATGACCATTGTTTTTTCTGGAGCCTTTTCGATACTGTCTTTTATGAAAGCTGGTAAATCTTGAAGATATTTTTCAGAAACTAAAATTGGATCGTCTTTTTTTCCGTTTAAAACGAAATCAATAGTGTAGTTATTTCCAGAGAATAAGCTAAAAATCACAAAGACAATTGATGAAATAAAGATAACGAGCCAAAATCTACTTAATACCATGGTTTTTTGTTTTTGTAAATATAACTATTTATAAAAATATGCCACAGATTCACAGATTAATTTGATAATAGGGATATAAATTATACACCAAAATTTTAATCCAATTTCAATAAAATCAATAAAACTTCAATTTTAAAATCAGTGAATCTGTGGCTTATTTATCTATACGTGGTGTATCTCATCTTCCACCAATAAATCTTCTTTTCTGAAACGAAGGAAAACTTGAGCTACAGCAATCACGTCTTTTTCGCAATAAGTCACAATTCTATCGATGTCTTTTTCTACATAAAAAACATGACCCACTTGACTTCCATCGATATCTCCTTTTGGAGAAGGAATTCCGAGGATTTTGGTTAGTAATTTTAAAGATGTAAAATGCTTATAATCACCAAATTTCCATAACTCTAAGGTGTCTAAATGCTGAATTTCCCATGGCTTTTTCCCAAATAAATTGAGCTTATTTGGAATGGTAACTTGATTGATAATCATTCGTCGAGCTATAAATGGAAAATCAAATTCTTTGGCATTGTGCCCACAAAGAATATTTTGAGAACCATCGAAATGATTATTTAGTAGATTATTGAAATCTAATAAAATCTTTTTCTCTTCACCAAAAAAAGAGGTTACTCTAAAGTTTCGAATATCGCCTTTGGTTGTAAAATAACCAACAGAAATACAGACTATTTTTCCGAATTCGGCCCAAATTCCTGCTCTGTCATAAAATTCTTCGGCAGTGAATTCGTCTTTGCGTTGGTATTGAGTTTTTTGTTCCCAAAGTTGTTTCATTTCATCGTCAAGCGAGTTGAAATTTTCTTCTAATGGAACCGTTTCTATGTCAAGAAACAAAATGTTGTCTAAGCGGATTTTTTCAATCATAATAAGAATTTATATGGCGTTTATATTTATTAAATTACCCTGATTAACACGTAATTAGGTTGCGAATATAATTAAAATGACTTTAAATTTCCAAATTAAAATAAAAAAAACTCCTTGAATAAGTTAAAACAAACTTTGTTGATGGCTAGGTATTTCGTGTTCAAGAAGCCATTTTTTGCGCCATAAACCTCCTGCATAACCTGTTAATGAACCATCTGTTCCAATAACTCTGTGGCATGGAACTACAATCCAAAGTGGGTTTTTACCATTAGCTGATGCTACTGCTCGAATAGCTTTTACATCACCGATTTTTTTGGATAAATCCATGTAGGACATTGTTTTTCCGAAAGGAATATTGAGTAACTCTTGCCATACTTTTTTTTGGAAATCGGTTCCTTTTGGATTTAATTTGAAATCAAAATCTTTACGTTTTCCTTCAAAATATTCTTGAAGTTGTGAGACTGCTTCTTGGAGTTCGTTAGGAATTTTTGTGGAATGTTCTCCTTCTGATAAAACGGAAATTATAGAAACTCCGTTTTCATCGCCAACAATTTTGGTGATTCCGAGTGGTGAATTTATGAAAGCAGTTTTTGACATTCTTTTTAGAAAGTCTAAATATATAAAAAAATCACAAAGCAAAAAGTAAAAACTCCTCACTTTGTGATTTCAAATTAAACATGAAATTTTATTTTACTTGACTGTAAATATATTGTTCTAAAGATTGTAATTCTTCGTCGGAAAACGTTTTTGTTAAAGCAAAATTGGCTTTCATCACTTCAAATTGTGTTGGGTCAACGATTGGTTCACCTTCGCCTTTTAGAAACGTTACCATATTTGCATTCTTTTCTTTGTAGATTTTAGCAATGTCTTGCATACTTGGACCAACTAATTTAATATCTGGTTTGTGGCAAGTAGCACAAGTTCCTTTGCCTTCAAAGATTTCTTTTCCTTTTTCGGCTAATGGAAATTCTGATGTTTCAGGTTTTGCTACTTCTGTTGTTGCTTTTTCATTTGAAATTGGATTACCAAATTTGTCAACTTTTTTGTCTCCACCACAACTCACCAAAATTAGTGCTGCTAATAAAGTTAGTGATTTTAGAATTTTTCTCATTTTACCTTTTATTAAAATATTCTCAAAGGTAATCTCGAATATTTGTAGAAAATATGATTTTTATCAGAGAATAAAAATTCAATACAAATGCTATTTAGCCCTGATCTTGTCATTGTTGGAACTCTTTTTATTGTGTTGCCTTCGAGTGCCTCAGGCATCACAATAAAAAAGCGACTGACGAGAGCAGGAATAAGGTTTGCTGATAAATCCCGAGCCATTCGCTCCTATCTATTCAAAATAATCGCTGCTTCTTTAGCAAAATAAGTTGAAATTAAACTTGCTCCTGCGCGTTTGATGCACATTAATTGTTCCATCATAATTTTGTCGTGATCGAGCCAACCTCTTTCGGAAGCGGCTTTAATCATTGCATATTCGCCTGAAACATGAAAAACAGTTACCGGAACATTCACCGCATTTTTAACTTCGCGAACGATATCCAAATAAGCAATTCCTGGTTTTACCATAACCATATCGGCGCCTTCTTCAACATCCATAAGCGCCTCTTTTATGGCTTCGATGCGGTTGGCGTAATCCATTTGGTAGGTTTTTTTGTCTTTTGGTACTTCGACAGGCTCAGCATCCAAAGTAGTGTCTTTTGGCGCGCTGTCTAAAGCATCACGAAATGGTCCGTAAAATGCTGATGCGTATTTTGCCGAATAGCTCATAATTCCAACATTAAAGAAACCTGCGGAATCTAAACCTTGACGTAAACGCAAAACACGTCCGTCCATCATATCGCTTGGCGCTACGAAATCTGCTCCTGCTTGTGCGTGAGAAACGGCCATCTTTACCAAAGCATCGTTGGTTGCATCGTTAGCAACATCACCGTTTTCGATGATTCCGTCGTGACCGTAAATGGAATATGGATCTAAGGCTACGTCTGGCATTACAATCATTTCTGGACAAGCAGCTTTGATGGCTTTGATGGCTCTTTGCATCAATCCGTCAGGATTCCAAGCTTCTTTTCCAGTGTTATCTTTTAGGCTTTCGTCCACTTTTACGTAGATGTTTACAGCGCGAATTCCTAGTGCGAAAAGTTCTTTTACTTCTTCAACAGTCAAATCGATTGAACGACGGTAAATACCAACCATTGAAGGAATTTCAACTTTTACATTTTCGCCTTCTGCAATGAACATTGGGAATATAAAATCGCTCGGACTTAATGTTGTTTCGCGAACTAAACTTCTTATGGATTCGTTTACTCTTAAACGACGATTTCTTTGTAATGGAAACATACTATTTTATTTTTTAACCATTAAGGTATTAAGTTTCATTAAGAGTTTGACTTAATTTTTCTTAATTTCTTAATGGTTTAATTTATATCCAATCTTTTGGTTTTTCTAATACTTTAATTAATTTTTCTTCTTCGCTTCCGACTTCTGGATGATGATCATAATGCCATTGCACGTGTGGTGGTAATGACATCAAAATACTTTCAATTCTACCATTGGTTTTTAGTCCGAACAGCGTTCCTTTATCGTGAACTAAATTGAATTCTACATAACGACTACGACGAATTTCTTGCCAAGTTCGTTGTGCTTCTGTATAAGGTAAGTCTTTTCTTTTTTCTACAATAGGAATGTAAGCTTCTAGAAAACTATTGCCTACTTCGGTTACAAAATTGTACCAATCTTCCATTTTCATTTCCTCGGTTTCTTTGCAGTAATCGAAGAATAATCCGCCAAGTCCACGAGCTTCATTTCTGTGAGCATTCCAAAAATAAGCATCGCATTGTTTTTTATATTTTGGATAAAATTCTGGATTATGTTTGTCGCAAGCAGTTTTGCAAGTTTGATGAAAATGTTTTCCGTCTTCTTCGAATAAATAATAAGGTGTTAAATCTTGTCCGCCACCGAACCACGAATTGATTACGTTTCCGTTATCATCATACATTTCAAAATACCTCCAATTGGCATGAACCGTTGGAACCATAGGTCTTTTTGGATGAATTACTAAACTCAATCCGCAAGCAAAGAAATCGGCTTCACCAACGTTGAATATTTTTTGCATTGCTTCGGGTAATTTTCCGTGAACGGCTGAAATATTTACGCCTCCTTTTTCAAAAACATTTCCGTTTTCTATAACTCGTGTTCTTCCACCACCGCCTTCAGGGCGTTCCCAAATATCTTCACGGAATTTGGCAACACCATCAACTTCTTCTAGTTTGGAAGTGATTTTGTCTTGTAGATTTTGGATGTATGTTAGGAATTTATTTTTCATTGTATAATTCATATAATTCCATATCTAATGGTGTTTCATTTGTTGGAGTAAACTCGTTTAGTAAAGTTCTTTGCCAAACAAAACCGTTATTAACTGCTACTTTCACACTTCCTAAATTCATTTTGTGTGCAATAATTTGAAGTGTTTTCAATTGCAATTCTTCAAAAGCAAATTTAGTCATTTCTGCTACTGCAAACGAAGTAATACCTTTTCCTTCAAATTGTGAACCGATGCAATATGCAAATTCACCTTGTTTTTTATCCCAATCTATTTTCTTGATTATGATTAAACCAACTATTTGAATATCATTATTTCTAATAGCATATGTAAAATTCGTCCTTTCTGCTATTTCCTTATTTTTAACTTTAATGTATTCTATTGATTTCTCAAATGTTTCATTATCTGAAAGTGTTTTTGGGAAATAATATTTTAAATGTTCACTATTATCACTAATAAACTTATGCAACTGATTGGCATCTGTTGAATTTAGAGGATTAATTGTGAACTTTTGTGATGTCATTACTTATTATACTCCTTAACCGCTTCAATAAAAGCCTTCGCGTGATCAACTGGAATATTTGGTAAAATTCCGTGACCTAGATTTACTATATAATTGTCTTTTCCGAATTCGTCTATCATTTCGTGTACCATTTTCTTGATGGTTGGAATTGGAGACAATAATCTTGAAGGATCAAAATTTCCTTGTAAAGTAATTTTCCCGCCTGTTAAATAACGTGCGTTTCTTGCCGAACAAGTCCAATCTACACCAAGTGCTGATGCTTTACTTTTAGCCATATCGTTCAATGCAAACCAACAACCTTTTCCGAAAACAATAACTTTAGTGTCTTCTGCCAAAGCTTCAACGATTTGGTTGATGTATTTCCAAGAGAATTCTTGATAATCTACTGGTGATAACATTCCGCCCCAAGAATCAAAAATCTGAACTGCGTTACAACCAGCTTTTACTTTTTCTTTTAAATATAAAATAGTAGTATCGGTGATTTTTTGCAATAATGTATGAGCCGCAACTGGATTTGAAAAACAAAATCCTTTGGCTGTATCAAAGCTTTTTGAACCTTTTCCTTCCACACAATAACAAAAAATTGTCCAAGGTGAACCTGCAAAACCAATTAATGGAACTTCATCGTTCAACATTTCTTTGGTCAATTTGATTGCATCAAAAACGTAACCTAAAGTTTCATTCACATCTGGAACAATTACTTGGTTCACTTGTTCCATCGTACGAATTGGATTTGGAATTATTGGCCCCAAATTGTCTTTCAATTCAACGTGAATACCCATAGCTCTTGGAACTACCAAAATATCAGAAAATAAAATAGCTGCATCAGGTTTTACAATTCGTATTGGTTGAACTGTAATTTCTGCTGCTAATTCTGGAGTTTCGCAACGTGTGAAAAAATCGTATTTTTCACGTAATGCTCTGAATTCTGGTAAATATCTTCCGGCTTGACGCATCATCCAAACCGGTGGACGTTCTACTGTTTCATTATTTAATGCTCTTAAAAATAGGTCGTTTTTTAACATTGTTTAAAGTTTAAAGTTTAAAAGTTTAAAGTTGTTTCACCTTAAACTCAAACTATTTTTTAATAATATTCTATAACTTCATCAATCACATTTTCTACCGTTGGTTTTTCTGCAATTATGATGTTCTTTACTTTTTTGTTTTCTAATGCTTCTGCGGTGGTTTCTCCTATGCAAAAGCAAATTTCTTCTTTTATCGTATTCAATTTGAAATAACTCTCAACTCCTGATGGACTAAAAAATAGAATTCCGTCTATATTTTCTTTAATTTTTTTTGAAGTTATGTTGGTTTCATAAACTTCAATTTCGTTGAATGTTATTCCGTTTTCTTTTAAGGTGTTTGGTAACACATCTCGGCGTAAATTTCCGCTGAAAAAGGTATAACTTTCTTTTCCATAAATTAACGAAATGATTTCTGCTAAATCTGCAGCGTAACCTGTGTAGGCAATAACATTGAATCCGTTTTCTGTTAATAAATCCTTGGTTTTCATTCCAACAGAAAAAACATTTTTGCTTTTCAGTTCATTGCATTTTGGATGTTGTAAAACACTTTGAACTGCGTTTTGGCTTGTAAAAATTAGATTGTCATTTACTTTTGAAAGTTCAAAATTCTTGATATTGGTTTCGATAAAGTCTTCTTCTATCAGATGAATATTGGCGTCGAATAAATCTTGCTTTTGATTTGGTAAAAGCTTTTTAGTTGATAATATGTTGATTTGTTTTGTCATTTTTTTTTGGAACACAGATTTAATAAATTAGAGGAATTTACTTTTTTAGTGTCTTTTTAATTTCCGCCATTAATTCTGTTCCACCATTGTTTAAAATTTCTTGAGCTGAGTTGAATCCAAGTTTTTTCCATTCTGAAATGTCTACTACTTTTTCGATTTCTAGTTTTTGCTTTCCGTCGATCGATAGTAAAACTCCTTTGAAATTAATAATATCTTCCTTTTCATTATAAGTTGCAATCGCTCCAATTGGTGCAGTACATCCGCCTTCTAATGTTTTTAGAAATTGTCTTTCTATATAGGTGCAAATTTCAGTTTCGATGTGATTTAATTGTGAAAGAGCATCTAAAGAAAATTCATCATTTGCCATAGCAACTACAACCATCGCTCCTTGTGCTGGTGCTGGAATCATCCAATCTAAATTGATGTAATTATCTGGTTTTAAATTGATTCTTTCTAATCCTGCTGCTGCAAAAACGGCTCCGCTCCAATCATTTTCTTGTAGTTTTTGCATTCTAGTATTTACATTTCCGCGTAAGTCAACAACTTTATGATTTGGATATTTATTCCACCATTGTGCTTGACGACGTAAACTTCCTGTTGCAATTGTGGCTTCTATTTCAAGAAAATCAGTATTTCCTTTATGAACTAAAATGTCTAAAATATTGGCTCTTTCCAAAACTGCTGCTTGAACAATTCCAACTGGTAAAGCTGTTGGAACATCTTTCATTGAATGCACTGCGATATCAACTTGACCGTTAATCATTGCAATGTCTAATGTTTTGGTGAAAATTCCGGTGATTCCGAGTTCGTAAAGTGGTTTATCGAGAATGATATCACCTTGCGATTTTACGGCAATAATTTCGGTTTTATAACCTAAATCGTTGAGTTGTTTTTGAACTGTGTGTGCTTGCCAAAGTGCTAATTCACTGTCGCGAGTTCCTATACGTATTGTTTTTTCAGACATTTTATTCTTTTTTGAACCATTAAGGAATTAAGGTTCATTAAGGTTTATTATTGTGAAATTTTATTTTATAAAAATGATTTCTCTTGTTCTAGTTGAAAGACTTTTTCAATCCATTCAATTCCTTCTTCCATTGAGTCGCCATCTTTTAAATG
>Ga0209480_10002562_pt1 | contig 12354 bp, 4 predicted proteins | sample JI61114C2DNA_FD_187501 | JGI IMG/M metagenome (GOLD analysis project Ga0209480, IMG submission 187501) | Wastewater effluent complex algal communities from Wisconsin, to seasonally profile nutrient transformation and Carbon sequestration -... | ecosystem: Engineered > WWTP > Effluent > Algae...
AAGCCGACACACTGGGCAATGTATTTAAACAAGAGTGGGGTTCCTATTCCGATATGCTTCGCAAATCGTTTCACCACGAAAGGCTTTCCAGTTCCCGGAAAGGCAACAATGAATTTACAGAGGTAAATGCACCCAGCTTGTCTATTGCTTTATCCGGTACACCCAATCAGGTAACGGGCTTAATATCTTCTTCCGAAGATGGCTTATTCAGCCGTTTTATATTCTATGCTTTTAAGGTGGAGCAAAAATGGAAAGATGTTTCCCCCAATGCCAATAACATCAACCTAACAGAGCATTTTAAAGTACTATCATTAAAAGTGTTTAACATGGTCCAGTTCCTGCAACGGGAAGAAACCAACGTAACCCTAACCAATCAGCAATGGCAGCAGCTTAACCAAACCTGTGAGGCATGGCTCAACGAAGTAACCATGTTTACAGCCGAAGAAGCCGCCAGTATTGTAAAACGGTTGGGCTTGATTCTGTACCGTATGGCAATGCTGTTTACCGCCTTGCGGAAATTTGAAAATGGAGAGGCAGCAAGCCAGGTGCTTTGCACCGATGAAGATTTCAGCACCGCTTTGCGGTTGGCCGAAATCTACCTCCACCACAGTATTTTAATGTTCAACAACCTGCCAAAACAAAGCGAAGCCACCCAGTTCAAAACAGGCGACAGCAAACGCAAATTCTTTGATACTTTACCGTCAGAATTTACCCGACAACAAGCCGTTGAAACCGGAAAGCAGTTTCAACTTTCTGCCCGTACCGTGGATGACATACTCCACAATGCCACCGGCAAGGCTTTGGAAAAGCTGAAGGCCGGGCATTACCGTAAAATCTAAACACAATTTCCTTCCTGCATTGCTCCCCATGCCGCCAAACGGATGGGGTTTTTGCATTGTTTGCAGACTTTGCAAGTTTTGCACATTGCTATTTTTCTTAGTAAGTACTTGCTTTTCTTTTCTTATATTTGCCAATATTTGACAAGTCAATAAAACAACGATGAAAAGTCAATTTGGGGAGAAGATCAGAACACTCAGGGAGAAGCAGAATTTATATCTGCGGCAGGTTGCACCATTGCTTGAAATGGACACGGCTCAACTGAGTAAAATTGAAAAAGGTTTGCGACAACTCAAACGGGAACAGATACCCATCATTGCCGAAATACTCAAAGCCAGTAGTGATGAATTAATGACACTATGGTTAGCCGACCAAATTTATGATGTGGTAAAAGATGAAAAGATGGCAAATGAAGCCATGCAGGTAGCAGAGAAAAAAATTAAAAAACACAAGAAACTATGATTGAAGAACTAATAAATAAACTCAAACCTAATACAGTTATAAAAGGAAACTTATTCCCTGAGCAGGTACATGTTATTGTTGCTATGCCTTTTGGAAATGCAATTAAGTTAATTGGCCGTGGCGACAGCAATCAGGTTTATGACTTAGTTATTCCAGTTGACAAATTTTCTGAAATAGAATTTGTTGAACAAGGTTCTTATACAGGTGATGCAATTAAATTTCGTTTGGCTGTAGAAGCATTGAGATTGGGTTTAGCTTATGAGTATGATCCCTATTTTTCTTTATCCATTGCAAGAGTTGACCCATTGCCCCATCAGCTTGAGGCAGTATATGATTACTTTTTAAAACTGCCCAGAATTAGATTTTTATTAGCTGATGACCCGGGTGCAGGTAAAACAATTATGGCTGGTTTGCTGATTAAAGAATTGAAAGCAAGAGGTCTTGTTAAACGCATTTTAATTGTAACACCAGCAAACCTCACATTCCAATGGCAACGAGAATTAAAAGATAGGTTTAGAGAAAATTTTGAAATTATCAGAGGCGATGTATTGAGAGCCAACTACGGCAGCAATCCCTGGCAGGAAAAGAATCAGGTGATAACATCTGTTTCTTGGGTTTCATTACAAGAAGATGCAAACCAAAGTTTGCTTAGAGCAACATGGGATTTAGTAATAGTAGATGAAGCACATAAAATGAGTGCCTATGATGATGAGCATAAAACATATGCCTATCAACTCGGTGAAAATTTATCAGAAAGAACGGACCATTTTCTTTTAATGACTGCAACACCGCACAAAGGTGATAAAGACCAATTCCAATTGTTTATGCGATTGTTGGATAAAGATGTTTATGCAGACATTGCAAGTATTGATGAAGCATTGGAACAAAGATCTGCACCATTTTATTTGCGTAGAGTAAAAGAGGCTTTGGTTTCTTTCCCTGACCCCGAAACAGGCGTTATTAAATCTCTTTTTACGAAACGTTTGGTTCAAACTATTGAATTTAAAATTGAGGATGAAGAATGGGATTTCTATAATGAACTTACACGTTATGTAGAAGATCAATCCATCCGTGCGGCTGCTGATAATTCTGCAAGAGGAAGAGCCGTTGGGTTTACTATGGCTATGCTTCAACGGAGGTTCGCTTCAAGTTTATATGCAGTTCGTAGAAGTTTAGAGAGAATGCGAAATAAGAGAGAAGACATTCTCCGAGACCCGGAAGCATATCGCCAAAAACAAATTCAAAATAAACTACCTGAAAATTTTGAAGACCTAACAGACGAAGAACAACAAAATATAATTGATTCATTGGAGGATGCGGTTATAACAGTTGACCCTAATGAGTTAAGAATTGATATTGATAAACTAACCAGACTTATAGACCAAGCGAAGCAATTAGAATCAAGAGAAATTGAAAATAAAATTGTTCGTTTAAAAGAAGTCTTAACCAAACAAGGCGTATTCTCTGACCCTAAAATGAAACTGCTCATTTTTACTGAGCATAAGGATACATTAGATTATTTAGTTGGCGATGGAAAAGATGCAAGACCACTTGGTAAATTAGTTGAGTGGGGCTTAAATACAACTCAAATTCATGGTGGTATGAAAGTGGGTGACCGCAATACAATTGGCACTCGTATTTATGCAGAAAGAGATTTTAAAGAAGCAGCACAGGTAATGGTTGCTACAGAAGCAGCCGGTGAAGGTATCAACTTGCAGTTCTGTTGGTTGATGATAAACTTTGATATTCCCTGGAATCCAACTCGACTGGAACAGCGTATGGGGCGTATTCACCGTTACGGTCAAGAGAAAGATTGCTTGATTCTGAATTTCGTTTCTACCAATACCCGTGAAGGCAGGGTTATGGGAAAACTATTTGAACGTATTCAGCAAATTGAAGATGATCTTGACCCAAAGAAAACAGGTAAAGTATTTAATGTGCTCGGTGATGTTTTTCCAAGTAATCAGTTGGAAAAAATGTTGAGAGATATGTATTCGCATAACTTGACAGAAGAAGTAATTAAGAACAGGATTGTTGAGCAAATCGATACAGCCCACTTTAAACAAATTACCCAATCTACTTTAGAAGGTTTGGCAAAAAGAGAATTAAACCTTTCTGCTATTATTGGTAAGTCAGCGGAAGCAAAAGAAAGAAGGTTAGTTCCCGAAGTAGTGCAAGATTTCTTCATTGAGTCTGCTCCTTTTCAAGGTTTGCATCCAAAAGAAAAGCAAACGCCAAAGGGGATTTTTGCCATAGGTAAAATTCCACGTAACCTTTGGAAGAGAGGTGAAGAAAATGAAAAGAAATTTGGCATCATGGGGCATGAATATGGCAATGTTGCTTTCTCAAAAGAAATAATTAATAAAGACAATACTTTGGATTGGATTACTCCAGGGCATCCATTGTTTGAAGTAGTAAGGGAAGAAACCGTTGAGAAATTCGGTGATGAATTAAAAAAAGGAGCTGTTTTTTACGACATCAATATTAGCCTACCAGTTAAGCTCGATATTTTTTCTGCTTCAATTGTAGACGGCATGGGGCATATACTGCACAAGAGATTATTTGTAATTGAATCACAGGCTAACGGCACAATTGCAGTAAAACAACCTACTGTATTTTTAGACATCATTCCTGCAAAGGATAATCCAGTTATAAACGATGGCAGTACTTTGCCATCCAGAAGTGATTTGGAACAATACCTTGTAAATTCTGCACTCAACAGTTATTTGCATGAGGTGCAGCAAGAGAGGTTAAAAGAAACCAACACCATCGAAAAGCATTTGGAGCTAAGTTTAAATGAACTCATTAATAAGCAAAATTTAAAGTTGTCTGATTACATACAGCAACAACAGGATGGTGAGACTAATCAATATCTGCCTTCCAATATTTCACAAACCGAAAACCGTATTCTTGAACTGACCAATCGTTTAGACCACCGTAAAAGTGATTTGGCAAAAGAAAGACAATGCACAATTTCTGGCACACTCCATTTAGGTACAGCATGGGTATTGCCTCATCCCGATAGAAACCAACCCGCTATCCATGCAATGGTATCTGACCCGGAGATTGAGAGAATTGCAGTACAGAAAGTAATTGAACATGAAAACTCTCTTGGTTACGAAGTGCAAAGTGTAGAAAGCGAAAACCGTGGGTTTGATTTGATAAGCCGAAAGCCTCATCCCGAAGACCCACTAACAGCCATTGATGTAAAATTCATTGAGGTTAAAGGCAGGTCATTTATTGGCGAAGTTGCTTTAACAAGTAACGAATACAGAACAGCACAACGATTGAAAAAGGATTTTTATCTCTATGTAGTTTACAATTGTGCCACACAGCCAGAACTGCATATTATCAAAGACCCTGCATTGTTGGGATGGCAACCTATTGTAAAGGTGGAGCATTACCAATTGAAATCCGAAGTAATTATTAACTCAGCAAACAAAATATAAGAATGCCATATCCAAAACGATTAATAGAAGTTGATTTACCTATAAAAAGGATTTCATTGCAGGCGAAAAGAGAAAAGGATATGAGGCGGTGCCATGTTCCATTAATTCATATATGGCCTGCTACTCGACCTCCAGCCGCTTGTAGGTCCGTTATACTTGCATCTTTATGGCCAGACCCTGTTGATGTAAACTGTTCTACAAAGTTTATTGCTGAATTAAAGAAGGTGCTGTCTGATTTAATTTCAAATAACATAGTATTGTTTTCTGAGGATTCTTACCGTGATGCCGTTAAGATTCAGAAAAACATTAAACTACTTGACAAGCCAATAATTCAGCGTGAACTATTGCTACATATAATTGCTGATTTTGCAAACTATGACAATTCAACTTCACCAGATTTCTTAAAGCTCGTAAGAAAAATTACTTCTTTGGCAACTCATTCTTTATATGGTGAAGAGCATCCGACATTAACCGACCCTTTCTCTGGCGGAGGTGCAATTCCGTTGGAAGGTTTGAGAATTGGTGCCATCAGCTTTGCTACTGATTTGAATCCTATTTCATTTTTACTAAATAAATTAATAATAGAATACATTCCTACCTATAAGGAATTTATAACAACCTCAGTTGATAAGTACTGGTCAGAAATACAAAGAAGAGTTCAAAAGGAAATTGGTTCTCTTTATGAAAATCCAAATAAAAAGGAAACAACAGTTTCATTTATTTGGGCAAGAGTTATTAAATGTGAAGGTCCAAATTGTGGTGTTGAGATACCATTGTTGCGTTCAAATTTAATTGCAAAGAAGGGTGAAAGGTCTGTTGCATTGAAAATCATTTCAAATGGCAAAGGGGTTAAACTTAAATATGATTTGATCAGAGGCAAAGAAGCACTTAAACATTCAAAAGGTACAATAATTCGGAGCAAAGTAACTTGTCCGGCTTGTGACATGACTCACAATCCTGAAACAATGAAACGTCAGTTATTAAAAAGTAATGGCGGAGCTTCAGATTCAAAAATGATAGTTGTTGTAAGCATCTCTAAAGAAGGTAGAGGGAGGTCATATAGAATTGCTTCAGAAAAAGATTTAGATCTTTATCATAAAGCTAAAAAGCACCTTGACGAGAACAGTGATTTACTGAAATACATTCCGCTTAACAAGCTACATATTATGAGTGGTGTTTTTAATGCCCCAATTTACGGTCATAATAAATGGTCTGATCTTTTTAATTATCGCCAACTGGTGTTTCTTTCTACTACAATCAAACATCTATTAGCAGTTAAGAAAGAAATTAAAAAGGAATATGATGGAAAAAAATATGAAGCAATAATTACAACTTTAAGTTTACTTTTTGACAAATTACTTGATATGAACTCTGCATTATGCGTTTGGCAATCACATGCAGAAATTCCTGCTCATGTATTTGGCAGATGGGCTTTACCGATGATTTGGGATTATGCGGAAACAAACCCATTAGCAGGTTCAAGTGGATCATTTGAATCAACTTATAAAAGAACCTCTGATGGGTTGGAATATTTAATAAGGGGTAATTACAATGCTGGAACAGTTGCTCGACAAACTGCCACAGAATCACTTTTACCTGATGATTCTGTTGATATTTATTTTACTGACCCACCATATTACAATGCTATCCCCTATGCCGATATTTCAGATTTCTTTTATAATTGGCAGAAGGTAATTTTAAATGATGTCTTTCCAGAATCTTTTAATTTAGATGAGAGCCCCAAAAAAGAGGAAATATGTGAAATGGTAGGCTGGGATAGCGTTAGATATCCTGAAAAAGATAAGAACTTTTTTGAAAAGGAGATGACAAAAGCTTTTTCAGAAGGAAGAAGAATTTTAAAACCAAATGGAATAGGTGTAATAGTTTTTGCACATAAAGAGACTTCGAGTTGGGAGGCATTACTTCAAGCTATTATTGACAGTAACCTGATGATAACTGCATCTTGGCCAATTGACACTGAGATGCAAAGCAGATTAAGAGCTAAAAACTCGGCTGCACTTGCTTCTTCCGTTCACTTAGTTTGTCGCCCCAGAGAGAACGAAGATGGTTCATTAATACTTAATCAAATCGGTGATTGGCGTGACGTTCAAGAAGAGTTACCAAAACGTATACATGAGTGGATGCCAAGATTAGCTGATGAAGGAATAGCGGGAGCAGATGCCATCTTTGCCTGCTTGGGTCCCGCTTTGGAAATTTTCAGTCGCTATACAAAAGTGGTGCAAGCAGGTAGTGAAAGAGAAATTTCATTGCATGAATATTTGGAGAAAGTATGGGCCGCAGTAGGCCAGGAAGCATTGAATATGGTTTTTAGTGGTGGAGATGCACAGGGCTTGGAAGAGGATGCACGCATTACAGCCATGTGGCTATGGACTTTAACAGCAGGTGATAACGAAAGTAGCTCCAAAAATGAAGATGACGATATTGAAGAAGATGAATCATCAGGAAGTAGTAAACTTTCTGGAGGTTTTGTTTTAGAATTTGATGCTGCTCGTATGCTTGCTCAAGGTTTAGGAGCTAATCTGGAAGACTTAAAAACATTGATAGAAGTTAAAGGAGACAAAGCCCGTTTACTTCCTGTAATGGAAAGAATTAATAAACTATTTGGTGCAAGTGGTATACAGCAGCAACCGGTTAAAAAGAAAAAGAAAACACAATTGAGTTTGACATTTGAGAATGTAGTACCTGAAGAAGATTCAAAATTTGAAATGCCAGAATTAATAATAGAACAAACTGGTAAAACTGTCTTAGACCGTTTGCACCAGGCAATGCTTCTTTTCAGCACTGGCAGAAGCGAGGCTCTTAAAAGGTTTTTAGTTGAAGATGGAGCAGGTAAAGATGATAGATTTTGGAAATTGGCACAATCACTTACATCGCTTTATCCAAAAGACACAGATGAAAGACGATGGGTAGAGGCAGTTCAAACCTATAAAAAAAGTTTAGGATTTTAAAAAACGAAACAACCAATAATATGGCATTAAAACCTTGGTATAACGTAATCACTCCACGAGAGGATTTAGTAGAAGGGAAACCTTTGGATGCATCGGAATTTGCTGTGCATCTCGACCATGTACGGCTTGGCACAGCACCTAAAGATTACACCGACCCCGAAAGGTTCTTTCATAGAACTTACTTAACCCAAACGCTGCTGGATATGTCAGCACAAACCATCAGGCGATTTTCTGGTATCACTACCGAAACTTCACCAGTGTTTAATTTAACAACGCAGTTTGGCGGTGGTAAAACCCACTCATTGACTTTGTTATATCATTTAGCTACCACTGGCAACAAGGCAAAGAAATTTCAGGGAGTTGACCGTATTTTAACCAAAGCAGAGATTGATGAAATCAAGACTGCAAAGGTTGCCATATTCGTTGGTACTGAATTTAGTTCAGTAACAGGTCGTGGCGATGGTGATGAACCAAACAGAAAAACACCTTGGGGTGAATTAGCGTTTCAAATTGGTGGAGCCAAAGGATTTCAGCAGTTTGCTGAATTAGACAAAGCATTTATTCCACCTGGAGGGGATGATTTAAATAAGTTGTTTGATAAAAAACAACCCTACTTATTGCTTTTTGATGAGTTGCTTAATTATGTAAGCAAACACAGAAATTACCATGACCTCGGAGCACAGTTTTACAACTTCCTGCAAACGCTTACAGAATTTGTAAGAAGCAGAGACAATATTGTTTTAGCTGTTTCTATTCCGGCATCCGAAATGGAAATGAATACAGAAGATCAGGCAGATTATGACCGTTTCAAAAAAATGCTCGACCGTTTAGGTAAAGCCATGTTCATGTCGGCAGAAAAAGAAACCACAGAAATAATCCGCAGACGTTTGTTTGAATGGCATGGCTTACCTGATGAAGCAAGAAAAACGATTGGCGAATATGTAGCCTGGCTTGATGAACATAAAACACATTTGAGTTTTAATACAGAAACAGCAAGGCAACAGTTTGAATCATCCTATCCTTTTCACCCGGCTGTATTATCTCTATTTGAACGCAAGTGGCAAGCATTACCGAGATTTCAACAAACAAGAGGAGTTCTTAGGCTATTGGCATTATGGGTTGCAAAAGCCTACAATGATGGATTTAAGAAACTCACAAAAGATGCGTTAATTACATTAGGCACAGCACCACTTGAGGACCCAAATTTTAGGGCAGCGGTATTTGAGCAATTAGGAGAAAACAGATTGGAAGCAGCAGTAACAACAGACATTGCTGGTAAAGATGAATCATGGGCAGGCAGGTTAGACCTTGAAGCAATTGATGCTATAAAAAAATCACGACTTCATAAAAAATGTGCAACTACTATTTTCTTTGAATCAAATGGCGGCCAGACTGCACAAGGTTTGGCCACTTTGCCAGAAATTAAACTTTCCGTTGGTGACCCTGATTTGGATATTGGTTTGGTTGATGGTGTAATTCAGTCGTTATTGGATAGCTGTTATTATCTCACCGCAGTCAATAATAAATTCAAATATTCTATTCACGAAAATCTTATCAAAAGATTTTCAGACCGTAGAGCAAGCATTCAACCACCCACCATAAATGAATTAGTAGAAGCTGAAATCAGAAAAGTATTTGACAAAGGTCATGGCTTTGAGAAAGTAATGTTTCCGGAAAGGAATAATCAGGTTACTGATAGACCCGTTCTTTCATTGGTTGTGATGCATCCATCAAAAAGAAATGCAGATGCAGAAACAAAAACATTCTTAGAAGATATTATCAACAACTATGGTAGTTCTGCAAGGGTTTACAAAAGTGGTTTGATTTTTTGTGTTGCGGAAGATGGTCAACCGATAAAAGAAGAAGCAAAGAAATTCTTAGCCTGGGAAACAATCTATGATGAAGCCCTGGAATTGAAATTAGATGAGGAGCAACGAAAACAGGTTAAGGTAAGCATGGACAGAGCCAAGAAGGATTTGGTTGAAAACATCTGGAAGGCTTATAAAAATGTAGTTCTTCTTAACAAGAATAATCAACTACAAACAAAAGACCTTGGTTTAATTCACAGCAGTCAGGCACGAACAATTTCAGAATTGTATTTAAGTCGTTTGGAATCAGAAGGTGAGATTACAAATGAAATAAATCCGATGTTCTTGGTGCGTAACTGGCCACCGGCATTTACTGCTTGGAGCACTAAAAATGTCAGAGATGTTTTTTATCAGTCGCCACAATTTCCCCGATTAATAAATCCTGAATCCATAAAAGCAACAATTAGCAAAGGTGTTGAAAATGGTTATTTAGCTTACACAGGAAAGCAAGGTGGCAAGTACGAACCATTCTTTTTTGAAAAGTCGTTGTTTGCTGGAGATGTAGAAATTTCTGATGAAATGTATATTCTAACAGCAGAAGAAGCTCGAAAGAATATTGAACCAAGAAAATTGGCTACAATGAAAATTGTTCCTCCGTCAGTAACCCTTGAACCCAAAAAGACCTATTCATTCATTGCAAAGGGATATGATCAACACAGCGAAGAAATAAATATTGATGCAATTGAATGGAAAACGAGTTATGGCTCAATAACAGAAGCAGGTGTATTAACTGTGGAGGAAACGGAAGGGGTTTACAAAGTAACAGCACTTTCAAATGGTATATCTGCAACTTCAACAGTAACAGTTCAGAAGAAAGATGAATCCAAACCAACTCCACCAGATACACCTACTCCACCTCCACCAGCAGGTAAAACAAAAATTACTTGGTCAGGTCAAGTAGACACCAAAAAGTGGAATGTGTTTTACACAAAAGTGCTTGCAAAATTTGCCTCAAACCCCAATTTGAAAATTACAGTGAAGTTTGAGGTTGAAGATGAAGCAGCGAATGCAGAGCAGAAAAAAGAAGAAACAAAAACTGCTTTGAGAGAGATGGGGCTTGATGAAAATATATAAATGAAAAGATAAACTATGTAGATGCAGCAACAAATTCAACTAAATATCATTCCATTTACAGCACCCGTTGAGGAAACTGAATTTGCCTTTTACACGGCAAAGCAGGATGGCTATTGCCCCATACACAAAGACGATTTAAACGGAGCAATTGAAGGTTTAGTTGATGAAAGTGAACTGCATTATGGAAACTGGCTCTACACCGATTTTGCACCGGCAAAAGAAAACGCAATTATCATTTCGGTAAACCTCAATGAATGTAAATACTTTGCCCAGCACTATTACAGGCATTTAATCCGTACTCACTTCAAAGGAGTGGCGGACATTATGCGGAAGAACTTCACCAATGAAATTGAAGTTTGGTTTCACAATACAAAAGCAAGCAGTACAAAATTCAAAGTGTACAATCAGTTTACACTAAAAGTACAGCATAACAGAGTTACCGAAGGTCCCGAACTGGTTGTATCATTTGATGGCACAACAAAAGTGCTGAATAAAAGTATTGCCGAGATACACAACTTCAAAACAGAGTTATACAACTGGATAAACTGCAACGGTGAATTGAACAGGTGGAAATACCTCACCGATGAACAGAAGCTGAACCATGAAAAAAACTATCCGGTAGTGAGCAATACATTAAAGCCACACTTTGATATTGCTTTTGATGTGCCGGATTTCAAAAACCGTTATCCAAAGTATTTCACCCTGCTCAATGACTTTTATAATAATTACCTCAATACAGATGCTTTCACAGCAATCCTGCCGCTTTCAGCGGACGGATTTTTCAAACCTAACGGTTTGTCTATACAACGCATCAATGGCACATCCAATGAATTGCAGTTTGGCAATGGTGTAGGAGTTGAACCTAAGAGGGATTTAAAACGATTGAAGCCATACAAGCCAGTTCCCAAGCCAAGCAATGTAAAGTTCTTTTTCATTTATCATAAGCCCGACAGGGAACATGCAGTAAAGAATATTTGGCAGTACTTCAAAGATGGATACAACGGCCAGTACCCGTTTCCTAAAATGGAAGAGTACATCAGCCAGCCGTTTGAATTGGAAGAGAACGGCAGCATTTCATTTGATAATATTGATGATGCAGTTTCAGTAGTTCAAAAAGCAATCAAGAATAAAGACAGGTTGCCCGATACAAAATATTTCGCTGTTTACATAAGTCCGGTTCCTAAGTGGGAGAAAGACCCGAAGCGGAACAGTATTTACCACCGCATGAAAGAAATATTGTTGTACGAAGGCATCACCTCACAGGTAATCTGGAAGGAGAACATTTCTAAACCTGCATTCAATCTATTCCTGCCAAACATTGAAACGGCCATCTTAGCCAAGCTGGGCGGTGTTCCCTGGAGGCTGAAAAGAGATACTACCAATGAATTGATTGTTGGTGTAGGTGCTTTCTATTCCATTACCCGTAAATCAAAATATGTAGGATCAGCTTTCTGTTTCAACAACGAAGGCATTTTCAAAGGCTTTGATTGTTTCGGTGCAAATGATACAGATAGCATCGCAGGTTCAATCAGGGAAGCAGTTGGCAAATTCATTGCCTCCAATTACAAAGCCACAAGGCTTATTATCCATTTCTACAAAGACCTTAGTAAAAAGGAACTCAAACCCATCATTGATACCCTCCATGCGTTGGGTTTACCTATTCCGGTAATTGTAGTAACCATTAATAAAACAGAG
>Ga0209480_10002564_pt1 | contig 12349 bp, 14 predicted proteins | sample JI61114C2DNA_FD_187501 | JGI IMG/M metagenome (GOLD analysis project Ga0209480, IMG submission 187501) | Wastewater effluent complex algal communities from Wisconsin, to seasonally profile nutrient transformation and Carbon sequestration -... | ecosystem: Engineered > WWTP > Effluent > Algae...
TAATAACTGCCCGAAATATAATCATAAGGATGTGCAATTAAATTGGTATCTAATTCACTTAAAAACCAACCTGTGTTTGTCATGCACAATGGTTCGAAAATATGTTCATTGCAATAACTATTAAACGGTTGCCCGGTAAATACTTCTACCATATATCCTAATAAAGCAATACCTTCATTACAATAATTATAGTCCGCACCGGGCGCATAGGTATAAAAATTATCCTCTGCATAATAATAAGGTCCACCGACTTCAAAATAACCTTGCATAAAATCACCTAAAGGCAAGGGTGAATCACCTGCAACATAAACTGTATCTAATATATCCCAATTATCGCGCATGGCTGCAGAATGTGTCAAAAGTTGCAGCATTGTAATAGTTGAATCAGGGTAGGAGGGATGGTAAATTTCAAATGGCAAATGTAGGTTGATATCATCTTCCAATTCAAAATAACCATCTTCATATAATTGCATAATAGCAGTGGCTGTAATCGTTTTTGAAATAGATGCCAGCATAAATATGGTATTGGTGTCAACCGGCTGACCAGTGCTTAAATTAGCCACACCATAGTTGCCAACCCAGGCAAGTTTTTCATCCTTGATAATTACAGCACTCACACCAGGAATATGTTTGTTTTCCATTTGGTCGGTAATAAAAATATCAAGTGCTGTTTGTGCGTTTGCTCGCAGGCTAAGAAACGCCAGTCCCAATAGTAAAGATTTATTCATATGTTAAAACTAAAGAAAATATATCAATTTAAATAAGCAGTGGAGAATTTATTCAATTCTCTAATCTGTAAAAATTTAATTTTTGATTAACATAAATATTAAAAGAACTGACTGATAAAAGTTAAAATTATTTTAAATGAAAGATTGTATTCAGTGCATAAACTTGACAATGTGATCTAATTTTTATATATTTGTTATATTGATTTTTTTATTACGTAAATTTTAACATTGTGAGAATAGAACTATCAAATGCTTTTGAACGATTAGGGAATGTATTAATTTATGGTACTCAAAAAGTATATGCTTTAGATGCAGGGCCTGAAGGACCTAATCATCCAAATGATAAATACTTTGTAGTACGTAAAGTTGCAAATGAACAATCGTGGAATGTTGAACAAGAAATGGTAATTGTTGTGCCTATTAAGAATGAAAAACTAAAATTGCTGGAAGGAGTTATTACCGGCATTCCACATAATTGTTTGATAATTGTTGTTTCTAATAGTGATAGAGATGACGTAGACAGATTTAACATGGAGAAAAATGTCGTGGAAAATATTTGTCATTTTTCTAAACGTGATTTCCTTATCGTTCATCAAAAAGACCCTGAAATTGCTGAGTTATTTGAAAGTATGGGTTATGCTGACATTTTAGGCGAGGATGGATTAATCCGAGATGGAAAATCTGAGGGGATGCTTATTGGCATTTTACTCACACAATTACTTCAAAAAAAATATATTGGTTTTATTGATTCAGATAATTATTTTCCAGGGTCTATTTATGAGTACGTACGCATTTATTCATCCATTTTTTCGCTATCTAAATCAGATTACACAATGGGTAGAATTTTATGGCATAGCAAACCCAAGGCTATTAATTCCAATATATTATTCAGCAAATGGGGACGTGTAAGCAGATTAACAAATTATTATCTCAATAGGCTCATTAGTTTATATACCGGGTTTGAAACAGATATTATTAAAACTGCTAATGCAGGTGAGCATTGCATCAGTATGAATTTGGCAATGAATATGGACTTTGGTGCCGGGTTTACAGTTGAACCATATAATTATATCAACTTGTTTGAAAAATTTGGTGGTGTCGATAAGTTGACCAATCAATCAGATAATGGTAATAAAGTAGTGCATATTCATCAGGTGGAATCCAGAAATCCACATTTACATGAATCGAAAGGGAATGAACATGTAAATGATATGATTGATAATTCGTTAGGCAGTATTTTTCACTCATTAATTTGCCCGCTTGAATTGAAAAAAGAATTAATAAAAGAACTCAAAAAGGCGAAAATTATTTTACAAAATGAAATGCCGGTCAAAAGGGCTGTTTATAAGGCATTGGGATTATTTGATTTGAATAAAGCCAAACAAAAATTTGACCCAGATAAATTTGGTCACATGCTAACTACAGTATAAATGAAAATCCTGTTTAGTGATATTGATGGGACACTTACCAATAAATTTTCCCATGCATTTGAGGATTCGGGATTTTATTTGGATAAGTTAATCAAGGGTGGTTTCACAGTGGTATTAGCCTCATCCAAAACTTTTGAGGAGATTTGTTTTCTGCAAAACCAACTCGGGTTTTCAGAGATGTTTATTTTTGAAAATGGCAGTGGAATTGCATTTCCGCTCGATAAGTATGCTAATTTTGAAAGTATAGCAACGTGTTTTAGAGAGGGTCAATTTATTATTTGTCCCTTGGCGCCGCTGAGTTTGCCTATTAACAATTGGCGGCGAATTATGAACTTTTTTTTTGAAAATGCACCTTCATTGTCAAGTGCTAACGTTGAAGAATTAATGACAATCACCGGGTTAACGAAAGTTGCTTTAAAACGAGCCCAAAATCGAAAATTCACAGAAACATTTTTAATAAACTCGAGTACTGCGATAAACTTACAATTAATTAATAGAGAGTTATCCAAATTCCAAGGTGTAGCTGAAATAGGTAGTCGTTTTTTAACAGTCGCTCATCAAGGAATATCAAAAGGTATTGCAATTAAAAAAGTGATAGCGTTATTGAGCGAAAAGAACAAACAATTGAGCACATTTTCGATAGGTGATGGTTTAAACGATTTCACTATGTTTGACGAAACGGACAGCTGTTTCTTTTTGTCAGATGAAGTGAGCTTGCCCGATCAAATTAACCATTGTAGTTTAATTAACCCTGGCGGACCGGCTGGTTTTGCGAAAGCAGTGGAACTTTTAATAGCGCAGTAAATTGCAATATTGATAGACGACATTGCAAATATTAATGCTATCAAATAAGATTAGAGGGGAGAGCGTTTTTCGGCGAGTATTTGGAATTAAACCTTTAATCAAAAGGTCGCAATAACTAAAAGTTTGCAAAGGGATTTTGAATTGGGAAGTGGTTGTGCATCCCAATTCAAAAAAAAACAAATTAATTGGTAAGCGGACTTCCTGCATCACACATAGGTGGACAAAGGTTGGAACCTTTTCTGGCTGTAGAATAAATAGTTTCGGTATTGTCCTGGTCTTCTTCATTAACACCAACAACAATTGAAAGCGGAGCACCAACTGAATCTTGTGCAAAATACATGCGATATGCAGCGGTATTTGGATTTGTATTTCTTATGTTATTCATTGACTCCAGCTGACTGGCTTCAATGCGAATGCCTGTAACTGCAGTTTCTGTAGCCTCCGGACTTTCGCGGTATTTGCGAATGTTTTCACGTGCTACATCTTTTGATACCGACTGCGGTTCGTTATTTGCAGGCGCAAAAGGTGTCAGCGACATGCATAACATGGCCGTGGGAATAATGGTGCTTATTGTAAGAATTACAATAAGTTTTTTGTAAAACCTGATTTTTTGAGTTGCTTCCATAAATACGTATGTTTGTGTTAGTTATGCGTTAAAGTTACTATTCTTTCCCTTAGCATTATGCATAATATCACACTAGACAGGTAAACGCATTATGATTAAAAATTTTATTGGTCAGGGTATCCTCTCTCTGCTTATTATATCGCAGATTTCCTCATTTGCAAGCGCTGAGTCTGCACATAATACCCCTTCATCTTCTAGTCACTTTTCCTTACCTCCAATCGACAAGACCGAATTAGAGGAACAATTAAGTCACACCAAAGATGAATTCCAACAATTGGAATTATTGAGTCAGCTGGCTACATTTTATATAGAATGGGAAGCAGATGCTGTTGCTGCAGATAGTTTATTGACACACGGAATTGAACTTGCTGAAATTACCTATAACAACACCTTTTTGCTAAATGCTTATGCCAATTATTTAATTGTGATTGATGATTATACCTATAGTAAAAAGGTCGAGCAAATTATCAATAAGCTCACCGACTTAGCACCTCAAATTAGCGAAATACATGATGTTTGGAAATGCAAATACGCTTTGGCAAAAGGATACCAATTGATATTTAATAACGAGAAGGCTAAAGATTATGCCTACCAGGCCTTAACCAGTGCAATACAAATTAACGACATCAAGAATATAATTGCGACACATCTGGTATTAGGCGATGTTCAGCAAAAGATGAATAATAATGTTGAAGCTATCAGAAATTATTTAGATGCTTTAACTATTGCTGAAGCCGAAGAAGATGCTGAATTGCGCATGGATTGTTATGACCGCCTGTCCAATTTTTACAATTTGATAAAAGCTTATGATAAATCTATTCAATACAAATTAAAGGAATTGAACTTAGCGGAAACAGAAAGCGGCCCTGATTCTATTCGAATAATGACATTAAAATTTGACCTGGAAGTTATTGCATTTAACAACAGAACCGTAAACGAAAAACAGTTATATAAAATACTTGAATTTGCCGATAAGCACCATGTAGAAAAATTGAAAAAGTTCGGCTTAGTTGCATTTCGAAACCACCTGATTAAACAAAACGATTTAGCGCAGTTATTTAATTTATTTAATAATGAATTTCCTGCAGAACTGCAGCGTATTAAAGCTGAAGACACTACCATGTACTACAGGCTTTCAGCTTTGTTTAAGGAACACAAGGGCGACATCGACTCGGCGCAGATTTATTTTGGTTGGGCGGCCACCAGGATAAATGCAATAAACGATAAACTGCGGAAATCAAGTTTTTATATGCGGTATGGGGATTTTTTCGAACGGAATAATCTCAAGCAAGAAGCTATTGCCCAATATAGAAGTGCTTATTTGTTAGCATCATCATTGCCTTATTACGAATTTATGCTGGAGGCGTCTGATAAATTGGAAAGTATATATGTTGAATTAAAAGACTACGAAAACGCCTATCGGTATGGCAGTATTAACGGGAATATTTCTGATAGCCTGAGCAATTTACTCAAAAAAGAAGAATTGCAATTGCTGGAAATAGAAAATGAAGAAGTATTGCGTGAACAATATGCTATCAAGGAAAAAGAAGAAACAAAACGAAGAAATAACATCCAATATACCGCAATTACTATCCTGATTGCTACTGCATTTTTATTACTACTGATTTTAGGCGGATTTAATGTCCATCCTTCTTTAATCAGAATAGTAGGATTTATCTGTTTTATTTTCTTCTTTGAATTTTTGATCCTACTGTTTGATACATGGATTCATCACCTTACACATGGGGAACCTTGGAAAATTCTCGCTATTAAAATATTGCTCATGATAGGATTGGTACCTTTACATCACTTTATTGAAAAAAAGGTAACACATTACTTAATAAGTAATAAAATTAATTGGAAGCCGAAAAAATTATTCACTTTTAAAAAGAAAGCTGCATCTTCTGTTGTGGATGAAATAGAATAACTGGATTTATTTTTCCTATAACATAATAAGTGCTTGCAGGTACTTTAATTCCAATTAGTTTGGTTTATTAAACTTGCGTTTAAATTTATACAATAACCCCGCTTTTACCATAAAATCTAAAGAGGTAGCGTCAGTATATAAATCATTTTTATAATCCGGCGTAAAATTATATCTGGCACCTAAACCAAAATGTAAAAAAAGCGTCTTGCTTAAAACATAACTAAAATTGTAGCCAATCTCTCCACCCATTTTATAGGTATAAGTTGAATCGCCAATAATTACACCATTATACATATTCAGGTCAAAATAATTTAACCATTTATAGGTCGACATGGTTACACTTTCCGCATTGGTAGCAAACATAAAACCACTTGGTGTAACTGTTACATAGGTTAGCCCGGTTATTAAATACGCTTCGGTTAGGCCATCTATATTTTTATAATCCAAACCAATATTGTAATTCATTGGCAGTGGTATAAAACCAATAGGTTTAGAAAAATAAATTTCCCCACCAACAGCATGCGATAAATCGGCATTATAATAGTTGTCGGATAAAATTTGTGAACTGTTTGTTCCGCGCAAACTGATAAATTGTGCAGAAACCTGGAGTGTTAATAGCAACACGAAAACGAGGAGTGATGTTTTAAATGGCATAGGTAGAGAACGAATTTTGATGTTTAAGTATTGTTTCGCAATTTCCAGATTAGGCTGCGTATTGCAATGAGTAAATAACCAAGCAAAACATATTCTAAAAAGCGTATACCTAATACCGCAAACATATTAATGGATTTTACCGGATTGCCCATTTCATCGAAACAAGTAAAGTCCTGTTGTACGATAGTAGTCCCAGGCATCGGATTGCTGATATTTTCATCTCTGTTTAAAGAAGTGCCTTGATCGCAAAAACAAATTTCAACAGGTTGATTGTAAATGATGTTACCAGTTTGGTCGACTGTTGCACCCATGAGTGCAAAAAAACTGAGTCCGATGGCCCTGGTAAAACTACCCGGGTTTTCAGGTTTACGTAGCGGTGCCACGCCAAATCCAATAATACCAAGCACCAATAAAACTATACTGGCAATACCTTCAATGGTTGTTACTGCAATAAATGAACCGATAAGGGCAAATAAAATACCAGCGACAGCAGCAACAATTATGATAATCCACGCCCAAGCCGGAATTTTTTTCCAAAAGCTTTTTACTTTGTTTACAGAAACATAAGTGAGATCAGCCCCGCAATATCTGCAATAGTTAAAATCATCAGGGTTATCCTTATGGCAATGTGTACAGGTTTTCATCGCTGCCAAATTACAGTTTTTTGAATTGAGTATAAACCCCTACAAGCTGCCCGAATGGCAATTATGGTAGTTTCCGAATATTGTATTTTCGTTAAATAAAGGTGCTGTTTTTGGTAAAAGTATTACCTTTGCAGGCAATGGAGCAATTAGAACAAAACAAGCCTCAAGAGCAGGAATATCAGCCAAATATGTTTTGGGAAGGTTTCTTTTACCTTACCTTTTTCATTTTCGCCAATATTGTCCTAATTCCCTATACACCTAAGTCATGGTCGTTTGGCAGGTTTTATCCAATCGCAATGATTACCTACGGTTTAGCTGGTTTATTAACCGGTATGATTATGTTCCGTTTGCTTAAAAATGCGCCTAACTGGCTCAAATTTGCCGTTGTAGCGGTGCTTTATGCCATCATTTTGTATTATCTCGTAGATAATATTGAGCGGTTTATGATTCCTGATTAATTTATCATCCCCCAGAACCTCCATTTTCCGCCTGTTTTTTGCAATATCAGTAAACTGAAGGTCATCATATTATCTTTTTGTAAAAAATGTTAGGTTTTATGACCTGATAATTATTAATGTGTCTTTCCTTTTTTTACCTTTGTCTACAATATTTATTAATCCAAAAAGGACAATTTGACCAAAATTATGGCTGATAAAGCGTTCATTAAACTCGGTGAGAAAGAAGTAGAATTACCTATTTACGTAGGCACCGAAGGAGAAGAGTCGATAGACATTAATAAACTCCGTGATTTAACCGGATTCGTTACCCTCGATAGCGGTTACAAAAACACGGGCGCAACTAAAAGTGGCATTACATTTCTAGATGGTGAACTCGGTATTTTACGTTACCGTGGTTACCCTATCGAACAATTGGCCGAAAAATCAAATTTCATGGAGGTGGCTTACCTCTTGTTATATGGTGAATTGCCAACCAATGACCAATTTGTAGATTTTACAGACAGAATAACGCATCATACCCTGGTGCATGAGGATGTGAAACAATTTTTTGATGGTTTTCCGTCAAATGCGCATCCAATGGGCCAATTATGCTCACTCATGTGCACACTGAGCTCATTTTATCCGGATTCCTTAAATCCAAACATGAGCAAAGAGGCTACAGATTTAACTATTATTCGCATTTTGGCGAAAATGGCAACTGTTGTTTCCTGGATTCATAAAAAATCGGTTGGACATCCAATCATGTATCCGCAAAACAAATACGATTATGTAAGCAACTTCTTATACATGACTTTCGGTATGCGTACTGAAGAATATGTACCGGATCCGGTTGTTGTTGATGCTTTAGATAAATTATTAATCTTACATGCCGACCACGAACAAAACTGTTCAACATCAACTGTGCGTATGGTTGGTTCTAGTCAGGCCAATGCTTATGCGAGTGTTGCAGCTGGTGTTGCCGCGTTATGGGGACCATTGCATGGTGGTGCTAATCAACAGGTAATTGAAATGTTGGAAATAATTAAAGCCGATGGTGGTAATGTTGCGAAATTTGTGGAGAAAGCAAAAGACAAAAATGACAATTTCCGTTTAATGGGATTTGGTCACCGCGTATATAAAAATTTCGACCCGCGTGCTAAAATTATCAAAGAAGCTTGCGACAATGTATTAAATAAATTAGGTGTATTTGACCCTGTTCTCGATATCGCTAAACAATTAGAAGAGGTTGCCTTAAAAGACCCTTATTTTGTTGAACGTAAATTATATCCAAACGTAGATTTTTATAGCGGAATAATTTATCGTGCAATAGGTTTCCCAACCGAAATGTTTACCGTATTGTTTGCATTAGGTCGCCTTCCTGGTTGGTTGTCACAGTGGAAAGAAATGCGTGAAGCTAACGAGCCAATCGGTCGCCCGCGTCAAATCTACACCGGACCAACAGTTCGCGATTATACGAATATTGCGATTAGATAATTGTAATAATAAACCTACTATAAAACCCTTCCTTGTTGAAGGGTTTTTTTATGCCCTAAATTATATAACAGGTATTAAATATTGAGAAAAATGTAATAGGGTGTAACTATCAAAATGCACTTTTTAAAAATAGGGACAGCACAACATTACTCCCATTTAAAATCAACAATTTTATATTGTTCGGCATAACTTTTTGCCTCCGCTTCAGATTCAAACACCTTAATTAATTCAAAAGAAGTAGTTACCACTTCATCGTCGTCGCCTAAATTGATAATCATGCCATTTGGATTTACTATTTCGAGACATACATCCAACAGGCAATATTTTTTTGGAAAGGCGTTAACATCTTCTATAGTTTGGCCTTGTGCATAATAGCTGGCATCTAATTTCCTGATAACCGTGCAAAATTCATTCGGTTGATTTTTAAATGGTTCTTCAGGAGTAATTAATGTTTTATCTTTTATAACCGGTTGCGTTATTTCAATTTCATCGGTTGTTACATTTTCCTCTTTACCCGATGAATTATTGTTGCGTCCACAACTCGTTAAAATACTTACGCTCAATATTAATATGGAAATTGATTTCAATTGCATGCTTATTTATTTTTTGCTTTAAACGACCAAACAACAGTAAAGGTACTTACAATTGTTCCATCTTTTGTTCGTCCGGTTGATATACATTTTACGGTAACACCCTCTCCATCAGCTAACGTTTTTTCTACGGCATTAAATATTTCATTGCCGTTTTCGCAGGTGAAAAATATACGTTCGCTGGCTTTTTTCGAATAGGTTGCTTCCAAATTAGTCACTAACATAGAAACCGGTTTTACGCGTCCTTGTATTGCCATTAAACCAATTACTCCGGTGCTCATTTCTGCTGCCATTGCCTGAGTGGCAAAATAAACCGACCTGAATGGGTTCTGACTAAGCCATTTATAAGGAATACTCACAACAGCACTTTCTGCATTCAAAGCCCGCACACGAACTCCTGCCAGCAACGCGATGGGCATCTTTTGGAGTAAAAAAAACTTGAATAACCATTTACTGGTTACCCGTTGTCTGAATTGTTCTTGTTTTGGAAGTAAAGTCATAATCAGGCCCCGAATTTAAGGCAAATAGATAAAACATTGTTCGAAGGCATGTTTTGCTCTGGTTAAGGAGACCTGCCATCTACCCAAATTACTTTGAAACCCTTATGGATATTGCGTTTTGGCGATTTTTCGCGGAAAATGGCGGTTTTGCACTACCTTTGTGTAAAATTATTACCTAACATGAGTGCTATACAAACAGATGAACGTATTGAGGTAGATGAGTTGATCGATGATGTTATCGGCGTAAGACTCATTGTACACAACGACGACGTTAATACCTTTGAATGGGTGATTGAAAGTCTGGTTGAAATATGCAAACACACCCTGGAACAGGCTGAACAGTGTGCTTACATCATTCATTTTAAGGGCAAATATGCCGTACAACAAGGCACTAGAAATATTTTAGCTCCAATGCGCGAGCAGCTTACCGATCGTGGTATTAATGCTACTATCGAATAATAAGTTATGCCTGTTTGGCAATTAAACGACCAACTTATTTTCCCCAATCCGCAATTTGCTGAGCCCGATGGCATGTTAGCAATCGGTACCGATTTTTCTATTGAAAGAATTTTATTGGCTTATCGCTCAGGCATCTTCCCCTGGTTTTGTCACGACAGTGAATTTTATTGGTTTTCTCCTGACCCTAGATGTATTTTGTTTATGGATGATATTGTTGTTTCGAAAAGTATGCAACAACTGATTAAAAAAAACAACTATCAAATTAAAGTAGATACCAATTTTTCTGCAGTAATGTTGGCATGTGCACTAGTTGAAAGAAAACACGATAACGAAACGTGGATTGATGAAAAATTTATTCGTACCTATACCGAATTACATAAAAGAGGTATTGCACATTCCATTGAAGTATATGAAGGAGATGAATTAGTTGGTGGATTATATGGTTTAAGTATTGGTGCGAGTTTTGTGGGAGAAAGTATGTTCAGCAAAAAAAGTAATACAAGTAAATTGGCGTTGATATATTTAGCACAACAACTCAAACAATTTAATTACCATTTTATCGATTGTCAGGTTTATAATGAACATCTTGGTTCTATGGGTGCAAAAAAAATACCCAGAGATGTGTATTTGGTTATGCTGAAAAAAGCGCTTGAAAACCCACCGGACAAGTGTTTCGCGAGTTTAGGATAATATATTTATGGAGCCAGTCGCTGAATTTCCCATTGCTCATTTTCGTTTTTAGTATAAAGTAAACGGTCGTGTAAACGATTACTTCTTCCTTGCCAAAATTCAACAACTGTAGCAGTTAATTTATATCCACCCCAATGTTCAGGACGTTTTAATTCACCTTTTAACTGCACTTCTATTAATCGCTGTTCAAGCCATGCTCTGCTTTCAATTACACTACTTTGGGGTGAAATAATTGCGCCTGCCTGACTGCCAATTGGTCGCGAATAAAAATATTCATCACTTTCTTTTTCAGCTATCTTTTCAATAGTTCCACTTATTCGTACCTGCCGTTCCAATTTGCTCCACCAAAAATTTAGACACGCATTTGGATTATGTGCTAAATCTTTTCCTTTCTGACTATTGTAATTCGTAAAAAAAATAAAACCTGATGCGTCAAATTCTTTTAATAATACTACACGGGAAGTTGGTTTATTGTTTGCATCTACTGTAGATAAAACCATGGCATTTGGCTCATCAATTCCTGCTTTACCTGCTGCCTCAAACCAAAATGCAAATTGTTGCATAGCCGATGGATAAACCCCGTGAATATCAAGTGTTCCGCTGTCGTAATTTTCGCGCATATTGTGCAAATTGCCTTCTATCGGTTCCATATATGTTAATTAAGGTGAAATTACCTGCAAATCTTACAAATTATTTCATAACTAATCATAACTTGCGTCAATTATCGTTAAAGGATTAATGTCTGCACACAATAGGATATCGATTAACCTGCTGATTTTATTGATTACAATAGGTTTTCAAACTGTATCATTAGCTCAAAACGAAGAAATTATTCAGTTGTCGGGGATTGTAACCGATGCTCAAACCAAGTTTCCCGTGCCCTATGCCACGGTTGTGGTGCCCTCCGATTATCGGGGTGTTAATGCATCCGAAGATGGCTTTTTTTCTATAGTAGTTAAACGAAGCGACACCCTTCAGTTTAGTGCCATTGGCTATAAACCAAAATTATTTATTGTGCCGGATTCCGGAGAAGATAATATTGAATCTATAGCGGTTAAGCTCCAATCCGACACCCTGTCGCTCGACCCATTTGTGATTTACCCCTGGCCAAGTAAAGAAGATTTTCGCGAATCCTTTTTGGCATACAAGGCTATACAGGAGTACACCATGGGGCCTATACCAGGCATAAAACGACCTGATCAAATCGACACCGTCCCCAAAGCACCTACCCTAATTAAAAACCCTATTTCCTTCATTTACGAAGAAGTAGTAAAACCCATCCAATGGAGTAAAAAGAAAAAACACATGGTCGACGAACTCCCCGTCTGGAAAGAAGAATAATCCTCCGCCTCTCCCCCTTTCCGCGC
>Ga0209480_10002565_pt1 | contig 12346 bp, 11 predicted proteins | sample JI61114C2DNA_FD_187501 | JGI IMG/M metagenome (GOLD analysis project Ga0209480, IMG submission 187501) | Wastewater effluent complex algal communities from Wisconsin, to seasonally profile nutrient transformation and Carbon sequestration -... | ecosystem: Engineered > WWTP > Effluent > Algae...
TTTGGTAGCTCAAAAACTTCAGCTCCATTGTGAGTAAAAGTAAATTCAATTTCAGGGTGCGTAAGCACAATTCTGTGAAATTCTTCGATCATGTGTCGAAGTTCAATTGCGTCGCTTTTCAAAAAATAGCGTCGGGCGGGCACGTTATAAAACAAGTTTTTTACACTGAAACTTGTGCCTTCCGCGCATTGCACCACTTCCTGTTTTTTTATTTTTGAACCTTCAATTTCAATGATAGTTCCCAATTGAGATCCGCGCGATTTGGTTTTAAGTTCAACCTGCGCAACTGCGGCAATGCTCGCAAGCGCTTCTCCTCGAAACCCTTTGCTTACAATGTGATAGAGGTCATCGGATTTTTGAATTTTTGAAGTTGCATGTCGCTCAAAACTCATTCGGGCATCTGTTTCGCTCATGCCTCGCCCATTGTCTACTATTTGAATTAACGTTTTGCCAGCGTCTTTTATAATTATTTTAATTGAAGATGCGCCAGCATCAATCGAATTCTCAACCAATTCTTTAATAACAGAAGCAGGCCTTTGGACTACTTCTCCTGCTGCTATTTGATTGGCAACTGCTTCCGGTAAAAGACGTATGATGTCAGCCATTCTTCTCTGGTCCAATTTTCCACAAAACTAAGGCTCTTGACTTTTTGAACCCTGATCAAATTCATGGATTGCCTCGCTCAACTCTTTTTCTGGTGGAATGAGTTCTAGAATTCGAAGCAGCACGCTTTCTAAAATCGTGTCCGGGCATGATGCTCCGCTTGTAAGCACAATTTGAATTGGACGTTTTTCAGGCAGCCAATGGGTTGTATTCAGCAATTGGTGTGTTGGATAATCAAAGTGTTGAATCACTTCCAATGATTGTATCTCCTTTTCATCCTGAATAAAATACGTGGCCATTTTCTGTTGCAAGATGGCGACAATTTGAGAAGTGTTTGAACTATTGTAGCCACCAATGACAAGCGCCAGGTCTGCGCCTTTTTTTAATACTTGCAAAGTAGATTCTTGATTGTCATTGGTTGCATAGCACAACGTGTCGCGCGTGTCTGCAAAATAGTCAAGGTGATTTTCATCGTGCTCCTTGATTTTTATTTTTTTAAAAAAGTCAGCTATGTCCTGTGTTTCTGTAGCGAGCATGGTCGTTTGATTCACCACTCCGATGCGCTGAAGGTCTTTTTTAAAATTGAAATTCTCTGAAATGCGATCGCCAAACAAGGATAGAAATTCCGCTTCAGTCTTTTCTTCCTGCATAAATGAGGCAAGAAGTTCGGCTTCTTTCATGTCTCGAATAATGATAGAAGGCGCATTTTGATAACTGTGCGAAAATGTCGCGCGTGTTTCTTCATGTTTGTGTTTTCCATGAATGATGATGGAGAAGCCCTTTTTGCCTATTTCTGAAGAACGTTTCCAAACTTTTTCTACGAATGGACATGTCGTATTGTATTTCTGGATTTCTACGCCTTTTTCAATCAATAGATTTTCGATTTCTACAGTGGTGCCAAACGCTGGGATGATTACAATATCCTCCGGTGTGATTTCTTCCCACGAAAGAATTTGTTGTCCGTAAGTGTCCATTATAAACCGAATGCCATTCTCTTGTAGATCTGCATTCACAACCGGATTATGAATCATTTCACTAAGGAGAAATAGTCGTTTGCCTGGATTTTCCTTTATGGCTTTATATGAAGTTTCAATTGCGTTTTCTACGCCGTAACAAAAACCAAAATGCCTTGGTAAGATGATGTCGACATTTCCGAAACGAAGAACTCCTGGCGAAAAATTTTGTTTTCGCGGATCACTTATCCGTCGTCTTCTTTTTAATTCACCGATGATTCCGGATCGGTATTGCTCTGGTATTTCGAATTTCTTCATTTTTTCTGTTGGATCGACTTCACATATTCCTTCATCTTCGACTTTTTGTGCGCCTTGAGTAGTGGACGCAGTGCATGAGAATGGCTCAATTCTTTACTTTGCACTGCTAATTCTGCTATAACTTTAAAACCTTCTTTGTAGAGCGTTGGTTCATCTTTTATTCCTGGCTTTTCAATTTTAAATAAAGCCACAGCATGTATGAATGTGTAAAGTAAGTCTGGATGATCTAGATAGAATGGTAAATAGTCTGTTTTTACTTCCACCAGTATATCTGGTGATCCAGCTATCCATTCTAATACAAAGACATTTGCAAGGCTGCGTTGTTCGACATCCACAGAATATGGTGTCGCACATAACCACCGTAACGTTTTTTTGACCAAATCTTCATCCTTTTTGTAATCCTTCTCAGTTTCCCAGAGATAGCTGGCCGGTAATTTAGGGCACCGACCTTCCTGAGCATTCACGGTTATCTGCCCGAACAGGAATAGTAATGTCAATGTGTGTATTGATTTCCTCAAAGAGCGGTCGTTTTTTCGTGAAAGTTTATCCCATACAGTTTCAGTTCTTCTAGAACCGGGTTGTAAATTTCGGGGATCACAGGTAATTGAACGCCAGTCAATTTGAGACGGTTGTTCAAAACCATTCGAGCCGCAATACCAATTGGTAGTCCTACTGTTTTGGACATTGCAGTATATACTTGATCATCACCCGGAGTGATAAGGGAAGATTGAAGCTCCATGTTTTTACCATTGAGTTTGTACTTGAATCTATGCCACATTACTATTTCGTCAATATCTGTTTCTCCAAGCTGCCATTTTTTTTCAATTAGCCGCTGAAGCGCCACTGCAGGCGATCCGGAATGAATGTCCAAAGGCTCATGGTCAAAGATTCCTAGCCATTTTAATTTTCCGAATACCTCTTCATCTATTTCAATCGTCTTTCGTATCGCTTCTTCTGGTAAAGAATCACTGGATGAAATTAGAAATGAACTAGTAAATTCACTCCAAGTCAGTTTTGATGGATTTTCGATTTGGAACGAATCATCTGTCATTCCCAATTGAACCAGAGCATCCCATGCTTTGCAGAAACCGGATCGCCTTAGCGTACCTCGATAAATCGTAGGGATATTCTCTAATCCATAGATCTTTTTATACTTGAGTGAGTCTCTATTCGCATAACCATCAAATGAACCATGCCCATCGATCTTAATTTCGGTGATACGGCTGAAAAGTTTGTGATACGGGATAAACTTAAGTTGTCCGTTTTCCTGAAACTGGGCTGTTCCTCCATATCCGGCTAGTACTACATTCCGTGGATTCCATGTGATTTTATAGTTCCATGGATTGTCATCGCTTTGTGGAGCAATGAGTCCGCCTGTAAAAGATTCAAAGCTTTGAATTTGAGCGCCTTGTGTCTGTAGATCATGAATTATTTTCATCGCTGACATATGATCAATTCCAGGATCGACACCCATTTCATTGAGTATTAGCACCCCTTTTTCTTTGGCGGAAGCATCCAATTTCCACATCTCATCTGGAATATAACTCGGGGTGATCACGTTTTTACCCAGCTCTATGCAATCTTTCGCCACTGATAAATGCATAATTGCGGGTAACATGGAAATGACTAAGTCTGCCTGTGAAATTTCAATTCGGCGTTGTTCACTGTTGGATGCATCAAGTATAAAGCATACTGCATGGGGGCTTCCGGCGGTTTTTTGTTGCGCCAGTTGAATGTCCATGTCGCCAACACGAATTGTCCATTTTTCTTGCTCTGCGTGATCTATCAGGTATTTAATCAGATTCGAACTGCTTCGACCAGCGCCGATCACAAGTATTTTTTTCATAGTTTTATTTAACCCTCCAAAATTAACATGTCAACTGAAAATCACTTGTTCAATATTTTTGGCACGTCGTTCGCCTAGCAAAAGGCCAAACACTTTTTTTTAACATAAACAAAACGACCCCACATGAAAAAAATTTACGCAGCAATTTTATTCGCACTTGTTACTTCAATTTCTAACGCGCAAACTGCAAGTGCAGTGGTTTTTGCCGAAGCTGGCGAAAAATTCACTCTATTTCTCAACGGAGATAAACAAAACGCAACTCCACAGTCAAACGTCAAATTAACGGGCCTAACTTCAGAATTTTATCAGGCAAGAGTGGATTTCGAAGATCCCAAACTCGCTGATTTTGCCAACAACAACTTCGCAGTTCAAATGGGCATTGAATCGACTTATATGATCAAAGTGAACAAAAAGGGCGAATATGTTCTGAGATTTCAGAGCCAGGCGCCAATTAGTGGGGCTGCATCAGCTACTCCATCACCTTCTTCATCAACATCCGAAGCTCGAAGAATTGCAGTTGTGGATGACGAACCTGTTGAGCACAATGTAGAAATGAAAACAGATGTTGATGGAATGGAAGAAGTTGGAGGAACCACAACAATAACTCAAACCACTACCACAAAGTCTACAGCGAATCCAACAAAATCGGGTGAAAATGTTTCCATCGGAATGAACGTTGGCGGATTGAACATGGGTATGAATGTCAACGTAACGGACACTTCAGGTGATATGGACATGGACATTCAGGAAAACTCGTCGACCACAGTTACAACAACTACGACATCAAAAACTACAACTACAACACCTACGAAGCCTGTGCAGGCTAAACCAGCACCAGCACCGCAGCCAGTTGTTGAACAAAGTGTTGGAAGATGCGCTAGTTCTATGTCGCCTTCCTCATTCGCTGGCGCGAAAACGAATATCTCATCAAAGAGTTTTGAAGATTCAAAAATGACAGTAGCGAAGCAAGTGACGAAAGCAAATTGTATGACAGCTGCTCAGATTGCTGAGGTAATGGCTCTTTTCAGTTTTGAAGAATCAAAACTGGATTATGCAAAATATGCATATGATTTCTGCTACAACCAGGGTGACTATTATGTCATTAATGACGCATTCACATTTGAGTCTAGTATCGAAGAATTGAATAAATTCCTAGAGTCAAAGTAGACCTAAAAACTACCTTTCAGGATGCGGTGCTTCCCGAAAGGTATTTCTCACACCTTTACCTATTTCGCAGTAACATGAATAAAATTGTACATCATTTCATTTTCCTTGTCATATGTAGTGTTTTGCTGATCGCATGTCAGGGGTCAAAACACTTCACCAAAATGGCTGTCAAACAAGAGGCCGCAGGAATGGTTAATGAAGCTGCAAGTAGTTATTACATCGCCGTGCAAAAGAAAAGGAGCAATGTAGAAGCTCAGATAGGCTTGAAAAAGAATGGCCAGCTGGTATTAAACAATATGCTGAATGAATTCGCCAAGCAGAAAAATTTCGGCACTAGTAAAGAGGCGGTTTACGCGTATCACGCGGCAAGAGATTACAAGGAGCGAGTTGCCGGGGTTGGCGTAACATTGCAATTGGCCGACTTTTATGAAGCAGATTATCAAGCGTCTAAAAATGCATACCTCACCCAGCTTTATGATGAAGGAACAACCCTTCTGGAAGAGATGAAATATACTGATGCAGAATTGAAGTTTGAAGAAATCAAAAAGCTTGATTCAAACTTTAAAGACGCACAGGCGCTCGGCAACATTGCTTATTTGGAACCGCGGTATGCTGAAGGTAAAAAATCTATGGAACTTGGTTTTTATAGACAGGCTTACGACAATTTTGAAATGGTCATTGCCAAAAAGGTCGATTACAAAGATGCGGTTGCACTTCGCAAAGAGTGTCTTGATAAAGGCACTTACACCATTGCTCTTCTCAATTTTGAAAATGCTAGTGGCACAGCAGGCCTGGATTCGAAGGTATCTGCATATACTTTAAGTGCTTTAACGGGAATCAAGGATCCATTCTTACGTGTCGTGGATCGTGAAAATATGGAGGCCATTATTCGTGAACAGCAATTGCAGCTTTCAGGCGCAATTGATCAGAATACTGCAGTCCAGGTGGGTGAGCTTGTCGGCGCGCAGGCCCTGTTGACAGGAACTGTTTTGAGTTACAATGAAACGAAGGGCACATTGCGTTCAAAACAACGTGAAGGTTATACCTCCTACCAGGAAAAGACACTCAATAAAACTGACGGGAAGTATTATATGCAAACTCGTTATAAGCCTGCCACATACACAGAATATTTCAATTCGAATTCATGCTCTGTAAGTTTTCAGTACAAACTGATCAACTTAAAAACAGGTGAAATTCTGAAGACTGAAATCATTCAAAAGGAATTGAATGACGAAATCATTTACGGCAAATACGATGGTGACTACAACAATTTGTTTCCTGCTGGAAACAATGGTCCGAATCTTAATTTTTCTGACAAGAAGGCTTTGGTCGGCATGATGCAGGGTAGGCAGGAATTAAGAACTTCAGCAGATCTATCGAATAATTTATTTGGTACGGTATCATCGCAAATGTCTGGCTCGATCAGTCAGGTAGTGAAAGAACTTGTAAAGTAAAAGGTATGTTGAACAATTTGATGAAATATGCGCGTCGGACGACAATACTTAAAATGAGTGCGCTTGTTGTTTCATTGGTGGCCATGTCATTTTCGGGTTGCAAATCGGGAAAATCTGCCACGGGTGAAAAGGTGGTAACGGCTCCAACAGCAGCACCCGAATGGGTTGGCACACGTCCGCACAATGGTGCTTATTACATTGGAATTGGAACGTGCAGCAAAATCTCTCAACCACTGGATTACCAAACAATCGCAAAAAAAAATGCATTGAATGATTTGGCGTCAGAAATTAGTGTGAGGGTGCAAGGTGAAACGTTTCTGAATTCGCTTGAAGTGAATAAAAATTTTAGCGAGGAGTTCATTTCTACTATTTCTACAACCACAGACGAAAAGATTGAAAATTTTGAAGTCGCTGGCAGCTGGGAAAATGACAAAGAATATTGGACTTATTATCGCCTCAGCAAATCAGAATATCAAAGACAAAAACAAGAAAAGAAAAATAAAGCGTTGAGTGCAGCATATGACTATTATATCAAAGCAACAACGGCGGAAGAGGTTGCGAATATCCCCGCCGCTTTTGTTTTATACATGCACGGTTTGTTCGCTATGAAGGAGTTTTGGAACGAAGTGAACGAGTATTCAACAGCAGAGGGCAAAGTGTATCTCGATAATGAAATTTACAGCGGACTTCAAAGGATTACTTCGGAATTGATGATTAAACCCTCAGCAGCCAAGGTGGTACTTTCCTCCGAAAATAAATACAACGTTGATATGCCAATAGCGGTTAGCTACAACAATAAACCGGTTCGAGGCATAACTGTAGTCTATAGCTATGTGCGGGATAATTTTATGAAGCCAAAAAATCTGCTGACCGCAGATGATGGTAAAGTCATAGTGAATGTGAGTGATGTTAGTTCAACCGAAAAGTCGAATAGGCTTGATCTTAAAGTCAATATTGAACCACTGCTTGCAACTGATTTGGATAAGATGATCCAATTGGGTTTGATTAAAAATATGAAACCTGACAACAAACAGGTGCCAATTGAACTAATAACTCCGAGCTTTTATGTTGTGAGTGAAGAAAAAACGTATGGTAATCCTTCTTCTGCCGCCATACTTGCGAGTGCATTGAACTCAGAGCTCACCAAAAAGGGAATGCGTATTTCGAACTCAGCGGGAGAAAATGATTATCAAGTATCCGTTACTTCGAATACAACAGCCGGCGGAAACGCTCAAGGATTTGTTGTGGCCTACTTGGAAATGACTATTAAGGTGAAGAGTAATCGAACAGGAGATATTGTTTTTCAAGAATCGCTTGGGTCGCTAAAGGGATTGCAATTGAATGCCGAATCGGCGAGTATGGAAGCCTATAAGAGAGGCAAAGAAAAAATAGAACAACAAATCGTAAAGAGCATTCTCGATGCGATATTGTAGAAAGAAAGAGCTCGGAAGTGCCACTAACAAAGGGAGAGAAGAGTTTTAGTACTTTTGGCACGATTGTAGAAAATGCACAAAACACAAACAAAGACAAATACACTTAAAACAACGTGATATGAAAACCAGACATTTTACCATTGCCATTTTAGTTGCTGTAGTTACCATTTTTGGTTCAGCATGTAAAAAGAAAAAGAAAGTAGTTGAAACTCCTAAACCAGTTGGTGAAGTGCTCATCAATGAGTATTGCACAGGAGATCAATACATGAGCACAAAAGAAGCTTTCCGCGCTACTGCTACAGGTGAAAGCATGGACAGAGAAACGGCTAAGAAAAAAGCACGTTCTAATGCCAACGCAGAAATGGCGAAGACTATCAATACAACCATGAAGATTGTCGGTGACAACTACGTAAACTCTACTGAGTTTAACAACAAAGAAGAGGTAACCGAAACCTTCCAGGAAATGGCCCGCACTGTTGTTGATCAAGAATTGCGTGGAGCTATTGAAATCTGTGAGAAATTGACTCAACGCGCTGACGGTACATTCGTAAGTTATGTTGCACTTGAGCTAAGCGGACAAAAGATCGCAGATGCTTACAACGCAGGTCTTTCACAAAATGAAAAACTAAAAGCAGATTACAACTACGAGAAGTTTAAAGATACGTTCAACAAAGAGATGGAAAAACTCGAGAACGAAAGAAAATAATCTCGAATAATAAAATTAAAAATCCCCGAAGCGCTGCTTCGGGGATTTTTTATGAGTCAATAATTCTTTAATGCGAATTCAACATCTTATGACATACGCTTGCGCAATTCTGCGTCAATAGCATCCAAAAAGTCTTCTGTTGACAAGTAGTGTTCTTCTTTGACCTTGTCTCCGTGAATACAAACAGCCAAGTCTTTGGTCATTTTACCGCCTTCAACTAAATCGACACACACTGTTTCCAATGTTTTCGAGAAATTGGCCAATTCAGAATTGCCATCCAGTTTTGCTCTATGCGCAAGGCCTTGTGTCCAGGCGTAAATGGAAGCAATAGGATTTGTAGAAGTTTTTTTGCCTGCCTGGTGCTGGCGGTAATGGCGAGTAACTGTGCCGTGTGCAGCCTCAGCCTCCATAGTCATGCCGTCAGGTGTGATCAATGCAGATGTCATCAGTCCTAGTGATCCGAATCCTTGTGCTACGATATCACTTTGAACATCGCCGTCATAGTTTTTACACGCCCACACAAATCCACCTTCACTTTTCAGACTAAAAGCCACCATGTCGTCAATCAAGCGATGCTCATATGTGATTCCGAGTGCATCAAACTGGGCTTTAAACTCTTTTTGATATACTTCTTCAAAGATGTCTTTGAAGCGTCCGTCATACGCTTTAAGTATGGTGTTTTTCGATGAGAAATACAAATTCCATTTTCTCATGATTGCCTGATTCATACAACTGCGGGCAAAACCATAAATGCTATCATCTGTGTTGTACATGCTCAGCGCGACGCCATCTCCTTCGAAATTGTAGACATCCCACGTTTTGGCTTCTCCATTTTCAGGTGTAAAAGTCATAGTGAGTTTTCCTTTACCCTTGATCACAGTGTCTGTCGCTCGATATTGGTCTCCAAATGCGTGACGTCCGATATTGATCGGCTTTGTCCAACCAGGAACCAATCGAGGAATGTTGGTGCAAATGATTGGCTCACGAAATACAGTGCCTCCGATGATATTTCGGATCGTGCCGTTCGGACTCTTCCACATTTTTTTTAAGCCAAACTCTTTCACGCGTGCTTCATCCGGGGTTATCGTTGCGCATTTAACGGCTACATTGTATTTCAATGTTGCCTCAGCACTCTCAATGGTCACTTTATCATCCGTTGCATCACGGTTTTCCATCCCGAGATCAAAATACTTAATGTCCAATTCCAGGTAAGGATGAATCAATTTGTCTTTGATAAACGTCCAGATGATACGAGTCATCTCATCGCCATCCATTTCAACGATTGGATTTAGAACTTTAATTTTTTGCATGTGCGAATTTTTTTTAGCGTGTGTTTAATTAGAAAAATATTGGCTAAACAATACAATTCTGGATTTCTGACACGGATTAAACGTGCTCGCGAGTGCTAAAGTAAAAAGCTCCTTCGATCAGGGCATTCTCATCGCTATCGCTTCCATGCACTGCGTTCGCTGCTATGCTTGTAGCAAACATGTTGCGAATGGTTCCTGGTGCTGCTTTTTGAGGATCTGTCGCTCCGATCAACGTGCGGAAATCTTCAACAGCATTCTCCTTTTCCAATATGGCTGCTACGATTGGTCCACTTGACATATAGTCAACAAGCTCTCCATAGAAGCCACGCTCTTTGTGAACTTCGTAAAATTTGCCAGCTTCTTCTTTGCTGAGTTTGGTAAGTTTCATCGCTTTGAATGAAAATCCTGCCTCAATAATTTTGTCGATGATTTTTCCTGTGTGGCCTGCTGCTGTTGCATCAGGTTTGATCATCGTAAATGTGATTTTTCCTGCCATTTCGTTGCGTAATAGTTTTTTTAAAAGTGCGGCAAAACTAATCAGGAATGACCATCACAGAAAGGGTCAACTTTCCCTAATCTTGACATTTTGGATTGGCTTCTCACTGATTTGATGTCGCTTTCGGATGCATCGGTGTTTATTTCCATTTTTGCAAAGTTCCAATTCACCCAGTTTCCCCATGTTTTTCATCGAAACGCCAAGACTAGTTTTAAGACAAACCACCCCTGTTGATGCACAGTTTGCTTTCGATTTAAATAGTGATCCGGAAGTTTTGAAGTACACAGGTGATGAGCCTTTTAGTTCGGTTTTCGAAGCAGAGGAGTTTCTTCATGCGTACGATCAATATGTGCGATTCGGATATGGCAGGTGGTTGGTGATTTTGAAAGAAACCAACAAACCCATTGGCTGGTGTGGATTGAAAAATCAAATGGAGGAACTCGGAATTGTCGATCTGGGCTATCGTTTTATGCGAAGTCAGTGGGGCAATGGATTCGCTACTGAATCCGCGGCCGCATCGATTGAGTGGGGATTTGCCAATACAGATATTGCTTCTTTGGTTGGCAGAGTTGCCATTGGAAATCGCTCCTCTGTGCGCGTTCTTGAAAAATTGGGTTTTGAATATGAAAAGGATGAAAACTGTTACGATCATCCTGCCCAATGGTTCAGACTTCAAAGGGAAAAATGGCAAAACCGCTTCTGATTGTGCAATCAGACTAGACCGTTTGGTCCATTCTTATTCAGTACAAAACTTCGTACCTTCGCGCCGTTCCTAAAAAATTTATGTCATGACTGCAACCGTTCCGGGTGTAAAAAAGGCCGATTTGATGATCGAGCTCGAAGCAAAATATGGTGCTCACAATTATCATCCGCTACCGGTGGTATTGCACAAAGGTGAAGGCGTGTACGTGTGGGATTTGGAAGGAAAAAGATACTTCGATTTTTTGTCGGCATATTCTGCGGTGAATCAAGGTCATTGTCATCCGAAGATTACTTCTGCACTTGTTGAACAAGCGCAACAATTGGCGTTGACTTCTCGTGCTTTTTACAACAGCGCGCTAGGTGAATACGAAAAATATGTATGCGAGTTGTTCGGATTTGACAAGGTTCTTCCGATGAATACAGGGGCAGAGGGAGTAGAGACTGCCATCAAATTGTGTCGCAAATGGGCATATGAGAAGAAGGGAATTCAAGAAGATCAAGCAATCATTGTGGTTTGCGAACAAAATTTTCATGGACGCACTACAACGATCGTTTCTTTTTCCAGTGATCCGGATTCATCCGGGCATTTTGGGCCATTTGGTGCGGGTTTTATGCGAATTCCGTACAATGATCTTCAAGCATTGAAAGAAGTTTTAGAAAACAAAAATATCGCTGGGTTTTTATTCGAGCCGATTCAAGGAGAAGCTGGAGTAATGGTGCCAGACGATGGCTATATCAAAGGTGCTTACGAGCTGTGCAAAGAGAAAAATGTCCTCTTTATTGCAGACGAAATTCAGACAGGAATTGCCCGCACTGGCAGAATGCTAGCGTGTGACCACGAAGGTGTTCATCCTGACATGCTCATCTTAGGGAAGGCATTGAGCGGCGGTGTTTACCCGGTAAGCGCTGTTTTGTGCAATGATGAAATTATGCTCACCATTAAACCGGGACAACATGGCAGCACCTATGGAGGCAATCCTATTGCAGCCAAAGTAGCCATCGCTGCGCTTGAGGTGGTGAAAAATGAAAAACTTGCAGAGAATGCTGAAAGGCTGGGAACAATCTTCCGCAGTGAATTGAATAGAATTATTGCTGCGACAGATTTGGTAACACTTGTGCGTGGCAAAGGATTGTTGAATGCAATTGTAATCAATGATTCGGAAGAAAGCAGCACAGCATGGGAAATCTGCATGGAACTGGCAAAAAATGGATTGCTCGCTAAGCCAACGCATGGCAACATCATCCGATTTGCTCCGCCACTTGTTATGACGGAGACCCAGCTTTTGGAATGTGTTGCGATTATCGAAAACACGTTGATGACATTTAAGAAAACTGCGTAAAAGAGCCGAATGATTATT
>Ga0209480_10002567_pt1 | contig 12342 bp, 15 predicted proteins | sample JI61114C2DNA_FD_187501 | JGI IMG/M metagenome (GOLD analysis project Ga0209480, IMG submission 187501) | Wastewater effluent complex algal communities from Wisconsin, to seasonally profile nutrient transformation and Carbon sequestration -... | ecosystem: Engineered > WWTP > Effluent > Algae...
CACCATATCAGGGGGCACGTTGGTTGGCTCGCCTTTGACAAAGGAAATAACGCCGTTGGTGGTGCGCAGCGTGTGGGTTCGGTTCAATACGAATTGGGGCATGACTATCCTCGTGTGAAGGCCAAGCGCCTAGGCGCTTGGTTTGTAAAAGCCCAGACACCCGGCTTAGTGGGTGTCTGGCAAGTCCCGCGTTAGATCGGGTTGACTTCGTTGGAGCGACCAGTCGTGATGTACTGAACACGGAGCGTTGCTTTGCCCGTGGTACACACGTCAGCGTTGACGATGGTGACGCGAAGGTTCTCACCGTCACCGCGGTAGCCAGTCGGCACCAGATTGGTAACACCCAGTGCTTTACGGTCAGCAGCGGCCAGATAACGGGCTGGGGTGACGGAGTCACCGACAGCGACCGAGTATGACGCCGTGTCGAAGGCGGTCTCGACGGTCAACGAACCGGCCAGCACAACTGCACCTGCCGGGAGATTGATAACGTCGAACACCGTGGAGACGATGTTGGTCTTGCCGAAGTCGACTTCGGTAGTGCCGCTGATGGCTGTGCCACCAGAAATCGGCACCATCGTGTCGTCAAAGTTGAAAACGAACTCAGCTTCCATTACGTACTGAGCACCGCGAGCTGCGAGTAGTTTAGCCATGTGAATATGCTCCTAATTACTGCTGAGACACGTAGGCCGAGATCACGCCGTGATCTTCCTTGGTGCCGCCGCTGTACTGGGTGTTGAACTGAGGCTTCAGGAAGCCAAGAATCTTGGCAACGCTGATACCTGGCTGGTTGTCGTAGTCGAACTCTTTCTCGACCCAGTCCGGATTGCCGAGGTCGGCCATACCGAGTGCCTGAGCGCCGCAGAACAGAATCTGGCAACCGTCGATGTTGTTACCGGCGCCCCACTTGTTGACACCTGATGTCGCCATGCGTGTGTTCGGTACGTGGCGGAACTCGTGCAGGTAGATACCGTCGACCTTGACCGCCGAGCCGGTGAACAACTCGTTACCGGAACCACGCTGCTGGGCGTAACGCAGGTTGTCACGATAGGTCGGGTCGAGCTTGAGCATCGACATAGCCATCGGCGACAGGAATGCGTGGTAGGTCTCTTCGCCGCCGTTTTCCTTGATGCCGCGAACGTAGTTCTCTTTGGCGTAGGCTTTGAGGGCGATGAACAGCTCCCAGGTCGGACGGTCAGCAGCGACAACAGTGTTGGTGCCGGTGCCGACGTTGAACGTCTTGGCATTCCAATCCCAACGACCTGAGCGCTTGGCTGAGGCAGGCTGGATGTCAGCGGCAAACTCAAGGTTCTTGAGGTCGGAGCCGACACGGACTGCGCCGTTCGGGTACTTGCTGTAGTTCAGACCGGCCAGGGTCAGGAAAGCCATCTGGTCAATACGGTCAGCCAGCCAGTAGGCCAGCTTGTCACGGGTGTTTTCACGGAAGTTAACGACCGACTTTTGGTCAGCCATTTTGCCTTCGTGGCGAATAGCGTTACGCAGTTGGTCGATACGAATCACTTGATCGTACGACTTCATGGCCTCTTCGTTACCTTCCAGCGTGCGGTCGCTTACAATGCCGTCGCCTTCGAGGTCAGCGAGCAAGGTAATAACGGCGCGTGCGCCTTTCTCAGTTTTCTTCAGCTCGGTTACGTGCTGGATAAGAGAGTTCGCGTCTTTGCCAAGGAATTTGTTGACGAACGACTGGTTCCGGGCTTGGGCCCAAAAATCTAATGACCATACGGTCTTTTCGTTGCTGGTGAGCAACGCAAAATTGGTTGTACTCATGTGAGTAGCTCCTATGTAAATGAAATCGAATGGTTTCTGAAGCTCTCTAGCGGCTTCCTGCTCACCGTGTCGCTGGTGTGCGAGTGAAACAAACGACCACTTACGAGGACGAGTCGGCTTGCTTTAAGCCCTGGCTTGGCTTTGCCCGTGTCGCTGGGCTGCGAGGTGAAACAAACGACCACTTACGAGGACGAGTCGGCTTGCTTTAAGCCCTGGCTTGGCTTTGCCCGTGTCGCTGGGCTGCGAGGTTCCCACTTCGTCGTCACCCGGTTTCGAGATAACCTATGTGACCGCACCCCTGTGGGAGAGGGTGACCCCGTGTCGTGGGGTCAATTCGGCTCGTTGAGAGCAAGCACGAGGTAGGTGCAGTTCAGAATCTATCAGAGTGTGTCAGATTTGGCAATACGTTCTGCTAACAAATACCCCTCAAGCTCCCACAATTTCTGAAAGGCGTTCTCGTAAGCGATTTCACGCCCGACAGCCGGGTCAAAGTTTCGTGGATCGACGCAAGCGCTCTCCCCGCGTACGCCGAAGCCATTAACCATCGTGATGTTGCAGATGGTGCATGTGGTGTCAGGCAGGACGAAGTACGACACGTCCTTCATGCGGGAGACCAGGTAGGGTTTGTCGATGGAGGTGCGCATCAAACATAGTCTCCACGAAGCTTAGCCAGCGTGCTCTTCGGCAGTGCCTTGAACTCGTCCTGCGTCATATTTGCCACGTCGGGCAAGCCGTCAGCGCCACCCTTGTCGGAGTCCAGACCAGCGTCGCGCATACTGGCCGGCTGCTTGGCAGCGGTCTCCAGGTTCTTCTTGATCTGGGCCTGCTTGCGGTCGGCCAGCTGCTGTGCACCCAGACCCTTGGCCTCGGCGACCGGCTCAGGCTGCTTACCGAAGCGCCCCATGACGGTGTTCGCAGCCTTGGTCAACGCGGCTGAGGGTTGTAGACCTTCCTGCTGGATCAACGTGCGCTGCTTGGACAACACCAGCTCGACCAGATCCGGGTCGTAAGACGCTGAGTCCGGATTCAACAGGGCGTGGTCCGCTTCCAGACGGGCAATCGCCGTATCCACGCGCTGTGCTTCCAGCGCCTGACTGGTGCGCTGAGTAGCGACGGCGTCGCTCTCGGCACGGGCGATGGCGCGGTCAAGTTGGCGAATCTCCTTGCGCACAGCCGTGGCCGCAGCGCTGTCGCCGTCGAGCATCAACTCGCTGTACTTTGCCTCAAGGGTCTCAAGCTTCGTTTCCAGCTCGTCAACCTGCTGGCTCTGAACCTGCTGTGCGGTGGCCTGCAACTTACGCTCCAGTTCGTCAGCACGGCGCTCGGCGGATTCACGCGCCTCGCGCTCCAGCTTAATCTGCTCGTCAAAGCGCTCCTTGGGAATAGCCTTGGGAGCAAATTTACCCTTCTCGTCACGCGGCTTCTCGTCGACGACTTCCTCGACTTCAGGCTCGTCCTCGACTTCAGGCTCGTCCTTCTCGAAGATGTCCTCGACCTTGTCCTCGGTGACGGGCGCAGGGTCGTTGCTCGGCAGGAAGTCACCACGGGCTGAGGGGTCAGCCACGAAGTTTTCGATGTCCGGTGCCGGGGCTAAGTTATCCATGTCCATTTACTGCTCCTTACTAACGGGGTTGGCGGCTTGTTTTAGGTCGTTCGCACGTTGAGTGGCCGCTTGCTGCTCAGCTTGCTGTTGCTTCAAAACCTGGTCTTGCTGGTGATCTTCTTGCTGGAACTGCTGCTTCTGAGCGTGCTCAGCAGCCTGCATCTGGAACTTCATTTCCATCTCTTGCTGCTTGAGGGCCATCTCTTGCTGCATCTTCTGCAGCGCCATGTTCACCCGCTCGCGCTCCATCTGCATCTCGGCCTGCATCTTCTGCAGCTCGCCGTCCTGGCCACCAGCCGCTTCGTTCTGCTTGATCTGGGCGTCGGCACCCTTCTGCGCGGTCTCGGCCGTAGTCTTCTGCACCTGAGCTTCCTTGAGCGCCACGTCGGCCTGCAGAGCACGTTGCTGTAGCTGGGCCTGGGCCTGGGCTTCCGGTGAGTTCGCAGAGGCTTCCATCTGCTTGACGATCTCGGCGCGGCCCTGGAGACGGCTATTGTTGATCAGTACAGCGTCAGGGATCGGCAGACCCAATTCCTTGAGCGCCCTCGCCTGCTCAAACTGGCTGTCTTCCAGGCTGTCGCGGAACGGCATACTGGAGATAACGATGTCGTACTCACCCACGGTCAGGTCGTTGACGATCTGGTCGGTTTCCGGGTTGTACTTGTTGATCTCGACCTGCTCGGCTTCACGGGTCACGTCGTAGTGAATGATGTTGATCAAGCGCGACTCGGTGTAGTAGTTCTGCACCAGGTCCAGTACGTTCCGAGCCAGCAGCCAGTCGGTACGCGACAGGTTGTCAGTCATCTTGCTGTGGTTAACCGACGAGCGTTGCTGCTTGTAGGCGATGGCCTTGGCAGCGACATCCTCGCGGTCATTACCCTGCATGGAGTCGTTGACGTTGCTGATGCTCTTGATGTGCTCCTCAGCCTTGTAGCTTATGCGGTCCAGGCCCGTCGGGGTCTGGTTCGGCTGAATCTTTGCAGGCGGCTGGGCACCCTTCTGGAACTCAATGACCAGACCTGTCTGAGCACCCTTGTTCTCCAGCTCAGAGATCGTCATGTTGATCAGCGAGTCTTGCTCAACCACCCAGCCACTATTCGCCGTGGTGTTCACGATGTGCAGCTCTTGACTGGAGACCTTGTTCAGAATCTCCTGCGGCCCGAGCAGGCTCTCGACCGCCCCGGCAGTACGCCCGTAGCGGAAGTGCGGGAAGTACGGTACAGGGGTGAAGTGGTTATACGGCGACCAGTCGTCGTGTAGAACGCAGTTCGCAGCGGTTACTGTCCAGCGAATACGCTTGACCTGCTTCTTCATGGTGGACAAGGTGCCCCCGGCCTTGGCCAGTAGCGCCGAGATCCGGTTCCGGTCCCACTCAGCCGGGATGGGCCGTGTGTCGCCGTTCTCGATGTCGACGAAGTGTTCCTGGCGGTCCAGCACACGGTACTGGCGCTCGATGACACGCACGTTGCGACGGAGGTCAATGTCGTCCGACAGGCCGTAGTAGCCGGTAAACGGCACCGCGCCTGCGAAGCGGTCACGGACGCGCTCGATGCTGTCGTAGCCGTAGGGGTAAGAGCTACCCGAGTTGTTCTTGAGGTACTCAGCGTCGTCCTTGGAATACAGGATGGCGATGTCTTGGTAGGTCAGCCACTTCGTGATGAACACCTGACCCCAGCTGTCCGGGTCGTACTCGTCAGCGTCGGGGTCGATCACGACGTTCTTGCTGTTCAGCTGGGTGATTTTCACCTCGCCCTGCATGGAGTCCGTGAAGTCCAGACGTACGTCGTAGAACCCACGACCACGCACCAGACCGTCCTGGTACACCTCGGAGCGCACCCAAGGGAGCTGGTTGTTCTGGCTGATCTGCATCCAGACCTTGGACAGTGCGTCCGCCGTCTCTGAGGTTGCCCCGTTCGACGGTCGGAATAGAACCTCTGTGCGGTTCTGAATCTGCTCGCCGAGCAGCGTGCTGATGGTTGGCAAGATCTTGTTAATCGTGAGCGCCGGGCGACGCTGCAGCGCAAGCTCGTTCATGTCGGCCTGTAGCCACTGGTCGTTCATGAGGAAAGAGTCACACTTGTGTGCCTTGGCCACGAAGTCCAGGTGGCCTCGGTCGCGGGCGTAGGAATATGACTCGAACTGTTTCTGGCTGAGAGCTGCGTTAACTGGCATATTCTTACTCCGCGTGAACTGGCTGACCCAGCACCTGTGCCCCTGTCAGGGCGATGTTTTTCTTGATGGTCGCCGGAGCGTTCACCACATATTTAGTCCCGTACAGCTTTGGGCCGGTAGCTTTGGAGAGCAGCGCACTCAGACCGCGTAGACCTTTCACAACAGGCACCGCTTGAGCAGCATTCATCACCGTGCCGCCATCCACTTGATCTGCTGCCATGTCGTTTGCAACCTGGCCGGCTGCGACCAACGGGTGGATACCAGCAAGGTTGTCCACCGTTGGGTACTCTTCACGCAACTGTTTGATGGCGGTGTTGCCCTGGACCATGTCGCTTGCAATCGGCCCACCGATGGCCTCCCGAAGCCCCTGCCCCAGCTTTCTGACGCTGTACGGGCCTGCAAACGGCGTGTCTAAGAGGCTTGGCATTACTGCAACTGAATCAAGGGTTGGTCTATAGGCTCTGCCGCCTCAATCTCTTCGCGTGACTCGCGCATGGCGGTGTACAGCTCCTGCAGCGGGTCCAGCTCCAACTTCTCCAGCTGTTCGCGCTTCCAGGACCAGGTGTTGCGATACTTGTCGAAGGTGGCAAGGCCGATGCGCTCGCACTCCTGAGCGATGACGACGGAGTGGAAGCCCGCGCCAACGATGGCGTCGATAGTGAGTGTTTTCATTATTTGAGAAATCTCAGTTTGTAAGCGCTGGTGGCGCAGAGCTGGACGACTTCATCCACGACGTTCTGCAAGTGGGTGTCCTCGGCGTCGATGGCTTCGTAGCGGTTCTGCTCTACCCACTCTTTCAGCTCTGTCACAAGCTTCAAGCCGTCTGCTTCCTGGGTGAACCGGGACTTCGTGGTGAAGTCGATCAAGCCGTGGGCACCCTGGTAGCCCTCAGCGATGCTGTCGGCCAGGGTGACGATGCCGTCGTAGAACTCCTGAAGCGCGACGTGCTGCGCATAGGAGCGCACACCGAGATGGATGATGTGCGCGTTGGTCCGCGCATGAAAAAGTCGGTAGATCAGTTCACCAATCATGGGATGTCTCGTCAGAGTGTGCATGGAGTGTATCAGATTACGAACACATATGCGAAGCGCCACCGGTGTCCATAAAGCGACCCAGGTCGTCCTTCCAACTCTTCAACTTCGGTGTGTAGTCCTTCTGGCGCGGTGCCAAGCGACTCAGGGTGAGTCGGATCGCCCAGCTCAGCGAGTCTACGCAATCGTCATGTTTACCTGCCGGGAAGTACAGCATCTCGCGGTGCACTTCTGAGAACCACGGTGCCTTCTTGTCGAAGAACACCTTACCCAGCTGCATCCGACCTCGTAGTGGGTTCGCCCGAACCATCTTGTCTGTCAGCGGGCGTAGCACCTCGTAAGTAGGGAACATGCGACGTTCCTCGCAGCGCTTGGTAAACTGGCTCTCAATAGCACGCCAAATCTGCCCATCCTCGAAGCCCAGCGCGTCGGCGTCGTATGTGGTGGCAAAGTCCAAGATGCTGTCCACAATCCTGAAGCTGTCACCACTGCGGAACCTCTGTACGTCAAGCACGTAGACGTTGTCGCGGTGATCTACCCCGATACATGTACCCACGGTGTAGTCGCTCTCCTTGCCCTCACTAATGGCAAAGTCCCAAGCCTGATACACGTACAGCTCGCGGCGGTCTGGAGGTGACCCGTAGTAGTTGAACATCTCCTTACTGAAGAAGTTACCCTCGTCAGGTGTGGGGTTCTGCTGGTATAGCGCGTCCCATATCCGCTTCTGGCCACCCGCGACAAAGTTCCGCTTGATATTCAGCATCATCTTCGTGTCGTACCGCGCTGGGTGTAGCGCCGTGTCCTTGACACGAGTGAGCCGCGAACCTGGCGGCGGTGGCGCGTCGTTCGGCGCAAACTGCTCAATGCTGTCGTCAGGGAGGATGTACTCGTCACCCCTGTCGTTGATAGCAGGATACTTCACCACCTCGAACTCGTCACCCTCACCACTCTGCATGGCCTGGATGATCCTGCCGGCCCAGTCGTCTTCGTTCCACCAGGTATTGTGGGATACCGCGCCGTTGGCTATGAAGTTTTCAGTCTCTTCAACCTGAAGGTCGAAAACCTCTTCTTCGCAGTCGTACTCAACGCTTACCACTCTTTCGAGCGTGAAGTCTGAGATATTTAGCGGCGGCAAGTGCCACTGACTCATTAGCAAGATGTCCGATTCCTGCGTTGCAGTCGTTGCAGAGCAGTGCTCGCACTCGCCCTGTGTCGTGGCAGTGATCAACGGCGAGCTTGTGCTTCCAGTGCTCTGGGGAGCGTGCGTCTGCTGCTGGTTTCGCGCAGATGGCACAGCATCCTTTTTGCTTGACGTACATCTCGTCGTACTCGGCTCCGGTGATGCCGTATCTGTGCTTGAGGCGAGCGTCCCTTCGAGCTTCAAACTTCGTGGAGTCGCTACGGCGTCCAGACGCCCAGCGTTGCTTGCCATAGTGATGCGGACAAAGCCCTCGACACTTGGCAGGCTCGTTGCACCCCTCGGCAGAGCATGTAACCCCTCGCCATTTACCCCACTGCCCTTTACGACCACGATTCTGTGGGCTGTAGTCAAGTGTTTCAATCTCGTCCATGTAACCTCGCCTGAAGGCAGCACTGTGAGGAACGGATGCCTCTGATTTGCTCGTAAGATTCTATCAGAGTTTGTAGTGATTCGGAACACGGAATCACGACCATTTGACCTTATATCAACCACTTTCGTAGATGCAAGCTCCCCGCGAGCATAGGTTGCGACTGTGTCTGCCTTTCTTAGAGCATCAAGCCGCTTTTGCGTCCCGTCAGCCATAAGTACGGGGGTGTCACCCGTCATACACAAGATACCCAGCACGCCGCCACCGGGGGCTAGGCGCGTGTAAGCGACGCTGAGATACCATTCCCAGATGTTCTCTCGGATAGTGGGGCTGTCCGCGCTCTCCATGTCACGAACTACGTCATCGACCAAAAGAATATGGGCTCCGCGCCCGACAATTCCTGTACCCACACCGGCAGCTAGGTATCCTCCGCCGCTGGTAAGGTTCCAACTCTCGACTGACTGGCTCGACGGGTCCAGTTTCGCATCCGGGAAAACACTGGAGTACGCCTGATCCCGCATCAAATCCCGTATGTATCGGCTGAAGCTCAGTGACAGACTAGCTGAGTTACTGGTAGCAATGATCTCCCAGTCCGGGTGCTTACCCAGCGCCCAGGGGGCAGCATGGCGTGAGCCTATTTCACTCTTGCCTGACCGTGGTGGGCAGAGCAGTAGCAATCGCGGTGACTCTTTGTTCTCTACCTGTTCAACAAACCGCTCGATGCGCCGACAAATGTCCTCGTGAACCCATCCAGCAGTGTATTTCGGGCGAAAACGCTGAATAAAAGGGAGAAGTTTTCGCCGGCACAGTTCTCGTGACGCCAATTCGACATGGGGGTCTGCACTCGCTTCAAAGTGGTAGCTGGGTGGGTCGTAGGGAAGCTCGTAAGCCTCGTTGATAGCGACCTGATCCTTGCCGTGGGGGATTTCAGGGGCGATGGTGGGTGTTTGTGGTGCTTGAGTGGGTGGTGCGACGACCTTAGGGCGTCGTGGCTTGGGTTTAGGGGCTGCAGGAGTGGGTGCCGGGGACTTCGCCGCCTCCTGCTTGGCGCGTAGCGCCTTGACCGTGATGGGTTTACTCACAGACCACCTCACCTTCGACGACCTTGGCCCGGCCTGCGGCGATTTCGAGTAGCTCAGAGTCCGTCAGCGCCTTGAACTTTGCTGCAAGCGCTTGGTGGCTACCTGACACCTCCAGCTTGATCGTCTCAGGCTCGTAATAACCCAGCATCTTGCCCGCCTCCTTGGCCCCGTTGATCATCTGAGCCGGATCAGCCAGTGTCCTGGCCATGTCGATGGCTTCGATGAAGATATTCAGTATGTCCAACCGCTTGATGGTGCTGATGTCACCCACCTGTCTACGCCCTTCGGCTATGTATTCCTGCACTTCTTCCTGCCTCATGACGTTTTTAGCGGTGCTTGGGTGATACCCGGCGATACGTGCCGCACTGGCTTCGCTCTGACCTTCAAGAATTGCATCGGCAAACACCTTGTGCTTCTGCTCGATGACCGCTGACTTCTCACGCTGAGCCTTCGTGGGTTTCTTGTTCGGTGTGCGTGGGCCTCGGTTGGCGTAGTCGACGGGCATGGGTTCCTCGTGTGCGTGCACCTAGGGGTAGGTACTCGGCTGTTATGCTCTGAGCATCTTCGCTCTGATAAAATCTAAAAAATATTATATACGACTTTGAGAAAAGCGCTATGGGGGTGGGTGGTTGGGATTGTTTTTGGCTATGGAGGAAAGAAGATGTTGGGTGAGATGAGATTTAGAAATATGAAATTTAGATATAGGTAACTTAGAATAAAGTGCGTGGATCTATGCGGCTAAGTACCCTCCCCCTCCCAGATCACAGGCCGTACCCACTTCGGATTCGGATTCCCGAATCCAGTAGGAGTCCCTAAACCCTGGGCCTCCTACGCCAGCTCGCAAGCTCGCAGTAAAGTCAAAGGCACGCAACGGCCCGCTAGCGCGTGTCGCGTGCCGCGACAAAACCATTCGTCCTGTTCTTTCGCTACCTCTGTCGAGGTAGCGCTTGTTTTCGATGGTGTTAATAACCCACCGGAGTTCCTGAAATGACCAACGTTCAACCCCTGCTGAAAGGCAAACCCGTCCTCGTGATGCGTCGCGGCCTGTTCCCCAACAAAGCCGACATCGTCGACATCGCAGCACGCTTTCCCGACTCGGTCATCCGTACCGAGACCATGCACAACCCGTCGACGCGCTTCGTCGTCACCGCCCAGAGGAAATCATCATGAAACAGCGCTCAATGTTTGAGAAGGGCTTCAACGACGGTTCGTACTACGCAACCTATATTGCGTTCGTCTCGCGCAAGCCTCCGCAACCTGACTTCGCGTCAGCCGACGAAGAGTTCGAGTACCAGCATGGCTTCGCCGAGGGTTACAACTCGGTCGACGACCTCATACCGTTCTAACCACCTAGCCACCTCTTTCGAGGTGGCTTTTATTTTCGTTGGTGTAGTTGTCGGGAATTCTCCCGCCTACACACTGGAGATTGAAATCATGGCAAACGTCAAAACCAACACCGTTCCTGCAACCCTGCCGACCCGCGAACAGTTCATTGCTCAGTATCTGGCCAGCAAGGCCAACCCGGCCAACCGTGCGTCGCTGTTCACACGCACCGTCGCGTTCATCGAGAACACAGCCGTTGATGCTGTGGCTGACAGCACCCGCTTGGCTGGCCGTGTATCCGCCGCAGCCAGCGCGGCTGGCGACGGGTTCCACCAAGCCGCAGCAGTCGAGCACGCTCGGCAAGCCGAGCGGATGGCGATCCGTCTCGGCTTGTAGCAGCACAGCACACCACACCCGCTGGCGCGGGTGTGGTGCAAAGTCAAAAGCACTTGGTGACGAGCTATGGGCACCATGAAGGTGAGTTGTGTTGATGGTTTAGTGAGTTCCTCGCTGGCCATCAACCAAAAGCTTCGCACTAAAAGCTTCGCGCTAAGTGCGAAGCGCTTCGTCGCTATGACATTGGTGTCATGCACTCGGTATATTAGCGTTTATTTTTGTATGACAATGGTTTTATGACAACTTTACTTCTGTCCCAAAAGTTAAGTTGTTGATTACAAAGGGAAACATGGTCTATTTGCTGGGTTTCAAGGGAGTTGGGGATCGAAGCGTCAATGTTCGCTGGGGAAACGAACACGCCCTTCGAGCCAGACCGGAGAACATTCCTATTACGTTCTCAGAGAATATTTCGGTACAAACAGCTATTTATATATATTACGTATATATATCAATAACTTAGGTGTCCCAAAGTTGTACCGATCTTGTCCCAAACCTGTACCAAAACACCCTGTTTTGTACCAAAACTCGCCCTGTTTTCAGTGTTTTGTGAGAGATTTACCCTGTGGATAAGTCCTGTGGATAACTTTCTCTGGTCCAACCTGTGGATAACTCTGAAAAACGCTGTTTTGTACCAAAACATTTTGGTACAGCGTAGCTCTCCCAAACCTTCATTTTTCAAGGACATTGACATGCAAATCTTCTCTGTCGTCAAACTTCTCATCGACAACGCTTACGAGTTCTGTCCTGATGCGAACGTATCAGATGAGTGGCAGCGCTTGGTATACGAAGAGTTCTACCATCAGTGGTTGAACAACGAAGTCACTACGCTCTCAGTCACCGACTTCCTCGAACAACGCTACGAGGCATTCATCGCCGAGCTTAGCACGGCGTCAGCTCTGCTGGCTCCGGTCTTCAACTCGAAACACATCGACATCCACGGTGCTCAGTACCGTGTGCGTGTCATGGTTGGCACAGATCGTGTCACTCAGTGCTTCGATGACCTCGACGATGCTCGGCTGTTCCGTAATGAAATGGTCAAGATAGCGCAAGCAGCTTAAAACCAGCCACCTCTTTCGAGGTGGCTCTTATTTTCTTTGGTGAGAGCAACACCCTTGTTGCTCACATCACTGGAGAAGATTATGACAGATGAACTTTATTGTGAAATCGTTGCAACCTTAGAACGTATCTGCACCGATCAAGCTGGCCGCGACGCAATTGATCAACTTATCCGTGTTGCCTTCGACATCCTGAACGGAGACCAGTCATGAACATGACCCTTCTACACGGCTCGTTCGAGCCACTGCTCTACGGAGTCATCATCTTCCTAGGCATCTTCAGCATGATGTACAAGCTCAAGCATCAACTCTGGTTGAGCTTCTTCG
>Ga0209480_10002569_pt1 | contig 12332 bp, 10 predicted proteins | sample JI61114C2DNA_FD_187501 | JGI IMG/M metagenome (GOLD analysis project Ga0209480, IMG submission 187501) | Wastewater effluent complex algal communities from Wisconsin, to seasonally profile nutrient transformation and Carbon sequestration -... | ecosystem: Engineered > WWTP > Effluent > Algae...
TGCCCATCTTTTATTGTGCTAAGTATAGGTGAAATATGTCCATAAAATTGAATTGCCGACATTGAATCGGGCAATGTTGCTTTCATTTGATTGAGGGTGATATTTATTTCTTCAAGTGATGCATAAGTATCTAACCCAGAATGTTTTTCGAATAGTTGGGTTTGGAGAAAATTGATATCAGTGGTAAGTTCAGCGCGCGTGTAATTTTGGGCATTAATCGATACAAATAAAGTACTTAAAAATGCAACTAGTATGTACTTATTCATCGTTGATAGATTAAATTACTTGTGTTAATTTAATACTGATATTTGCACTGATTGTTTTTCGCCAGTTGGTTTTATTAAAACTACATTATATATCCCATTGGGAAGATGTGCAACTGAAATAGTAGCGTTAGTTTGATAATTTTCAACATATGCTACTTCCTGGCCAAACATGTTTATTATACTTACTGAAATTGTCGAGGACAACAAATTGCCGATTTGAATACTTGCATTTGCCGGATTAGGAAATACCACAATTTCCGGTAAACTATTTTCCTGATGAATAGCATTCGGTCCATTAATATTGCGCACATACCAAGGGTCAATATCAAACTCATCTTCCGGATGTTCGATATTATGATAAGCCAAAACAAATGCAATATCACCATTAATGGCAATAGATGGTTCACCTATTGCAAGCGCATTACCTTTTGAAATCAATAACTGTTCATTTGTCCAACTATCCCAATTATTTGGTATAGATTGTTTCATGCGATAAATATCAAAATTGCGAGAATAATATAAATAGGTTCCACTGCCATCGGTATGTAATTGTGGATGTTCAATGTGGCCGGTAGCGTTGTTAATGCTGGTCATTGTAACAGGTGTTTCCCAGGTTTCGCCATCATCGTAACTAAATGCATACATAAAATCTCTTAAACTGGCATCAACATATTTTTCATACACCAATAATAAGGTATCGGAATTATTAATTCTTCTTAATACGGGATTATCAACTATAAATTCACCTGCAGCAGAATTAATTGGCTCCGGTAAAAGAACAGCTGATGCAATATTTTCTGGGTTTGCATTGGTGTTGTTTATCATCGAGATATCACCGGGTCCTGTAAATAAAAAATGGTCAACTTCATTAGGATTATCAGCCGATTGTAATGGAAATGGCCCGCCTTCAATTTGTCCGGGTCTTGCCATATCGGATAATACCCAGTTTTCAAATTCATCATTAATATTATCTCGATGAGCGTACAAAATATCCAGATTCATAATAGTATCGCAACCAAAATAATTAAATGCCATATCCATACCATACGTTTCGGCATAAGGGCGAATAAATTGAGTGCTTCCTATCGTTTCACAAACCGGTAAACCGGGGTTTGAAGCAATATAGGTAAACCAGGAAAGTAAATCGGCAGGTGCGTATAAGGTATACAGATTTAATCCATCTGCTGAAATCTGCAAACCGTCTTCCCAGCCATAGGAATTTAGTGGTTGGCGATATGGGGTGCCTAAAATATCTTCAAATTCAGGGGACACTACAACATAAGTGTTGTTTTTAACACTATCCCAAATTTCAACGGGATCGGTTAGTTGTGCCTGAATGGAGGAAAGGGAGAGACCGCAAAGGCTTAGACTGAGTATCAATTTGTTCATACATTAAAAATAAACAAAATTGTTATTTAAATATAACAAAACGTTTATACCAGTCTTTTCGCATGCACGGACGTTCAATTAACACATAAAAAATAGTGGATATGAATAGAACAGCTAACAGGATAATTACACAATACAAAATAATATTAGCATAAACATTACCAAAAACCGTTTTGGTGATAATAATATTGCCCACAAGACTTATAATGGGGTAGTGCAATAAGTAAATACTATAACACATTCCACCAATATTTGTTACCCATGTTTTTTTCAACCATTTGAAACATCCGTGTATAATTACATAATACAACAATAAAAAAACGCTACTGAATTGAATTAATTCCCATATCATTTTTTGCCAGGCAACATAAAAATCCAAACGAGTATGCAACCATATAGCACAAAATGCAATAGTCGCAAACACAACGTCAAAGCGGGTTTTAGGTAAAATAAGTACTTTAGAAGTATAAATATCTGCAATTATTAAACCTGCTAAAAAGTAAAACAAATAATTCACAATGGAATAAGCACTATAGTCGAAAATGTGGTTTAAAAAAATGAACAATAGCGCTAAACTTAAAAAGGTTAATATCCGTTTATTGATTTTCGGAATAGTAAATAACAATGCCAGTAATGGTGCGAGGATATAAAATTGAATTTCTATTTCAAGACTCCAGGCGGGACTGTTAATTAAAGGATGAAAACTACTTCCGTAAACAAAATTATGTGTATAGGTAATAGAAGCGAGGTAACTTTTTAAACCTTCAGATAATGTTAAGTCGTGAATAACAAATACACTCCCAAAAAACAGCACTGTCATTACCAGGATATATGGTGGTTCTAGTCTGGTAAGTCGTCTGAGAAAATAGTGTTTTAAATTAATTTTCGGTCCCTGCGCCAGATAGTATTTGGCAAAAGGAATTCCCAGGATAAAACCACTGATGGCGAAAAACACTTCTACGCCATTTCTTCCATTGGATAATAGATGTTCTAAAGGCCCCATGCCGGCAGCATAGGAGCTGCGATTGAGCACTTTTTCAATAATAAAACCGCCCAAATGACAAAACACTACGCTGCAAATAGCTATAAATCGCAACCCATCGATTTCAGGGATAAAATTACCTGTGGTGGTGATTCGACGGAGATTAAACTTCATGTTAAATATTGCAAATGGGTTGTAATGATACTGTTTATTTATGTGAAAAACTAAAAACCCGAAAATACAAATCATTAACAATTATGTGTTATTTCCACACTGCTAATATTTAATAAACAAGTCTGATTATATGTCAAGAAAACGCTTTCTAACTATTTTTTAATTCCCACTGCAAACGATTTGGGCTGAATATTTTATGTTATGCTCATCGACATAACATATATGGTATATTCCCGCAGGTATTTGATAGGTAGAAAAATTTATCTTGTTGCTTGTTGAGTTAATTTCCTGAATTATCTGACCGGATTGATTGATTATTTCCACATAATAATTACCTGAATTAGATTCCGGCAATGTAATTATACTTTGATTATATACAGGATTTGGAACAACCTGCAAATTTTGGGTAGTGGCAAGATTTTTTATATCAACAGGATATACATAAATAAAATATATATCATATGCATTACATCCCTTCGAATCTGTAAGTGTAAGATAATAATTAGTATTTTCATCAGGGCTTACTAATGGATTTAACACTGTAGGGTCCGATATGGCATAATCCGGAGTCCATAAATAGACATATGGCGCTGTCCCACCAACTATTGAAGAATATAGATTTACTGTATCGAATGAACTGATATAATCGAACTTTACTTCTAAAGTATTAAAAAATGGATAATACGATACAATGATTTCATCTGAACAAGTTGCTCCATCGGCATCAGTAACTGTTAGCGTATACAATAATTCACCTTCAACAAATTGTTCTATAATTGGGATCGCAAGTGTAGTATCGTTTAAAAAATCTGAAGCAGTGTGGACAATACCGGTAATTCCTACATAATAACAACTCCAGCTATAGGTAAAGGGAGCCAAGCCATCTAGAATAATTGCATTTTCCCCTAAATAATAAGGCTGAGTGCCACTTTCACAGTAAGTTGTATCAGCACCGAGGTCAATCAAACATTGACCTGATAACGCTGTGGTGAAAAGACAGCCTATTAACAATGGGAAAAATTGTAATCTCATTTCAATAAATTGAATATAAATATACTCAATAATATTTTAATGGATTATCGAAATTTTTTCTGTTTTTGTTATTTTATTATTTTGCATAAAATGAGCAATATAGATGCCGCTAGGTAAACCCATTAGCGGAATACTCTTTTCGCCTTGAAAATGATACCTCAGTATAATTTTTCCTGTTAAATCAGTCAAGGTGAAGTTATCCCATTGCTCATTGCTTTTGATAGTTAGATAATCATTTGCCGGGTTTGGGAAAATGGTAATCGGTTCGGTTATAAATGCAGTATTGTTGACTGCAAAATCATTTGACCATGCGTATCCAATTCCCCATTTTGCAGTAGCAAAAATATCATCACCACAAAACCACATTTTGAGCTGACCTTCATCGGCTAAAACGGCTGGAGCCCTTATTTCACGTTGGGTCCAGTCGAAATCATCCTTGTGAAAAATAGCAACATCATCTTGAATAAAATCATTGATACCGTCAGCCGAATAGGCATGATGAATAGCTACCTGCAACCATTCCGGGTCTTCTTGTGCCACATCAAAAAATAAATGTAACGTATCATTCAGTACTATTGGAAAAGGTGTTGAATAGCCATAAAAATTTTCTGCAGGTGGATACATCAAACCTTGTTCTAAAACTTGTTGTGGTGTTCCAAAATTAAATCCATCGTCAGAAATAATTAATCCGATTACCGATTTACCGGCAGGGGCAGGCGCATCAAACCGATTGCCAACTCCTGTGAAGTAGAGATATAGTTTATCGTGATAAACCACAGCGCCAGGTTCTCCGACTAAATAACTCATCCAATCGTCGAAAATATTTGTTGGGGTTAAAATAATATCCTCTTTATTCCAATTAATACCATCAAATGATGTGGCATGCCCAATAGCAAATATGCCGCTTTTAGCTATGGCAGTATAATATAAGTGGTATTCCCCTTCAAAAAACACTACGCTTGGTGTTTCTATTGCCGAATAATCCCATGCAGCAGTATCTGTAGAGGTGCTGAGTAAAGATGTGCTGTCATACAAAGTCCAGCTAATGCCATCTGAAGAAGTTAATAAGTAAGGAACAACCTCGCCATCAAAAATATCAACACCATTTTTTGAAGATGCGTACATCCAATAAGTATCACCTTGTTTTATTACGCAGGGGTCGTTCCATGTTCCGGGATTTACAAATGAAAGGGGTAATATAGGATTATCGGGGTGTGGTGTAAAGGATTGCGCATTTGTGCCGATTACACTTAACAGCAAGAGAATAGTTATAGCATTATTTTTAAGTAATTGCATAAAGCAGGGATTAAAGTTATTTTTTGTTGCTATTCTTTTTTTTCGAAGACTTTGCATATGGGTTAAACGCTAAAGCAAGATTTATCCAATAGTCAAAATCCTTTTTACTTTTCATGCCGGTTTCATCAATTATAACATAACCAATCATTGGTCTCGAAGTAAAATCCATAGTTTTACATCCCTGTTTTTCAACACATTCGTTATGTATTTTAGGGTCAATGCGACACATAAGGTCATCTTTAATTACACCGACACACATTTTTCCATTGTACATAAAGGTGAGTCCACCCATCATTTCTTTTTCTTCCACGGGGTGAAGTTCAGCAAACCGCTCACGTATACGATTAGCAAGTTTTTCATTGTAAGCCATGCTCAAACTTACAATTTTTTTTAAGGAAAATTAGGTGTAGTTTATAGCAATCAATTTGTTTGCTTATAGGCTTTAACCAGCTTTTTCCAACCAGCCAGTCCGCCCACTATAGATAGCATACCATTCATAATACCCATTATGAAAGGTGAAGGAATTAAGGAAAACGGTTTTAATCCAAGCCGAGGAAACATATAAAAATATTTTACAAAATGGCTTGCCGAGCCTGGATTTGATTGATTTAAAAAGAATAAGATTTTAAACATTTCAACTGTGTCAGCAACAGGCGTATAATAAACCTCCATTTTAATTTTAGTTGTGCCAATATTTTTTATTCCGTGGACAACATTTTTAGCAATAAATAATGTATCTCCAGGTTTCTTAATTAATTTTTTCCCACTAACAGTAAATTCCACTTCGCCTTCTAAAACAGTAAAATGTTCATCCATATGCGGATGAATATGATTTGGAACACCTCCTCCGGGTTCGCACCACCACATCATTTTAAAAATATTATTTTCAACTGAAACAGGTAAAAATGTTTCCTTACCCATTTTTAATTCACGAAATATTGAATTTGCCATAGTGTGTGCATTTAAGCTATCGCAAATGTAAAATCAAAACAGCAGGTTAGGGTGTGATTTAAATCACAAAATGTTTTGTTCGGCCAGGCGTGCACGCATGCGGCTTAGGGTTTCACGCGAAATATCCAGAAATTGGGCTAAATGTGTTACTGATATCCTTTGTACTAATTCCGGTTTATTTGTAAGCAGGTATTTATAACGTTCTTCCGGACTGAATTTCATTAATATAGTAACATGTTCACGATGATTATTTAAAAAATCCGCTGCAATTTTTATTCCAATCCGTTCAATTACACTCGATTTCTCTGCTATTGCTTTTAAATCATCGAGATAAAAATAAATTATTTCGGTGTCCTCAATTGCCTGAATATGATAATCGATAGGTTGGTTGTTTACATAACTACCGCAGTCATCAAAAAATGCCTCTTCCATAAAAAACTGGATGATTTTTTCATTGCCATTATTGTCTGTTACAAAATGTCGTAGAATTCCCGACTTCACATACACAGAAATGGGTGGCATATCGCCTGCAGTAAAAATGTAATCACCCTTTTTAAGCAATTTAAAACTGGCAAGAGTTGTCATTGCTTCCAACTCCTTTAACTCAATTTCGGTAAGGGGTTCAAGCTTTTTAATGGTATTTATCAGGTGATTCATTTTGCTGCCTTTATTCAAATATAATAAAGTTTAAACAAATCAGCTAATTTTAGTTAATCGCCCTTTTCAATTTTATGGTACGTAACATTTCCGTTTATTGCTAATTGTAACAAATAAATACCTGCAGCTACCGATTGTATATCAATATTAACATAATTTGAATTAGCTTCAATTGAACTATATACCACTTTACCACTGATATCAAAAATGTTTATTGTCATATTGGAATTTGTAGATATTCCGAGGTCAATTGTAAATTGCCCAAAGTTGGGGTTGGGATAAATACTTAATGGGTTATATGAATTGCATTGCACTTGTATTGGTGATGAATTATTTGTTTGCCCGTCTGCATCTACTAACACCAACCTATAATATTCACTTGTATTCGATTCTATAGTATAACTATAATAATGTTCTGTGGTGCTATATCCCTGAGCAGCGATATTCGCAATTTCTTCCCATTGTTGTAATTCATTCAGATGTTGAATGATAAAATGGCTGCTGTTAATCTCACTAAATGTTGTCCAATTTAAAACAACACCGGTTAAGGCACATTGGGCATAAAAATTACCTAACACCACCGGTAACGGTGAACCAATTGGATCAGCTAAAGTTTCTCTGTAGAATTCGCCGTAGCCGGAAAGTTTCACATAATTATTTGCAATATCTCTTCCCTCCTGACCCAAATTATACCACGTAACACCTGCATCTTTAGATAAATAATGGTCAAAATTGTTTTCATCTAATCCCCCTGATTCTGCATCAAAATAATACTGAATTAATGTAGCATCTAAGCTCGAATTGTTTTCCGGTATAATATCAAAATATCTGTAAATACTATAATTGCCCGAAGGGTCGGTTTGTTGAACATGGCCTCTTCTGATTTCTGTATAACCTAAATTTTCTGTAGAAGTAATTTCCGCTCCTAAATTACCCGGATTTGCGGAAGAAGGTGCATTAAGTGTTGCATTGGCAATAACTTCACCGCCTGAAATTCCGGTTATACGACTTGTTTCTGATTCTGATTTTAATAATCCTGTAGCGCCTAAATCAATAATAAAATTATTTAATTCTAATAAGCCGTTATCAAAAACAATTAAATCATCTACAATACAATCCTGCTGCATAATTACATCGTTTGTTGTTTTACTTATAGTAATATCATAAAACTTGGTTATAGATAAACCACCAACTGCTGAATTAGCCGTTGCAGTTGTTCCTGTAAAAACAATATTACTTTCACCGGCACTAAAATCGCCATTATTATAAAATCCGCAATTATTTAAAACCAAGTTCGGACTTGCATTACAAACCAAATTGGCACCGGCTTTTATTTGTAATCCCTGTTGCGCCTTAATACTTATTGTAAAAAAAACAAAAAGGGTAATAAATGATACATATTTCATAACAAATTATTTACGATTAGCGACCGGAATTTTGTTGTTCAACAAGTTGCATTATGAGCAATTGCAATTCGTTGAGTTTAATTTGTAACGCTGCGTTATCTATTTTAAGTTGTTCAATTTCGTCATTTTGATTTAAAACAGCAGTTGCCGTTTCTGATGTAGCTGAATTTAATTTACTATTTAATTCCTGAATAGCATTTACCAAAACAAAATCCATTGCACCATAATCCACACCTAAATATTCCACTCCCTGGTCAGTATCATTTTCGCGATAAGTCCATTTGGTAATCATGTAAGGTGCAATTTTTTGTAACTCCTGAGCAATAGTTCCTACGCCTGTTTCACGAGGTAATCCTGCTTCTCCATTATAGGTAAACCATATCGGATTTATTTGCATAACCAAATCAAGTCCATCACTAAAATCTTTAATATTTTCTTTTAATCGTTTATCAGATACTACAGTCCATGTTGAAGAGGTAGGTTTTGCAGCATCGTTTACACCGAGTTCTAAAATATGTGCAGGTGAGTTCGTGGCAATTCCTACGAATACATTACTAACGGCGCCGTTTACACCATTTACACTGCCAAGTACCATGCTATTGCTGGTATTTACCTGTGCTCTTGAGCCAAGTGCTGTAGCATTAGCAAGTGAAACACCACCGGTATTTGCATTTTCGCCGATACATGTTAAGCTGCTACCTGTTGTGTTGGTTAATAATGCACTGTGACCAATTGCCACGTTACTTCCACCTGTTGTATTATTAAACATTGCGCTGGTTCCAAATGCCGTATTACCGGTTCCTGTAGTAGTAGCACCTAATACATTTGCACCTAAACCGATATTACTTGAAGAAGTAGTTAACTGATCGAGTGCACCCATACCAATAGCTATATTTTGTTGCCCTGTTGTGCTTGCTGCAAGTGCATTATTTCCAATGCCAATATTATTTGAAGAGGTGCTACTTGTTAATATATTAAAACCTATTCCAATGTTGAATCCACCGGATACATTAGCTGTTAAAATATTATATCCAATACCAATATTGTTTGTTGAAACAGTGAGTGCGTTTAAAATATTACTACCTACTGCAATATTTTGAGAACCACTGGTTAACGCATTTAAATTTTGATACCCAATGGCAGTGTTATGTGTTGCTATAGTTGCGTTCATGAGTGCATTATATCCAACTGCAGTATTACTACTGCCTGTAGTAGCAGTTTGTAATGCATTTGCGCCAACTGCAACATTGCCTGTGCTTGAAGTATTTGCTGCCAAGGCATTAAAACCTATTGCTGTATTTTCGCTACCGGTAATATTGGCAGTTAACGTGGAAGTACCAATAGCCGTATTTTTTATACCTGTTGTATTTACTTTTAATGCACCGGAGCCCAATGCAGTATTATTACTCGCAGTAGTATTATTAGCCAGGGCATTTTCTCCCATAGCTGTATTATTTGAACCGGTGGTATTATCTTCCAGGCTACGATAACCAACAGCAGTATTTAATGTACCACTTGAATTGGCTTCCATCGACTCAAATCCAATTGCAGTGTTGTTGCTTGCGGTGTTCATCCTTAACGCGTTACTTCCAACTGCAACATTTGAACTGCCGGTAAAATTAAAACTTAATGTGCTGGATCCAATAGCAGTATTATTAGCTCCTGTGGTATTTAGAGATAAGGCGAATGCTCCCATCGCACAATTGCTGTCTCCTGTAGTATTAATACCCAAACTGCTGTTGCCTATCGAGGTATTGCTAAAACCGGTAGTATTAGAATAAAGCGCGCCACTTCCTATTCCAACATTGCTGGTGCCGGTAGTATTAGAAAATAATGCAGCTGAGCCAATGGCAGTGTTCCATCCGCCTGTTGTATTATTTGCCAAAGCATCGTTGCCGAAAGCGGCGTTTGCAAATCCATTGGTATTATCTTCTAATGCCGATTTACCGACAGCGGTATTTGAAAATCCAGAAACGTTTGACATTAGCGACTGAAAACCTAATGCGGTATTATCACTAGTGGAGGTTTGCAGTTCCATCGATTTATAACCAATTGCTGTATTGCCAGATCCGGTTGTAATGTTTTGCAACGCTTCTTCACCTACAGCAGTATTATTTGACCCGGTTGTAGAAGCCTCCATAGAAAATTTCCCAATTGCCGTATTTTGCGCACCTGTTGTATTATTAGTTAAGGTATTACCTCCAATACCAACATTATTTGCACCTGTATTTACAATACCTGCATTTAATCCTAAAAAAATATTTCCGGATGTTTCTATTGATCCGGCAATTGTATTATTTACTTTTATTTTTAAATCTTTAGCATCGGTAGTGCCTATAAAGTTGGTGCCGGGCGTTGTACCGGTATTACCTGTTGTAGACCATCCGGCTGCACTGTTGCCAATAAACACCCATGCCGCACCATCATAATAATAAAATCCTTTTGTTAAATCGGTTTGAAATAACAGTAAGCCTGTTGCAGGGGAAGCTATTGCAGTGCGTTGAACTTGTGTCATGCGCGGAATTAATAAACCTTTGGTGGTGGACTTAATATCCAGCATCGAAGAATTGTCCGGCGCAGAACCATCTATGTTTAAAGCGACATTTTGTGCAGTGGTTATTAAAACACTACAATAAAGTGAAATAAGTATGATTATTTTTTTCATGACAGTTGGTTGAATTAGGTTATTGTTATTTGACAATAATTATCACTTCATTTATAACATTCGTGGGTGTGGTTTGGGTAATAGCAGGGTTGTTGTGTTGTGGTTGCGCAAAAATGAACACGGGAATGGATATTAAAATCCATGTAATAATAAAATACCAGAATTTTTTCATAATTAATTGTTTATTGCAAAAGTAGATTTGCGCAATAAACAGGGCAATCACATTGTGATGTGATATTTATCGGTTATTAATTAACGAGCCTGTGCTCCATTGCAATTGCAACAGCTTCGGGAGCGGAATGCACCTGGAGTTTTTCGTAAATGTGTTTGATATGGGTGCGAACGGTATCGTGAGAAATAAAGCACAATTGAGCAATTGTTTTATACGATTTACCTTTTACAAGGTAATTTAATATTTCCACTTCACGGTTGCTGAGGTTGAATTTTTCTTTGCCGGCTGTTTTAAACTGAGGAAACTGAAATAATATTTTTCTGGCTATTGTAGCACTCATTGGCGCTCCTCCGTTGGCAACATCAACAATAGATTCAGCTATTTTTTCGGTACTGCTGTTTTTTAATAAATATCCGGTTGCTCCGGCACAAATGGCGTCAAATACTTTATCGTTTTCATCGAATACGGTAAACATAATTATTTCAACATTTACATGTTGTGATTTAATTTGTTTAACTGCTTCTATCCCGTTTATGCCCGGCATATCGATGTCCATCAGAATAACATCGGGCTTAAGTTCCTTTACATGTTGTGTGGCATGAATAGCATTGTCGTAATTGCCAATACACACAACCTCATCCTTCTCGTTGAGCGCTGTAACTAGTGCTTCGCGAAGTTCATTATTGTCTTCAAACATTAAAAACGACACTTTCATAAGGTGTAAAGTTGTGTATTTGGATAGTGCTAAATTATCACATCATGATGTGATTTTACATTCCAGCACAATACCGCTTTGTTTGTTAGGCTCAGAAATAATATTCAGCGAACCCCCAATTTGCGCTGCACGTTTTGTCATGTTGTTTAATCCATTACCTCTTTTCACGGTTTCAGGGTTAAACCCAATACCATCGTCAATAACCGACAAACTTAATTGTTTACCTTTCTCTTTTATTGTGATGGTAACGTTTGCACAATTACTATACTTTGCCGCATTATTTACGGCTTCTTTAAAAATGAGGTAAATATTACGGATAAACTCCGGATTAAGTTTAATATCAGATACTGTTGTCGGTCCGGTAAAAGTGTAATTGATGTTTTTTGATTCCAAAATTCCTGAGGCAAATTGTTCCATCCGAACCAGCAGTTCCTGCAAGGTGTCATTTTCGGGTTTAACCGCCCATACTAAATCCTGCAGACTATCATTCATTTTAATAGCGCTTTCGTTTATTTTATCTAAAATGGGTTCAACCGTTTCAGGTTGTTTAATGAGCCGCGATTTTACCTGTCCGCTCAAAATAGATATGCTGCTTAAAGTGGAACCTAAATCGTCGTGTAAATCGCG
>Ga0209480_10002571_pt1 | contig 12329 bp, 9 predicted proteins | sample JI61114C2DNA_FD_187501 | JGI IMG/M metagenome (GOLD analysis project Ga0209480, IMG submission 187501) | Wastewater effluent complex algal communities from Wisconsin, to seasonally profile nutrient transformation and Carbon sequestration -... | ecosystem: Engineered > WWTP > Effluent > Algae...
CGTCGGCATGTGCGGGCCTTTGTCATGCTCATGGGCGCTGTCTGGAAAGGGTAGCAGCTTCATGCAAAGCACCGCCGCCTATCACGCGGCACGTCTGGTGTCGTATGCACTCGTCGGTGCGCTGGCAGGGACACTTGGGGCCATGCCATTGAGCTTCTTCCATCATGGCGCGGGGCTTGTGCTGCCCTGGCTGCTGGTGCTTGTCTTCATCGCCATCGGGATCGGTGTGGACCGCTGGATGCCGCGTTTCTCGCTGCTTGCTGCTCCGCTGCGTCGCGTTCAACTCGCTGCCTACAAACTGCCCGGCACTTCGCGTGCGGCTCTGCTCGGGTTCGCCACGCCGATGCTGCCCTGCGGTCCGCTTTACATGATGTTTGGTCTGGCGATGGCGAATGGCAGTGCGGCACGCGGGGCGGAGTTTGCCGCCGCTTTTGGACTCGGCACGCTGCCGCTGCTCGTGCTCGCGCAGACACAACTGCACCGCCTGACCTCCAAGTGGCCGCCCGGAACGATGCAGCGTGTGCAACGTGGTCTGGCCCTGGTCGCCGCCGTGGTGCTGGCCTGGCGTCTGCGCGGCACGCTCGACTTCGGCAGCGATGCCGTGCCGAGCTGCTGTCACGCGGGGCTTTGATGCCCGGCAATTACCGCCTGATCTATGCCAAGGCAGGCTGAGCACCGCACGCTGTCTGTCGGAACACTTCGTTCATCCATGCCCGCCTCCTGCCTTCATTGCGGAACCCCCGTTCCAGCCACGCGAAACGATGCTTTCTGCTGTGGTGGCTGCCAGTTCGTGCACGACCTGCTGCATCATGAGGGACTGGATCGCTTCTACGATCTGCGTGGTGACAAATCACTGCCACCCGTGCCGACCCAGGCTATGCGTGAGCGGGATTATGAGTGGCTGGAGCAGATCGTCGCGGCGGCCAAGAACAGCGCTTCTCCGAACGAACCGATTCAAATCACCGTCGCCGTGCAGGGGATGACCTGTGTGGGCTGCGTGTGGCTGATGGAAAAGGTCTTTGCCCGTCAGGATGGTGCGGTGCAGATCGATGTGGATGTGCTGCGCGGTGAGATTCGTCTGAGCGGCACGCCTGACGTGTTTGATGCCCTCGCCTTTGCCAGACAGCTCCAGCATTTTGGTTATCTCGCCGGACCGCCGCAGACACAGGGAGCTGAGAAGGCTGCTTCCAGCGGACTGGAGCGCCGGGTCGGCGTCTGCGGAGCTTTCGCGATGAATGCGATGGCCTTCAGCGTGCCCGCCTACTTTGGCATGCCCGCGGACTTTGCCTTTGCAGGCTGGTTTGACATGATCGCGGCGGTCTCCGCCACGCTCGCTCTTGCCATTGGCGGATCGTATTTCATTGAGCGTGCCTGGAGCAGTCTGCGCCTCGGTGTGCTGCACATTGATACACCCATCGCGCTGGGCATCGTCGCCGCATGGATGGGGTCCATGGGCGGGTGGATCGCCGGTGTGCCGGGGCTGAAGTATTTCGACTTCGTGGCCATGTTCATCTTCCTGATGCTCGCCGGGCGCTGGGCGCAGCACGCCGCCGTGGAGCGCAATCGCCGCAAGCTCATGCGGGATACTTCCATTCCAGAAACCGTCAGCTTGATCGAGGGGGATGAAAGTCTGCCACTCGCCGCTCTCCAGCCCGGTATGAAGTTCCGAGTCAAGAGCATGCAGACCGTGCCTGTGGCGGCGAAGCTGCTCTCCGACAGCGCCAGTGTGAGCATGGAATGGATGAATGGCGAAAGCGAAGGTCAGCAGCGCGATGAAGGTCAGCTTCTGCCCTCCGGTGCGCTGAACATCGGCAGCGATGCGCTGGATCTCGAAGCTCTCGAAACCTGGGAGACATCCACCTTGCATCGACTCCTGAACGCAAGGCGCGGCAGTCAGCAGCGTGATGCGGGTTTGGAGCGTCTGCTGCGCTGGTATCTGGCGGCGGTCATCGTCATCGGTTTTGTCGGTGCGATTGGCTGGTGGCTGAGTGGTGCGGGTGTGGCGCAGTCGCTGAGCGTGCTGATTTCCATCTTTGTCGTGTCCTGTCCCTGTGCTCTCGGAGTCGCCGTGCCGCTGGCGGAGGAGCTGGCATCAGCGCGTGCTGAGAGGCTCGGAGTCTTCGTGCGTTCGCTCGCTCTATGGAAAAGACTGCTCCGCATCCGCAGTGTGGTCTTTGATAAGACCGGCACGCTGACGCTGGAGAATCCCGCGCTGGAAAACCCAGATGCCTTGCAGTCGCTGACGTCGCAGGAGCGCTCCGCTTTGCGCACGCTGGTGAGTGGGAATCTCCATCCGGTGAGCCGCAGTTTGTTTGATGCCGTGGGGCCCAGTCAAGTCGTCTTGGGTCAAGAGGTCAAGGAGGTGATCGGTCAAGGTTTGGAGTTCACAGATGACACTGCTCATGTCTGGACCTTGAAGCGCAGTGAAGACAGCACGGCTGATGCAGTGCTGAGCTGCGATGGCCAGACTCGGGCGGCCTTCCGCTTCCGCGATGCTCTGCGCGCGGCCTCCTGTGATGAGGTGCATCGCCTGCAATCGCATGGATTGCGAGTCGCCATCCTCAGCGGCGACCGTGAATCGAAGGTGGCCTCCATCGCCGCCCAACTCGGGCTCAAGCGTGACGACTGGGCGGCGACACTCACGCCGGAACAGAAGTCGGAATGGCTGGCGGCCAATACCCGGCATGACGCTCTCTTCATCGGCGATGGAGCGAATGACAGCCTCGCCTTTGATGCCGCACTCGCGGCGGGCAGTCCTGTCACCGGGCGCAGTTTTTTAGAGCAGAAGGCAGACTTCTTCTTCATCGGGCACAGCCTTACTTTTGTGAGTGAGCTGCTCAGTCTCGCCAAACTGCATCGTCGTGCGACACGACGCGTGTTCGCCTTTTCCGTGACCTACAATGTCGCCACAGCCGTCGCGGGTCTCATGGGGCATCTCAGCCCCTTGGCTGCCGCCGTGCTGATGCCTTTGAGTGCGGTCGCAACACTCAGTATTGTGGGTTTGACCTTCCGCAGATCATCGAGGCGTGTGCGAAATGAGTCTGAGGACACACCTCTGCTGACTCCCTGCATGACTGCCGAGGTCGCGTGACCTCATGGGCTCACGCGTTCTGCTTTTTTGAAGCAGGCTGGAAGGGTTCTGTTAGCGCGGTTTCAAACTGAAAGCCACCCGCGAAGTCTTCGATGCTGTCGCCGTCGTTTTTGCCGAAGTAGCCGGTGTCGATGAGGTTATAGACGATGTTCCCCACGTCCTCGCCACGCACCAGGCCCCATTCATTCAGCACGGTGAGAGCCATCGGTCCATACTCGGCGAGCGCATGGAGCCGCACGCCTTCCAGCACTTCCTGTCCGGTCACATGCTGATCTTCCTCGCCCTCTTTGCGGTAGTGCTTCACGGCCACATGCAGGGCATCGCGCACAAATTCATACGCCAGCGGATGGTAGCGCGGGTCATTGGTGACAGCCTGGGAGACGGCGATGTGAAACGGAAGATCTTGGGACATCCAGCGGGGGAGGGGGAGGAGCGGGCGAATGTGGGGGCAACTGAGCATTTGGCAACGCCAGACACCACCAAAGAAAAAGCCCCGCTGGCGGACCAGCGGGGCAGGGGAGGTAAGGCTTTAAAGAGCGTTGGATCAGTGACCGTGGGCCTCGCGCACCTTGATCATGGTGTCGAGGATCGTGTTCCAGGTGCCGGGCGTTTCGAGCACGGCGTTCGGGAACATGCAGCCATCCCAGCAGATGTGCTGGATGCCACGCGCGGCGAAGTCTTTCAGCCAGTAGCCGGAGCACTTCACGATGTCGAGCTTGCCATTTGGATCATCAGCCTGGCAATGCTTGCCAGTCTTGTCGTGGCTGCCTGCGCCGTGGACGGTGCCGTCGTTTTGCGCGACGTGGAAGTCGATGGTCCAGGGGCGGAGGGCGTCCGTCATCTTCTCATAGGCCGCGTAAAACTCGGCTTCCGAGTAGCCTTCCTTCACCAGGGCATGCTCAGGGGCATTGTAGCCCAGGGTGTAAAGATAGGTGTGGGCGAGGTCGGCCTGGAAGCCGAGCGCGTTTGGCATGCCGACGCCTTCGAGGACATCGAGCATGTCTTTCCAGGAGTGCATTCCGGCCCAGCAGATCTCACCTTCCGCGGCGAGACGCTCACCATTGTCGGCAGCGATCTGGGCGGCTTTCTTGAAGGTATCGACGATGCGGGCGGTGCTGGCCTGAGGATTCTCGCGCCATTTGGAGACGCCGAATTCGGCGCTGTCGATGCGGATGCAGCCATACTTGCGCACGCCATGGGCATTGAAGATCTTGGCGATGCGGCAGGCCATCTTCACGGCACTGAGGAACTTCTCCTGCTGGGCGTCATCGCCCATCGCGGAGTCACCCACCGTGCCGGGCCAGACCGGAGCCACGAGGGAGCCGACGGAGAAACCTTTGCTCGCGATCAGGTCGGCGATGCCTTTGAGTTCATCGTCGCTGGCCTCAGGGTTCGTGTGCGGGAGGAAGAGGAAGTAGTCAATGCCCTCGAACTTCTGGCCGTTCACATTGGCGGCTGCCGTGAGGTCGAGCATGCGCTCCAGGCTGATCGGTGGTTCCTGGCCTTCACCAGTGCCTTTGCCGACGAGGCCGGGCCACATCGCGTTATGAAGTTTGGGTGCAGAATTGCTCATGGGGTGGGGTGCGGTTGATGCTGGAGTGTGTTTTCCTGGGGAAAGCGGCGCGATGATAGGCACCACTTTCAGGAACGCACGAAAAAAAGCCGTCTTCTCTCGCACCTTGGATTCTATCTTGCCACCGCTCGCCGCCCCTGCTAAATCCACCACCGCTATGGCAAAAATCCAATTCACCACCCCCGAGGGCCAAACCGGCGAAGTCGAACTCAGCTCCGAGCGCCTGTCGCTGGGCCGAGCTGACGACAACTCCATCCAGATCGTGCATGACTCGATCTCCAGCCACCACGGTGAATTCGCCTTTGATGGCAGTGCCTGGACCTTCACCGACCTCGGCTCCACGAACGGCACCTCCGTCAGCGGGCAGCGTGTCGAAGCTCTCGAAATGGCCAATGGCGGTGCTTTCCAGATCGGTCATGTCGAGGTCGTCTTCTACGGCGACTATGCCGACGAATCTCCCGCCTACACGCCTGCCACGCAGACGATCTCCCACTCTGGCTACGGTGCCACGGCCATCGACCGCAGCAGCCGCACGGGCTTCGGCCCCAAGGCAAAACCCAAGAGCAGCGGCTACGGCCCGCTCTACGCCCTCGGTTTCCTCGCCCTCGGTGCCTGCGGTTATGCCGTCTTTACCTTCCTGAATCTCTCCGCCTGATGCGGTAAACAAAGAGGCCGGAATCACGCTGTCGGCCCTGTCGGCTGACAGCGCTTCTTTTTTGTCCCCCCAACACCAACCAGCGGCATCGCGCCGCGCTCTCTCCAGAAATGTCCAATACGATCATTGTCGGCGCCCAGTGGGGCGATGAAGGAAAAGGTAAGATTGTTGATTTCCTCACCGAAAAAACAGACGTCGTCGTCCGCGCCGCAGGTGGCAGCAATGCCGGCCACACCGTCATCAGCAACGGCCAGAAATACGTCCTCCACCTCATCCCCAGCGGCATCCTGTGGGAAGATAAACTCTGCGTCATCGGCAACGGCGTCGTGCTCGATCCCATCGGTCTTCTCGAAGAGATGGCGAAGCTGCGCAGCCAGGGCGTGAAGATCACCGCCCAGAATCTGCGCATTTCCGAGACCTGCCACCTCGTCATGCCTTACCACCGTGCCCTTGACCGCGCCCGTGAGGCCCGCCGTGGCGCGAATGCCATCGGCACCACCGGTCGCGGCATCGGCCCGGCTTATGCTGACAAAGTCGAGCGCTGCGGCCTGCGCGCCATCCTGCTCACCCAGCCGGACAGACTTGCCGCCCTGCTGCGCGAGCGCATCGCCAGCAACAACGACTTCATCGTCGCCTCCGGCATTGATGCGGTGCCTGTCGAAGAGACCGTCGAAAAAATCCTCGAAGCCGCTGCGCAGCTCGCTCCGCACATCACTAATACCACCGTCGTCTGCCACGAGGCCATCCAGGCTGGCAAGAGCCTCCTCTTTGAAGGTGCGCAGGGCACCTACCTCGACATCGACCACGGTACCTATCCCTTCGTCACCAGTTCAAACACCACCTCCGGCGGTGCCTGCACTGGCTCCGGCGTCCCGCCGCGCATGATCGACAAAGTCGTCGCCGTCTGCAAAGCCTACACCACCCGTGTCGGCAGTGGTCCCTTCGTTACGGAAAACGACGCCATTGGCGACATGCTCCACAACATGGGCCGTGAATTCGGTGCCACCACCGGCCGTGCCCGCCGCTGCGGCTGGCTGGATGCCGTGCTTCTTCGTTATGCCGTCATGCTCAATGGCGCCGACGAACTCGCCATCACGAACCTCGACGGTCTCGACGGCCTCGACGAAGTGCAGATCTGCAACAGCTACAGGCTGCGTGGTGAGATCATCCACTATCCGCCGAGCACCATCGAAGACATCGAAGCCTGCGAGCCCATCTATGAAACCCACCAGGGATGGAAGCAGGATCTCAGCGGCCTCAAAAGTTTCGCTGATCTCCCACCGCTGGCCAAGGCCTACCTCGCCCGTGTCGAAGAACTCACCGGTGCGAAGATCAGCCTCCTCGGCATCGGCCCCGCGCGTGAGCAGACACTCGTCGCGTAATGTCGCCTGAACTCACCTGGCTCTACTCCACCCAGCTCTTTGGCATCAAGCTGGGGCTGGAGAATGTCCACAAGCTGCTGGAGGCGCTCGCCCTGCCAGCTGCGGGGATGAAATTCATCCACGTCGCCGGCACGAACGGCAAAGGCAGCACCTGCGCCTTCATGCATGCCATGATGCGTGCCGCTGGCATCCAGGCGGGCCTCTTCACCTCGCCACATCTGGTGAGGTTCAATGAACGTATCCGCGATACCGAGCGTGAGATCACCGATGAAGAGATTGAGTCCGGCTTGAAAAAGATCCGTGAACTCGTCGCCACCTGGGAGATTCACCCGACCTTCTTCGAGATCGCCCTCGCTCTCGCGCTCGACTGGTTCCGACAGCGTGGCAATGAATGGGTCATCCTCGAAACCGGTCTCGGTGGCCGTCTCGATGCCACCAATGCCATCACACCTGAAGTCAGCGTCATCACGCGCATCGGGTTCGATCACATGGAGCAGCTCGGCGACACCATGAATAAAATCGCCACGGAAAAAGCCGGCATCATCAAGCCTGGCATCCCCGTCGTCACAGGCTTCCAGGACCCCTCCGCGCTCAACGTCATCCAGCGCACGGCCAAAGAGGTCAAAGCTCCATTCGTCCTCGTCGATGAACCTTTGCAGGACACCCCGCTCGGCCTCGTCGGGCCGCATCAGGCCTGGAACGCAGCCATCGCTCTCGAAGGCATCCGCGAGGCTGGAGTCCGCATCCCGGCAGTCCAGCTTGAGAAAGCCCTTCTGGATGTCCGCTGGCCCGGGCGCTTCCAGGCTCTCGCTGATGGCCGAATCATCCTTGATGGTGCGCACAATGTCGAAGCTGCCATGACCCTCGCCGCCACCTGGGATCTCGCCTACCCGCGTGAAAAGGCCGACATCATCTTCGCCTCCGCCAAAGACAAAGACACCCTCGGCGTCATGGAGGCCCTCAGCCCCATCGCCGGAGCCTGGCATTTCACTGCCTTTGCTTCCCCCCGCGCCACTCCGCCGGAGCAAATGCGCCAACTGCTCACCCAGTTCGACGCGCCAAAAGTCCCCGTCACGATGCACCCGAATCTCGCCAGTGCCCTGCAAGCGCCGACAAAGCATCGCCGCCTCATCTGTGGCTCGCTTTATCTAGTCGGAGAAGCTCTCTCCCAGCTCGAAAATCAGGCCGGTCAGTATCAGTCCAGCCTTCAGTAAAGTGGGTGTGAGGCTGCCTCAAGCCTTCGGCACATGAGGCACGAGCAAGTCAGGTGACTGGTTGCGCTGCTTGCTGCGGCGGGCGGCTTCTTTGGCGAAGATTTCCTGGGAGCGTTTGGCTTTCTTTGTGGCAATGGCGGGCATGTGCCAGGTGCCATCACTGCGCAGCACTCGGCCACGCGCGGTGTCGGTGAAGTGAGTCTCCAGGATGTGGATGAGTCGCTTGCGGGCTTCTTTGTCATCGACTGGAATCAGCAGCTCGACACGCTTCGAGAGATTGCGGTTCATGAAGTCGGCGCTGGAGATGAAGACGACATGACGCCCGCCCTGGCGGAAGACGTAGATGCGCGCGTGTTCGAGATAACGATCAATGATGCTCGTGACGGTGATGTTCTCGCTCAGACCCTTCACGCCGGGGCGCAGACAGCAGATGCCGCGCACGTTGAGCCGGACCTTGGCTCCGGCCTGCGAGGCCTCGTAGAGAGCCTCGATCATCTCGCGATCTTCCAGCGAGTTCATCTTCAGCATGATGTCAGCGGTTTCACCCTGCCGTGCACGCTCGGTCTCGCTGCGGATCATGCTGAGCAAACGCTCTCTCAGACCAAACGGTGCCATGCTGAGCTTCTGGAAATGTACGAAACGCGAGCGGCCGGTGACGGTGTTGAAGAAGGCGCTGGCGTCACTGCCGTAATCCGCACGGCAGGTCAGGTAACTGATGTCCGTGTAGAGCTTCGAGGTCGCCTCATTGTAGTTGCCCGTGCCGAAGTGCATGTAGCGCACGAGATTCCCGGACTCGCGGCGCATGATCAGGCAGACCTTGGCGTGTGTCTTCAAGCCACGCACACCATAGATGATCTGCGCACCAGCATTCATGAGGTCATTGGCGCGGTCCAGATTGCGCGCTTCATCAAAGCGAGCCTTCAATTCGACCAGCACCGTGACCTGCTTGCCAGCTTCAGCGGCCTTGATGAGTGCAGCGACGATGCGGCTGTTCTTGGCCGTGCGATAAAGGATTTGTTTGATGGCGATGACACTCGGATCAGCGGCGGCTTCCTCGATGAGCTTCACCACGGGCTCGAAGCTCTCATAAGGATGATGCAGGAGCAGGTCTCCACGTTTGATCACCTCAAACATGCTCTCTCCAGCCTCGATCTGCGGCGGCGTCTGACTCTGCCAGGCATCGACTTTCAGGTCATCAAATCCAGGCAGGCTGGCGATGCCAAAGTAGGCGGTGAGGTCAAGCTCACCAGGAATGGTGAAGACCTGCGCCTTCGTGGCCTCGCCCATGAGACGGATGGCGGTGACGAGCTCACGCTTGGCTCCTTCTTCGATCTCGATGCGGATGGCCGGGCTTTGCAAACGCTTGTCGAGGATGCCTTCCATCTCGCTGACGAGATCCGTCACATTCTCATCGTCAGCGGCGATGTCGGAATTCCGGCTGATACGGAAGCGCGCGGTGGCGGTGACGTTTTCCGAAGGGAAGTAATGATGCAGGAACATGCCGAGCACGTCCTCCAGGTTCACATACGCATGCTGCACACCTTCGGCATCCGGCACGGTGATATGGCGCGGCAGACTGCCTGGGATGCTCACCAGCACGAGCCTCTGGGTGCTGCCTTCCTCACCTTCAGCCGCGACAGCACATAGCAGATTGATTTGCAGCGCAGGAATGGAGGGCAGCACACCTTCCTCGATGGCGATGGGCGAGAGCACCGGGAAGATGTGCTCCATGAAGTGCTCCTTGAGATTCGTGCGCTGCGCAGGAGTCAGCTCCGCAGGCGTCATGCGGCGGATGCCTTTGTCCAGCATCAGCGGCACCAGCTTCTGGCTCAGCAGTTCGTATTGCCGGGCGATGAAGGCACTGACGCGCTCATGGATCTGCTCCCATTGCTGCGTCGGCGTGAGGCCGCTGGTATCCTTCGCGCGGCGGCCCTGCTCACGCAGGAATTGCAGCGCCCCCACACGCACCATGAAGAACTCATCCATGTTCGAGGCCGTGATGGCCAGGAACTTCACGCGCTCCAGCACGGGCAGTTCTTCACGCGCTGCTTCATCGAGCACGCGCTCGTCAAAAGCCAGCCAGCTGAGCTCGCGGTTGAGGAAATGTTGGTCGGTGAAACGTGGGGCGGGTCCGTCAGATGCCATGGCTGCATGTTTGGGGTGGTAAAGAGGACGATCAAGCGACGAAGTCAGGGAAGGGGAGTCATTTTGCATTTCATGAAGCTGCGGATTGATCGGGGAAACGGCGCTGCGTAGTCTGCGCTCATGCCTGTCGAGTCCACTGCCTCTCCCGCCCCCCGCACCATCATCGTCATGGGAGTCTGCGGCTGTGGAAAGACACTCATCGGCACTCAGATCGCCGAGCGTCTGGGCGGTGTCTTTGAAGATGCCGACCATTTTCATTCAGTGGCGAACAAGACCAAGATGAACCAGGGCATCCCCCTCACGGATGAAGACCGCTGGCCCTGGTATGCCACGCTGCGGGCGAGGATCGAGGAGATGCGCGGCAAGACGCCCGTGTATGTCCTGGCCTGCTCCGCGCTGAAGGCCGTGTATCGTGAAAAGCTCCGTGCTGGTGATGACGCGAGCGATCTTGCCTTCGTGCATCTGCATGGCAGTCACGAGCTCATCTTCAGCCGCATGTCCGCCCGCCAAGGTCATTACATGCCGGTCAGTCTGCTTGACAGCCAGTTCGCCATTCTCGAAGAGACGCCCGATCTCATTCAGGTGTCCATCGAAGGCTCTCCCGAAGAGATCACGGCGGAGGCGCTGCGCCGGCTGCGCTAGACGATCCCCGCGCAACAATTGCACTTTGCGGCATGGGTTTGACGCTGACGCCATCAGGCGGTTAGCGTGCTTCATGGACGCCCAACCACTCCGCACCTCAGTCATCGGCAGTTACCCTTTCCCCGGCTGGCTGGAGTTTGCTGCACGGCATCTCGACCAGTTTGGCAGCACTGATCTCAGCGAGCTTCAGGACGATGCCGCCATGGTCGCCATTCAGGATCAAATCTCCGCCGGGCTCGACGTCATCACGGATGGCGAGCAAACCAGGTTTGATTTCAATCTCTCCTTCTACGGCTTCATCGAAGGCATCGCCCTGGAGCCCGCCAGCCCACGCCGCTTTGGCCCACCGGCTCATGATCAGCGTGGCAAACATGAGATCGTTGGCGACCTCAGAGCCCCGCGCGGCCTCGGTGCTGTGGAGGAGTATCAAAGGCTGAAGCGTCTCGCTGGACACAGTGGCAAGCGTTTGAAAGTCAGTGTCCCAGGCCCCTACACCCTCAGCGGACGTCTCGCCCCGAATGCGCAATACAAGGACCGTTATGCCATCACCGAGGCACTGCTGCCCATCGTGCGTCAGGAGATTTCAGATCTCGTCGCCGCAGGTGCGGAAGAAATCTGCGTCGATGAGCCGAGCATGAGCTGCTATGGCTTCCGCGAGGACACCAAGCGCTTCGTGGACATCTTCAATCGCACCGTCGAAAGCGGTTATGGCAAGGCCCGCATCTGCACTCACCTCTGCTTTGGCAACTTCAAGGGCCATCCCGTCGGCTACCGTAAATACGCCCCGCTCTTCCCCGCCTTCCTCGACCTTCATTGCGATGAAGTCCACGTCGAGATGGCGAACCGCGAATACGCTGAGTTGGAAATCATCAGCCACATCGCCCAGCGCACCGACGTGGCGGTCGGCATCATCGACGTGAAGAGCTACTACATCGAGACTCCACAAAACATCGCCGACGCCGTCCGCGCCTGTCTCCGCCATGCCCCCGCGAGCCGCCTCGTCTTCGCCCCCGACTGCGGCCTCAGCCAGACCGCCCGCTGGGCAGCCAGGCAGAAGCTCGCGAACATGGTCGCCGGTGTCGAGATGGTGCGGAAGTCGTTGTGACCCTGGGGCCAGCATCGAAGTGTCGTGCCTGCCATTCCCGGCTGAATGCGGCAAGCCGACGGCGGACCAGTTTGATGATTGATGTCGGACTTTCGGCGGGTATGAAGGGGCACTTATGAAGTTTTGTGTGACCTTGATCGCCCTCGGATTGCTGACCGCGGGTGCTGTCCCGATGGAGGCTGCGGTGAATGATGAGGCGCGCTTTTTGGCGGGCCTGAATGTGGATGGTTCAGTGCTGGAGCCGCTGGCGCGTGAGCAGGCCTGGCAGAGCCATGCGGCGGAGTTTCAGCGCGCCTGGCTGGATGTGGAGGAGCGCCAGCTCGGGCCGATCCGCGCCTGGATGCCGGCCTCTCTGGGCTACATCTATGCTGACCCGAGTCCGCTCTACTACATGTTCAGCGGGCCGGACATGCTCTACGCGCACGCCTTTTATCCGAATGCGGACACTTACATCCTCTGCGGCCGTGAGCCGGTGGGGGAGATGCCGGATGTGGCGGCCCTGAAGCCTGGAGTGCGTGCGGC
>Ga0209480_10002572_pt1 | contig 12321 bp, 4 predicted proteins | sample JI61114C2DNA_FD_187501 | JGI IMG/M metagenome (GOLD analysis project Ga0209480, IMG submission 187501) | Wastewater effluent complex algal communities from Wisconsin, to seasonally profile nutrient transformation and Carbon sequestration -... | ecosystem: Engineered > WWTP > Effluent > Algae...
TGATAGTCAATCAAACTCATACTCAGTGTACGGCTTTTGCGATATTCAAATTTCAGATTCAACTTACTATTGGTTGTAACTTCTACACCAAAAAGTGGTACAAACTGTTCTTGCATGGTAATATTGGGCACCAAGAAATAAGGAATATAGTTACCACTTACGGTATCAATAAACGATGGCGCGCCAAGTCTAAATGGATCGCGATAGAGCAGGGCGCTATTATAACTATTCATGCTCAAGGTTCCATTGTATCCATGTGTTAAAGTAATGGCACTAAACACAGAAGCCACAGAAGGAATCTTGGTTAATCCGGTATAAGTCATACGCCAGTTGGGCTTGGGTAAAATACCACTAAATGGATTAGAACTGATATTGGCATTAGACTGTTTGATCAGTGATACTGAATTGGGATCCTTACCCGTATAAGCCGCAATAAAGGCTGGCACTAACACGTCTTGTGAATACCTACCATAACCTTTGGCAAATCCATCCGCGGTGAATTTTTGACCGGCTGGAAGTGCTTGCCAGTAAGGGTTTGCATTGGCTACCCTACTAGAGATGACAAGACGATTGGCTTCAAAAGTTTTAAAAGTTTCAGACACTTCATTTGGATTACCTTTTCCAAAGAGGGTATTGAAAGCAATATAAGAAACGCTAAACCCTCCAGTAGCTAGTGGGTTCAAATGTTCTGGTCTGCCTGCACCAAGTGTATCTTTAAAGAGCTCAGAATATTCCTTGCTAAAAGACTTGTCTAGGTTAATATCAATGACCCATTCACGTAGGGGTTCAATTTGAGCTGTGATACCAAATCTTTGTTCAAAGCTCTGACGGAACAGGAAGTTAAAACTGCTATCTCTTGACAACATGCCCTGTGAAGCTTTTTTATTTAACCAGTTGGTATCCGGCTGGCGGCCAAAGACATAATCAAGACCAGGCTGCATGCTATTCCAGTTTTGTCCAATAGCAGTGGTACTATCCATATAACCTGGCACACGGCTTCTATAATTGGCAGAATAATTCAGTTGCACGGTTTTTACCATGGTCACAAATTTGCCCAAGCCTCTGGAGAAACCACTCAATTCCATGGGCTGATTGGCTTTGGCAAGGCGCTCTGCAGTACGCTCGTCTCTTTTCTGTCCACGCCATTTTTGTAATGCGTCTTTTCTTGCTTTTCCAGTTAAACCTGCCAATGCTTCTTCCTTGGTTGGAATGGCAAAGCCCAAAGCATTTTGTGAGTTATTGGGATTGGTTCCATTCAATAAATCTTTCTTACCTTTTTTCTTTTCTGTTTTAGCAGTTTGTGGTTTGGGTGCAGGTATATTATCAATAGAACGCAACCACCTAGACTTAGCGTAGAGGTTGGTAAAATTAAATTGGGTATTCAAACTATTCTCTTGGGAATTCTCAATGGTATTACCCAGGGTTAATGCCACTCGGCTAGCACCAATCCAATTATAAGATGTGGTAAAACCATACCTAGCCGTGATCCAATCTGTTATGGGCAATTTATTTAATGGAATATCATAGTTCAAAGAAGCCCTTTGTTGGTACAAGGTATTCCTACCACCCTTAAAGAAATTACTCCTAACACTGTCTTTCTTTTCCTTGGTATCAATTCTACCATAGGGTTCATCAACCCTAGAGTTATTGGTAGCTGTAAAGTTCAGGTTCAACTTTCTGGTTAAATCCCATTGCATATTGTAGAATCGGTCAAAAGAAAAATACTTGTCATAAGTAGTATCTACCCTGTCTACTTTACTATCATAGGTATTGACAATTCTTGGTACAAATTCTCCAAACTGTCTATTGATATCGGCCCTAAAACTTAAGAGTGATGGATTCAGGTTAAAGTTAAAATCTCTGATCAATGAGAGCCATGCAGACCTACTCTTGATCAATCCCTTCATGGGTTCAATATACTTACTCTGTCCAATAAAGGTATAGCCCAAACCTCCCCTATGTCTGGTCACTTTATTGTCTAAAATAACCGGACTGGTTTGCTCCATTTGTGTAAATGAATAACTCACGTCAAAATTGCTAATCTTGAGCAAGCCTGCTTTGCCAGATGGCGCCACGCGCACATTGGTTAGGTTCAAAGTCTTAATAGTAGTTTCATCCACAGCAGCTGCCCTAATAGAATCTTTTTTACCTGGATTGTTGTTGAGCTTTTCAGAATACTTTACATCCTTGTCAAATGGATCATATTGTGGTGTGCGAATAGTTTTACTAATACTGGCATAAACAGGAATACTCAACCTTGCTTTTTTGGGCAAGAGTTTTCCCGCATTGATATTTGCAGCCGCGTCAAACTGCAATAAATTATCTCTAGCTCGTTCATTGACTCTTTGTTCAATGGTTCCAAATCCTTGTGTATGCGTATTAGCAGAAACAGAAATGGTTCCCAAATCAGCAAGGGTTAGGTCTACCCTTCCAAGAGCAGCCCATCCGCCATTTTCATCCAGTTCACTTAAACGCAATTCGTTGATCCAAACTTCTGTATTTAAAGGAGGTGCATCAATTCTATAAGGGTTTTCTACCCCAACCAACATACCCCGCACTTCACCTAAGTTGGGATTACCCATGATGGAATAGGTTTTATTACCTACTCGTTCTCTATAGATAGAAGTTACAGAAGCAGATGCCCCATTTCTTCTGAGTTTTAGATCTATTAAATCGCGCAAGCTAAAATCCAAATTATTGGCTGATGGCCAAATGGTTTCTTCCTGCCCCTTGGCATAAGTGCCTGGTGGCGTGATTTTCAGCGGAATTTTAATCTCATAATAATTGTTCAAAAAGTCTTGTCCAATTCTGATGACCACATTGGCATCCCCGTCTTTTAATGGTCTTTGTCCATTCACAGATTCGGCGTGTACAAACATTGAGAGTTTGCCATACTGACGCATGTCTAGGTTTAGTGTTTTGAACACGGCCCTAGCATCGCCAGTAAACAGGTCTCTGATTTGCATACTCATACTCTGTTCATTCTGCAACAAATTCACGCCATTATTACTCAACTGTTGCACGCGTTCAATACCTGGAGGAATTAAATAGTTTACGGGTTGCCTACTACTATTTTCTTCTAAGTTTACAGCAAGTGTATTAAACTTGGTACCATTGGTAGTACTTACGGGTGTATAGGATCCTGTAGTGTCTAAATTATACGTAAACTGTCTCCATTGGTTACGCACCAAATCTAATCGCGCAAAGCGCAAAACAACTGAATCTTCAAAATCAGTGAGGTACATCCGCATAAAACGGATAGATTTAAAATCAGGGATCCCCCCAATTTTGCGGCTATAATTTTTAATGGGAATTCTAAACAAATACCAGTCTTCTTGACGCACTACCCCATCTGCAGAATTCACGGTTACACGGCGTTTGTCCGTGATATAAGGCGTAACGCCCACATCCATACCTGGCTTTAATTCTACTTCGTACTCATAATAAGACTCTGTTTCATTAAGTGTGTTATCCCTATTCAAGTCTTCGTTATCTGGATACAAAGTAGCTGCAGGTGTAAACTGCCCTCCCGTTGTTGCAATAGGTGAATTACCCTGAGGGTTATTGATGTTTTTATACCTACCTAAAATGCCTGTACCTGCTGCGTCAAAACTCGCATCGCGATACCATTTATAATTATCTGTTGATGGATCTGTCAATGCCTTGTTATAAGCATTGGAACTAGTACCAAAATTGGTTCCAATCTTGTTGAGCACATAGCCTTTTTTACGTCTTTCATCTGCGTCTTCCAAACCATCAAAACCAACGTCTTGGTAGGTTCTATCATTGGGGTCATTACTAAATGCCTGTGTAATCTGAATAGGATTCACCGGTGTTTTACCCCAGGTATTGGTGCTATCTACAGCTGCATTGATATTGGGCGTGTTCATCCCATTTTCATAAAAGCGCTTACCATCTTTTAATACGTCTTCGCTTACATTACCAAAGTTCAATAAGAACTTTCCTCCCCTACTACTTGGGTTTTTGATAAAAGGATTTTGAATCCAAAATTCCACAAATTCAATGTTTCCCGTTTCAAAATCCGTTTGATCAATAGAACGCATTAAACCACCCCAACGGTTGGCAGGCTTTCTTAGATTGCCATTCCCATCAAGCTCTGTAGTTCTTGATTCAAAATTATAAGGGCCTTTTTCAGTAGGATAATAAGCTAGGTCAAAAGTGGCTGTTTGTACGTCTGTAATATTGGTGGTGCGTTGTGGGAATAATTCATTGGTGAATACTTGTCTTACACGCGGATCACTCAACTCTGCCAGGTTTCTACGCAATGGATTACCCGGACTATTTTTATCTTGTAGGTTTGGTTCAATATTATACCAAGCCAGTTTGGCCCTATTATAATTGTAGTCAATGGAATCATTTAATACGGCTTCAGGAAACTTGGGATTGCCCTGAGGTGTTGAAGCCAAAGCCCATGATACAAAAGGAAAACGCAGGTCAATACTAGTTCTGGTAGATTCAAAGTCATCAATATAAATTAAGCCTTGATCACCCTTTCCAATTTGTGGTGGGTGACCTGGTTGCAAATAAGCACCTTCTCCATACGCCGTAATTGATGATTTTGCTTTTGTACTATAATTGGGTAATCTATTCAACAACCTTGTAAGACCAGGTAATTCAGAACGATAGCTAAAATCTAAACCATACATGGTATTCCTGATGGGATCTTCTCCATAACCCATTTTGGTAAAATATGGTCGCTCACCCAACCGTACCACAGAAGTACCAATACTAAATTTCTTGCTGGCAATATAGTCCAAACGCAAAGCTGCAAAGCCGCGTTGTTGCATACCAAATCCAGTGTTATTTTCAAAAGAAACCTGAACCGGAACATTAGAACTAAGAATGGCTTGATTCAATATTTTTACCGAACCCAAATTATAATCCACTACATAATCTGATCCCTCACGCAATACTTGACCTCCTGCAGAAACGGTTACAGAACCTGGTGGCACATTGGGTGCATTCAAGGAAATTTCAGAACCACCTGTTCCTTTTACCTGGCCCTGCATCACAAACCTGTTGAGGTTGGCATAGGTTTGGGCAATGGCTTTAATGGAATCGTATAATTGTTTGTAGAGGTATTTACTTTTGATATTGGCGGGCATACCCGTAAATGCTAGGTCTTCCAAGTCTTTACCAAATGGCTCCAACACCGGGAAGATCACACGACCCACCTGTGGTAAAATAGTGAATCCCTCTACATAGTCAAAGACACCATCTGGTTGTGGGTCATTGCGGTTATTTAACCTATCCAGATTCAGAATTTTTAACAGCGGTTGACCATTTACAGAAGGTGAAGTCTCAGGCAAATAACGTTTTAATCCACCGCTTGGCTCTTCATATAATACATTCAATTTAAAGTCTTCTCTTTGAATGCCACCAAACAAATCCAGTGAGTACACGTTCTTCATCATCAATCCCCAAATAGGCAATTGAATGCGTTGCGATGTGGCTTTCAACAATTTCAACATCAATACTTTTTGCACTCCCTTGGTACTATCCAATGCTACGTCTTGAGAAAATTCACCCACTTGGTAAACCTTTCCATTATAGGTGTATTGATACGCTACTGCTAATACTTCGTCTGCTTGTAATTGACTATTCACAGAGACAAATCCGGCTTGCGGATTAAAATAATATTCGTTGGGTGTTAGTTTGCGCGCAAAGGTTTTTTCATAATCATCTACCGGACGCAGCCCCCTTGCAAACAACAAGGAATTGATCAAGGCTGGATTTCTAGCATTGGGATCATTCACCAAGGAACTATACAAACTATTGGCGCCATTGAATGGTAAAGGATTGCTGGTAAAAGAACTAATCACTGGATTATAAGGAGCAGGTTCGGCCATATCCATAAAACCCACAATGTCACGAGCATCTGTATTGGCGCCGTTTCTATTGGTTACCCAAACTTCTACTCTTTGTATTTGCACCTGCGTATTTACCTGTGGCAGGTTACGCATGGTCTTGTTATAATTGGTTCTAAAATATTGACCCATCAAGAAGTGACGGTTCTCTTCATAATCATCCAAACGTTTTTGAAAATTCTGTGTGGCAGCTCCACCTTGTAAACCCATGGACTGTCTTTGAGAACGCTGATTGGCCAGTGCACCGGTAATAAAGAGTTTACCAAATTGCAATTGGGTTTTAATACCAAATAAATTCTGTGTGCTTGGAATAAGTGTTCCTCTGGATTGATAAGAAATATTACCCGCTTCAATACTCTTGATAATCTCATCGTCCTTACCCTTGTAATCCAATTTAATCTGGTTGTCAAAACCTAGATTGGTTTGGGTATTATAATTAAGTGGAAACTTGAGCTTGTCACCAATATTGGCATTCACGGCCAAATTAGCGTTCATATCAAAATCAAAACCCCCATTTTTTCTGGCTCGTTCCGGCAAAGTAGGATTCTTAATATTCTGCCCTTGATAACCGGCCATGATATTCACCTCACCACTTGGCTTAATATCTACTTTTAATCCCTTGTCTGTTACCCCAAAAATCCGATCAAAAAGGCTGGTATGCACTTTCATGGGAGGACGCTGGGTCTTCAGGTTGAGTGCAGTTATGGCATCGGCTCTTTTTTTGAAATAATCCAATTCTGATTGCTTGGATTGCAAACGCAGATAGTCATTAAAATCAATGGCTGTAGGAGTTCTATAAGTCTTGTTCCCAATTTTTTCAATAATATAATATTGCTTGGTCTTGGGATCGTATTCAACGGTTTGTTTGATCAAAGCCGTGTCACGAATATTATAGGGATTGCGGTTATTACTACTAAGCGGATCTGCCCTTCTATCGTTGATGGGATAACGCAAACTATCGCGCTGCTGCGCCCAGAGACTACTGGTGCAACAAACGGATAGCAGTATACCCATTACAGTAAGAAAATACTTCAAACTTGAAGAAGGTTGTTAAAGTAGAACTAGGGGTATAGGCTATAAATTTTTTAATGCTTGTTTGATAATGTCTTCTAGGCTGTTTTCTGCCGTCATAGACACCATTGTTTTTTTCACTGCGTTCTCTGCCATTGGTTTTCCTATTCCAAGTGCTACCAAGGCCTGCACCGCATCATTATCTATGCTGGAAACAATGGCTGCACCTCCGCTCAAGAAGGTATCCGCTGATTGTTTTCCTAATTTGTCTCTCAATTCCACCACCAACCTTTCAGCTGATTTTTTGCCAATGCCTTTGATACTCTCCAAGACTTTTGTGTTGCCTTGAACAATAGCTTTGGCAATTTCATCTGGGCGCATCCCCGACAACATCATTCTGGCCGTTGAAGCTCCTACCCCTGAAACACTGATCAGGTGTAAAAACATCTCTTTTTCAGCCAGCTCAGCAAAGCCAAAAAGGGTATGTGCATTTTCCGTAATATGCAAATAAGTAAAGAGCAAACCGCTCTCTTTTTTAGCAATTGCGGAATAGGTATTCAAACTAATCTGTAAGTCATAACCCACACCGTTCACATCTACCACCACCCTTGTAGTGGTTTTTACCGGAAATTGACCTCTTAGAAATGCAATCATACTGTTCCAAAAATAGGTTAAAAACGGGTTGAAAAACAAGGTTTCTGACCGGATAAAGGAATCTTTTTGGATATTTGCGGCCAATTAAGATAGATATGAGTAAAATTACCGCCGCTATTACAGCCGTAGGAGGATATGTTCCAGAGACCAAATTGACCAATTTTGACCTAGAAAAGATGGTGGATACCAACGACGAGTGGATCCGCAGCCGTACCGGGATTTCTGAAAGAAGAATCCTAAAAGAACCCGGAAAAGGCAGTAGCGATATGGCAGTTCCGGCCATTGAAGAGATTTTGAGGAAGAAAAACCTGGATCCCAAAGAGATTGACTGTATTATTTGTGCCACGGTAACCCCTGATATGGTGTTTCCTGCCACAGCCAATATTATTGCCGACAAAATTGGCGCTACCAATGCTTGGGGATATGACCTAAGCGCTGCTTGTAGTGGTTTTCTATTTGCCTTGAGTTCAGGAGCCATGTATATAGAAAGTGGCCGATTCAAAAAAGTGATTGTGGTTGGGGTTGACAAAATGAGCGCCATTGTAGACTATACAGACCGTACTACTTGCATCATTTTTGGAGACGGAGCAGGTGCCGTTTTACTAGAAGCCAGCGAAGACGGATTGGGTATTCAAGACAGTATTTTAAAAAGTGATGGAAGCGGACGCCATTACCTACACATGAAAGCGGGTGGTTCTGTAAAACCTGCCACGGCAGAAACTGTTGCAGCTAGAGAACATTTTGCCTACCAAGAAGGACAGGCCGTTTTCAAGTTTGCTGTTAAGGGCATGGCCGATGTTAGCGCCGAATTATTGGAAAGAAATAACTTGACTGGTGAAGACATTGCTTGGTTGGTGCCACACCAAGCCAATTTGCGCATCATTGACGCTACTGCCAACCGCATGGGATTGGACAAGGAAAAAGTAATGATCAATATTCAGAAATACGGGAACACTACTGCTGCCACTTTACCACTTTGTTTGTGGGATTGGGAAAACCAATTAAAGAAGGGTGATAAGATTGTGCTTGCTGCATTTGGTGGTGGATTCACTTGGGGTGCTACCTTGCTTACTTGGGCATATGAAGGGAAGTGAAGAGTGAAGAGTGAAGAGTGAAGAGTGAAGAGTGAAGAGTGAAGAGTGAAGAGTGAAGAGTGAAGAGTGAAGAGTGAAGAGTGAAGAGTGATTTTATTATATTAAATAAAGAAACCCAAGGCATGCCTTGGGTTTCTCTTTATGAAAATGTTTGTCATTTACTAAAACTTAGACGCAGCCTAGTCAAACTCGTTTACTGAAATCAGCGTCCATTCTTCACTCTTCACTCTTCGTTTTTCACTAAACCTTCTTCTCAGGGGTCACACCCTCCACACATTCATTTTATCTCTTCATTTTTTCCTTTGCAACGGCGTCACTGATAAAGGGAAATTCGAGGTTGAAAGAAAAGGCAGAATTTTTATTGGAGCCTACATTCTTGTATACGTCTGAGATGCCTTGATAATATCTTAACTGCAGATTGATACCTTTTCCGTTGCGTTTGGTTATTAATTGATAAGTAAATGCAGCGGCAAAACCATAGTCCGTTTTATTTAATTTATCCTTGATATTCTGGTCATAAGTTGCGTCATTTTTACCTTCAAATTTTTCCTGGGCCTTGGTTAGGAAATTTACTTGTGGGCCAAATCCAATCAAGATTTTTTCTGCAGCTTGGTAGTGCATCATCACTGGAATATCTAAATAATTTAATGACCTAGTGGTTGGCACATTGGCAAAAGGACCATCTACAATAGTTCCAGTTTTTAGAGACGCATTTCCTTTGAAACCCATTGAATTCAAGGGTTTGAACTCGGGCTTGAAATACCATTTTTCAGAAAGCTTCATATTAATTCCCAATCCAAAATTGGGCCCAAACATGGCATGATTGTCTAATTGGTTAGAGATATTACTGTGGTTCAAACCGCCCACAATACTAAAATTGAATTTTTCAGTGGCGGCTTTGTCGCCAAAGATTAACACCAAAAGTGCGGCCTGTGCTTGGATTTTTGCAATGGATGCAAAAAAGAAAAGAATTAATGCAAAAGTGGAAAGAACTGTTTTTCTCATAACATTTTTTTTAGCCAAATAATTGATTCAAGTTATAATTCAAACTGAACACGGAACTGCCAGAAACTACTATTTCCTTTAATAGCATTTCTATATAATGAACCATACCCATAATTGATCTCATACCTAAAATGCGCATTGGGATACCAACTAAACGCCGTTGTAAATCTTTTGAAAATACCACCACTTACCAAAGCATCATCTGCACTGGCATAAGTATATCTTGCTCCTAATTCAAAAGCACCAGGGCCAGTTCCTTTCCTGAATTTAAAATTCTTTTTAGGCATCAACTTGCCTAGGTTTCCGTTTTGTTTGTTATACCTTCTGTTCTCACCAGTTAAAAACCAAGACCCACCCAATTGAAAATAATCAAACCTTGGATTCCCTTTTGAAACGCTTTTTACAGCTGTATTCATATATTCTGCAACCACCATCAAAGGACCATTCACTTTTATCCATTCAAACATAAGGGTATTTGCAGCACTAGCATCAAAGGAACCTGTTGAAATAAAAGAAGGTGCAGTATTGGCTTCTGGTTTTGCTTTATAACTGAGTTTACCGTCTGTGGCATCGGTATGTCTAAATCCAAAACCAATATGCATCAAGTTTCTATCAGACGAATATTGTGGCAAGCCAGAAATGCGGAAAGTATACTGAGATCCATTATCAGAAAAAGACTTGCCCGTTTCCCAATAATTATTAAAGACACCAATGGTATAGGCTAAGCGATTATTTAGAACACTATTGGAATACCTGATTCCAATATTTCTTTGTCTAATAAACATGGGAACACCCGATCCTCTTTCCATAAATCCTAGCTGGGTTCCCGGTGCTACATATTCCATTCCTACCCCTTCTTTTTGTTTGCCCAAAGTAATCCAACCGGCATTACCATTAAACGGAATCTCTAGGTTCCAATCTATAAAATCGAATTTCTTGGAACCCGGCTCGGCATCCAAACCATTGAAATTGGCACTTACCATATAACGCCATGGGTTTTTAAACAACAGAATATTTCCAGATACCATCATACGTTCTCCCCTGAATTCTGTTCCAGGATCTACTTTGCCCACTTGTTGAATGTTTTCAGCATTTTGGCTCAGAATATTATGGTCCAATATAAAAGCAGCACCAAAATTCAGGTTAAACCACTTGGTATGAATTTGGTTCCATTTTTTAGCCATGACGGGTGCCGCCGCAGAAGGGGCTTCAAACTTGCTAATGGTGACCGTATCGTTCAATGAAGTGAAAATATTTTGAGCATTTAATGTTGTTAGCCAAATTAATGCCACTAACAAACTGCCTATTTTTTTCTTCTGTCCCATTTCAAATTTTTGCATCCTAATTTTTTATCATTATTCGCTGCATATTATTAAAAAGTCTTAAGAAATTTAATGGTTCATCCAATTGCATTGTATGGATTTATATATTCCATACAAAATAACCAATAGCCCTTGAATAATCCTATTTTTGAAAGGCAAACAATCTAAGCTCCCATGCAATCAAAACACCCATTAACAGGCATCAGTTCAGTAGCTATTCACGCAAGTGGTCATGACAATGCGGAATATGCACATATCACTCCCATTTTTGCCACTTCTACATTTACATTTGATACAGCAGAAAGTGGTATGGAACGTTATTCCGGTCCGGATAAAACCAGGATCTACAGTAGATGGGGCAACCCTACTTTTACAGCTGCAGAAGAAACCATTGCGGCATTAGAAGCATTTGGGTTAAAAGATGACCAAGGCCAACAATTGGAATTAAAAGCCTTGTTGCACGCTAGTGGTCAAGCAGCCATGACCACCATGTTTATGAGTAATTTGAAAGCCGGTGATACTGTCTTGTCTCATTTTGCTTTGTATGGTGGTACCAATGAATTGTTTAAATCCGTATTGGCTGGGGCTGGGGTTAAAACCACCATCATCAATATGCGTGATTTGAATTTGATAGAAGCGGCACTAAAAGAAGACCCTTCTATTAAATTGATTCATGTAGAAACGCCAGCTAATCCAACCTTACAATGTATAGATCTTGCAGCCGTATCGGCCTTGGCCAAACAGCATGGTTGCATCTTAACGGTTGACAACACATTTGCCACACCCTATTTGCAACAACCCTTTAAACACGGAGCAGATTTTGTTTTCCATTCTACTACCAAATTCTTAAACGGTCATGGCACTGCAATAGGTGGTGTTTTAATAGGAAAAGATTTGGCCTTCATGAATTCAACGGGTTGGAAATGGCATACCCTCATGGGTGGAAACAGCAATGCATTTGACGCATTTCTTTTGTCACAAGGCATGAAAACATTGGAGTTGAGAATGGACAGACATTGCAGCAATGCTATGGAAGTGGCCAAATGGTTAGAGCAACATAACGCCATTGCAAAAGTGAACTATAATGGATTAGAATCGCATCCAGATTATGCTATTGCAATAAAGCAAATGAAGCACCCAGGTGCACTTATGAGTTTTGAATTAAAAGGCGGGCTAAAAGCAGGGATGCAATTTATAGACAAACTCAATATGTGTGTTCGTGCGGTTTCACTTGGTACTGTTGATACTTTAATTTCACATCCTGCTAGTATGACCCATTCTAGTTTGAGTGTAGAAGAAAGATTAAAATACGGTATTACCGATGGTCTGATTAGAATGAGTGTGGGT
>Ga0209480_10002574_pt1 | contig 12315 bp, 10 predicted proteins | sample JI61114C2DNA_FD_187501 | JGI IMG/M metagenome (GOLD analysis project Ga0209480, IMG submission 187501) | Wastewater effluent complex algal communities from Wisconsin, to seasonally profile nutrient transformation and Carbon sequestration -... | ecosystem: Engineered > WWTP > Effluent > Algae...
CAAGCTGGCAAGTGATAGAGCTAGAACCGCCTGATTCTATTTCTTCCCCTTTATTTTCTGTTTACAGTAGATATTGCTTTGATACGGGGTGACATTGCAGCACCTCAGTTGCCGAAAGGTGAGGCTATTTTGAAGGTGTGCAGCGCTGTAGACAGTAGATATATGGGCTAATAGCTTCAGTGTGCTGCACAGAGCTGAAAAGTATAGACCAGTGTAAACAGCTCATATTCATTAGGTTTTAGTTGATTGAATGAAAATACAACTAATTTAAATAGAAATTTGTATACCGCTAACGCTATGTCTAGCTTAGTGTTTACAGTTTTGTGATCCACGGTATTACAAGTGTAGACCGGCGAGAGCCGAAAAAACTGAATCTGTAAACTGCTCGTATTGGAAGTATTTTAGGGCACGAGCACTACCTTGCAACGGTAGAGCCGTAAGGCAAGATGAAGCAATCCGCTCTAACGAGCAGGATTGGCTACGTGGCGCTGTAAACGCGCCGGTAGGGAGTGATTTGAACGCAGCAAAAGCCGGTTTTAGGGTGTAAGATGATAGATATAGCTAGCTAAAGGCGCCGGTAGATAATGGAAGAGAAAAAGAGAGGATTCAAGCCCACTCTAGAAACCAAGCTGACCCGCGAGGATTTCAACCGAGTAGACGCTATGGCGAAAGCGGAAGGTAGAACCAAGTCAGAGATAATGCGCGAGGCGCTACTTTGGTATCTCGACCACAAGGCGGAGCTGGCGAACAAGCCGCGAGAAACAGAGACAGTGCTGGCGATAAAGGAAATGACCAATCGCGTCTGCGCCATGTTGGCCCGACAAGGCGGCCAGGTCGGTACGTTATACGAACTTACGTATATGAGCCTGCCGAATGAGGAAGCTAAAAAACAGTTCCAGGCGGCCAACTCGACAGCAAAACAGAAAATGCGCACTCGGCTAGAGAAGGACGAAAAGGATTTAGCGGAGAAGCTTGGCGGCATAGTTAGAAGCTAATGATTGTTGTAAAACACAAGTACATAGCAGCCAGGGGCAAGGGCGGAGTCGGCAAAGTGGCCGGTATCGGCAAGGCCATGGCGCACGTCAAATATATTCAGTTTAGGCCAGGTGAGGACAGAGAGCGGGGCTCTGCTGGCCGGGATATGTTCAACGACAGTGAGGATAGGCTGAACTCAAAAGACATGAGAGCAGCTATCAGAGAGCTGGGAGACGCGAAAGTCATAGCGCACAAGCTGACGTTAGCGCCGGAAATCAGCCCAGAGGACAAGAAAGCGTTTACTCGGGACGTGATGAAAAATCTCAGTCGTGACAAAGGCTTAGACCTTGACTGGTTTGCAGTGGAGCACAACAACACGGACCATCATCATATTCATGTGGTTGTTTTGGGCAAGGACCGCAACGGCACAGAGGTTAGCATCAACCTGAAGGACATTGACAGAGCGAAAGAGTACGGGGATCGGTACTTAGAAAGGGAGCAGCCGAGGGAGTTTGAGCGGGCCAGGGAAGCAAGAGAAGAGAAAGAGCGGGAGCGGTTGGCAGTTCGGAGCCAGGAGCGGGAAGAGAGAGTTAGAGAGGGTATTGAGCTTCCTTGGATGAAGAGAAACATCATCAGGGAGCAGCTTGAGCCGTACAAAGAGTGGAAGAAGAAGCAAGGCCGGGAGCGCAAAGAGAAGGCTCCAGGGCGTGAAGAAATCGAGCGGCCCTATCACAACGACACGATACAGGCAGCAGGGCGGGAGTGGTCGCGAGCCAACAGCCTGGCGGAATTGCGGGACCTCAATGAGCACCTGTGGGAGAACTATGAGGACCGGATCTCAAAGGAAGACTACAAGAAGCTCATGGGCTGGATGCGAGACAAGGAGCCAAGTCGGGAGACCGAAGGCAAAGAAAAGGGCCGAAGAGACAAGGTAGACCCAAGAGACAGAGACAGCTTTGAGCACAATGGCAAAACCTACAAGAGCCAAGATGGCTACGAGAAGCTGACAGAGTTGGCCCGCGAGCTGAGAGAGAAAAAAGAGCGATTGCCGATCGACAGCTACAACAATCTTCGGAGCTGGATAGAAGACCAGGACCGGGCAAGGTTTGCCGGGGCCATGGAGAAGGGCATGGAAGACGCTCTGAGAAAGAGCGAGCGGAGCAAAACATCAGCGGACCTCAAGGCCCAGGAAGGCGGCAGGGTGCTTGACCCAATGCAAGACGCCATGATGAGAAACCCCGTGATGGGTCTATTCATGTCAGCGGCCTCGATAGCGAACACGATAGTGAGGATGATCCCGCTCACTGAGAACAAAGATCACTTGAAGGACCAGCGCGAAGACCTAGAGAAATCACTGATAGAGCTTGATAAAGAGCCGCCCAGGGAGAAGAACAGTTGGGATAGGTATGTTGAAGAGCTGCAAAGGAAGCAGGAAGAAGAGCGAAAAGCGCAGTTGCGAGAAAATATCTTAAAAGCGATAGGGCGCAATGAAGAGGCTCAGAAAGCAAGAGAGCGCAGAGAGAAAGAGAAAAGAGAAGAAAAAGAGAGAGAAGACCGAGATAGAGACGACTTTGAAGGTGGCTACTGGGGCCGATAATTGAGAAGGTAGAGAGACATGAAAACCAACGTATTATCAATTAGGCTGCCAGAAGACAAGGCAGAAATCTTGCAAAAGATGGCTGATAGCCGGGGTCTTAAGGTATCTGACTTAGTGAAAGAAATGGTACTAGCTGGTATCTCTGGCAGCCAAAGCAGCTCTGGTGATAACAGGCTAGTTCTAACAAAGCTTGAGCAGGTCGAGGCAAACTTGATAGGGGCTCAATCTTGGTTGGCTGATGTAGTGATGACTTGTGTTAAATATGCAGTCGAAGCCAAGTACCAGGCTGAAATGGGCACGCAGAACACTGATGAAATAGTCAGCTATTTGGCGAACAAAGAGCCACTAGCGCCAAAAGCGAAGAAGCAAATTATTTCCAGCAGAGAAATAGAAGAGACAAAGAGATCGGCAAATGTAGCCAGGGATTTATTGCCAAATCAGTGGAGCGAGAAATAGTCAAAAAATAGCAAGATGGTCACAGGTGCTAATTAAAACCTAGTCAAAAATTCAGAGAGTTTGGCCCGGGCGGCAAGTATTGTCAGGAAGCCATTGGGTTTTTTGCACGAATCCTTACCGTCGGTCTAATTGGGTTTTGAGTCCCCCAGATGCTGGTTTTGATATAAATGACAACTGGTGGTATTGTAGGCGGCTTCTGGTACGATAAAAGAAAACCCCGAGAACTTGCGGCAAGCTTGATCTCGGGGTTTTTAAATTAGGCGTGAAACGGAATTGGCATAATCAGACTTATGCAGAACAACGCCTTCGGCTGAGGCTACCCGCCCGCCACCCCTAAGACCTGGAGCCTGTTAGACGTCCCAGAAGCTAGTTGACCGGTGATACGAAATCACGGATAATCGACTTAAAAGCGAGGGCTAATGGGACTAAAGGGAGTCGAGTGGGTCAAAGGAAGCCGGAAAGCTATACAGGAGTTTTCCGAGGAGGCCAGAAATATAGCTGGCAACCAACTTTGGCTGATTCAGTTAGGGCGAGAGCCGGACGACTGGAAGCCGATGAAAGATATCGGAGTTGGTGCATTCGAGATTCGAATTCATAAGCCGCACGAGCACAGAGTTATCTATGTAGCGAAGTTTCCAGAGGCAGTGTATGTGCTGCATTGTTTTGAAAAGAAGACACAAAAGACATCACAGAAAGATCTGAATATAGCGAGGGCGGCATATGTCGAGATGCAAAAAATCCGAAGGGGATAAAGTGGAATTCGATGTAGAGCATGGCTCGGGGAATGTCTTTAAGGACATTGGCTACAGTGATAGCGAGGCCGCAAACCTGATGGCGAGGGCAGAGCTGATGCTGAAGTTGAGAGACATAATTCAGGAGAATGGTTGGACGCAGAGGGAAGCCGCCAGGATACTTGGTGTAGGACAGCCAAGAGTGGCTGAAATAATGAGTTTCAACACAAAATATTTTAGTGTCGATTTGCTTTTGAAGTATTTGTCAAAGCTAGGGATGCAGGTAGAGTTCAGTTTTAAAAACACTGATGTGGCGTAGTTTTTGGAAGGTTTGTGTGGTGGCTTCCAGATTCAGATCATGAGATCTACTAGTGTGGAAGTTATGGTTGGTGCCGATAATATCGATTATGTTTCATCGATTCTAGAATGGCTTAGGAAGCGCGTTTTAGCTACTGGGCTGGATGAAGGGCGTGGGGATTTTGCTCTTGGCATCCACTGCTGACACTAGATGTGGATTAGGTTTGCTGTAAAAGGTTGAAAAGTAGTAATTGCGCCAAAACACTACCGGTAGTGTCTCTCGATTCTCGCTAAAGCCGTCCCAAGTTTTCAGTAATCGCCCCCTAGATGGCTCATTTGAAATTTTGGGTTGCCTTTGCAGCCCGTCTCTGGCTTATGAACTGAGCCGTATATGAGTAGCGGTTTAATTGGACTGGCAGGTCCTGAAAGGCCCGTGGCGTGAGCTTCGCTAGCCCTTTTTGTTGCCTCACTTTTTATCATAATGGCCCAAGGACGACGGTCTAAAGGTTTGCCTAATGAAGATCCCGCAACACTGGGCGCATTGGAACAGCATGAAAGGCGAGGGTTGAGGGACTTCTCATCTAATCAAATCCCGCAGGCAATCTTTTAAAAACTCAAACAGGCAGTACATCTTCCAACTTTTCTAGGCACCGTTGTGTCAGAGAAGTCTTGATCGCCTGCGCCTGGTGCGATGAGAAGTTCCACTCAACAACCCTTAAAAAGGAAAACTCATGAAAAACATAAAGAAACGATGGCTAGGTTTAGTCATCGCCCCCGCGCTATTGGCGCTCATAGGCTTTGCCTCCCCGGCTCAAGCCAATGACTACGGCGGTACCTGTGCCGGTTATCCAGGCAACTTTGATGGCACCGGCAATGTCAACATCAACAATACAGGTGCTTGCACCATTTCCGTACCGGTTTCGGCACAAGGCTTTGTTCACATTACCTCTTCCGGTGCTGTGAACACTCAAGATGTTACTGCCGGTACAGATCTCAACATTACGACCAGCTCTGGCGCGATTACCACTCTTGGATTGACAACCAGCAACGGTGATTTAAAAATCGACTCTGCAACCAACATCACCGTAACAGGAACAATAGACAGCTACGGATCAATTCAGGCTAATGCCAACAATGGCAAGATTGCTGTTTCTAGCACTGTCACATCAAACCTCGGCGGCAATGGAGCCAATATTTTATTGGTTGCTACTGGCAACGTTCGCACCGGCTCAATTAGCACAAATGGCGGTACGACTACTGGCGGCGTGGAAATCCATGCTAACACCAACGCCAATGGTACCCTGTTTAACATCGGAACCGCCACGACAAACGGTGTCAATGGAACAATCAACACCAGCAACAGCACTGCTGGTGGAATGATCACTGACTTTGTAGTGGGCGGTATTTTTATTACCAACGGCAATGCAAATTCTACAGCTGGGATCAAAGTTATTTCAGCTGCCAACATCAACGTCACGGCATCGGCATCAAGAAGCGGCATTATCTATCTTGACGCTCGAAAAGGTACTCTCACCTTGCCGACTGGTGCCTTGAGTTCGACTGGACCAAATGGGCAACCTGCCGGTTGGATCGTCCTCATGGCTGGCACTCTAAAGACTGTTAACAACACTGTTATCACTGCTAGTCAGACGACTACGGCACTTTCGACTAACCACGGTGTAATTGTTGCTGCTTCTAGTATCACGGTCGCCGGAAGCGGTGGTTTAAAGATAAACGGCGATGGCAATGGCATCACGGGCTCGTTCCCGACGGCATATGCTCAGGTTATCCCAACCGGTGGCATCAGTGTCACTAGCACAGCATTTGACTCTAATAACGTCAATAGCATGCTCTGGACGCCCAGCTCAATTACATCTAGCACAAACGCTCCAGTAACTGTCTCGGGCACTGGCGCTTTCACGTTGACATCCAATGGCAACTATGCCAGAGCTGCTGTCTATGCCTACCCCATTACTTTTAGTAATGCGGCTGTAACCATCAGCTCCAAAGGAACAACCAATCACCAAGTAGAGCTTGTCTACAGCGGCGCTATGACCGGCGGCAATGGCTTGACTATGAGCGGTACCGGTGCTGTGACTCTTGATGCGAGCGGCTCATCTGGCAACGACCCAGGTGGCACCGTTTATGTATTGGTGGATCAAGCGACCATTAATGCTACGGTGCCCAGCTTAACGATCAAAGCTGATGGCAAAGGTACTGGGACCGGTGGTAACGTAACTTTCCAGCCAACCAAGGTAGTCAGCCTGGCAGCCCCTACTGTCAATATGTCGGCCAACAATGGTAAATCTACCAGCGGTGCTGGTGTGGTGAACTTCCAGCCCAATGGCGGCAATGGCACAGCGGCGATCACGTCCACAACGTTCAACCTGACCGCAAATGGACCGACGACAGGTAGTGGCGATGCGGGCGTGATTTATTTCTCTACCAGCGCATTGACCCAAGGATCAACAACTAAATCAATCTTCTCAGCAAAGGGCGCAGCCGCAGGCATGGGTAAGGGCGGTTTCATAACCGTGTTTCCTGGCGCTATTGCGGACTACAAACTTGGGACCAACCCAGGCAACGTGCAAGTCATCGCTGATGGCGGCTTGACCGGGGGCGATGCAGGTAGGATAAATGTCAATCCGTTCCCAGGCAGTCTCACGATTGATACAGCAAATGCCGTCAGTGCAAAGGCTCTAGGCGGCAATGCTAAGGGCGGATTTATCCAGCTTGTTGGCAATCCCAACTTGGCTGTGAATCCAACCTTAACTGGTGCAACTATCAATGTTGATGGTAAAGGCACTGGAGCTGCTGGCGAGATCCACATTTTTGCAAATGGCACTGTTAACCTTGGTTCGACTGCTGGTTCTTTGTTGCTTTCTGCAAACGGCGACCCGGCTGGAACCGGCGATGGTGGCATTATTGAATTGGGATATATTACCACTCTGAATATCACCGATCTTTCAGCCTCGGCAGGTGCTGGTTCTAGTTCTAACGGCAAGGGAGGTACCATCAACATTCACGATGGTGGCACCTATACCATTACCGGAACAGTGAAAGCTGATGGCAAGGGTACAGGCGATGCTGGCAACATCACCATAAGTTCGCTGTTTGCAAATATTATGACGCTAAATGGGGCTAGAATCTCAGCGTCTGCTGACACTAATGGTTCTGGTTCTGGAAAAAACATTACTGTTTTGAACGCTGGTGAAATTCTGATGAATGGCACGGTTGTTGATGCGAATGGTGCTGGAACTGGAGCAGGCGGTACTATTCAAATTGAAGTTACAAGTGCTAACTCTCCAAAACTTGATTTGAACGGCATAGGAACTTTCGTCAACGCTATCGGAGGACCTGATGGCCTTGGAGGCAAGTTTATCTCAGGCAATATCGCGAATTTCAGAGCACCTGAAGTTGTTACTGTCAGGGCTGGTGACAATAGTTCTGTTTCAGACTTTGATGGTTCAATGACATTGAATCTTGTTCTCTGTCAGCAATGGAAAACTTCATATGCCCCAAGCTTCCCGGGTTCTTATTGGAACTGCGCACATCCGACTGCACCTGATGCGAATGATGAAATTCATATTGAGCAAGCGGGGGGGCTGATCAGTTCGCTTAGAGCAGAGTTAAAAAGCCCCAGCACCCACCTGTTCGTCTTTGATGATGCAATCGCCTACAGAAGATTTTTCACCGAAACTGTGCAAAATGTTCCTGACGACGCTCTTGGCTACACTACCACTTTTGACGGACCAATAATTTTTGCTTCTCTGTTCAGGAACTTTATCGGCAGCACGGGCTACACGGCCGCTACTGCTGTTGAACTTACCGAAGCAAGTTCTCACGAATTGACCCATGCGATTGATTTTAGAAAGGGATTTCATTCTACAACCGCGTCATGGAGTAATTTCGCTAAGAATGATTTTCTGAATCTGGATTATTCGACGGTAGGAAGCTCATCAGCAACATCTACAAAACGACTGGCCTGTTCAACCAACAACTCAGCACCTCTCGATGGTGTGATTGATGCATCGAGCAACTCAACTTTTTGTGACCCATTGAATCCGGGGCACCTTAAAGCTTCTTACACAGTTGGTGGAGTGATACCTTCGAATAGCAAGCTACTATTGAACGCAGAACCGGACATTTTTGGCTTGACCAACGGAGGTTTTTACTTTGAGCTGTACGCGCAGTCTGGCACTTACGAGTATTATTCACATTTGTTGCCTCCAAGTCTTTACTTGAAGCCAACGTCTGACGGCGTTTTTGCCAGAGGCTACTTCCCTTGCGTGCGCTCGTGGTCCAGTGCGGTTTTAGCTGGCGCCTTTACCCCTCCGGCAAGTCCCGCGAGTTGTTCAAGTCTTGCTCCCGTATGGTATGTTCCTCACCAATAACAGTTAGTAGCTGATTTCTGACCATGTTGCAGCCTGAAAGGCTGCAACATGGTCTACTTTGCGACTATAATTGTCAGAAGTAGGAGAAATTGTTATGGGACTAAAAGAGCAATCATCAACGGTTATTGTAGCGGTCTACTTACTGGCACAACTGTTGCCCTGCCAAGCGAGTGATCGTATTGAGAAATTTTTTGCAAAAAATTCGCAAAACATTCATTGCATAGGAATCGGACCAGGTAAACGCCGAGCTCCATCCGAATCTATACTAGAGTCGGAACTTTACCAGTGGCTCTTGGATTGCAAAAAACGAATATCAAATTCTGCACACAGTCTACAGAAATTGCCAGGGAAAAATTCAGCGAAGTTTTTAGTTGAAATAGATAAAAAAGACAAATCCGCTCTTTTGGAGCTAAAGCAATCATCTGGTTCAAGGCCCTTTGATCAGCAAGCGGAAGCTATCATCAGAAAGGCGTGTCCATTTAAGGAGCCATTTAATGACTTGCCCTTTAAGCGTGGGTTGATAATAGAGATTAGTCCTTCTATTGTAGCTGTAAAACTATCAAATAACGAACAAAAGTAGTTCAAACCATACTACTGACTTTAGAAAATAGCATGAGAAGGTCTCAACTTTTTTTTAAGTTTTTAGTAGACCGGTCTACTAGAAAGTATATTTGGACCACACGTTTGGTCTTACCGAAGAAACTAGACAGAGCTCAGCTCTCTGTCTATACTGCATCTCATGAGTGATACCGCCCGTAATTATCAGCCTATTGATGCCACCACTATTGATGGTATGGACGAGCTATTCAATGCTGAGGACAGTATAGGACAGGTCATCAACTTAGCAAAGGACAGGACACCTCAGGACACCGCAGACAAGCTCTGGACAGTTTTTGAGGCGGCAAAGCATTTTAGTGTTAGTGAAAAAACCATACTGAGAAGACTTCAAAAGGGATCTATAAAAGGTCATAAAGTCCCTGGTCAGTTTGGTTTAGAGTGGCGTATCTCTGGAAAGGTTGAGATAGAACCAGTTGATAAAAAAGGCGCTCTGGACAGAACACCCCAGGACGTAATAGAAGCTTGGGACAGCCCAGGACAAGACATTGAAGTAGTTGAGGACAGGACACCCCAGGACATAATAGAAACTTGGGACAGCCCGCGACAAGACAGACTAATAGATGAGCAAAAGCAAGAGATAGAAGCTCTTAGGGCTAAATTAGAAGGTGCCATTTATAGAAATGGGTACCTTGAGTCGAAATTAGAAGAGCGCGAAAAGCAAATTTTGATGCTGACCGACAGGCAGCATAAGCCTGGCTGGTGGGCAAAGTTCTCTAGCTGGTTCTTTAAAGGTCAGTAGTTTTTTTAAGCAAAAAAATCTATACTTGGTTGACTGTAACAGGCACTATATGCGGTGCTTGGCGCAAAAGACATCTAGGTGATATCTAAATATTAATAGAGAGCGGTTTTTGAACCAGCCCTACTAAAGAAAGAAGCCCTGACCGAGGTCAAGGCTATCCGAAAGACATTTGAATCAGGTTTTGCTTCCCGGCGATTTCCTGAAGACAAATGAATAATAACGGATAGCTCGATGACGGTCAAGCTTGCTTTGCAAAAAAATGCAAGGAGCAGAAGACGACCGGAGCATTAGCGGTCCAAGAAAGCCAAACAGGGCTTGAGGATCTAAGACTATCTAAGAAAAATATTTATTGCCTGCCGGTATCGCATGCGGTGGCTCTGGATATATGCGTCCTGTTTCCAGAGCGGCAGCCGTCGATTTGCAAGAACCTAAATCAGAAGCGCTGGCGCCCATGGAACCCAGCCCTGTCTGATTCTCAGATACTTGGGGTGATGTCGAATGAAGGCCGGGGGCTTTACCGGGGCTGTCATTTCGGCAGAGAAACCAGACACGGCGTTATTGATATTGACATCAATAGCAAGTACCACAATGCCCAGGAGCTGGCAGAAATCAGGGCTAGATTTGCTGCAGTCGGGTTAGAACTAACCCCATATCAAAGTAGCGAAAGTGGCGGCTGGCACCTCTATTTCTTTTTTAGTAGCTTTGTACTAAGCCAAGAAGTAGAAACAATAATAAAAAGGTGGCTGAAGGCCCAGGGCTATGAACTTGCCGGGGGGACTCTTGAAGTATTCCCGTCTGGTAATGCCTTGAGGCTGCCCCTTCAGAAGGGTTTTGGCTGGCTAGATTCTGCCGGGAAATTAGTAAAAAGACGAGAAGAACTAACAGCAGATAAAGCTATATCCTCATTTCTAAGTGACTTAACTAAAACCCAAGCAAATTGGGATGAAGTTAGAAGCTTGATAGAGAGCCAGATTAGTGAGACCAGGGCGGCCGCCGGCATGTGCGGCCAGGAGCATCGAGAACGAGTCAGCGCCGATGGTCTGGAAGAACTATATACGAGCGGCCTAGATCACGAAACCTATCAAAGAGGCCGTAGCTACTGGCTAAACGGGCTCACCGGACATGGCCAAAGACATAGCGCAATTCTTAGTGTGGGCCATTACCTTTGGTTCGGAGACACTTCACAAGGGGTAAGGGCGCTACCAGGAGTAAGGAACGCCGGGGCAAGAGTTGAGGCAATTAGCCACTGGCTAAGAGAGAAGCATAACGGGCACTCAGAGACGATAAATTCTGGCAGATGGCGTGACGTACAGTCGGATATCGAGAGTGCATGTTATTGGACACCCAAGGGCTCTCTGGTAAGTGAAAGGGAAAGCTATCCGCTAACAGATCGCCTGATAAATCGGCTCTGTCAAACCAAGGTACTAACACCCGACCAGTACGCCAAAGCAAACAGAAGAAGAGAGGGCGCAGCCAGGGCAAAGATCAGAACAGCTCTAAACCAGATGCTGGCCGAAGGCAAACACCCGACAATAAGGAACTTGGTGCAGGCGACAGGTTGCCGGAAAGAAACAGTCAAAAAGCACTCGGATATCTGGGCGATATACGCCACAAGAACTGAGACGAGGTTGTCAACCGGGCTAGGCGATCTTAGTGGGGGGCTGGGGGGGATCTCTTTTGCTCCTGTCCTCTTGTCTGGTTCTTCTGTTGAACGTTCTGATTCCCCTCTGTCTGGTATTAGCCACATAAGCTCAAAGAGTTGTCCTGAGCGGCCTGATTTTTCTAGTAGTGACAGTTTTGCTCTTTTGGATGGTTCTCGTCCTGAAGAAGTTGAGTTAATTGCACAGTCCTATTCTTACTGGGAGTCTTTTGATCTCCGCTCAATTTGTTCTAGTCCTGAATTAGTTCAAGGTGGGATTCTGGATGAGCTTGTCCAGAATGATCAGAAAGAACAAAACCCAGAAGTATCCCCCTTTGCACATGCCTGGCAGACGAGCCAACCAGAGATCCCCCTTAATCAAGCTCAAGTCCTGCGGATGCCGTTCATTCATCCTCAAGTACAAGTTCGCTTGACTAAGGGACCCAGACTCTCCGGTATTCAGGCATTGCGGCATGGGCAGGCGGGGGGTCTTTTTTCTATTTCACCAGTATGTTATTCTACTGGTATCACTGGTGGTATTAGGGAGCGGGGGCAGGCAACTGCTGAGACTGTCTCCCTTTCTTATTTGCCGGGGAATGATCCAAAAATCCCGACAGTATTCGACGCTATTAATTCTATCTTCTTGACAACTAGATTTAACGGCTCTGGGACTGGATTAGAAGATAAAATTTTGACGCCATTCTCTAATCTGAAAAATGCGGAGGGGCTGGAATCTCAAGCTGGGCAAGTGATAGAGCTAGAACCGCCTGATTCTATTTCTTCCCCTTTATTTTCTGTTTACAGTAGATATTGCTTTGATACGGGGTGACATTGCAGCACCTCAGTTGCCGAAAGGTGAGGCTATTTTG
>Ga0209480_10002575_pt1 | contig 12312 bp, 8 predicted proteins | sample JI61114C2DNA_FD_187501 | JGI IMG/M metagenome (GOLD analysis project Ga0209480, IMG submission 187501) | Wastewater effluent complex algal communities from Wisconsin, to seasonally profile nutrient transformation and Carbon sequestration -... | ecosystem: Engineered > WWTP > Effluent > Algae...
TACACGGTGAGCTTTCAATATCCCGCATACGGCACGGTTGAGATCACGGGCGTGCGTGTAGATCCGGGCTTGATCACATCGATGAAAGACGCGGTTTTGCATACCGAATTGGGAATAGTCGAGGTTGTCAGATACAAATGGGAAGAGCCGCTGATCCGCCCGGACGACCCAAGCCGTATGGTGATGACCACCGCGCAGATCAAGACCAATGCCACGCGCAAGGATCCCGTGAAGATGATCGCGAGCATGACGCCCGGCGTCACCAAGGCGGCAAACAGCGATGAGCTTTACTTCCGCGGATCGCGTAGCGGTTCCATGGCCTACTTCGTGGATGGCGTGAAAGTGCTGGGGAACAACCCCGGCGTGCCTTCGGACGCGATCAACAGCGTAAGCGTTTACACGGGTGGCCTTCCCGCGAAATACGGCGATGTAACGGGCGGTGTGGTGGCCATTGAAACGAAGAGTTTCTTTGATCTTTGGCAGCAGCGGAATTCCGGGAGGTAAGAGAGGAGCGTTGAGATTTTCACCACAAAGGCACGGAGGACTCAGAGAGATCGGCTTGAAGTTGGCAGCGGAAGTGGGCAGTAGCAGTCGGCAGTCGTCCAATCACCCCCCGATACGTATCGGGGCACCATCCACCAATCACCGGAAGGGCATGTTTCTCCGCAACAATACCGCTGCACACCTCACCGATGAGGAATTGGCCGTTCAGCTTCGCGCTGGCGGCCGTTCCGCGTTGGGCGTGCTTTGGGACCGGTATGCGCACTTGCTATTCGGCGTGGCGGTGAAGTATTTGAAAGACGTGGAAGCCAGCAAGGACGCAGTGATGGGGCTTTTCGAGGAGCTGCCCGCGCTGTTGGGCAAGCAGGAGGTGAAGAGTTTCAGGCCATGGGTACACACAGTGATGCGTAACCGGTGCTTGATGGCCTTGCGGAAAGCCGGTCCCCAGGTCCGCATGGATCCCGAGTTGATCGAGCAGGAAGATTTGGGTGATGAAACCGCCTTGCTTGAAGCATCACTCCAGGAACTGGAGGCCGCCATTGCGCGATTGCCCGAAGGCCAGGAAGCCTGCATCCGTCTGTTTTACTTGGAGCGGAACAACTACCAACAAGTAGCAGAGCGCACCGGCTACGCTGTTGAACAAGTGCGCAGCCATCTTCAGAACGGCAGGAGGAACCTGCGCAATGCATTGGAACGCCATGGGCCACAGCACTAACCCTTTTACGCCGCGCTCGCCGCTTTCCCGCGAGTTGCTGGAACGCTATGCCAATGGCGGTCTTTCCCCGGAGGAACGCCACGCGGTGGAACTTCATTTGGAAAGCGACCCACTGCTGCGCGATGCTTTGCAGGGCCTTCAACAACCGGGCGCCTTGGCCGCGTTGCAGGAGTTACAACGCCCGAACGCCAACAGCGGTGGCGTGAAATGGAATTCCTTCGTGCTACCTGTTGTGTTGGTCCTCGGTGGCATTGGCGCTTGGTGGTTCTGGCCGAAAGACGCAACTGTGCCTATTGCGCCGGAACAAGTGGTTGCAGTGCAACAAAACATCCTTCCGCAAGTGGATCCCGCTGCCGTGGAAAGCACATTGCAAGTGGTGCATGCGGAGATCGCCGCGCTGCCAGTTAGCCCGCAAAAATCAGCGCCTCGCGCAACGCCTGAGCGGTTCGACGCGCCGGAATCCAGCCGAGACGCGGTGAAACGGGAAACCGTGGAACGCATCGCAACACAGCCGGTCACCGTGAAACACGACCCCATGCCTTCCGATCCACGAAAGTCCCATAGTACACGGCCTTCCAGACAACTGGTGTTTCTGCACGACATGAAAGTTGTTCACCCGAAGGAGCTTTACGACATGAATTTTCCCGTGCTTCCATCACCCGGCGTACCGGCGGATGTGGGCGGCGCAAAAGGCAAAACCGCACCAGCCGCCCGTGCTTCCCAAGCCTATTTGGATTTCATGAACGGCGCATTGGGCGCACTTGCAGCAGGCGACGACCGCATTGCCTTGGACGATTTATACTTCCTGCTGGGCCAGTATCCCGCCGATGTGAACGCGCAGTTCTATGCCGGGCTGGCCTGCTACCGGCTGGGCCTTTATCCGCGAGCGATGCAGTTGCTGCATGGTGCGGCCTTGAACGATGTGGACAGCTTTGTAGAAGAAGCGGTGTGGTACGAAGCACTCGCCACGGACAAGCAGGACGGTTGGGAAGCAGCGCAGCCCGCATTGAAGCGCATCGCCGAAGGCGGCGGCTTTTACGCGGTGCAGGCAAAAACATTGTTGGACGCTCGGTGAAAGTGAGTCCAGATGTCCGGGAGCCCGCCAGAGGCGGGTTAGGATCCGCACGCACTCGCGAAAAACGCGAGCGCGTGCTTCGCAGTCGATCATAAACAACAAAGCCCCCGGAAATCCGAGGGCTTTGAAATGTCGTTTTGTGAGTGGCTTACTTGCCGCCGTCCAGCTCGTCCTGCCAAGCCTTCAGCTCGTCCCACTTGCCTGCTGCGGCGAGTTCGGCCTGCTTGGGCCAGGTGCCGGGATCGTGCGAGGCGAAGTGTGGTCCAGCGGCTTCGAGGATGCTTTTCAGCTTGTCCACAGAGGTCGCGGCCAATTCGGCGAAGGTGTTGATGCCTGCTTCGTTGAAAAGCTCAGCGATTTTCGGGCCTACGCCTTCTACCTTTTTCAGGTCATCAGCCTTGGGGGCTTTTTCGGCTTTGGCTGCTTTTGGCGCCGCTTTGGGGGCTGGAGCTGCCGCTGCCAATTGGCCTTTCACCCCTTGTGCACGCAAGGTGGTGGACACGCCTTCGGGCAGTACGCTCACGTAGCTCTTGTTATCGCGCTTGCGGCGGAATTCCACGGTGCCGTCCACAAGGGCGTACAAGGTGTGGTCCACGCCAACGCCAACGTTACGGCCCGCACGGTGGTGGGTGCCGCGCTGGCGCACGATGATGTTGCCTGCAATGGCGGCGCTGCCACCATAGATCTTCACGCCGAGGCGCTTCGAGTGCGACTCGCGGCCGTTATCGGTACTACCTGCTCCTTTCTTGTGTGCCATGGCTTAGGGGGTCTATCAGGGTGGAACCTGGTGACACTTATTTCTTGTCGTCTTTTTTCGGGGCTGCCTTCTTCGCAGCTGCTTTCTTGGCAGGCGCCTTTTTGGCTGGTGCCTTCTTGGCCGCGACCTTCTTCACCGGGGCGGCTTCAGCCGTTTCACGGGTCTTTTTCACCGCAGGTGTGTAAGGGATCACGGGAGGTGCGGTGCTCTTGCTGGCATCAAACTTCTCGCCTTTGGCAAGAATGGCCTCGATCCAGAGTTCAGTGAGGTACTGGCGATGGCCGTTCACCTTTTGGTAACCCTTGCGGCGCTTTTTCTTGCCGATGAGCACCTTGTCGCCTTTGCTATGGGTAAGCACTTTGGCAGCAATGCGGAAGCCGTCCACCATGGGCGTGCCCACACTGGTCTTTCCTCCGTTGCTTACCAGAAGCACGTTACCGAGCTCTACGTGCTTTCCTTCCTCCAGCTCGAGGCGGTGGACCTTCAATTTCTGCGGGGCCTGCACCTTGAATTGCTGGCCGGCGATCTCTACAATGGCGTACATGGGTTCCTGAAAATGGGGTGCGAAAGTAATGGTTCTTTATGATCCAGCAAACAAGTGCCTTAGTTGTTAGTTGTCAGTTGTTAGTTGTCAGGGAGTTCCGTGCTCTGTTGGAACTCCAAATTGGTGGTTAGTGATGGCGATGAGACGGCTGCCTACCGCCGCCGTCGGCAGCACGCCGTCACTAAAGCGCTTTGGCGCTGCATCGCCTAACAACGGACAACTACTTGATCCCAAACGCCTTCTTCACCGCTGGCACGGCATCCAGTTCCTCCCAAGGGAAGAGCCTTACCTTAACCGTGGCCTCCTGCCCGGCATTCTTGAATTTCTTCGTTACGGTGCGTGGCGTGCGGCCCATGTGGCCATAAGCGGCGGTTTCACTGTAGATGGGCGTGCGCAAGTTGAAGCGCTTTTCGATGAAGTACGGGCGCATGTCCAGTTCCTTCATGCCCGCCAAGGTGGTGGCGATTGCACCGTCGGATTTTTTCACTTTGGCGGTTCCGTAGGTGTTCACGTAGAAACCCACCGGTTTGGCCACGCCGATGGCATAAGCCACTTGCACCAGCACTTCGTCGCACACACCGGCCGCCACCAAGTTTTTGGCTACGTGCCGTGCGGCATAGGCCGCGCTGCGGTCCACCTTGCTGGGGTCTTTCCCGCTGAATGCGCCTCCGCCGTGCGCACCCTTGCCGCCGTAGGTGTCCACTATGATCTTGCGGCCCGTGAGTCCGGTATCCCCGTGCGGCCCACCGATCACGAACTTTCCAGTTGGGTTGATGTGGTACTGGATCTTGTCGTTGAATAGCGCCTGCACCCGCTTGGGCAGTTGCTTTTTCACGCGGGGGATCAACTCAGCGAGCACGTCCTTCTTGATCTTCGCGAGCATTTTGGGCTCGGTGTCGAAATCGTCGTGCTGAGTGCTGATCACGATGGCATCGATGCGCAACGGCGTGTGGTCGTCGCCATATTCGATGGTCACCTGGCTTTTCGCGTCGGGACGCAGGTAAGGCATTTTGGAGTTTTTCTCGCGGCGAATAACTGCGAGTTCTTGCAGCAAGCGATGGCTCAAGTCCAACGCCAGCGGCATGTATGCGTCCGTATCGCGGCAGGCGTAGCCGAACATCATGCCTTGGTCGCCAGCGCCCTGTTCCTCGGGTTTTTTGCGCACCACGCCTTGGTTAATGTCCGGGCTTTGCTCGTGGATAGCGCTGAACACTCCGCAGCTGTGGGCCTCGAACATGTACTCGCTGCGCGTGTAGCCGATCTGCCGGATAACATCACGGGCGATCTGCTGCACGTCCAAATAGGCTTTGCTTTTCACCTCACCGGCCAGCACCACCTGCCCGGTGGTCACCAGCGTTTCGCAGGCTACTTTGCTTTCCGGATCGAATGCGAGAAAGTGGTCAATAAGTGCATCACTGATCTGGTCCGCGACTTTGTCGGGGTGGCCTTCGCTGACGCTTTCGGAGGTGAAGAGGTATGGCATGATCGAAGTTTGGCTCTTGTTTCCCTGTGGAAAAAGAGGTTGCAAAGAAACGGTTTTGCCCACTACGATCTACTTTTCGCTCGATGCAAAAAAAACTGCGGATTTCAAGGTTGCGCTACATGTCCGCCTTAATCGCCTGTGGGATCGGCCTTCATGGCATCGCTCAGGAGGCAGCCGCGCCTGAACAATTCATCCACAACACCACTGTTTTTGTCGAGGCCTGGGGCGAGGGGATCTTCAATTCGCTGAACATCGAAAAGACCTTGACGACCACTACTTTGGTCACCTACCATCTGCGGTTAGGTTTCGGCTACCGGCGAACCTCGCACAATGGGACTTCAGTGAACTTTTATGCGCTTCCGGTTGATGCCGCCGTAAGCGTTGGAGGGAAGGTGAAATTAGAAATGAGCCTCGGCGCCACTCCCTTTTGGTTCAGTGGGAACAAGGACCAGCTTGTGTCTTCTGTGATCGCTCCGAATTTCGGGCTTCATCTGCGCTTTCAGCCACCGACCGGCGGGTTCTTCTTCCGTGTTGGAGCGTTGGTAGCACCACTGGACGGCCTGAACGAGATACCGGGCAACGAGGATTTTGTAAAAAAGGGCACTTGGGCTTGGAATCCCGGAGTGGCGCTGGGCATTACTTTTTGAGCGGGCTTGCCGTCAACTCCTTGAACACATCCTCCAGGTCCCGTTCGGAGCGTTGCAGCGTAAGCACCTTCAGGCCCTTATCAACGGCAAACTGGAACACGGCCGCCCGGATGTCGTCTTCCTCCCGGAAAGTGATGGTCCACGTATTCCCGTTGCCCCTTTCGGCACCTTCCACGCCCGGCAACGCGAGCAATTCCTCGCTGGTCGCACGGCCATCAAATTCCACGAGGATCGCCTGCTTACTGTCGCCCATGCCGCGCAGGTGCTTGGCGTTATCGTCCGCAACGATCACGCCCTTGTCTATGATGATCACGCGGCTGCAAATGGCCTCCACCTCCTGCATGATATGCGTGCTCAACATCACGGTGCGCTCCTGGCCGATGCGCTTGATCAAACCGCGGATCTCCTCCAGTTGATTGGGGTCTAACCCGCTGGTGGGTTCGTCGAGAATGAGCACCTTGGGGTCGTGGATCATGGCCTGTGCCAAGCCAACGCGCTGGCGGTAGCCTTTGCTCAACGCGCCTATCTGCTTGTGCTGTTCCCGCTCCAGTCCCACGGACCCGATCATCTCCTTCACCCGGGCGGCCACGTTCTTCATCTTGTGCAGTCCCGCGACAAACTCCAAATACTCCCGCACATAAAGGTCCGTGTACAGCGGATTGTGCTCGGGCAGATAACCAACGTTGCGGCGCACGTCCATGCTGGCCTCGCGGATGTCGAAGCCGCACACGCTCGCGTCGCCGGAAGTCGGCGGCAGGAAGCAGGTAAGGATCTTCATCATCGTGCTCTTGCCGGCGCCGTTTGGCCCGAGGAAGCCGACGACCTCGCTGCCGCCGATCTCGAATGAAACATCGTTCAGCGCTTTTTGGGAGCCGAACTGTTTGGTGATGTGGCGAACGGAGATGGACATACTTGTTCCGCCGAAGCGGTGGATGAGTTTCTTGGGTTAGCGCAGGCGAAGGTGCAAAGGTCGGGTGATCAGTTGGTGATGGACTGAAAAAGCAATGGAAGAAATGATAAAGCTGGATCAGCTGGACAAACCCGATACGCAGGATGGCTCATACCCTGTTCGGGATCTGTAACATTTACCCACTGAAGAACTGAGAATAACCGCTTGGGCAGAGGCTGCCGTTTTTAATCTACTCCACGACAACTTTCTGGCTCAATAGCCGGAGGCCGTTCCTGCTCAGGTTTGCCACGTAAACGCCTGAAGCCAGTGTTTCAAATCCGACTTGCGCCCCGTGCATGCTGACCGTCTTGCAAGACCTACCTGCAATATCAGTGAGTTCCATGGTCAAGCCGTTCGGGTCGATGCCCAACACCATTACCGAACGTCCGTCGGTTTGGACCAGGTGAACTCCCTGCTCATTGCCCCGGACCACCGGGATCGGTCCGTACAGGTCTACGGCTCCGTTGTTGTCAACCTCCTTCAATCTATAGTAGACCACACCTTGGAAGGCAAATTCATCCTGATAACCATAGTGCAGGATCGCTTGGCTATTGCCTGCGGCCGGTAGTTGAGCGATGGCGTTGAACTGCAGAGCGTCCGCACTTCGTTCCAGTATGAAATGGCTGGAATTGTTTTCTGACGCCGTGACCCAGGAAAGATCCACCGCCGGGCCTATGTCCTCTCCGGAGAAATCAAGCATCTCCACAGGAAGCGGACCCACGGAACTCCAAACATAATCTTCCGTTTCTCCTTGTGGCGCCGCCATGTAGGGGATCTTCACGGCATTGGAATCCGTGGAGAACCGCAAACGAATGTAAAATAAGCCCGCATTGTTGAAGACCGGTGGAACTACGAATGACATGTTGTACCAAGCCGTCCCACTTCCGGAAGGGACGGTCCTGGTGTTTAAGGAACTTTCCAACGTGTCCAAAAAATCACCGTCGGCATCCCAATCCACATATGCGTGCAGGTATCCGGGTACCACCTGATTGTCAGTAGCCCTCACTGGAAGTGTGAACGTGGCACCGGACGGCGGGTATGGGACCGTATAGGGGTTCGCAGCCAATCCGTCCTCTTCGCTGCCGTCCCCGTCGGCCATCACACTGTTATTGGCCAATAGTTCGGTGAATGGGGCATTGAGCCCCAGATTTAGACCGCTGTATAAGGTTGAAGCCGCCGCCGGTGGTTGGTAGTTCACGTTGAGGTCATAGCTCACGGGAGCATCACCGTAGTCGTACTGCACATTCGTTATATCCACTTGGCATCCTGTTGCAGTAACGCAGCCGTTTGCACTGGAAACGGCCAACGAAATGGCCACGAATCCATTGGCGACATCCATAGGCGTGGGCGAATAATTGAGCGCTGGGCTGTTAAGCGTGCCGGCATTGACCAGCGTGGGTTGTGTGGTACTTGACCAGAGCACGGCAGCGGATTGCGTGGCAGAAATTCCTGCCAGGGGTATCGCGCTGCCGGCAACAACCGAAGCCGGACAATTGTATCCGGAGATGACGGGATCTGGTGAAGCGAGGACACCCTGTGTGTCCTGTGCAAGGTTGCTCGAACCTGATGCGTTCATGGAGGAATGGAGGCTATCCACCCGAACGCTGAGGTTCATCAATCCAATCCCCATGTTGATGTCCACCGTAAAAGTTGAAGTCCCCGGCGGAATCTCCTGAATTGGGAGGAGCTGAATTCCGTTGTAGCCCGCAAGTGCGTATGGAACAAATGGGTATGATGGGTCCAGCACGTTGGGAATGGCGACGAGCAGACCCGTTGAAATAGTGTAGAGTTCCGTCGCGAAAGTGGCTCCCGCGCCCGTTAGCTGCAGGTACAATTCAGTGTTGAAGGCGGTAGTTCCGCTTGTGTTGTTGATCGTAACCGTGGCTGGGATAAAATTCCCGTTACCGCAGCTAATAGTGGGTGTAATGTCCACGGCCACGGTGATCTGGTCGCCGGGAGGGCAAGGGGGGCCTGGGGAAACGGTAATGTCATCCGAGCTATGCAATGTGCCGTTAAAGCCGTCCTGGTCCAAAAAGGCACCGACGTCGAAATTATTGTCGGGCAATACCACGGGAAGGCCGTCGGTCAATGCTATTTGCTCAGCGACCACGCCAAAGCTCATGTCATAGTTGCCGGGTGCGACACCACTGTAGTCAAACACATATTCACGGGTAATACAGTCCCCTGCAATCAGTAAAAAGCCTATTTCCCGCTCATTGAACTTCGCGAGGTAGGCATCGGTTCCCCCTCCGATGGCGACCTGATGGGCGCCGGTCGTGGAAATCATTGTCGTGCTCGGCGTGGTTCCGGAGATGAACACGTTTTTCATCGCATCCACGGCTATACCATACGGCTCTTCGTTGTCCGGTCCACCGTAATACGTAGCCCAAGGAACATCGCCGGAAGTAGTGAACTTGGCCATGAACGCGTCTTGTAAGGTCGGGGTGGTCTGGTATGACCCGAACGTGGCTATGCCGGTGGTGCTTAGCGTAGGGCCGGTCACGTAAACATTGCCATCCTGGTCCGCAATTACCCCGCGGATCGCATCATCATCCTCTCCTCCGAAATAATCACCCCATTGACGCACGCCGTTGGTATTGAATTTCACAATGAACCCGTCGGCCAATCCAGCCAAGACAACTTGGTGGATGGCACCGGCAGCGATGAATGCGGTACTGGTGGTTTGTCCGCCCAGATAAATAAAACCGGCATTGTCCGTGGTGACGCATGGAGAAAGCTCAGAATCCGGTCCGCCATAATAGGTACCCCACACACGCACACCGTTGGTAGTAAATTTAGCGAGGAACACGTCATCGTCACCATTATTGAAAGACTGATGCGAACCGACGGTGGCAATAGCCGAGACGCTTTGTGTTTGCCCAACAAGGAACACATTGCCTGCCGGGTCCGTGGCGATATCCGACATGATTTCCTCTCCCGTTCCGCCATAGTAAGTTGCCCATTGCCGCACCCCGGAGTTATTGAACTTTACCATGAACATATCCGACGCACCGCCGAATGCGATCTGGTGCGCGCCTGGCGAGGCCAGGGTATTGCCTCCCTCTGTCATTCCACTGATGAAGACGTTGCCTAGGGCATCAACGGCGACCCCTTCACCGAATTCCTCATTGCCGCCACCATAGTAGGAACCCCATTGGCGCACGCCGGCCGAATTGAACTTCACCACGAACGCATCGGAACCATTAATGGGGTTGGTCTGGTATGTGCCCGCCGTTGCAAGTCCCGCAGACCCTTCCGTGGAGCCCACGAGGTACACGTTCCCGGCCGCATCCGTGGTCACATCGATTCCATCGTCATTTTCAGCCCCGCCATAGTAGGTGCCCCATAAACGCGTGCCAGATGGGTCGAACTTCACCAAAAATGCATCCGCGCCGCCACCCTTAGCGGTTTTGAAAGCACCCGGCGTGGAAATGCCTGTAGTGCTCGAAGTGGTGCCGGTAATGTACACATTGCCCAACGGGTCCGTGGCCACCCTGTAGCCTAACTCCGTGGAGGCCCCACCGCAGTAAGTAGCCCAGAGAAGTCCGTTGGTATAATTCTGTGGTTGGGTGTTGTCGGCAACAAGAACAGTTCCCGGTGCAGTAATGGGCAGTGTGGAATTTATCAGCACGTCGGCATCCCCGGTGTTGCAGATCGCAATTTCATAATTCGCCAGAGAACCGCAGCCGAGCCCGCCGCTCACCACGTTGGTGGTGACCACCGCATATGGCGGGCACGATGCGTCGGCCACGCGCGCTATTCCGTTGCTGACATTATTGAAGCAGTTGCCCTCGTCGGTAAGATATGTGCGACCAGTAAGATAAGGAGGAAACGGCGGGCTATTTCCGGGCAGAGTACCATCAAAATTGACAACTGCAACCAAGTTGGAACTGTTTTGCAAAAGCGGACTAATAAATGAGCCGTTGTACACACCTCCCATGGGAATGCTTACGACACCCAGGTCTTGCATGGCGATGAATTGCGTGGTTGCAAGAGCGGGGTCTCCGTTATAGAATGAAATCCGCAGATCGCCACTGAAATCGAGAAAGAGAGAATTCATCACCGTGTAATCCACTGTATAAATTCCTGGACCCGGTATGCAACCCGTAGCGACATAGTCATTTAATCCGATGGCTAGATCATAGCCCGGGAAGGGACTACCGACGCATGCGCTATTGATTATTTCATACACCAATTGGCCGCTTGATTGCACGAGGTCCGCATATGAGGGAGCGCTGAAATACCCTCCTGGGCTGGCCACATTGGTTCCAGCAAGGCTTGGGCAACCACTTGCCGCCTCTATGGCCACCACCATCACATAAATGCCGGCATCCTTGATCTGGGAGGCCAAAAAGGATATTCCGCTAGGTACTTGGGAACAATCCGCATCCGTCATAAGGACAATAGTCCGTTTTGCCGCTCGCCCCGGAATAGGGGTTTGGTCTATGTTCTGATATGTGCGCAGCAATGCGTCATAGGGGTCCGTGCCTCCAAAGAGGTATCGCGGGGCGTTTTGATAGGCCACCACATCTGCTAACAATGTGGTGTAGTTCTGACCAGCGACAGGAAAACTAAAAGCCGTCCAAGACCAAGCATAATCCCAATCCGCAATGGCCATGCGGCTCTCTCCGGGGGCCGTACCCCAAGGTTGCAAATTGGTCATTAAGGCCGAGATGAACTGCCTGCTCTGGGCGTTCTCGACGGAGCTTACGGAGCCGCTTTGATCATTGGCCACGTACATGTCCACTGTACATGTCTGGCCTTGAACCATGAGGCAAGGCAACACTGCGGCGAAAATCGAAAAAATATAACTCGACCAGCTGGATTGTTTACCGTCCTCAACTGAACTCAACCTTGCAGGAGCGTGCATGTTATTTCAGATTAGCCTAGTAAATGTAATCCAATCTTCGGTGCTTCTACAGCTATTCGTCCATATTGGCAAAAGGGGCGGGCAAAGATGCTTTTGCGTCGCCGGAAGTCGGCGGCAGGAAGCAGGTAAGGATCTTCATCATCGTGCTCTTGCCGGCGCCGTTGGGCCCGAGGAAACCTACGACCTCGCTGCCGCCGATCTCGAATGAAATATCGTTCAGCGCTTTAGGGAGCCGAACTGTTTGGTGATGTGGTGCACGGAAATGGCCATGCTTGTTCCGCCGACGCGGTGGATGAGTTTCTTGGGTTAGCGCAGGCGAAGGATAAAGGTCGGAAGAACCGTGGTTGATCCGATGATCAGCAAATGAAATGCCGTTGCCGCGTAATTGCGCTAGCCTGGTTCAGCGAGGTCGCATGCATTCGCGCAGGTCTTAGAGCGATTATTCAGTCTGCAGGAAACAGTTCCGGCTGCCCGATTCGAACGCCTTCCAATTGCAACAACTTCTTCTTCGCGGGCAGTCCACCTGCGTAACCCACCAGTTCACCAGAGCTCCCAATTATGCGATGGCACGGAATAATGATCGATATGGCATTCGCACCATTCGCTCCGGCCACAGCGCGGATCGCGGTCTTCTCGGCCACAACTTCGGTCAACGCAGCGTAGGTGGAAGTAGTGCCATGGGGAACCGTGGTCAGCGCATTCCAAACCCGCTTTTGGAAGTCCGTTCCGACCAAACACAGCGCTACATCGAAGGTTGTTCGTTGCCCTGCG
>Ga0209480_10002579_pt1 | contig 12295 bp, 16 predicted proteins | sample JI61114C2DNA_FD_187501 | JGI IMG/M metagenome (GOLD analysis project Ga0209480, IMG submission 187501) | Wastewater effluent complex algal communities from Wisconsin, to seasonally profile nutrient transformation and Carbon sequestration -... | ecosystem: Engineered > WWTP > Effluent > Algae...
ACCTGCGCGCCCTGGCCGACAAATCCCCGGCCAACATGGCCTTCGACGGCAACGGCGACTACGTCTACCTCGCCCCCAACCGGGTCAACCTGCAAATGGCCCAGGAACGCTTCCCGAACATCAAGTTTCTGGAAACACGGGAAATCTACTGAGCCCCGTGGCGCACATCCGCTCCCGCAGGGTCGAACTCATTCGACCTCCGCACGCGCAGCACCCGATCACGCCCCGCGGGCGAATGAATTCGCCCCCACAGGGGCTGCGCGGTCCAAGGGTTTTGTAGGGGCGAATTCATTCGCCCCTACAAAACCCGCGCCAGTCCAAACCCCTCCTGCGCCCTCACAGCACCGCATCGAGCGGGCTCACCACCCCGCGCCCACCGCGATTGAGCACATGGGTGTAGATCATGGTGGTCTTCACGTCCGCGTGCCCCAACAGTTCCTGCACCGTGCGGATGTCATAGCCCGACTCCAGCAGATGCGTGGCAAATGAATGGCGAAAGGTGTGCGGTGACACCATCTTGACAATGCCAGCCACCTCCGCCGCCTTCTTCACCGCCCGCTGAACCCGCCGTTCATCCAGATGATGGCGGCGCACCGCCCCACTGCGGGGATCACTCGAAAACCCCGCGGCAGGAAACACATACTGCCAGCCCGCCACCTTCGCCGCACCGGGATACTTGACCGCCAGCGCATCGGGCAACCACACCTCCCCATGACCATTCGCCAGATCCCTGGCGTGTAATCGCCTCACCGACGCCATCTGCTCCAGCATCAGCGGCACCAGGCTTTCCGGCAGCATCGTGACTCTGTCCTTCTGCCCCTTGCCATCGCGCACCAGGATCTCTCGCCGCGATATCTCCACATCCTTCACTCGCAAGCGCAGGCACTCAAGAAGCCGCAGCCCACCGCCATACAGAAGCCGTGCAGGCAGGACAACCTCCGGGTCATCGATCGCTCCGAGCAAGGCCGCAACCTCAGCCCGGGTCAGCACCGAAGGCAAACGTCTGGGCTTTTTTGCGCGCACCAGATCATCCAGCCACGGTAGCTCGATACCCAGCACCTCCCGGTACAGGAAGAGCAAAGCCGACAGCGCCTGGGTTTGCGTTGCCGCACTCACGTTGCGCTCCACCGCCAGCATGCCCAGAAACGCCTCCACTTCCCTCTTGCCCATGTCCCTCGGATGCCGCTTGTCATGAAACAGGATGTAGCGTTTAATCCATCCCAGATAAGCCTGCTCGGTTCTCAGGCTGTAGTGCTTGACCCTGATCCTCTCCCGCACCTGTTCCAGCAGGCGTGGCGATGGCGGAGCAAGCGCAGAAAGGGTAGACGACATCATGACGGAAAACCTCAAGGTTGCTGTTTTTATATACAGCAACTTAGCACACCCCGGCAGCTTAGGCGACAGTCGTCTACCTCGCCAAATGCGATATTTGTCGTCTACTACACGTTAGGCCGCACAGAACGAACGATCCGAGGCACTCCAGTCCCGTGAAACTCGAAGCAGTCCGAACAGCCGCATTGGCTCTTCCCGAAACAACGGAAGAACCGCACCACCACTTCGGCTCATTCCGGGTTCGCGGCAAGATCTTCATTACGGTCCCACCTGACAACGAACACATTCACGTCTTCGTGAACGAACAAGACAGAGAGTTTGCTCTTGCGGCGTACCCGGAGTTCACTGAAAAGCTGCTCTGGGGCGGCAAGGTCGCTGGTATCCGGGTCGTTCTGGCAAACTCTCTGCCCGCAGTGGTCAAGGCCTTGGTTCGCCAGGCCTACGACCACAAGGCTGCCAAGACGCCCACTCGAAAGCCAACCAAACGGGCGCCAACCGTGCCAAGTCGAAAACGTGCGGCCTAACAGGTCGTTCAACCGGAGCGCCAACGGCAGGCCACCAGGCCCGTGCCGCAGGTACGCGGTACATTGTCTGCGGCCCGGGCCTGGCGTCCTGCCGTCGTCGCCCGGTTAACTCTGCGTTAGGCCTCAAAGGAAAAAGCATGGAACCCATTTTCGACAAACACTGCAAATTGGTCGCGTGGCTGAACCCACAGAGCAACTACGTTTTCAGCACCAGAATGCAATTTGTTGCGTTCATTCGTGGCAACGCTCTGTTCTCACCAAGAAGCAGGCATCTTGGTTTCTTTATGAATGGCATCTTTCGAGACAAGCGTGTTGGGGCTGTAGCATTTTTGCGAGGCAGTTCTCCTGGTGCAACTCCAGCTACACCAGCAACCCCGGCAACTCCTGCGACTCCAGCTACCCCTGCGACTCCAGCTACCCCCGCCACGCCGGCAACCCCAGCGACTCCAGCCGGCTCATTTGGGTCGGCGACTTGGGATGAATTGATTCATGGCTAAACGGCCTAACAAATCATTCCAGCGGACCAGCAAAAAGCTGCGCTTTTTGCTGGTCCGCTGAATTCACACGTTAGGCCTCAGAATCTTCCAATCTCGCGTTCTATTCCACAACCAGCCACAGGGAGGAACCATGGCACTGATCGTCAACACACCGAACCCCAAAGGACTGCTTGCATCTATACGAAAGGCGATTGATGACAAGCATATTGAAACGTGGTCATACGACGCAGACGGAGACTTTACGCATACACCAGACCAATGGTCCTACCAGGCTTGGCTCCGCCCAGTTATAGCCCCGGGTGCTCTCATCTTCGGCTTGCTGGGTAAGAAGGACGTTCAAATGACGAAGGTCGTATACGGTGTGTATCACGGTCGCTTCATCGAGATGCTATTGACTCATTTCGACAACGACTTTTCTGCGGCCAACGCCACCGCTCAGAAGGACGCCAATGTCGACAATTTCAAATAGCACTGAGGCCTAACCATTCCTTCAAGCGGACGTGCCTTCGGCACGCCGCTTAAGTCAAACGTTAGGCTTCTCGAGAGCAGCAGATTGAACCGCTCATTCGGAGGCTACAAACCGTCGACAATTCAAGGAGAATTCTCGACTCTTCAGGAGAGGATCATGAGTCTAAAGTCACTTCCAATAGCCGCGGCTTCTATCTGCTTTTTGTTCAACAGCGCATTGGCAAACCCTGTAACAGTCAAGTTCGCCATCGAAGACTTATCGACCTACGATTTCAGGACATCAAGCTATATCTCATCGCCGAACATATCGGGTGCAATTTCGATCACATTCGATATTGATCTACGCGACGTAGTCGACTATGGAACTACGACCATAACTACTTTTGGAGGTGTGATGGGGGCAGCTTGGGACTCTCCAATCACTCAGTTGCTACCTTCAAGTCCGGCATCAGGAGCGTTCGGCCCCTTCTATAACTCTTACGTCTTCCCCAACGTAAGCGATTACCCATCCACTTTCATAGAAGAAGCTGCTGCACAAGCCAACACATACCAATTCCTTGATGGAAAGTACTCTGCCTATCACATTGAAGTCAGGGCCACTCGCAGAACAACTCCGCGCTCTGGAATAGGTACCTCTGACTACGCGTTTTCAGGTAGTCAGCTCATCGAGTTCTACCGCTCGTTTCAGCAAAGCCAGGAGCCGGTGTACTTCAATGAGTCGTACGAAACCTTTACGTTGAAAGGGGGGGTACCCGTTTACAGCGACGGCTACTCTTGGTCAAGCTATTCCGCGCGTGTCACTGACGTAATTGAGCATCCATCCCCCGTTCCAGAGCCCTCCTCGCTAGCACTTCTTTTGGCGGGAAGTATTTCGTTATTAGCTGCGATGCGCCGATCAGCTTTAAGCTAAGTGTCGCCCAGTACGTTCCACTACGCGCCCCGGCCTAACTGTAGGTTCAACGCGGACGCCAACATGGGCCATGCCTTCGGCATTTTCATGGCCCATGTCGGTACCCTCCAGCCTTCGGCTTCCGGCGCCGGTTAACCAGGGCGTTATGCCTCACAAGAACTATGACCCCACAAACTGAAGCACTTCGCTTGCTCGAAGAGGCCCTAAAGGAACTCGAATCGCCAAAGGGCTCGGTTCTATCCGCAGTGCAAAAGCTCCTGCGCGCATCAACACTGCTTGGAAATCAGGACATCCAATATTGGTGTTCCATCCAACTTGGCGAACGACGGTTCGTAGCGCCGCTAAAGAAGTTGTTGGATGTTGCGACCACAAAAGAAGATCCCGAATCAGAGAAGGTGAAGGCAGCGATTAGTGGATCGATCCAAGCCCTTGAAGCGTTAAGCCTCAAGCAGAACGTTCACTACACGCACGAGGAACTCACTCTGAAGGCCGCAGAGAGCGGCGGTGGATACGTGAATATTGGATTCGTTGAAGAGCGCTACGCAGACCTAGTGCGGACAAAAAGGGGAAATGATGGAACGTACTACAAGAACGATTTGTACAGCCACCTGAACTACGTCAGAAAGAAGGCTCACGACTTCGCATCCACTCTATTCAACCAGCTGAAATTCTCCGGAACTGTCGGTAACTGTTTCGACATTCTGAAGGCGGCCGTTGACGACAAACTGTTGGACATTAATCCGACATTAGGCGAGCAACTGATGCTTGCGTTTAAAGGAGTTTCAAGTGCAAAGGACGAGGAATGGTCTCAGGCACTTACTACCTGCCGCAGACTTCTGGAAGGATTGGCTGATGAACTTCATCCCGCAAGTACAGATTCAACAAAGGGGCGCGCGCTAACCCAAGCGCAATATGTAAATCGTCTGTGGGCCTTTATGGACAAGGCAATCGAATCAGACAGCAACAAGGACCTCGCAAAGACCCACGTCGACTTTCTTGGAGCATGGTTAGAAAAAACAAACAAAATCGCAAACAAAGGTGTTCACGCCGAAGTAACACAGCTAGAAGCTGTAAAGGCGGTTTTCCATACATATCTCGTCGTGGCCGACTTACTCGACTACTTGAGCATGTCGTCACACTCAAAGCCGCGAGTGGACATCAATTCCGCGTCTATCGACGAAATTGAGGCACTTCTTGACGTTAGCAGAGCTACAGCCAAGGCAATCATCAAAGCCCGCGTTCAGAACGGAAAGCTGGACAAGCCCGCGCTATCAAAAGTTGCGGGGGTCGGACCGAAGACGCTGGAAAAGGCGGTTGCCGTATTCTCACTTTGATGCCGAGGCATAACCATTCGTTGCAAGGGACCTGTCGCATAGAGCCGCGCCAGGCCCTTGAACTCAGACGTTAAATTTCACAATCAGGGAGAACATATGAAGTCCAGAGAGTTATTTACCATCCACGATCTAATCGCCAGCAACTACACCATTACCAAGCTCTCATCTGGCTCTTATTTGCATAAATTCACACCGGCCACCACCTCAACAGTTTACGAATTTGAAGCAAATGCGACCCCTGTAGTTGTTGAGGGCGAGCGCTACAACATCGGTTTTACGGTCGATTCAAAAGGTAGGAACATTATTGATCTATCTGCCCTTTCGCTGACCTCCCTAGTAAATCCAACGCTCAGTTTCTTGGCCGCGCAACAGATCGCAAAAGGAAACTTCGCCGCTGAAAAAGCAAAAAACGACCAGCGCGTCACTCACTCGGCAAAAGATGGCTATTACTGGGGTAAGAAATACGCATGGCGCATGTTCGGCACCGTCATAGCCAAGGAGGCTTTTTTTCAATATCTTGAAGAAATTAGGCACCCATCAATTCCATGCCTTACTCGTGACCCAGACCTTCCTTACTCGAATGATCAATCTACAGCCTATAAAGAAGAAGGTCTGGAAGAGGCTATGCGCAACCTAATCGTGTCGGCAACTAAAGCCTCTGCCGCCTATTTCAAGTCTCCTCTTTACTCAAAGAAATTCACGATCAAAGGCATCAACGCAATCACTGACAAAAAATGAAATCTAACCCTGCGCTCAACCCGACCTGCGCGAAAAGCCGCGCAGTCGGGTTAGCTACACGTTAGCACTCAGGAACTCTCATGGCCGAATCTATAAGTCACCAGCGCTTCAGAAATCGAATCGAGCAACTCGAACAGCACGTGCAAGCTGTTGATCTCTCCGTTTCTTACGCGCTCGACACCACAAAAGCAAAGATTGCAGCAGGTGGCACGATCCTCGGAGCGCTTAGGAAAACACATGCGAAATACAGCCGTCTGAAGCACCCAGTTAACCACGCACCTCGGATTTTTAATTTTTCCAAATCCCTCAACTTTGAACACGCCGTTATTACTCTGTATCGGTACTTCGGGGAGTATTTAAGAGGCGTTCTTGAAGAGATGTACACCAAGGATCCACTGGCTGTCGTGGGAAAAGTTCAAGGCAATTCGCTTCAGTTTCATGAGTTGGTTGCCCTTGGCTCATATCAAGCGATTGCACAGAAGATGATAGACACAACGTTCCGTCGTCTTGAAGACGAACGCAGCACAACGAAATTATTCGACAAAATTCTTGGGCATACAAAGATCGTAGTAACGCAAGTCACGAAGGATGCGGCATTAAAACATCTGGAAATGCGTCACCTGTTCATTCACAACAATGGAAAATGCGACGCATTATTTGAAAAGAACTATGGGGCCCATTTTGGGCTAAAGGATGGCAACGATTTGCCAACCAATTACAAGACTACAAGTACTGCAATTAACTCCGTTGTTGCCTTGCTCAAAGAAGTAGATCAATTGTTAATTGCAGGAAGCTTCATTCCAGCCCGCGTATGAGTGCTAACCCATCATTCCACCGGACCTGCGCGAAAAGCCGCGCAGTCCGGTGAATTCAGACGTTATGCGTCAAAAAAGCAGCACCAAGCAATGTATTGTTTGGCGTCCAATCGATGCCACACGGGAGGGGGATGATGAAATCAATTTGGACGGTGATGTTTGTTCTTCTGAGTGTATTGGGGCAATCGGAGGCTAAGGAGTCCGTCGAAGTCTCCCCAACAGAGCGCGAACAATATACATGCGAGGGAGAAGCCAAGAGATTTGGATCTTGGGCATCGCTAGCAGGGCGCTTGGATCCCGACCGACTGAAAGCAGACCATCCCGGCGTGCAACTAGTTGAAGTCAAAGTGGCGGACGGGCGAATAATTCGAGGAGTTGCTGTTAAGGGAGACATGCCCCCTAAAAACGCTGTCCTCGTTATTGGCGGAAATGGTTGGTCAGCAAAATCATTTGTGGATGCCGTTCTTCCACACTTCTCGTCTTTTGACGCAGACGTTTACTACTTTGATTTCCGCGGTTATGGCATGTCGACCCCAGCCAATCCAACCATGCATGCCATCGTTGAGGACTACCGTGACATTGCGAAGTGGCTAGTCAGCGAAGGGCATGATCGGCTCTATCTGTATGCCTTCTCATTCGGTGGGGTTGTTGCGATGACCTCATTTCCTGAGTTGCTGCCATTTGAAAGAGTTGTTATTGACTCATCACCAAGTCGAGCAAGCGACTTTAGGTTTAAGTGCACACCTACGTATGAAACGGTGGATTTCGTTCCATCGAATTGCACGCATTTAACAGTAATGCACGGCACCAGCGACTGGGTAATGCCACGCTCAAAGGTAAGTGAGTTAATTGAAATCGCCACTCGATGTGGAGCTTCGATCGACATCAACGTTAGCCGTGGGCATCCGTTTCAAATTGAATGGAAATCTTCGCGCAAGCGAAGGATCGAGGAGGTTATGAAGCACTTAGGCATTGAAAGAAGGCCGTGATGTTTAGTACTGAAAATCTAGGAAGACTGGCCGTTTCTTCTATTGTCTCGGTCTTAGGATTTGTAGCATTAAATCAGGCCTGTGGGTTAATGCCGAATGTAGTTGTGTGGTGGCTTATATACTGCGTTGGCTCAGGAGTGGTATTGAATTCAGAGTCGGGAGCCCCACCCAAAGAATTGGCTTTGCTCGCTGTATTACCTGCAGTCGTACCGGCGATGATGGCAGGTTTTTTTGTGGTCGCGGAAAGACCGATATGCTTGTCATTGCCAAACCCATGGATTCCGCTGATGCTTCCTTTTTTCTCGTGGTTTGCGATATTTATCTTCAGCTTCTCGCGTACTCCACTGACCCGCTTTGTAGCTGTACTCATTCGACCGGACACGGAGGTGAATGCCAAGCGGGCACTCTCCGCACTTCAATTCATGATTGCTGGCATTGCTGCAGTTGCTTTGGCATTCCTAAATTTCGGCAAGAGCTAGATTTATACCGAAATGACGCATAACCATTCAATCCAGGGGACCGCCAGCAAGCTGGCGTCCCCTGATCTCAAACGTTATGCCTCATCAAGGAGCGCACATGGATCAAGATAGGCCAAAGGGCGGATTGTGGGACTGGGTAAAGGCGATCTCAGCCCTAGTTCTTGTCGCCGTAATTGCGTACAAAGCGTACACGACGCCAACAACGCTGACGGTCGACTTCCCGACGCTACTGTCGTTGCTGCTAGCCCTGTTCTCGGTTTGGCTTTCTGCGCTCTTCTATTTCAAGGCCACCGAGACGAGCAATACCTTCTACGACAACACCTACAAATTCACCAGGGACATCGCTCAGCTGCTTGTGAAAATCGAAAGCGGCTTTGGTGAGCGTCTACGGCACCTCGATGAGGGTTACTCCTCCATGCGCACATATCTCCAAAGCATGCCCGCGAGGCAAGGAGACGCAGTGGAGGCGACGAAGCAAAAGCTGGAGTCGGAACAGCAAGAAATCGAAAAGGTGGTGGCCGAGCGGGATGCGATAGTCCGGCAGTTGGTAGAGCGCTCGCAGCTCCAACAAGAGGAAAAGGAGCGAGTCTTTGCCCAACTTAAGAGCAAAGAGCAGGAGCTCACTGAAGCACAGAGAGAGGTCTCTAAGCTCAACAAGCGGCTATTCATGGAGAGAATGAACAGAAAGCGTGAGCGATCGTCTCCTGAAGCAGAAGATCGAGTAGCTGGTTTCACTCGATCCAACGTTGTCGAGAAGATCGGTCGCGAAAGAATTCTCGATGGTAGTCCCGCATCCATTCGAAGAAGGTTCGATGACATCTCGAACGACTTGCCTCGGGGCTATCTGGAAGACCTCGAAAGCCTCGGTCACTTTGATAATGGCCTGACCGCGTCCGGTGTGCGTTTCTTAAGGGAAGCCGCCATCGGAAAAGATGAGGCATAACCTTGCAGTCGAGCGGACCTGCGCGAAAAGCCGCGCAGGCCGCTCACTTCCACGTTAGCGCCCGCAAGAAATCGTGAGGTAATCATGTACATTCCGCCCGGCTTCAATACGATCACGCCGTACTTTTTCGTCAAGGGTGCCGACCAATTCGTTGCGTTCCTTGTCAAAGCTTTTGGTGGCATCGAAGTGCTTCGCAGCTTGCGCCCCGACGGCTGCATTGCCAATACGCAGGTTCGCATCGGCACATCCACCATCATGGCAAGCGAGGCTGGCGGCCAGTACGCACCCATGCCAATGGCTTGCTACATCTACGTCGAGAACGCTGATAAGGCTATGGAACAGGCGCTTGCGGCCGGGGGCACGCTGGAAATGGAGGTCAGCGACATGCCCTATGGCGACCGTCAAGGCGGCATCAAAGATCCGCATGGCAATATCTGGTGGGTCTCTGAGCGCCTTGTCCACGCGCCGTATTCAACGTGAGCGTGCGGGCTCTAACATGTCAATGCAGCGGACGCGGTTCCCGCGCCGCTGATTTCCGGCGTTGGGCGTCACATGCCATTGCTCGCTGATCCGCCTTCTGATGAAGTTACGCGAACTGCCTGCGAGGTGCTGGGCAGAGCGCTCTACATCGCCTCTGAGTTTGAGGACGACTGCCGCTCTCTTGCTTTCGTGTTGAAAGTCCGAGAGCCGCAACCGGAAGGACAGTCCGATGATGAATTCTTTACTGCCGTATCGAAGGCGGTTCTCGGACGGCTAGTCGATCTCAACAAGCTCATTGCGCGCCGGGCCAAGCTCAAAGAGGACTACGCCGCAATGCTCCACGCTGCCCGAGACTCACGGAATTACATCGCCCACGAAGCGGTTGGCGACTTGGAGCGCCGTACCAAAGTATTCGGTGGCTTCGGGCAGTGGCAAGAAGTCATGGCCTCAAAGCTTGAGGAGGTTGCTTTCGGGCGAATCATTGTCGCCGTCCTCCTCTCTCGCAATTCAGCGGAGGCGACGCCGACCCAAGAAGCTATTGATGCATATCCCAAGAAGGTCTCTTCTTGGGTATTTGAAAGTGACGCCCAACCCTGCGGTCAACCGGACCTTGCGCATAAAGCCGCGCAAGGCCGGTTACCTTGAACGTTGGGCCGCTAGCCGAACTTCCTTCCTAATGCACACACCACAGATAACCAACCTCGGAGGTTAATATGGCCGACAAAGTTCAAAAGGATGTTTTTCTGAAAATTATCAAGAAGGCATCAAAAGAGGGTATCAAAAGCGGACTTATAAAAGGCGAGATCAAAGAAAATGTCGCAGATGGGCTTGCCGATCAATATGCCTTCACATATGAGCTGCTTTCTAAGGGATACAAGATAATGCCAGAAAAACTCGGTGTGGCACTAATTGAAAAGGGAATTGGCATTGCAAAAATGGGCTCATCCAATGAACAGTACCAGTGTGGCATCTCTGTTGCGCTTGTTGGAGTGGGCTTTTTTAAAGCTTTCAGATCTGCCGCGGCCGCGGCCGCTTCCGATGGCGTCTTGACACCCCTCCTTGTTTGCGATACCGCCGATTTGCTAGACAAAATGTATAAAATGGACAAGAAATGCGGAATAAGCGATGCGGTAGAAAAAGCCGTATTTGAAAAGACTTCCCCTGCATATATGTGGTTTGAAGAGGGTATCACGAAGTGGATTGGGTCGCAGATGATGACAGGCGCCATCGGCATTTGATAAGCCCAACCCATCATTCCAGCGGACCGCCTCCGGCGGCCGCTGAATTCAAACGTTAGGGCTCGCCATGTTTGACGCCGAGACGCTGAAATACACCGTTCCCGCCGTAGTTGCTGTCATCGGCTGGTTCGCCGCACACCAGTTCAATGTTTACCGCGACCGTCAGAACAAGCGCCGCGACTTGCGTGTTCAGTTTCTTCTCGATGCTTATCGCCGTCTGGAGTCGGCGGCCAATCGGCCGAAGAAGACAGAGGAACAAGCCCTCGCGTTTGAGTCGGCTGTCGCTGACATTCAGCTTCTTGGCACCGCCGATCAAGTTGCTGCGACCGTCCGCTATCTACACGAGCATGCTTCCGGTGATGGCGCGCAGATTGACGAGGTTCTTCGCCTTTTACGCAACAATCTACGAAAGGAAGTCGGCTTGCCGGGAAAGGTAGAAAATGCTGTTGTCTTTCGTTTTATGCGCAAGCCCTAACCTGCTCTAAGGACTTCCCCGCCAAGTACTGTTTTCCAATGAACGGTCTCCAGACCGGTTTTTCTATCCAACCTAGAGCTTTTCCTTCCCTGGTGCCGCACATACGTGACGGTCCGAATAGTGGATCGATTCGAACGGATGCTGCGCGAAAAGCCACGCCGGCCGCTTGCTTTACCGTCGGGCCGTGACCGAATCGATTCGCCCCCATAAGGAGATTTTCCGCAGTGGATATCCCACGCATATTCAACATCACCGAAAGCGCCCACCGCATCCACAACCCGATCACCCCGGATAAGCTCGCCACGCTCGGCGCGGCGTTGCGTCTGGAAAGGGGGGCCCGGGTGCTCGATCTCGGCAGCGGTTCGGGGGAGATGCTGTGCACCTGGGCACGCGATCACGGCATCGTCGGCGTCGGCATCGACATGAGCCGGTTGTTCACCGAGCAGGCCAAGCGCCGTGCCGAAGAACTCGGCGTCGCCGATCGCGTCGAGTTCATTCACGGCGACGCTGCGGGCTATGTCTCCGACGAGAGGGCCGATGTGGCCGCTTGTGTCGGGGCCACCTGGATCGGCGGCGGCGTCGCCGGCACTATCGAGCTTCTGGCGCGCAGCCTGCGCACCGGAGGGATCATCCTTGTCGGCGAGCCCTACTGGCGCCAATTGCCGCCGACGGAAAGTGTCGCCAAGGGGTGTCTTGCCAACGCCATCGCCGACTTTCTGATGCTGCCGGAACTGCTCGCGTCCTTCGGCCGCCTTGGCTACGACGTCGTTGAAATGGTGCTGGCCGACCAGGACGGCTGGGACCGGTACGAGGCGGCCAAATGGCTCACCATGCGCCGATGGCTGGAAGCCAATCCCGACGACGAACTCGCCGGGGAGGTTCGCGTCCAACTGAGCTCGGAACCCGAGCGCTACGCCGCTTACACCCGTGAATATCTGGGCTGGGGTGTGTTCGCGCTGATGCCGCGCGGTGAATAAAGCCATCGCGCCACCCGGAGCACCAGCAAGCGACGCGCTCCGGTGGCGCCTCACCTCCCGGCACTTCAATCCGACATCGAGGTAGACCGTGTTTGA
>Ga0209480_10002580_pt1 | contig 12294 bp, 25 predicted proteins | sample JI61114C2DNA_FD_187501 | JGI IMG/M metagenome (GOLD analysis project Ga0209480, IMG submission 187501) | Wastewater effluent complex algal communities from Wisconsin, to seasonally profile nutrient transformation and Carbon sequestration -... | ecosystem: Engineered > WWTP > Effluent > Algae...
CTCGAGATTTACGAAAGTAAAACACTTAAAGCCCTATAGCACCAACGGTAGGTGTTATTTTTTACTAAAAAAGTCCCCTCGCAGTGGGACTTTTTCTTGTTTCACCGTAGCAAGTTGTAAGCACTAAATCGGAGGATTCCTTTCGTTAAATTGGTTTCCTATTATTTGGTCTGCTACTCTGTTAATCTTCATTGTATCAGATACCGCACCGTTTACTAGGGTTTTTTGCACGATATTCTTCAAATGTCATTGAGCCTTGTTCTCGGTTGTGTTTCGGGCAAATGGGTTTGTGCCGCGAGGTGTCGTACTTAATTGAACTGTCGCGTGCTCGGCTAATGTCGTGTCCAAGGTTAAACGTATATCCTCCCATAGCGTCGTGTTGTCCGTCGGATAGTGCACCGCCTCCGATAACGCAATACCAATAACCGCTATGGTCGGGCGGGTTCTCTCGCTTCCACGCAGCTTGAACTTTGTCCCACTCTGGATCATAGCTCACTTATCGTTAGCTCCACGCGAGGGTTTTCTTTATCAATGACCACGTCACTCGTGCCAAGTTTCAACACTTGCCAATGGTCGCCCGCGATCATACCAGTGCCTTTGACTGGTTTCATTTTGCCATTTTTGTTGGGTGCGTAATCAGCACCGGCAACCTGTAAAATGTCATTCACACTAGAGATCATATTGTCAGTGTCACGCTGCACGTTGTCTTTGACGTAAAACATATAATCAATCTGTAGTCGCGTTTCTGTGCGAAATTTCAGATCGAGCAAATTCAATTCAGCTAATGCTGCTTTTTGCCACGATTTAACTGTTTTAGAGCTTGCGACAAATGTTCGTCCAGCTTTTGTAGTTCCAACACTCTTGCCATTTTTTTGTGCTGGCGTCTGCCCGCTAATGGTGATTTTACCCAACCGCTTCATTTGATCCCCAAAATACGCTTGAAGAAGCTGGTGCGTCCCATTTGTCGAGGCTTAACAACTTCTAGTTTCACTTGCTTGCCCGATTTCAAATCGTCAAGGTGTTTATCCATAGCGTTTTCAAATTGTTCTTCTCTCGTGCCGGTTGGTTCGTATTCGATACCGTTTTTACGATAGTGTGATTCGATTGCTGCTTCTGCTTTATATCGTCGATCAAATTGACCCAAGCTAATACGTTGCTTATTTATAGTCACTCTGGCACGATATTTGACGCCGTGTGACGTGTTTACCCGTGTAACCCCCATAACTACCCTTTCTTGTTATTGCGGCTGTTGTGGCGGCTCTGGTGGCGTTCCCGGAGGAAAACCGGGCATTTCACCAAAACCTACATTAAATTCACCGCGATCAATTTTTTGCTTTACGGTACGCATAATACGTTCTTGCATTGCCTGATTACCCTCTGCTTGCTGCATAGCGTTTTTAAAGTCCATAAGCTGTAAAAGGGTGTGTGCGACGTGCTCGAGCTGTTCAACAGGTGCTTGTTTAATTTCGTGCTCGATACGTGACATCAGGTGCTCAAACGCTGTATTGACCTGATTTACTAATTGCTCATTCATACTAGCCTATCATTCTTTCTGAGTTAAACTCTTTCATTCGAGTTGCTAGGTAGATAGCAATACCATTATAACGCTCGTACTCGTTTTTGATCTGATCGACACGAAACTTCGCAATAGCTAGATTTGAAGCAAGAATACGCGTCATTTCCCCGGCGTGCTTTTCGGCTGCACTTGGTGACTTACCGGCTTTCAAGCCTGTTTCATACAGATTTTGCTTTGTACGGGCATAATCTTCGCTAATATCAACCTGTAGATCAATATAGGCGTTCATATACGCAAATAGCTTGTTCACCTCAAGGCGTAGCTTGCCTTGGTACTCACCCGCTTGCACGGGGTTATCCGCCAATTTATCCTGTATTTTCAACAGATCGACGTGATAACCCTGCAAGGTCTTTAGAATGTTTCTATAGTCGGGATCATTATTAGGGTTGGCGTCTTTTGCAAACAGATCAGGCGTTTCGGCGGGCACTGGTTTTGCACCCGCTTCTTGCATGTCGTCAAAACCGTCACCCGCCGCCATGATTAAACCTCGTTCGCTTTTGGTGCGTCAAACGGAGTTTCGGCAAGCTCGATTGGCTGCCCCTCACCCTCACCAAGTCCCTCAGGAAGTGGTACAGTTGGTGCTGCTGGCTGTGCTGCCGGAGCTGCTTCACCTTGAGCTGGTGCTTTGTACTTGATCGAGTAGTCTTTGAACTCACCACGCTTGCCCGGTTTCTTACCAAGGTATTCGATACGGACGCGGCTGTTTACCGGAATTTCCTCAAACTTGCTGTCGATCACTGCTGATCCCCATACACCCCATATTTCACCATCTTCTTCGTTGACGATGTTATAGATGTTGCTTGCGTTCGGACCGACATTGGTTTTCATACCGATGTATTTACCGACTATCGGGGTAGATGATGTACTATCCCAAGTTTCGTTTGATTGAGCGTTTGCCTCTACGGCGTCGTCCCAGTTGTCATTTGTTGACATATTGCTCTCCTTTCAAAAAGAGTTATTAGAGCGTATGGTGCTAGTAGCAAGAACGTACAAGTCCATCTAATTAAATAGGTCATACCCCCAGCAATGTTTTCGCTCAAGGCTACTAACGCTGTTTTACGCTCTGCTTGTATCCATACGAGGTGGGTGTTCAACTTACTACCAGCACTACTACGCTCTAATTGTTAAATATATTCGGCTTGTCGAGCCGTGACCACCCTCCGTAAAGAGTGGATCAGTCGACAATTAAACCCCAAGCTCTGTTTGTGGATCTTCGGCGTCGATAGTACCGATAAAATCAGCAATCGCGTCGTCGTCCTTAAACTCATAAGGCTTGCCGGCACTGTATTCTGCCTTTACTTCGATGTTCACCTTTGGCTCGTAACCAAGTAGTGCTTCATCTGCATAAACAGGCTTGTTAGTGACGGTGATTTTCACACGGTCGTTTTGTTCGTACACCGTTTTTAGCGGCTTTACTACTTTCTTCACTCTATACCTCCTTTACTGGTATTAAATTATCATCGCAACACGATGAACAAATTTTTGCGTCAGGTGTGGCTTTCACCCCATATTTACAGAATTTAATCTCAAATCCGTCAGGTGTTTCGCCACAAGTACAAGCCGGTGCTTCGGTCGCTTTCAGTGCTGCATTGAATCGGCGGGTGTACTCTAGGAATTTATCAATGTCGTTTTGTGATGGAATCCATCGAGCTTCACGACGTACCACACCATCATCGAGTGCGTAGCTGAATAGGTGGCAACCCTCAGGTAGTGGCAAGCCCATTGCTTTCATCTTGTCTGCATTTGCGTGACAGAGTATGTAATAGCCGGTGAGCTGCATACGGTTTTTGTACCAACCACCATCGGTGAATAGTTCAAACTCATTGATCGGCAAGTAGCCAAAACTATCACCACGTGAGGTTTTTGCGTCACTGATGTACACCTTGCCATCTTCTAATCGAGTAAGGTAATCGGGCACACCCTCGAAATAAGTTGGATCGCCGGGATTGCCATAACGGAATTTTTCAACAACTGTGCCGGGGTCGTCTTTCCACATTGTTGCTTCTGCTGTTTCACGAGCCAGCTTAGCGTCCTCTAATTGTGTAAATGTGCCAAGATGATAGTCAACGCCTTTTACTTTAATGTGGGCTTTGTATTTTTCTTTAGCTTTGCTCCAATAAACACCTTTAATACCAGTTGTGCTGTTTTTCCCTGCCCCCTGATTGCGGGCTTGAGTCGTTTTATCAGCCCAACGACAATTCTCAGGTGTATAATTGCCATCGTTATCAATCCGATCAAGCGAGTAGTTTTTCGAGGGCTTATTGCCCATATCTGTGATAAAAGCTTTATAATTATTTCGCCATTTTTCACATACAGTAATACCGCGAGCACCATAAATTTCATAGCAACGATCATTTTCATTATAACAACGCATTTTCATATTTATCCAAGCTGTATATTCAGAACTTTTATAGTCAATATGCGGGCTTAACCCTTCGTCATAATCTTTCCAGTGTTTAAGAAGCATACCCGCGTCCTCGAGTTCTTCGGCAAACTGATTTTCAAATAGTCGTCCGAGTAGCAATCGCTGCTTCAAAGCCCAAGTTGTTTCCTGTGTTGGCTTCACGCCGTGTAGCTCGAGCCATATAGATCGAGGGCAACGCGTCATTGCTGATGGTGAAGCAAATTCAAGCTCGCGGTCAGGCTGTTTATCCTGCCACTGCTTAATAACTGCATTCATACCGCCATCAGGGATATGGTTATATCGCTCTTGTGCGTCTGCACGATCACGACCAAATCCATAAATTGATCGGACTTGGTGAAATTTAGGTTTTACTGATTCGTCGAGTACTGCCATTACTTTTTGATCTTTTCTGCTGCTTTAGTTAATTTTGCAATTACCAAATCAATTTCCGCTGCAACAGGCGTCAAATCAATTTCCATCACGTTCAGGCTGTTAGCTCGAGCGTCGAGGTCGTGTAATACCCAACCGAGTGCAAATGCATTTTCGGCGTCCATACCTTTGTCGACAAGCTGGCGTGCCATTTTAGCTGGACTACCAATAGTCACTTCACTCATTATTTTACAGTTCCTTTCATTAGACTGATACCATCAGTATAATGGTGTAAAGCCACATTGTCAAGCTTTTTACGCATTTTGTCCGGCTTCTGATCCCTCCCACGCTGCACGTGCTTGTTCAGCGGTGGTGATAGGTACAATCTGCTCTGTTATTTTCATAGCGTCCCAATCGAGTTCAACAATACGATCGTCAAAATCAAGGCGAGTGTTTCGAGTTTTCAGCACTTTCACATAGAATTTGTCCGGTACAAATACGTTATCCATATTTTTACGGCTAGTAATTGCCACCACGTCGGCGTCATAGCCAAGTGCTGCCGTTCCCATCAATTCTTCAACTTCAATATCGTACCACTTGCGTTTGTTCTTCACGTCTGCCCCGGCTTTTCGTAGCGACACGATCACCATAAAGCAAATTTTGTATTTGAGTGCGAGCCGTTTAATAACCTGTGACATTTTTGCCACTTCTTTTTCAGTCATGCCGCGTCCCATGTATTGCAAATAATCGAGCACCACAAGCTCGCACCCGTTTTGTTCGGTTGCTTTTTTTATGAGCGGCTCAAGATCGCCATAATCGATATTAAATGATTCCTGCAAGCTAAAATCTAGCTCGCTAGTGAGCTGTTCGGGTGTCATGCCGGTGATTGACGCCACACGCTTCCATACTTGCTTACGCGTCATCTCAAGGCTTAAATAGAGCACGTTTGCAAACTCGCCACTTTCGCTATTCGCGACGTTGAGGGCGATATTGAGCGATAGCATTGATTTACCGTTTGATGTTTCACCACCGATCAACACCACGCTGCCCTGCTCGAGCCCGCCCATTTTCTTATCAAGGATTTTGTAGCCAGTGGAAAGCCCAAGGAATTTACCTTTTTCAGCTTCGACTTCTGCGAGTTCGTTGGCCGCGTCCATGATGTGAATGATCCCGTCTTTTGGTGCGGTATCAACCTTTGATTGTGCCACCGTGTCAGTGGCGACATCGAGTAGTTCAAGCTTTTCGTCATCGGTCATGCCGATCGTTAAATCTTCAACCCTCCGTAGTTTGTAATTTTCTCTCATATACCTCGTCGTCCCCTAATTGTTTTCGTATTCGTTCCCGTTTCAACGCTATCAAATTTTGCACGTCTTGTTTGATTTCAGCGTTCAATATTGCAATCGTTTCACCCCAATCATCTTTGTTTTCGGGATTCCTTTCAATATCCCGCTTGAACGATTCGATCAGTTCCATATTGACTTTAATGTTCGACATGATCCGTGCTTTTACACCGTTGAAAGTATCATAATGTAATATTTGATCTTCCATGCTTGTTCCTTTCAGCAATAAGCTCTTTCATTATAGCACGCTGATTTGTACAATTTGTGCAGATTTTTCAAAAGAAAATAGCCTCCCGAGAGAGACTATAAACTTGCTTGTAGATCCTCCACACGCAAGTGGATTACAACTATATAATCACACCTCTGTTGGTTTTGCAACTATATTGACAGCGGAATTTCTGTGGGGTATGATTCAAATATCTACTTGCTTGTAGATCGTAGCGAACGACGGGCGACTATCCCGACACCGGCTCCGAAAACATCGGTGTTCTCAACTAGCACAGAACTAACGACGGTAAATAACCGAAAAAGCGTAGAGGGTGCAACTCCCGACATATCACTCGTATCGACTTCCGACTTGTGAGCTTAAATGGTCTTGAACGGAATGGTGATAGGACGCTTACCCTCTGAATCGTAGGGGGGAGGGGGGGTTGGCTCCCCTGTTATGCAAATCAGGGGACGGGAGGGGTAAAAAGCCCTTGGTTTTTATTAAATGAAACGACTTAACCAAAATCTTCAACAATAAATAGGAGATATTATATCTATGAATAAAGACTATCATACTTGGAAACCAAAATATAAAACAAAACCGCTAGCCAAAAAGAAAAAACGAACACCACGGAATAAGTGGAAAACAGCACAGCAGCTAACAGATGAATTTACTATACGAGATCTGCGTCGCCGTGGTATAATCTAGGGAGTAATCAGCTCTACTGGCTGGTTCACATTCGTCAAGGTGCTTGCACTGGCAACGAGCAAAACACCCCATTTAGTTCCTTTCAGATCTAGGGGTGTTTTTGTTTGTCCATTTTTATATAAGCCGCTGCTGGTTTTCGACTTTCTGCTGCTTCTCGAGCAATTTTTCGATCTGCTTTGTCGCTTGGTGAGCGTATGGCCGGTGCTTGAGGGGTGCTCGCTTGGTGTATTTAGCTCTGAGTGACTCCAGATAGCCCCACTGCTTGTCGCTTGCCAGTGGCACTTTGCGATATGCTCCAGTGCCGGTGTGCAGCATTTCAACGTAGTATTGCGTCTCGCCCGGCTTGAGTAGCTCGGGCCGATCATAAACGTGTGTGCGAATCCATTTACCGCTACTCATCATCTCTCCTTTAGCTTGTTACGTTTGGCTTGTATGTTATATGGCTGATTTGTCATACTACCTTGCGAAATGATTTACAGTTACATAACAGCTTCGATCATCGTCGTATACCGTAGCCGTGCCGTACTTGGTCCACTGCGGATTTATCATAGTTGCAAGGTGGCTCGGTGAATTTACCCAACCAATAACGGTATCATGATTAGTTGGATAGCACTCGGCAATATTTTCTGCAAAACTATCTGATCCCGGTCGATTCTTGTATATAAAATCGCTCCAAGGTGTACCATCAGGGGCGTTGTGCTCGAAATAGTTTTTTGCTGCCATATCTTCCGCTTTGATCATTGCTGTTTGATCTAACGTAGGATCGGCGGTGAGTGCTCCAACGCCCTTTGCTGCACGTATGTCATTGATCTCGGTGATGAATGGCACTTGCGTGTCGCCGCTTACTGTTCCGGCTTTCCCCACACTATAGCCAAACACGTAACAGATATACATCAGTATGAAAACGATCGCCGTGATTATCATTGTTTTTTTCATTGCTTCAACGCTTTCTTTATTTCTTTTACATGATATTCAGCGAGTGACGGCGTGATTCCAAATACTTCACCGATCTCTGCGTATGTTGCTTGACAATTTTTCATAGTATAGGCGATGAGTGGCAAGAAATTCACCACTCCATCGACTGATACTACAAGCAACTGCAAGGCTTCAACGTCCACCTTTTGCTGCTTTGGTCGTCCCATATTACAGCTCCTTTGCAATCAGATCGCGGTAAGCCTGTAATGATGTTGCAAGGTGCTTTGCGATACGAGCTTCAACAGCTTTGCCTTTTTCGGTGGTAACTTCACCAAATTCGACACTGCCAATCTGTTCAACATATTGCAATAGTTTCTCTTTATCGGGTGCGGCGGCTGCTGCTTCGGCGGCGTCCGCTTCGGCTTTAGCTTTGGCTGCGGCTGCGTCGTCGGCTGCCTTTTTCTCGGCTGCTGCTTTTTCAGCGGCGGCACGATCGGCGGCGGCTTGCTCCTCGATTTTCTTTACTCGAGCGGCTTCCTGCTCTGCTGCCTGTTTCTGCAATTCTTTGCGTTCGGTGATAACTTCATCAAGTGATTTGACGCGGGCTGCATATTCTTCGTCGCTGGCGTCATTGATAAACTGCTCTGTCACTTGCAATTCATCGTATTTATAGCCATCTGATCCGACAAATGAGAATCCAAGGCGTGAGAGTGATGAAATACGTTCGAGCTTTTTTTGGTTGCGTTCGCGTTCGGCTGCCAATTCTGCCTCTGCTTTTACGCGTGCCAACTTATCAGCTTCTTCACGTTCGCGGCGTTCCTGTTCAGCTTTGTCCGCTGCTTCCTTTTCCGCTGCGATCTGCTTTTCTTTGGCGTCGCGTACTTGATCGATCAATAGTGCAAATGCGTCATCACCCATATCGCCATAGTTGTATACAGATACGTCGTCAACGTATTTCGCAAGCTCGGCGGTGCGTTTGTTGATTGTTTCCTGTCGACGTTTTTCTTGCTGCACCTCTGCAAATTTTTCCTGTAGCTGCAAGTGTTCCTCTACTGGCTTAATTTGCTCGAGTGCGACACGCTGCACAAGGTCGACGGCTTTACCATATGCAAGGCTGTCGGCTTTCAGTTCGTCGTGCTTCTTTTCGATCGCGATACGCTGCGAGCGTAATTCTAGCCGGGTCTTGCGAGCTAATGCCATATTATCGGTGTCTGATTCGTCCTGTACGACGATTTGACGCCCTTGCTCGATAAGTTTGCCCGCTTCGGTAAAGGGCACGCCATACGCGTCGAGAAGCTGCTGTGCTGCGGTTTTTTCCATACCATTCGAGCCAAGTTGCTCGATTATTGCTAGTTCGGTTGATTGGTTTGACATATTAAATCCTTTCTAATGTTTCTAATTCGTCAATTGGTATTATGTAAAGCTTAATGCTCGGGTTACTTTTTACTGGTTCGATCGGAAAGGTGCGGGCTTTTTCGCCTGATATATACAACGGCTGCGGGTAGTGTTTCGTTGATATGTGCACTTCATTGTGAGTGCCTATTTTGTACGTGGCAATGCCTACGCTGCGACTGTTCCAAATTGGTGCTTTGATAACAATCTTATTCGCCGGGGTAAAACGCGAGAGCTTCATTATAGAAGCCCTAGCATTAACTTGTGCGGGCAATCGCTTTCGCAACTGTTCTTCTCGATCGTGTTGATTAGTTCGATTTTAACGGCTGCACGCTCGTTGTCCGTGAGTTGGTCCGGTGTGTTTTCGATTCCCATCGCTTCGATAAATTCTGTAAGCTCAAGGTTGATATTTCCGATTTTACTCATTTTCAAGCTCCTTTCTGCTTTCTTCGAGTTTCTTTTCTAACTGCGGTAGCACTTCCACGCCTCCGATTTTAATCATTTCGATCGCGTGCTTGAGTGCAATGCAATACATTTCTTTACCGTGACGGCTAGTGATGTTCAATATATTATCTTCCATTACACTAGCTCCAATTCTGAGGCTTCGATCATAGCGTCAAGCCGTGCTTCGTCCTCTTGTTCCATACAAAAGTCAAGGTAGCCACTGTAGCAATCTTCGCAATTGCGACGGTGTTCTTCGTCAAACCTGCTGTGCTGTTCTTCCATCTCGTTTACCTTTCCGGCGGGGCTTATGCCACCGCCTTTACAAATTTCATAGTTCCGTCGGCTGGTATCCAGTGATAGCCATTCTGCTCGAGCTTGCCAGTGATAGCGAGAGCGACGCTGGTGCTTGCTCCGTTGAGGTCAAGTCGTGGGTAGTGCTTTTTGATTAGTGGTAGCATTATTCGACCGTATGTGCCCCGGCTGTAGCTTGCATAAAATAGCTTACCTGCACGCTCGTTGATAAACTTGGCTGTGTTGGCTTCGTCTTTGGCGATTGTTTCGGCGATACTTTCGACTGTTAATGTGACTGTAGTCATTGCGATTCGTTCCTTTCAGTTAACTTATCTACCTCTATAATATCAAACGCTTTTAGTTATGTCAAGTATTTTTTGATAAAACTATAAATGTTTTTGATAGTCCCCGGAGTTGTAAGCACTCCAAGGGGTAAACTTGTGACCCGCTCCCCTATATAGTGCATATGCTGCTGCCATATTCTTTGCCGGGTCGCGTCGATCGGCGTCGCTTATTAAACCGCTTGTGACGTGTATGCTGTTGATTTGCATAAGTCCTACATCGTTCGTGCCGTCGCTGTTCAGTCCGCTATTGTCGCGGGCGGGGTTGCACCCGCTTTCTGCTTTCATAAGTGCTCGAGCCGTTGCAACGTCCCAATTATAGCTAGACAATAATGCTTCATACTCCGGGCACTTTTCCGGCATAGCGATTCGAGGGTTCAGCGTTGCCACCACCGCAACAGGAGGCGTCACCGTTTCCGGCTTCGCCTCCTCTGGTTGTTTCTTTACTGGTTCTGTGGTGCTTGAGCTTTTAAACTTGTGACCGCTTTCACTGCTGCTTCACGCTCGGCGTGCAAGCCGTTCGCGTAGTTAATACCGGCAATAAATGTTCCGATAAATGCTGCAACGATCGATAATGTGATTACTACTGTCCAAATGATTGGCTTTTTCATTGATACTTCTTTCTTTTTGGTTGTTGTTTTTGGACGCTTGAGCGTTCCGATTTCTTCTGCTTTTAATAGTTCTTGTGACATTTTTGGTTGTTCCTTTCAGTGATTTATCTACTCCTATAATAGCAAACGCAAATAGTTTTGTCAAGGATTTTTGTGTATAATTATTACAATTCTTTACAATTCGCGGGCGATTGGTCGATCGTTGCAAAATGTCCGGCGAGTTCGGGGGCGATGTTTTGTCTATTCTTCCCTGTTATTGATTCTTAATTGTATAAAGAGATATAGTAAGCATATGAATATAAAGGACTATAAGCCATTAACACCAGCACAGCAACGGTTCGCAATTGCGTTCGCTCGGTATAATAACAGTAGTAAAGCTATACGCCTTGCGTTCCCGGAGCAATCGCAACACTGGTCACCGCAATATATTGCCTTGAAAGGATATAGAATGATAAGAAATGATAATATAAAAGCCGAAATTGACAATCGTAAAGCTATTATGGAGGCAAATGCTACACTCGGTGCACAGCGTATACAGCAAATAATCAAGGACGGCAAAGAGCATAACGCGTTACAGGCTGCCATCTTCTCTGTTGAGCAAGCCGATGGCAAGGCGGTACAGACGCAAACCGTTAAGAGTGAGCACGTGAGTGTGATCTATGATCTATCAGGTGGCAAAGGTGGCGAGATCCCTCAAGAAGTGTTGGATCAGCTCGAACAATAATCGTTTGATGATATATTAGTAGGTATCAATATGGGTGTAAGTGCCACGAATCGCGGGCTTTTACTCGTTACTGGTTGTCTTGTTATATCATCATAAGCATAAAGAGCAAAAAATAGATACACATTTATAGGCATATCCCCCCCCCTCCCCACCTCTGTTCTCCGGGTCCCATCTGTCACTGTATATATATGATAATATGCCGTAAGGTACTACTAGCCACACATACACTAGGAATTTTCAAGGGGGTGTACAATGTGTACAATTTGTACAATCTGTACGTTTTGTACGATTTGTACGATTTGTACATTGTGTACAATCTGTACAATGTGTACAATATGTACATAACCATAAGGAGGGTTTATGAAACAAACTATATACCTACGAGCAGATCGACGCGGTGTGATCGGTATGACCAAGGGTTTGCCAAGTCTGTATAAAGACGAGATCATTATCAAGGTAAATGTCGAAGTTGCCGATAAGGTGTTTGGCAATCCGGTGATCGAGCAAAAGGTTGTCGTACAAGATTGGGCGAGCGATATTGACGTTCAAGACGTGCAAATGCACCAGAATATAATCACTCAAGAAGAAGCTGAAATGATCCGTGAGAAGCGACTTGAGCGTATGCGTGAGATTCTTGAGAACCAAGGCTACACTATCACCAAGGAAGAAGAAACTGATGGCGGAGTATAATTTATCAGAATTTCGTGCAAATACTCGTAAGGCTTTCGATGAAGCTGAACGTGGCGAACCGGTGTATATCGAGCGATATGGGGAAGATTTTATACTAATGAGCAAAAAGAACTACGGTGACACGTTTCCTGCTGCTGAGGTAAAGACCGCCCCCGCCAAAAAAAATAATTCGGATTCGCAAGCGAACGAAATGCCGGGGGTAGACAGTCTATGACAGAGATCGAGGTATTTGCAAAGGAGCAGATGGGAATCACTCTGACCTTACTACAGGTTGAGATGAT
>Ga0209480_10002581_pt1 | contig 12291 bp, 11 predicted proteins | sample JI61114C2DNA_FD_187501 | JGI IMG/M metagenome (GOLD analysis project Ga0209480, IMG submission 187501) | Wastewater effluent complex algal communities from Wisconsin, to seasonally profile nutrient transformation and Carbon sequestration -... | ecosystem: Engineered > WWTP > Effluent > Algae...
GTAGGATTAACATGATCTACCTCACACCCGAAGCATTGGAATTACAGGTGAAGACCATGGAAGTAGCCAACCAAACCCTGAACGAAGCATTGGCGGGCGTTACCAACGGACAAATTGAAATTGCAAAAGAAGTATTGCAGCAGGTTTATGAAAACCTTAAATAACGAAGATCAACTTTTTGATTAAATAGAATTCTCAACACATTTAATATTATCACAATGAGTACCACATCTGAAACAATCAATTTACTGAAAGGCGGAGAATGGCTGATCAAAGAAAGTAATGCTGCAGACATTTTCATCCCGGAAGATTTTAATGAGGAACAACAAATGGTGAAAGATATGTGTCACCAGTTCCTGCTTACGGAAGTATTACCGGTAATCGACCGTATCGACCAGGCAGAACCAGGATTGATGCCATCCCTGTTGATCAAAGCGGGAGAGCAGGGTCTTTTGGGCGCATCCATTCCAGAAACATTTAATGGCCTTGGTAAGGATTTCATTACATCTACCCTCATCAATGAAGGTCTGGGTGGAGGATTTTCATTCAGTGTGGCCGTAGCAGCGCATACCGGGATCGGCACCTTACCCATTTTATATTTTGGAACAGATGCACAAAAGGCAAAATATATTCCCAAGCTCGCCAGCGGTGAGTGGAAAGGCGCCTATGGCCTAACGGAGCCGAATAGTGGCAGTGATGCATTGGGTGCGAAATCAACCGCAGTATTATCACCCGATGGAAAACATTATATCCTCAATGGCCAGAAATGCTGGATCACCAACGGTGGATTTGCAGATGTATTTACCGTATTCGCAAAAGTAGATGGCGATAAATTTTCTACGTTCATTGTAGAGCGTGGCATGGAAGGATTTACGCAAGGTCCGGAAGAACATAAAATGGGAATCAAAGGTTCATCAACTGTACAATTATATTTCCAGGATTGTAAAGTGCCGGTAGAAAACCTGTTGGGTGAAGTGGGTAAGGGACATATCATTGCATTTAACATCCTCAATATTGGCAGGCTCAAATTATGCGCCGCAGCATTGGGCGGATCTAAAATGGTTTTCACCGATACGGTTCAGTATGCCAATACACGGGAACAATTCAATACCGCCATTGCCAATTTCGGCGCTATCAAACACAAACTGGCCGAAATAGCCATACGGATATGGGTAGGCGAAAGCGCCTTATACCGTACAAGCAAATGGATCAATGATAAAGAAACCGAATTGGCTGCATCCGGCAAACCATTTAATGAAGCCTTACTCGGAGCAGCAGAAGAATATGCCATTGAGTGCGCCATGCTGAAAGTTGATGGAAGTGAAGTATTAGATTTCACGGTGGATGAAGGCGTACAGATCCATGGTGGAAATGGCTTCAGCGATGAGTACATGGTGAGCCGTGCATATCGCGATAGCCGCATCAACCGCATTTTTGAAGGAACAAACGAAATTAACAGGCTGCTTACCGTTGATATGATGCTTAAAAGAGCAATGAAAGGAAAGCTTGACCTGATGGGTCCTGCTATGGCGGTTTCTAAAGAACTGATGAGCATTCCCGATTTCGGCAGTGAAGACGAAGGTTTATTTGCAGCTGAGAAGAAAACGATCGCTAACATGAAGAAGGCAATCCTCATGACCGCCGGAGCTGCCGTACAGAAACTCATGATGAACCTGCAAAATGAACAGGAAATACTCATGAACATTGCAGACATGGCCATACTCACCTTTCATGCAGAAAGTGCATTGTTAAGGGTGATCAAACTCTCCGATAAATTGGGAGAGGCTGCAGTATCCCATCAAACCGATATGATGCGCTGTTACCTGAATGATGCCGTTGATAAACTGAATAAAGCCGGCAAAGAAGCATTGAACGCATTTGCCAGTGGCGATGAGCAACGCATGATGTTGCTTGGTTTAAAACGATTCACCAAAACAGCGCCTTTCAACAGCAAAGATGCCCGCAGAAGGATCGCAGATAAACTGATCGGGGAAAATAAATATGCCTTTTAGAGACCATTTACGCAAGGGTAATACGAGCGGGTGCCATTCTTTACAGGGATGGCATTCTTTTTTGATGACGGATTACTGCTGCTGATTATTTCAACCTCTTTAATTAAATTGCTATTATAATAAATAGCACATGAAACAAATTGCTCTCCTTGTTTTAATTGTCCTGTCTACAGGATCAACCTTTTCGCAAAACACTCCATCAAAAAAGCCCCGGGCCCGCGACCTGGGTATTGGCTTTGATGGAAAACCAGGGTTGTACAATGCCATTACGGATGTGAAAGGTGTGTTGGTTGGATATAAAACGATCATCAAAGAAGCCAATATCACTTCTACAGGAAAAGGCCCGGTGCGAACAGGCGTTACCGTTATCATGCCCAGGAATAAATCAAACGACCCGGTTCCGGCTGCGTGGTTCAGCCTGAATGGCGACGGAGAAATGACGGGACTTGCATCTATAGAAGATTATGGTTTTAATTATGGCCCAATCGGCATCACCAATACCAACAGCGTTGGAGTAGTACACGACGCCATCGGTGAATGGAATATCAAGCATTTTGCAACCGGCGAAATGATCGACTTTTCATTTGGATTACCTGTAGTAGGAGAAACCTGGGATGGTATGTTGAATGATATACAAGGTTTGCATGTGAACAAGGAAGATGTTTTCAGTGCATTGGACAGCGCCTCTTCAGGCCCTGTACAGGAAGGCAATGTTGGTGGAGGAACCGGCATGGCACTGTATGGTTTTAAAGGAGGCAATGGTACATCCTCAAGAATCATAAAGATCGATTCTGCTATTTATACCTTGGGTGTATTTGTGCAGGCAAATTTTGGTGGTAGAAACGATCTGCTCATTTCAGGCATCCCGGTAGGCCGCGAAATCCAGGGATTCAAACCCATACTAAATGATCCGAAAAGAAAAGACGGGTCGGTGATCATCATCATAGCAACCGATGCACCCTTGCTCCCGTCACAATTAAAACTCGTTGCCAGGAGAGCCGCCATGGGCATTGCCCGTACAGGAAGTTTTGCTCACAACGGATCGGGAGATATTTTCTTTGCTTTCAGCACAGCCACTCCAATAAATAATGTAAAAGGAACCCATCAGCAATGGAATGTACTTTCAAAAGATGCATTGGATGCAGTGTTCAAGGCAACCGTGGAGGCAACAGAAGAATCGGTCATTAATGCATTGGTGGGGGCAGAAACGATGACCGGGTTAAATGGAAATACATTCTATGCTATTCCGCACGACCAAGTAAAGGCCATCCTCAGGAAATATAACAGGCTTGTTGAGCCAAAATAACGGTACCCCTTACCTGCAATCAATTTTTGTGTAAGGATGATTGGTTTCATACCGTAACGATGAGGGATACTTGAAAATAACTGTATCATGCAGTTGCTCCATATCGCCATATCCTTCAGAAAGGGTATTGTTATCGATCTTAAAAATGACCTCATTAACAGAGATCGTTCCCTCTGATTGAAACCGGTACCATGCCCTGAGCGTATTTTCCCTGATAACACCCTGTAGTTCACCACGGCTATCATCTTTTTCAAATCGATTGTACGTCAAAGAACCGGTAACAATGGAATCCCGGATAATTAAATTTAAATCCGCTGTATCCTTACCAATGATCATCCGGAAACAGCCGGGTTCCAATGCATGAAGCGAGTTAGTACGATCTTGTTTTGGTTGATCTATGATCTTCGTCGTTTTTTCATCAGCCTGGTTACAACCTGATATGATCATGATCAGCAGCGAATTGAGTAAAATGTATTTCATTTGTATGAGGCTTTTAGCTTAGATAACGAATAAACATGCCAGCTTTTACGGCACAAGCTTTGTAACCTTACTAAAAAGAAATTGTATGACTGAAGACAAAAAAAACGGGATGCCAAATCCGGAAGAAATTAGCAGCGATATTACAGCTGAAGAAAGAGCTTTACTGGATGAAAGCCTGGAAAACAGCAGCTCTGTAGACAATAATAATCTATGGAGATCGGCGTTGGATAATACAGATGACTCAGGTGAATTACTGAACGAAGAAAGTTCTGCAGATGATCTTACCGGCGAAGACCTGGATATTCCCGGATCCGAGCTGGATGATGCAAATGAAGACATCGGTGAAGAAGATGAGGAAAATAACGGCTATAGCCAGGCTGATACTGAATAACGACATCAAATGATAACGGGAACGCATACATGAATTGCATGCGTTCCCGTATCTCTTTTTAACTGTATTTAACCTAAAGTCTTATACAGAAGGGCTGGTAAAAGCGCCGGTAGTAAGGTGTACCCCTTCGGCAATTTCTTCGATCATTTTTGCATTGAATGCCTCCAGGTCTCCGGGATTACGGCTCGTCACAAGGCCATTGTCAACAACCACTTCCTTATCTTCCCACAATACTCCAGCATTGACCAGGTCGGTTTTTATCGATGAGAAAGATGTCATTTGTCTGCCGCTCAACATACCCGTTTCAATAAGTAATTGGGGGGCATGACAGATCGCGGCCAATGGCTTGCCACTTTCTAAAAAATGTTGTGCAAACTGAACATAAGAAGGATGTCTTCTCATCTGGTCGGGATTGATCACGCCGCCCGGGATCATCAATGCATCATAATTTTCCGGCTTCGCATCTTTCAGCAATACATCAACCGGCAACTCGATCGACCAGTTCCCATTGCTCCATCCCTTTACCATACCCTCCTTCAATGAAACAATGTGAACGGTTGCACCCGCTGCTTCCAATGCTTTCTTCGGACTTGTAAGTTCAGATTCTTCAAAACCCTGGTCGGTTAAAATGGCTACCTTTTTATTTTGTAATGTTTGCATATGATTTTGTATTTGTTTAAGAATAATACAAAGACCATTGTTCAAATTTCATTCCAATGAATTCAAAGAGAATATTGGCTTGAGCGTGGCGGATGTGTTGAGTTTTTTCCCCGAATTGTTTCCGTAAATCAATTTATATATCTTTAATCATGATACGTTCCATATCATTAACCTTATTCTTATTACCATTATTTAACTGCCTGCTGGCCCTAACAACAAGCTCCATGAACACCATCACAATCAGGAAATCATTGACAACGCTAACCGAAGGATTAACATACAGCAGCGAATCCGATTATCCTTTTGAAATACTGGATTGGGGTAAATTGAAAGAGGCGGCAATCAAAGAGCATATTGCCGGGCTTCATGCCACATCTTCAGCGCCCGAGCAAGTACCGGTTGATGCTTTCTTTAAAAAATATATTCACAACCTTGAATTAAGTGGTGACCCCGACATGAATAAGTTGGTTTTACGGTATAAAAAACTGCGTGATTTCCTGGCCGATAAATCTTTGCATATTCAACTATGGCGTTGTGGAAAGATACAAGTTGGGATCTATTTTGTCGTAAGCAGTCAGGATGGAAATCTTGTTGTATTAAAAACAACAGCCATCGAAACTTAAAAAATGGATAAAATAAACGCCCTGTAATGACAGAGCTTTGTATTTGTAGAAATTAAATTTATTTACAGTGGTCCATTATCAGCATTTGCTTCGATTGCCGCCTGTATAGCCGGGGAAACATTCGACAGGAAATCATATCCAAGGATCGCTTCCAAATCGTCTACTGATACCCGGTAGTTCCCCCATGGTTGGCTATTAACGGTCTGCGTGTTTGGCATACTCACCGCAATAACCCTGGTGGTTGTGGTTACCCGGTTTACATCATCTGCGCCAACCGGCAATACAACGATGAGCTTCCAGCAGTTCGCTGGAACTGCAATTTTCCCCGAAGCAATGGTACTGGTAATACCGCCATTACTGCCGGTTCCGCCTGTTCCGTATCCGCCCGACATGATGTATAATTCATTGCCATTATCCATCAACGTTCTGCAATAGTTTTCAAGTGCCACCCAGGTAACCCTGTTTAAATTAGGCGATTGCGGCATCATGTTGGTCATTACAAAAGTAGCCGCATTGTCAGTTGTATTCAGATCACGGTCTTCCGAAGGGCACATATGCCCACGATCAAATCCAGTATTGGAATAACTTGAAGTTGCCGCTTTGTAGAATCCTGTCGGGAGTGTATTGTCAACAGCGAAACAATCGCAACGTGGAGCAAGACCTTTCCAGGCTGTGCTCAAATGCCAGCCAACCCAATTGGCCGATCCCCTTCCATTGTTATAGGATAATGCATATTGATTCTTTACCATTAAATAATTATTGGGAGAAGCTATATCAGTTACCGCAGCAGTTGGATTGCCCATAGAGATGTTATTATCCTGTGTAGGCCCGCCGATATTTTCCTGGATATCGATGTCATCAATATTAATTCTTCCGCCATCTTTTTTTCTAACCTGGAAACGAACGGGGCCGGTAAAATTGGTGAAGAAGGTAGCCTTGGTTAACGTAAAACTTGTAACAGCAATCGTGTTGCCAACCTGTGTCCAACTGGCACCTCCATTTATAGAAGCCCAGAGCTCAACGTTACCATTGGCTTCGCGGTTATAACGGCCGTGAAAAAAACTGATGGAAGAAGCTCCATTAGGCACATCAAAATTCATCGTTAACATACCACTATTTTGCATACGGGCCGATTTTGCACCAGTCTTTCTATCACCTGTTGCATCGCCGATCCGGGCATCATTGAAATTCCAGGAGCCAGATGATAAAACGACATTGCCGGTTGTGTAAGATGTTTTTATGCCCGATTCGAACCCTTCAGGGAAATTTGAAGCTGATCGGTTTGCGATGTTTGCAGAAGTTGATTGCCGATCCTTTTGCATGCTTTCGGGTTCGTATGCTGTTTCTTTCCGACAGGAAATGACCAATAACGACAAAGCAATGAATGCAAGAAATTTTGATGTTGATCTCATAGCTGGTTTTATTGCGGATACTGGATAACGTTAAAACTAATTATTTTGTATTTATTTATAAACTAAATGGCATAAAAACCGGGAAAGTTGATGCAGATTACAACACAATACCAGGTAGTATCCTTTGATGCGATAAAGCCGGTGCCATTTTTATAATACTTTTGCCTTATGAATGTTAAAGCGATCCTGATCCTTTGTTGTATAACCCTGGCTTTGTTTGGAAGAACACTGGCGCAGCCTGCTGCAAAACCATTTATTAAATTAACCGAACCATCTAAGGAAAATAATAATGTATCCGCTGCGAGGCAATTCATTATAGGCAGCGTAACCAAAAACAGCTCGCTTATGATCAATGCGCAGCGGGTTAAAGTTTATTCAACCGGAGCATTTGCCTGGGAGTTAAATCTTTCTGAAGGTGATACAGCCTTCACGATCGTTGCCATTTCGCCCGAAGGAAAATCCATTTCAAAAAGAATTCATTACAACCTTCGTTTTCCTAAACCTGCCGAACCTGTAAAGGATTTTGGAATAGAAAGTATACAAACATTTCCCGAAGGCAACCTGGTCCTGATGCCCGGCGATGCCATCCAGTTTAAAGTAAAAGCATTTCCGGGGGCCAATATGAGTACTCTTAATGGAACTGTGTTATATGAATTACCGGTAACCCAAACCAACGGGATGACAGGAATTTACCAGGGAACTTATGTGGTGCAATCTTCGGATAGTTTTTTTGCCAGCAGGTTCCAGGTTACATTAAAAAGTGCCGATGGACAGGAGATCAGTAAAGCAACCCGTGATAGTTTTTCGGTGATGTCATCCCTGGCATCTGATGTTGCCATTACAAAAGGAAGGCTTGCTCACCTTGAATACGGCCTCGGTGACGACAGGCTGGGTGGCGCCAAGATCGGTTATCTAGATAGCCTGATCCCGCTAAAGATCATTGGCAAAGTGGGAAGTCATTATAAAATCAGGCTGGCCAAAAGCCGGACAGCTTATATTCCCGATGAGCATGTAACGTTGATGGCTAAAGGCAGTTTTGAACCGTCATCGCTCACGGGCAAATGGAATGTATATGGTGATTCGGTTTACGACTATGTAAACGTGAATTTATTTTCAAGGTTGCCTTACCAGTCTTTCCAGTTAAACGATCCGTCCAGGATCGTTGTAGATGTTTTTGGCGCCACCAACAATACCAACTGGATCACGCAAATGGAATCGGTGAAGGAAATTGAACGGGTGTGGTATGAGCAGGTTGCCGATGATATTTTCAGGATCAACATACAGCTTAAGCACCGGCAACACTGGGGCCACCAGGTATCCTACCGGGGCAATACACTCGTGATAAAAATAAAACAGCAGCCTAAAAACCTCTCCATTAATAAAATGGTAATCGCCCTGGATGCCGGGCATGGCGGTACCAATACCGGCGCAGGCAGTCCTACCGGCGTGCTTGAAAAAACCCTAACCCTTGCCGTTACCCTGAAATTACAAAAGTTACTCGAAGCCCAGGGAGCTACTGTGATCATGACCCGCAATAAGGAAACATTTTTTGATAACAAGGAACGCATTTTATTTTACCGTGATAGCCTGCCCGACCTGCTGCTGAGCATTCATTTAAATTCATCTGCCGATCCCATTCGTGTAGGTGGTACGAGTACGTTTTACCGTTATATCGGTTTTCGTCCGTTGAGTCACGCTATTTATAAACGCATGCTCGAACTTGGCTTAAGCGAATACGGCAACAACAGTTCTTTTAATTTTATGCTGAATAGCCCGATCGAATATCCCAATGCATTGGTTGAAGCGTTGTTTTTAAGCAACCCGGAAGAGGAAGAAAAAATACTCAACGAAACTTTTCAGCAACAAATGGCCGAAAAGATTGCTCAGGGCATTAAAGATTTCCTGGAAGGCTGTGAGGAAGTCCAGGGGAATAAATAACAGTTTCGCATAAACGCATTCTTCATCACAGTTTCATGATCATGGGTTGAAGCAACCAGCAAAACAAGGTGATCAGGATGATGCTGATAATATTGAGTACGAAACCTGTTTTAAGCATGTCCCTGATCTTAATATGCCCGCTGGCAAACACAATGGCATTCGGCGGTGTGCCCATGGGCAACATGCCCGCACAACTCGCTCCAAGTGTCATGGGAATGCCCAGCATCAGCGGATCCATGTGGAGGGCTACAGCTACCGAAGAGATCACCGGCGCCATAACGATCACCTGTGCTACATTGCTCATCACTTCACTCAGAAATACAGAAACCGTTGTTACCACCAGGATCATGATAAATACATTGCCGGTAGCATAAGAGGCAATATACGTTCCCAACTGATCCATTAGTTTGGCATCTTCCAACGCCTTGGCCAGTGCAATGCCACCACCAAATAAAAGTAATATTCCCCAGGCCATGCGGGTTGTATCTTTCCATTCGAGTAATCGTTCTCCGCTATTGTCATCTTTTTTGCCGGCAGCGATCATGAACAATGCAATGGCGCCAATCATGGCGATGATGGAATCATCGAGCACAAGCCAGGGCTGTAATCCATTGATGATGTCTTTACAGACCCATAAAAAAATAGTTCCAACAAAAACGATCAGTACTCTTTTTTCAGGTGTGGAAGTGGGACCGAGTTTTTTTAATTCAGCATGAATGAATTCTTTTCCTTCTACACTCTGTCTGATACCATTGGGATAAAGCCATTTCACCATCACCCAATACAACATCAGCAACAGTACAATGGTCAATGGCATGAAAATGATCATCCAGTCTGTAAACCCAATGGTATAATTAAATTTTTCATGGATATAATTTACATAGGCCACATTGGGCGGTGTGCCAATGATTGTTCCCAAAGCAAAGTTGGAAGCATAGGCGATGGACAACATCATCACAAGCGAAAAGTTTTTCATGTTGGCGCCTGGTTGTGCATTGTTTCCGATAACATGGATCACCGACATGGCAATGGGAAACATCATCATGGTAGTGGCAGTGTTGCTTAACCAAAGACTTAAAAATCCTGTAGATATGATGAAGCCAAGGATGATGCGGTTTCCGTTGGTTCCGGTGATGCGGATGATATTCAATGCGATCCTTTTGTGCAGGTTCCATTTTTCAATGGCAATCCCTATAAAGAAGCCGCCCATGAAAAGAAAGATGATGGAATCGGAATATGATTTACTCACTTCTTTCAGCGAACTGATATTCAGAAGTGGGAATAGCACAATGGGCACCAATGCTACCACGGCCAGGGGCATGGCTTCAAGCACCCACCAGCTGATCATCAGCACGGCAATGGCCAACACAAGCTTTGCTTTTAAAGGAAGCGAAAGCGGGTTAGCGAAAAAGAATATCAAAAAAAGCAGCAACCCGGTTAACTGGGCCAATTCTTTTTTGTATTTGTTGAACCATACGGGCATAGCAATCGATCTTGGTTTGACCAAATTAAAACAGTTTCCCGAATTGGAAAGTTTTAAATCAGGATGCAGTATAACTTTGTTATGAACCTTAACCGTAAATCATATGAGCAATTTAGTAACCGAATTCAACGACTATCGTACCCGGATGAACGAAGTGATATTGTCGAAAGACAACCTCGTCATTAAAAGACTCTGGAACCTCGATACCAATACGTATGCCGCTGGCGCATTGGATGTAAAAACAAAAGAATTGCTTGGCCTGGTGGCCAGCATGGTGTTGCGATGCGATGATTGCATCAAATATCATTTGGGCAAATCGCACGAGCTGGGAGTAAACACAGAAGAAATGTATGAAGTATTTGCCGTGGCCAATATCGTGGGAGGCACGATCGTGGTGCCTCATACGAGACGAGCGGCGGAGTACTGGGAAGAGCTGGGGAAGAAGAATGAAAAATAAGAAACAAGGAACAAGGAATGAGGAACAAGGAATGATGAACAAGGAATGAAGAACAAGGAATGAAGAACAAGGAGCGAAGACGTACAATGGTTAAAATCTCTAATTTATCTGGGTTAAAAAACAGTGTTTAAGAATCAATATATCTTTAATTTGGAAAGAAGAAGTTGGTTTTTAATACATTGTTATGGAGAGAAAATTTGACCTGGATGAAAGGCTGATAAATTTTGCAGTGATTACAATTGATATTTCTGAATCACTTCCAAGATCTTTTGCAGGGAATCATTTGGCTGGTCAATTGGTAAGAAGTGGAACCTCCCCAGCTTTGAATTATGCGGAAGCGCAATGTGCAGAATCTATGAATGACTTTATTCACAAGATGAAAATTTCTGCAAAAGAATTAAGAGAAACCTTTAATTGTTTAAGAATAATCGGTAAAAAGCGCTGGTATCCTGATATTGAATTACGACAGGTGCTGGATGAAAATAATCAACTAATATCCATTTTTGTAAAAAGTATTGCAACTGCCAAAAGAAATAATTCAGCCAAATAAAATTCTTTGTTGGTAATTCCTTGTTTTAAATTCGATATTTTTAACCTTGTTTCTTCTCCAATATTTAATAACTTTAGAGCACAATTTATAACTATGAGTGACACAACAACAACCGCTCCTCCGCTAACCGCCAAAGATTTTGCCACCGACCAGGAAGTACGCTGGTGCCCCGGGTGCGGCGATTATTCGATCCTTGCACAGGTTCAGAAAGTGATGCCTACTTTGGGAATCCCCAAAGAAAACATCGTTATTATTTCGGGTATTGGTTGCAGCAGCCGCTTTCCTTATTACATGAACACCTATGGCATGCACAGCATCCATGGCCGTGCAACCGCAGTTGCCAGCGGTTTGAAAGCTGCCAGGCCGGAGTTGAGTGTTTGGGTGGTAACCGGCGATGGCGACGGCCTCAGCATTGGTGGTAATCATACGATTCACCTGTTGCGCCGCAATTTTGATATCAACATTTTATTGTTCAATAACCAGATTTACGGACTTACGAAGGGGCAGTATTCTCCTACTTCTGAAGTACATAAAGTTACAAAGAGCACACCTTTCGGCAGTATCGATCATCCTTTCAATCCATTGGCGCTGGCCATGGGTGCCGATGCAAGCTTTATTGCCCGTTCTATGGATCGGGATCCAAAACACCTACAGGCAATGTTGCTTCGTTCACAGGCACATAAAGGCGCATCCTTTTTAGAAATTTATCAGAACTGCAATATTTTCAATGATGGCGCTTTTGAGATCTTTACCGAAAAAAGCAGCAAGGCAGAAGAAGTATTATTCCTGGAACAGGGTAAGCCATTGATCTTTGGTGCAACCCAACAAAAAGGGATTAAGCTGGATGGATTTAAACCAGTGATCGTAAATCTTGCGGAAGGGGCTTCTACCGATGATCTTTGGGTACATGATGAAAGAGATTTCTACAAGGCGCAGATCCTCATTCGTATGTTTGATGATCCAAATCTTGCCGGACATT
>Ga0209480_10002584_pt1 | contig 12277 bp, 13 predicted proteins | sample JI61114C2DNA_FD_187501 | JGI IMG/M metagenome (GOLD analysis project Ga0209480, IMG submission 187501) | Wastewater effluent complex algal communities from Wisconsin, to seasonally profile nutrient transformation and Carbon sequestration -... | ecosystem: Engineered > WWTP > Effluent > Algae...
CCATCGACTTAGTCGAGCGGTTGAGGAAGTATTGTATGCGGCGATGGAAGATTACAAACTCGATATCGTTATCGGCAAAGGTCCGGCGGCGCGCAGCGTCCGTCTCGATCTACCGCGCTTTACGGTTATCGGTGCCACAACGCGAACAGGCAGCTTAGCGGCACCGCTTCGTGATCGGTTCGGCCATATTTATCGTTTGGAATTTTATACTCCGGATGAGATTGCCAAAATCATCACGCGCGCTGCCGGTATTTTAGAAAGTAAAATCCATAGTGATGCTGCCGCGCTCCTCAGTACACGTGCGCGGTTGACGCCGCGCATCGCCAATCGTTTGCTGAAGCGAGTGCGTGATTACGCCGACGTCAACGGCGACGGCATTATCGATACGGTCACGACGATAAGCGCACTTACGATGCTCGAAATCGACGAACTGGGACTTGATCCAGCCGATCGCAATTTGCTGACGAGCATCATCGAAGCTTATGGTGACAACCCAGTCGGCCTCACGACAATTGCCGCCTTGACTGGTGATGAAGTGACGACGATCGAGGATTTTTATGAGCCGTATCTTCTGCAGATTGGTTTTATCGAACGGACACCACGCGGTCGCAAGGTGACTGCTAAAGCCAAACGACACCTTAGTGCTAAATAATGCTATAATACGAGTATGAAATTTGGTCAGGTAAACGAAGAGCCAGAACGACCAGTCGCCTACGATGCAGAAGGACAGCCTTTGTATGCCGCGCCTCAAAATCCAGGCTTAGATCCACAGTACCAGCCGCTTTATGAGCCACAGTCACATGTGACAGTTGCGCCAGAGACAATGCCTGGTCACAATTATGACCCGAGAATCCGCGCTCAGTACGCAAATGAGCCAGGTGTCGTGCATCAGGCAAGGCCTTATGAGCCAGATCTCGGTGGGATTAGCCCAGAGTTAAAGAAAAGGCATGATGAATCACAACGTATTTTTCCAAATTTGAACCTCAGTAAAGCTGAGTACGTCATTTTGGACATAAAAAGGCATCCGATTGGCATGTTGATACCAGTTGTATCGACAATTGTCCTAATTGTCATTTTGTTGACTGGCCTGATTAGCTACCCAATGGTGGTCGAGCCTGATCCAGTGACTGATGAAATACCGGGGATCGGACTAGTTACTGTTGCCTTGCTATGCTTGATTATTATGGTCGGTGTGGGAGGTTATTTGGCGGTTTGGGTCTATCTTAAGAATACTTTTTATCTAACAAATGAAAGTGTGATTCAAGAAGTGCAGACAAGTGTTTTTTCGAGACACGAACAAACAGTTAGTCTAGGCAGTATTGAAGACGCTAGCTTTAAGCAAAATGGTATATTGCCATCATTGCTGGATTACGGTACGATTCGTCTCAGCACAGAAGGTGACGAAACAACTTATCGGTTTCAGTATGTCAAAAATCCGAAAGTCCAGATTGCTACGGTTAACAACGCGATTGAGTCCTTCAAAAACGGTCGTCCAGTCGACGACGATATCAATTAATTACGGCGACTATTTTTGGTGTAAGTTGCTTCACGCTCCATCGTGCTAGATAGCGTGTAGGATTTGCATGCACCGTCGATTGTGCAATTGGTCGGTGAATATACATAATTTGCGTCAGAGTCACCTAGTTTGTAACCTTGCGGGTCAGTAAAAAGCGCCGGATCGACTGAACGAAGCGTTTTGCTATCGATTGTGCTTGGGTATGATTTGTGCTTTTCGTAGTAAACTTCTTCGAGGCTGTAATACATGGCGTTAATTGCGGTTTTACGATTGTCATCGCGCGCTGTAGCATCGAAGGTAGCTTTTTGTGAAAAGAAGACGATTGCACCGACTAGCAAAAATAGCAATACGACCAAAAGTTCAATAACTGTAAATCCACGATCTTGTTTCATTGGTACTTATTGTAGCAGAGTGATATAATTTATGGTAGAAGAACGGAGGGACGAACGTGGCTAAGAAAACTGACGATCAAACGACAACTCAGCCGAAACAAGTAGACGAGGGTAAACTAAAAGCTTTAGGCTTAGCGATGGATCAAATCACCAAGCAATTTGGTGATGGTTCGATTATGAAACTCGGCGAAGCCAAGAAAGTCGATGTCGAGCTATTACCAAGTGGCAGTTTAAGCTTGGATCTTGCTCTTGGTGGCGGTTATCCAAAAGGCCGTATCATCGAGATTTATGGACCTGAGTCGAGCGGTAAGACGACTTTGACATTGCATGCTATAGCCGAAATTCAAAAGCAGGGTGGTACAGCGGCTTTCATCGATGCCGAGCATGCACTTGATCCTGCCTATGCGCGTAAACTGGGCGTCGATACCGAAAACTTGCTGGTGTCACAGCCAGATAACGGTGAACAGGCTCTCGAAATTGTCGAGACATTGGTTCGCTCAAATGCAGTTGATTTGATTATTGTTGACTCGGTGGCGGCTTTGACGCCACAAGCCGAGATCGACGGCGATATGGGCGACAGTCACATGGGTCTTCAGGCGCGCTTGATGAGTCAGGCACTGCGCAAACTTACTGGAATTATCAACAAGAGCAAAGCGACCGTCGTGTTCATCAACCAGATTCGCATGAAAATCGGCGTAATGTTCGGTAATCCCGAGACTACAACGGGTGGAAATGCTTTAAAGTTTTATGCATCGGTTCGTGCGGATATTCGTCGGACTGGTCAAATCAAAGACGGCGAAAATATTGTCGGTAACCGCACCAAGGTCAAGATCGTCAAAAACAAGATCGCACCGCCATTTAGAATTGCTGAGTTCGACATTATGTACAACGAAGGAATCAGCAAGACTGGCGACGTGCTAGATCTAGCTGTCCTGCACGGTGTCGTTGGCAAAGCCGGTGCGTGGTTTGATTACAATGATGCCAAAATTGGCCAGGGACGTGAACAGACCAAGAAATACTTGAAAGAAAATCCAGAAGTCTTGGCAGAAATCGAAGCTAAAGTGCGTGCTAAGGTTAAGGGCGAGGATGAAGGGAATTCATCCGAAGCCGCTGATCCAGCTCAAGAAGCGTAGAGTCTAGTAGATGTTAAACAAGAAACGAGCAGCTATCTTTCATGGAACCAGCTCAAGTCCGAAATCAAACTGGATTCCATGGTTGAAAGACCAACTAGAGAAGGCAGGGTATGATGTTTTTGTACCTCAACTCCCTGATTGTGATCGGCCAGATTGGTCGAAATACGAAGCTTTTCTCCAGCATTCAGGATGGGATTTCTCAGATTCTGTAATGATCGGTCACTCCTCAGGTTCGACGACGATGTTGAATCTACTGCAGTCAGATTGGTGTCCAAAGATTGAGGCGGCGATTTTCGTGGGATTGTTTGTTAATAATGACAAGCTTGATGAAGAATACCCAGAGTGGTATCAAGTAGGTCAATTTGATGCTTTATTCCCAGAAGCTTTTGATTGGAATAGGGTACGTTTACGTGCTCGTTATCGTGCGATTATCCATGGTGACAATGATCCGTACTGTGCATACGGAGACGCTGTAGAGGCAGCGCGCTTGATGGAGGCAGAACTGATAACTGTGCAAGACGGCAAGCATTTGAGTGAGGGGTCAGGTGGGGTGAGTGAGCTGCCGTGGGCAATGGAATTCTTGCGAGCAAACGGGATAATTTTGAGTGAAGATTACGCATCTTAGTGCGCAGGTGCGCAATCCAGATCGAGTGAATGTAAGTATCGATGGCAAGTATCGGTTTAGCTTAGATATCTCACAAATCACCGATCTTGGTGTAAAAGTCGGTCGGGAATTAGAAGAGGCGGAGTTGGCGGAGCTCGAAACCGAAGGGCTGTTTGGTAAGCTATACGCCAGAGCACTGGAATACAGCCTAATGCGACCGCATAGCGTGCGCGAAGTGCGTGATTATTTATACCGCAAAACTCTAACGACAAAATACAAAACAAAAAAGGGAGAAATAAAAGAGCGCCAAGGATATTCCCCTACTCTAACAACACGAGTATTGCAAAAATTACAACAAAAAAATTATGTTAATGATGAAAAATTTGCACGATGGTGGATTGAGACGCGCCACCAAAATCAGGGCAGCTCGCTTCGAAAGCTGCGATCAGAGCTGGCGGCAAAAGGTGTATCGAGTAATATAATCGAAGGGGTGATTAGTCAGACGGATCGGACTGATGACGATGAAATAACAAAAATGATTGCTAAAAAACGTCAGAAGTATACTGATGAACATAAACTCATGCAGTATCTGGTACGTCAAGGTTTTTCCTACCAACAAGTTCGTGACGCTCTAGATAAGAACTAGTTGGATAGATCGATGCTTTCGGCAGCAGGTTTCGACTTTCTAAAAGGGTTAACATAGCTACCAGGAGTAGTTATGCGAGTGTGTTCTGGCACTTTGGCTTGAGAGTGGACGACGATAGCCGAGTTGGTAATTTCGATAATCTGCGACCGATGAATGACTAATTCGGTATCATTGAAACTCTTCATTAGCGGCCGTCTTACAATCAGCTGCTGGACTCTAAAATCATCAACATCAATTGTATAATCAATTACTTTTCCAAGTTTTTTACGTTTTTCATCAATCACGGAAATTTTATCTAGTTTAAAATTTAGATCACACAACTCATCAAGCTTGATTACGTCGCCTCGCACTACAAAGTCATCGATGCTGTCGATGATAATACCAATATCACTTAGCTCTCGGCTGTCGATGATACGCAAGTAGGTTTCGGATGATTTTGTCAGTGATGAAGCAACTCGGTAGGCGATGATTTGCAGGTCGGCTGGATTAATAATTGGCTGATCGATGACACCCAGTTGTGTACCCGTCTGAAGACTCATGATGGGAGTTTTTGTTAGTCTCGAGCTATTGATCAGCATAGGACCACCTAATAAAATGGATTACGCTCTTTGTAAGAGTTGGTATTTTGGTTTAACTCGTTGGTTAGCTTGTTTTGCTGAAGACTCTTGATGGTTGCTTGATCAAATTTACGTACCGGTGCCACCTCAATGTTAGAAGTGTTGGTAGCTGTATCGATGGTTCCGTTTAGTAAGTAGATAATAGCTGCAAAACCAACCAATACCGTCAGTGTAAAAAGCATAATATGAAACCGGTGCAAGAACTGACTAATGGCTTTTCCGATAGAACTGAGTGTGATGTTGCTGCCCATTATCTTATGTATACCTCAATTGTTAATGCATCGCTACCGACAGTACCAGCTGCCGCTTCTTCGCCAGTCGGTCTCGACAAAGCGACACTGGCAACTTGCATACGCATGTTGTTGCTTTCGACACTTTGCAGGAATTTCATCAAGTCGGTAAACATGACTGGATTTTTAAAACTAACACTAACTTTTGTTGTCTTGAGTCCAGCTACAGACGATGTTGTGCTAGGTGTAGTGACAGCACTGCTACTACCTGTGCCACTAGCCTCAGTAGTGTTCTCAAAGTCGTAGCTAAGGACTTGAAGGCCGCTAGCTTTAGCATAGCGACTTAAATCAGCTATGATGTCATTTTGGTATTGATACTGGCGCGATTCGGCTACCACATTTTTGGCTAAGATTGCTTCTTCTTGGTATTTTTCCATATCTCGTATTTCTTGTTTGAGATTGGAAAGCTTGGCATCGTTAGTGGCGGCGACTTCAACAACTGAGCGCACGTCTTTGGCGCTATCTGATACATAGTTGAAGCCCAGCCAAGAGACGACTGCTAGTAGGGAAATCATAGTAAAGAAAATGATCGACAAAAAAATTCGGAAATGGACGGCGCTGTCATTGATGGCTATTTTCATTCTAAAATCTTTCTATCAAGTGTAACATTTAAGCTAAACGAGTATTTGTAGTCTGAGGTTTCTTCAGGTTTGAATGTGATATTACCTAAATTGACCTCGTGATAATAGGTGTCGTTTTTTGTAAATATATCTTTCAGTTTTATGGCAGCATCTTCATTTTTTGAACGAGCAGTTAAGGTAATTGGTTTGCCAAATGATTGATCGTTGAGCGATATTTCGTCTAGGACAACACCGTCAGGTATTTGTGACGAAATTCGGCCGATCACAGTCGTGTAGTTAACTTGTTTTGCAAATATTTGTTGAGCAACTTGTAAATTTTTTCTAAATTCTTCGGTGTTTTTTACCTGAGGGTTAAGCTGCTGAAAAGCGACTTGGCTATCATCGATTTTTTTCTGATCGGTTGTTTTGATGTTTTGCAAATTCATGTAGGCGATGGCAAATGCTGCTAAAACTGCCGCCACCATAATTGCTGTCAAAATAATATAGCGGACAAGTAGGCCATTGGTGCGGCCTGCTTGAATTTCGCGTTTTTTAGCATCTGGAAGAAGATCGATCATTTCCAAAGCTCCTCATACTTGATGCTGGCAAGTCCAGCGACGGCGATATAACGGGGGCGAAACTGCTTACTTGGCGGTTTGAATTTGCCAAACTCAAGTTTTTGCCAAGGACTCGCCACACGGGCAGGCATAACAAGATCGTTAGTGAAGTAATCACCTATGCCAGGCACATTGCTACCTGCGCCGACAATTACCAGCTGTTCAATCTTTGATGATTGGTCAATTCTTTCGCTGTAATATCGGATGACTTTGCGAACTTCATTGCTGATGCGCGTTAAGCTCGGGCGGAGGGCAGTTGTAATTTTTTCTTGTTTTGGACTAAGGTTGAGTCCATTTAGAACTTTAAGTTGGTGAGCATTATCAAGAGCAATATTAAGCTTCTTGGCGATATCAAGTGTAAAAGTATTGCCGCCAATACCAATACCGCCTGTTACTCGGATAGCATTTTTATCCAGAACTGCTATGTCGGTATAAGCTTGACCAATATCGACGATTAGGGTTGCCAAACTGCCCTCTTCGGTTGCCTCTAATATACGAGCGACAGCGTTGATACTTGGCTCGACCATCACTGGACGAAGACCAGCCGCTTCGCAGGCTCGAATAGCATTATCGACAATTGATTTTGGTATGGCCGACATGATCACGGTCGCCGCTTCTTTAGTACGTTCGATTACCTGGTAGTCAACATAAAGTGACGACAGAGGGATTGGTATATACTGTGTGCATTCGACTTCGATGGCACTTGCTAAGTTGCGTTCTTCTTTGATGGGTAGCGAAAAAGTACGTGAAAAACTACGACTAGTCGGTAAGCCAATGATGACATGATTACTCGGTAGCGATCCAGTTACGCGTTGGGTAACTAACTCTTTGACACTTTCTTCTAGATAAGTATCATCGTCTTGAGTAGCGTCGAGAGCAATCTGCATTTTTTGAGGATCTAAGTCAATCGATCCAAAAGCGGTAGCAGTCCATTTGTTATTCTGAATGGCCATTAATTTTATACCAGTCTGACTGATATCAATACCAAAAGGATGCTTGTCTTTGTAGAATAATTTTACCGCCATATGCCCACGTTCATCTTAAGTTGTAGTATAGCATAAAACTAATGCTTATTTAATGGTTTGCGACAGATTAGCGATAGGCATCATAACACTAGCGGCGATGACACCAACCATTCCGCCCATAAAAACGATCATAAATGGCTCAATGATGGAACTAAGACCGTCAATAGCAACATCAACCTCTTCTTCGTAATAATCAGCCACTTTGATCAAAACGGTGTCGGTTTGACCAGTTTCTTCACCGACTGCAAGCATCTGTGAGACGATAGATGGAAACAATTTATTCTTGCCAATGACGCCTGATAACTGCGCGCCATTTTTGACTTCTGCTGAAGCATCAAGCAATGCTTGTTCAAAAACGACGTTTCCGACTGCATGGGCAGTTACATCAAGGGCTTCAAGCACAGCTACACCTGCACCCATCAGTGCTGAGAAGGTGCGTGCAAATCGAGCCACCGCCACTTTGATAATAATATTTTTGATACCAGGAACCTTAAGGACGAAGCGGTGGAACATGGCCTTTCCTTTTGGCGTCTTAATAAATCGCAGTAGAAAAAATATGCCACCTACGATGCCAGGCAAGAGCAGATACCAGAATGTTAGCATAAAGTCGCTAATCGACAACATCACCTGAGTCAGTACTGGCAATTCGGCGTCAGGGCCGCCAAGATCTTTGACGATTTTTCCAATTTGCGGAATAACAAACATCATTAGTCCAAAAAAGGCCAAAACCGTTATAGCGACTAGTACCATCGGGTAAGTCATGGCACTTTTTATTTTTTTACGGATAGTTGCGGCTTTTTCTTGCTGGACTGCTAAGCGTTTTAGAATCTCATCGAGAATACCAGCTGCTTCACCTGCTCGCACCATATTGACGTAGATGTCGTTAAAGACATCGGGATGTTTTTCAAGAGCATCAGCTAAAGCGGCACCACCTTGAATTTCTTGATAAATGGCACCAACTACTTTACGCATGGCTTGGCTATCGCTATTTTCTTGAAGCGAGCCAAGTGCGCGTAGTAGTGGCACGCCAGCACTGACCATGGCAGAGAGTTGGCGAGTAAACATAACGAGATCGTCAGTTTTTACTTTTGATTTCAATGAGAAGCCTTTGCCAGCGCTCTTTGACGTGGGGCTATTGACCTTAATTGGACGTAAGCCTCGACCACTAAGCATACTGATTGCCGTGACTCGATCAGCCGCTTCTAGCGTGCCGCTATGCGATTTGTTGTCGGTGTCGAGTGCTCTGTAGTTGAATTGTGCCATGTTATTCTCTTGTTACCCTTAATACTTCTTCGATGGTGGTATTGCCGCGCAATGCTTTGATTAGTCCGTCAACAAACATAGTTGTCATGCCTTCCGATACTGCTTGATCTTGGATATCATTGCTGGTTGCGTTTGCCATAATTAATTTTTGAACTGGTACAGTATTACCCAAGACTTCGTAAATGCCGACTCGCCCCTTGTAGCCAGTCTGATTGCACTCTTTGCAGCCTTCACTATGCGCCTTGTAGAGGGTCCTGATGCTAGACTCATTGGTGCTTAACGGCGTGTCACCGCCAACTTCTTGTTCAACAGCTTGCATTTCAAGTGAGTGTATTGGCCCAAATGACTGCGCATCTTTAACGTTGAATAGTTTGACTAGCTCTGGCATTTCTTCGCTTGAAGGCTGGTAGCTTTCGCGGCAATGGACACAAAGCCGCCTAACAAGCCGCTGACCGACAATTGCTTTGACCGTACTGGCAATCAAAAATGGCTCAATCCCCATGTCGAGCAAGCGTGGCAAACAGGTGGCAGCGTTGTTGGTGTGTAGGGTAGAAAAAACCAAGTGTCCGGTAAGAGCAGCTTGAACGCCAAGATTGGCCGTCTCACCGTCACGAATCTCTCCGACCATGATTATGTTCGGATCTTGACGCAAAAGAGCACGAAGTCCATTTGCGAAGGTCATGCCTGCTTTGGCATTGGTTTGAGTTTGATTGACGCCAGGGATCTTGTACTCAACCGGGTCTTCAATGGTACTGATGTTGACGTCAGGCGTATTAAGTCGTGTCAAAACACTGAAAAGACTAGTTGACTTACCACTTCCTGTTGGGCCTGTAACTAAAATCATGCCATTTGGTTCGGTGATCGCTTCATTGATAACCTTGAGCGAATGACCCCAATAGCCGAGCTCTTTAAGTGTGATAGTCTTGTTGGTTTCGTCGAGAATACGCATGACAATCTTTTCACCGTCGGTTACTGGTAGGGTACTAACGCGCAGTGCATATTGTTTGCCAGCAACCTTAATTTTAAAGCGTCCATCTTGCGGAACTCGCCGCTCATCGATTTTTAAGTTTGACAAAATTTTGACACGACTCACTAGCGCAGCAAGAACATTACGTGGCAGGCGATTGACTTCTTTTAAGACACCATCAATTCGATAGCGAACCTGAACATACTCTTCGCGCGGTTCGATGTGAATATCGCTGGCGCTGGAGCGTATCGCATATTCGAGCAGCAAGTTGATTGTTTGTGCGATCGGTGAATCTTCGGCTAAATCAGCTTCGCTAACTTGTTGCGTTGAAGCATCATCTTCTCGCTGAACATCGATTACTTCGTTAAGCTCTTCGTTGACGTCGCCGCGATAAATTTCTAAGCAAGCCAAAATGTTAGAGGTAGTTGCCATGTAGATGACGGTGTTAGTGCCAATTTCTTTTTCGATAAAGCTGACAGCCTGAACATCGTCTGGGTCGTCCATCGCCAAGTGTATGACCTGTTGATCGTCAATCTTGAAGACAACGGCATTGTACTGCCGGGCGATTCGTTCTGGGATACGATTTAAAACTTCTGTAGAAATTTCTTGGGGAACTAGCTCAACAAATGGAAAGCCAGCAAAATCAGCATATTTTTTGGTCAAAGTGGTTTCATCGACGAGGTTGTCTTCGAGGATTACATGTTGAAGAGGCCGTCCTTCGCGATCGGCTTTTTTCTGAGCATCGGCAAGCGCTTCGTCTTCAACAAGGTGCCGCTCAACTAATAACTGGTGCAGTGTATTATTTGGAATGTGCATACCACTTATGGCTATTGTAGCACAACTACTCTAGTCCTCTAAGAGGAAAACATCGTCATCTGGCAGTCTAAATAATCCTTCGTCAAGACGCTTCTGGTCGAGATAGTGAGCAGTGAAACCAATCGCTCTTGGCAGCACGAAAAGTGCATTGAAAAAGTCGGCGTTTATTAGCTGATCCAATCGCGTCTGATCGTAACTTTCGTGTTCTTCCAAAATATCAAGCATCAGGGCAGCAATGTGACCATCGACATTCAATATCAGGTTACCTTTTTTGGCGGTGGTAATTTTTTCGACTTCAGATGCGTAGCGGAAATAACGAGCAGTGCTAAGTTTATCGACATATTGACGCAGTACAATTGTCCGTGGATCATCGAGGCCGATGCGGTATTTTTTGTGACCGATGCCGCCGATGCGCTTTTTTTGTTTGGCTAGTTTTTCGACTCGCATTTCGGCTGATTCGCCGCTTAATACGCCGTCAAACCATTCACGAGCCGCCGTCGACACAGCCCCGCCAAAACGAGGGCCAATTGTTAGTAGACCAGCACAAAGGCTGTCGACTAAGCCCTTGCCAGCTCGAGCAGTAATAATTGTGTTTAATGCGCCCGAAACTTGCGGACCGTGATCGACCGAGAGCATGAAAACGGTGCGCACAAAATCAGTTGTGATGGTTGATTTTGGTGCGTGTCCAAGTAGGCTAGTCGTGATTAGCAGCGCCATGTCTTGATTTGCCCAGGTCGAGAGAGACTGGTCGAGATAATAATAGCCGTCTGGCTGCTCACGCGATATTGTAGATGTAAATAAGCTATGATGTCGGCTAAGAGCAATTTTTTTAGAATCATCAATCGTCCTTGATTGATCTTCTAGTTTTTTGATCTGGGTGTAAAATTCTTGCATCGACTGGGCAACTATTGCACCAGCATCGGCCAACGACTGTCTTTTTGCAGTCGCTGTCTCTTGTTGGTTGTTTGCTAACGCCTTGGCATGACCAAATTGTACTGGTTCATGGAAAGACTCGCCAATCGATCCTGCGATATAAGCAATCACCGGTTTGCGAATTTTACCCGATTTTATAAGTTCAGAAACCGCGTACTCATCATAACCGCCAAGTTCTCCATAGTAGACAATCGCCTCCGTTTGTGAGTCTGCTTCGGCCATCAAGAAAGCATCGACTGGTCTAGTCGCAGGAAATCGATCGCCACCAAAACAAATCGCAAAACTAACCGCGCTATGACGTGCCACCATGGTAATAATCTCGTTGATCATGCCGCCCGAAGCCGCCATAACGGCTACTTTTCCGGGTATGTGCAGATGGTTATGATCAATTTGCCTCCAGTCGACTCCGCCTATCACACCAAGTTTTAGACTACCTGGCACAATCATCCCGACACCAGCTGGTCCAATAATCAATTTACCTTGTTTTTGCAGGTCGTTGTATAGATCGAGCGCGTGATACTCGGGTATATCTTCTGCAAAAATATGAGCGCCTAGTGCGTCAGGGTATATCTGGAAGAACTCTTTTGTTGAGCTCAGAGCGCGTCGAGATGAAGAAATATTTAGCAGCCAATCGGCTTCTATGCCAGCCTGACGAGCACTTTTGATATCTGGAAAGCAAGGAATTAATTTCTCTTGGTTGCCCCAAAAGAATTTTTCAAATCGGCCCGAATTGCTGACAATGGCTTGAATCGAAGGGGCTGATTGACCAGATAGAAAATCAAAATCAATAATTGCTTGATAGCCAGGATGATACGATCCTATCGCCAGTATTTTATTTTGACGCTTACGAATTTCTTCAATATTATTCATCTACATACTCCAAGGCTTCATGAATTAC
>Ga0209480_10002587_pt1 | contig 12271 bp, 11 predicted proteins | sample JI61114C2DNA_FD_187501 | JGI IMG/M metagenome (GOLD analysis project Ga0209480, IMG submission 187501) | Wastewater effluent complex algal communities from Wisconsin, to seasonally profile nutrient transformation and Carbon sequestration -... | ecosystem: Engineered > WWTP > Effluent > Algae...
TGCTAAACACAAAACCCTCCCGATTTAGAAAGCACTAGGGCAAATGCAAGGAAATGGGCTAATCCTATAATTAGTCGTTATGTTAAATAACCACGAAAATATTTAAGAAAAAAGGCTCACGCTTCTGTAAAGGAGAAGTATATTAGAGGAAAATAAAAACTATGATAAGAGTAATTTTCAAACATGAACTACACAAAAAAGTGTATGATGAAAAATTTAAGCAAGAATTTAGTAATTCTATAAATAAATTTTTAGAATCTATAAAGAATGATATTATTAAGTATAATGGTTGTGTAGAAATAGTAGAAACAAAAGACGGCAATTATTACCTAAATGCACTTTGTGAAAACAAAGAAATTGAAGAATCTATGCAAGAATTATTAAATAATATTACGAGTTAAATTTCTTAATAAATGCTTCTATTTGAGCGGGCGTATATTCAATACGTTCGCTTTTTTTTATGTTTTGAGTTTGGCTCGTTGCCCTCGCTCCGCTATTCTTTTTTTTCTTAATTATTTTAGCCATCGCTATCTATTTTTTATTGCATTCGCCAAGTTAAAAAATAGGCCTTCCTGTTAAGTAACATAACGCTGATTCATTATAGGGTATTTGTATTGTAAAAAAGGGTGTTTTCACGGGTTGACATTTAATAAACTGGTTTTTACTTTTAATAATTATTAATTACTAAAATCAAGATTCTATGAAAAACATGAAACTATTTACAATTGCCATTGCCCTGATTATTCTAATCTCGTGTAATAAAAAAATTGAACAAGTAAATTCCACAATTGATCCATTCATGGTAAAAATGGAACAATATCAAATGGAAGAAAATCCCAGTACTAAAAAGATGATGTACAGATTATTTTCAGAAAATGAAAAAGCAAGGTTTTGGAAGTCTCATTTTGAAATTGCGCTTAAAAAGGAAAAGTTTAGTAAGGTTGGGTCACAATTGCTAATTAAGGAAATTATCAATATAATTCAGCCAGAAATCTTTATTGAAGGTTCAAATGAAAATAATTTATCAAAAGCATATTATATGCCCATTTGGACAAGGAAAGCTGAAAAATTGCTAAATAATTCTGAGATTGCTGAATTAGTTTACTTTAACTATTGGGATTTGCCACAACATATTTATAATAGTAATAATAAAGAGATTATTAAAAGAAAAATAGCGCTTTTAGATCCTGATGCTGAAAAACCGGTTGATTGCTTTTGTCATGTGAATCAAAATGGATTCAGTTGTAGAAAAACTGAAATAGATATAGGAATTCCGAATACTGGATTTAAAATTGTTGAAGGCAAATGTGAACAAGCTCAAGTATCCTGTAGTCAGTCAGATTACGGTTGTGGTTGGTTATGGGGTTTTTCTTGTAATGGTTCACATTGTAATTTCGGTTAATATTTTAGTATGTTTAAAAAGAGTACTTTTTTCTTAATAACAGCTTCTATTTTGCATTTCACTATGTGTATTTTAGCTGGTTCACTTAATTGGTACAATCAATTGATGATTGTACCAATTGTTTCAATTTTAATCATTGTAATTCTAATTGATAAAATCGTTGTTAATAAATATCTAGTAACACTTGTTCTTGTGCCATTTTTTGGATTGTATTCAATTTTTTCACTTTATAATAAACTATATCCAACATATCCAATTTGGATTTTAGGGATTTTAATTTGTCTAATTACAATTGTTTTTTATAAAAGAAATAGAAATCACAAACTTCTATTTGCGATAATTTCTTGTTTGATTATTGGGTGCAGATTTTTAATTATGCCCTCCTATTCAGCATATTTAATGATGGATAAGAACGTAAAAAAATATACATTAACTAATATCACATTAAAAGACGAAAATGGACAACCATTTGATAATCGGAAACTTCATGGAAAAACTGTCGTCATAGATATCTGGACTACAAGTTGTTCTCAATGCATAAAAAAATTTCCAAAACTAGAGTCTATTAATGAAAAGTATAAATCTGATTCAAGTATATTGATTATTTCACTGAATTTGCCAATTGATAGAGAAGATGATTACAAACTTGCAATTGAATATTCAAGTCCATTTAAATTCAAAAAACTATTTTATAATGGCCTTGATGGATTTGAAAAATTGAAAATTAAAAGTGTGCCAACTTTATTAATTTTTAATAATAAACAGCAATGTATTTATGCTGGTGACTTTAATATAGAATGGAATGTATTTATAGGAAATACCTATAATTTATTAAAATCTATAACTACTGAAAAATGAAATTTATTCAATTCATCATATTGAGTTTAGTATTTATTTCTTGTTCAAATTATTATAAGCCATTAAAACCAATTCTCTGTGTAAATCAAATTTCAAAAAATCTGGGAAAAATCTCTATTGATTCTAGTACTAAAATCGACTTTACAATCTATAATAATGGTAATGGTCCTTTGATTATAGATACCGTAACAGTTTCATGCGAATGCACTGTTCCAAGTTTTATAACTAAGTCTATTTTGCCCAATGATTCAGCAATTTTAAGTGTTACTTATAAACCTACAAATTCTGGTGAATTCAATAAGGCAATAATAATAAGATCAAATATTGACAGCATATTCACTATTTTGAAATTTCATGGTCAAGTCATTAAAATTTGACTTGTGAATTTCAACAATATATAATTGAGGAATTCCTTTTCCCGAATTAATCCTTAGTTTTCAGAAAAATTATTCCATGCTCGCTAGACGCAGTTTCTTGAAATTAAGTTCCTTAGGATTGTCCGCATTTGGGTTCAGCAGTTTTAGATCTGAAGCCGAAGCTCGTAAACCCATTGTCATATCAACCTGGCGTGAAGGCATTGAAGCCAATAAAGCAGCCTGGGCGGTTTTATCAAAGGGCGGCCGAGCGTTGGATGCGGTGGAACAAGGTGTACGCGTTACAGAAGCATCGCAGAATTGCTGTGTGGGTTTGGGAGCCAATCCTGACCGTGACGGATATGTAACTTTGGATTCCTGTATCATGGATGAATTTTCCAATTGTGGTAGCGTTGCATTTTTAGAAAGAATCAAACACCCGGTTTCTGTAGCCAGACGCGTGATGGAGAAAACCCCACACGTAATGCTGGTGGGTTCAGGCGCCCAGCAATTTGCACAAGCAGAAGGATTTCCATTAGAACCTCAAAAGCTTTCTGTAGAAGCCCAAAAAGCCTATGACAATTGGCTCATCAAAAGCGAATACAAACCGGTCATTAATATTGAAAACTCCGGGAACCTAAAAAAGCAAGAAGCATTTGCACCTCATAAATTAGAGAATGGCAATTGGAACCATGATACCATTGGCATGGTGGCCCTAGACGCCAATGGCAATTTGAGCGGATCTTGTACCACCAGTGGCATGGGTTTTAAGATGCGCGGAAGACTAGGGGACTCCCCTATCATTGGCGCCGGATTATTTGTTGACAATGAAATTGGTGCTGCAACAGCCACTGGTCAGGGTGAAGACGTGATCCGAATTTGTGGTTCTCACTTAGTAGTTGAGCTCATGCGCCAGGGAAATTCTCCAGAAATGGCCTGCAAAAAAGCCGTTGAACGGATCATTAAAATCAAAGGACCTGCTGCCAAAGACATTCAGGTTGGTTTTATTGCTATCAATAAAAAAGGCGAATATGGCGGTTATTGCATTCAAAAAGGTTTTGATTTTGCCGTTTGCTACGCCGATGACAAGAACTTTATGGTACCCGGTAAATTTATCATCTAATGAGCCGGATTCTAGAAATTGCCGTTTTTAATATTGATTCAGCTATCCAGGCCGCTCAGGCTGGCGCCGATAGGTTGGAACTTTGTGAGAATCCCCAAGATGGCGGAACCACACCCTCCTATGGCTTTATGAAAACGGTTAGAGAACTGGTTTCTATTCCCATTTTTCCGATTATACGGCCACATGGTGGCGATTTTTTGTATAGCGTATCTGCTTATCGGGTTATGCAAAAAGACATCGCGCTAGCAAAAGAACTGGGTTTTGAAGGAGTTGTTTTGGGATTACTTAACCCAGATGGAAGCATTGATGCTGATAGAACGGCTAAATTGGTTGAGTTGGCTTATCCCATGGAAGTAACTTTTCACAGGGCATTTGACAGATGCAATCAACCATTGGAAGCTTTGAAAACCATTATTCAAACAGGTTGTAGTAGAATCCTGACCAGTGGACAACAACCCAATGCTTTTGATGCTAAAGACTTGATTCAGCAATTGGTTCAACAAGCAACAGATAGAATCATCATCATGCCTGGTAGCGGCGTTAGGGCCAGCAATATTCAAGCTCTTGCTAGTTTTACGGGTGCCCAAGAATTACATTCATCGGCTAGAAAATTGGTTCCTAGCAGTATGGATTTTGTGGTAGATGCCATGCAAGAGTCTTTGCAAAACTGTCTGGTGGATTCAGATGAAATTCGGTTAATGAAACAGTATCTGGCATAAAAAAGGCTGCCTCATAGAAGCAGCCCTTTTGTATATTGTTATAAGACTAGTACAAATAGTTCAATGCAACTTTATCATTTGCATTAAAATAACGATTCTGATTGGATCCAATACAAGCTAGCATAAAAGAGTTAGGATCTGCAGCTGCAGGTGTACCAGGAATTAAGATAGCTCCTACGGTTGATGCACCTTCGTTTGATACTGCTCCACCACAACTATAAGCACGATTCATATAGTCTGTATGACGGAAACCAATGCAATGTCCAAGTTCGTGAGCAAAAATTGTGGCCGCATAGTTAATAAAAGTAGTAGAAGTTCCAGAACCAATAGCCCTAGTATTTACTTTTACCAAGTTATAAGGTTGACCAGATGCTGTAGGGAAACCAGCAGAAGCTAAATAACTTCCAGAAGCATTGTCAAAAGTAATATTGGCACCTGAAGTAACTCTTTGTAAAGAGATTTGTAAGTTTTCAGCATTATAGCGTCTAACTACTTCATCCAATACTGGGCCATAAACAGAAGCTTTGATTTTTGAACTAAGCGCAACCGTAATAACTCTTGGTAAGCCAGTCACCAAATTGGTAGTTCTATACTGTTCAGTACTTCCAATTCTTAAAAAAGCTCCTGCCATATTTCTTTTTAATTCAGCACCAGGTATGAAAATATCTCCTTCAACTATATAGCCACCATCTTCTATCACAATATCGGTGGTACTAAAACCCATGGCTTTAATACTGTTAATTACTTCTTGTGAAACTTCTGGTGTAGCAATTTCAGTTGTTGCTTTTTTACATGAGGCAACAATCAAAAACAGGCAACTTGCAAATAGAATTTTAAATGTTGTTTTCATAAACGTTGTTTTGGTTGATAATTTTATGGGTTTAATTACTAAGGGTAAAATATGTAAAAAACGAATTGATTTTTATTTTTGGTCAAAAAACGGCCAAAAAACGGTGTTTTCACTTATTTTTAAGCGTACAGATTACTGATTATGTGTAGAATGAAATTTTGTTTATGCTTTTTCTTCGCGGTCATTTCTATAAAAGTAATCGGCCAAAAATCTGTTATACAAAATGGGCTTAACAAGCATTTGGTTGACAGCAGTAAATCACCTGTATCAATCACTAGAAAACCAGTCACAGAGCGGGAATTAACAGGTTTTGACCTATCAACCAACAAAGTAAATCTGGCGCACAAATTATGGCCCCAGCTAAATGGAAAAGGAAGTACTATTTCATTCAAAGAGGAATTGATGGATACTGCTGATATTGATTTTACGGGTAGGTATCTAAAAGCCCCCTCCGCTTCAAAAGTTTTACAAACACATGCTACAACTATGACAACTATTGCCGCAGGTGCTGGCAATAGTTATTACACTGGAAAAGGTGTGGCTTGGGGGGCCAATATCAGTAGTTCAGATTTTAATAATCTAATGCCAGATAATTTATTAGAACTACAACAATTAAAAGTTGCTTTGCAAAATCATTCCTATGGTGTGGGAATAGAGAATTATTACGGGTTAGACGCAGCAGCTTATGATCAGCAATTAAATCAGGATAGCAGTTTGTTACACGTGTTTTCTGCTGGGAATTTGGGTGATAAAACATCAAGTGCTGGACAATATCAAGGCATTGCTGGATTTGCAAATTTGACCGGTAGTTTTAAAATGGCTAAAAACAATCTAACGGTTGGTGCAACAGATTCTTTTTATAGGGTTATTTCTATTAGTTCTAGAGGACCTGCATATGATGGAAGGATCAAGCCAGAAATTGTTGCTTTGGGTGAAGATGGTAGCTCAGGTGCGGCAGCAATTGTATCAGGTATTTGTTTGTTGATTAGAGACGCATTCTGGCTATATCATCCAAGCAAAAAGCCACCAAGTTCAGCCATGATTAAAGCTATTTTATTAAATAGTGCTGATGATGTTGATCAACCAGGTGTAGATTTTAAAACTGGTTTTGGATCGGCCAATGCATGGCGAGCCATTAAGACCATTCAAGATGGACAATTGATACAAGGTCAAGTAGCCGCAAACCAAACTGTTCAACACCAGATTAGTATACCTTCAAATGCCAAGAATTTAAAACTAACTATTTGTTGGATTGATCCACCTGCGGTAGCAAATAGCTCCAAAGCATTGATAAATAATCTTGATTTGGAAATGCTGCATAGTTCAAACCCCAATACAAAAATTTTGCCTTGGGTATTAAATAGTTCACCAGATGTTGCATCCTTACAAGCCAAGGCCATCAGGGGAATAGATAGCTTGAATAATGTGGAACAAATAAGTATTGAAGCGCCATTATCAGGGAACTATCAAATTAATGTCATTGGTAAAAACTTGATATCTAACCAAGCTTATAGTATTGCTTGGCAATATGAACTTGCTTCTGATGTTGTTTTTACATATCCTGTAAAAGGGAATCAAGTATTTCCTACTAAAAACAATATTATCAGGTGGGAAACGGCAATGTCTGGACCAGCAATATTGCAATATCAAATCAACAATGGTTCATGGATCAATATTGCAAACAATGTAAATCTTAGTCAAAAATATTATTCTTGGTTTGCTCCAGATAGTATTGGGTTGGTTCAATTAAGAATGCTGATTGGTCAAACTATTCAGCCCTCAGATACTTTGGCCATAGCACCCATTATTTCTTTGAAAACTGGATTTAATTGTACGGATTCCTTTTTGTTGTATTGGCCAAGTTTACCAGTTAAAAATTACCAAGTTTATAGATTAGGACCACAGTATTTAGAACCATTGCTTGTTACAGCGGATAGTTCAGTAGTATTTCAAAAATGGAACAACACTAATCAAATTTTCACAGTGGCCCCTATTTTACCTCAAAATATCAAAGGCTTAACTGGGTATGCACTGGATTATACCAAACAGCAAATTGCATGTTATGTCAAAGGATTTATTGCAGATCCATCGGGATTGAGTAGTGCCCAACTTAATTTGGAATTGGGTACCACTTATTTGGTAAAGGAAGTTGTTTTTGAAAAAAAATCTGCAACTGGATATAGTACCGTATTTACCATGAATCCAGTAACCAATCAGAATATTAGTGCCATTGTACCTGCCAGCAAAGGATTAAACCTATATAGAGCCAAAATTGAATTAGAGAATGGTTCCATCATCTATTCCAATCCGGAACAGGTTTTGATTTTTGATGGGAATCCATTTTATGTTTTTCCTAATCCAGCCCCAAGTGGTTCCCTTTTAAAATTAATGTCAGAAAATATAGACGACCTAAGTTTTATGCTGACAGATCTAATGGGAAAGAATTTGATGAAACAAAAAATCAGTAGTTATCTAGAATACATTCAATTACCACTAATACCACAAGGCGTTTATTATGTATCCATGATACAATCTGGGGTCTTGATTAAAACATTCCCCATCATAGTAGTCAAATAAAAATAGGGCTACTGCCCTATTTCTAAATTCACTTATCAGGAGATGTGATATTAATAAAGCATTCTCACTTTAATGGTTTCTTTTACATTTCTGAGTAGTTCCAAAGCCTGTTTAGACAGCTTTTTGTCTACGTCTAATACCACATAGCCAATTTCATCATTGGTTTTTAGGTACTGGCCTACAATGTTGATGCCGTGTTTAGACAATTCGGTATTGATAGCACTCAAAACACCAGGTTTGTTATTGTGTACGTGCAAAATCCGGTGGGCACCTTCTACTGGTGGTAATCCAATAGCTGGAACCGTATGAGATCCGTTGGTAATGCCTCTTTCTAAGTATTGGAATAATTTAATACTCACGTCTTCACCTATATTCTGTTGGGCTTCTTCAGTAGATCCTCCAATATGAGGTGTTAAGAGCACATTTGACAGACCTTGTAAAGGAGTTTCAAATTTATCTCCGTTCTTTTCAGGCTCCCATGGGAATACGTCAATAGCTGCTCCTCCTAAGTGACCTTCGGATAAAGCAACACTCAATGCTTTTAAGTCTACTACTTCGCCACGGGCATAGTTAAGTAAAATGGCGCCCTGTTTAAAGTATTTAAGATTGGACTTATTAATCAGGTTCTTGGTGCTGGCAATTTCTGGAACGTGTAAGGAAACTATGTCTGACTGCCCCAATAACTCTTTTAAATTCTTGGCTGAAGAAGCATTGCCCAATGGCAATTTGGTTTCAGTATCATAGAAAACCACTTTCATCCCAAGGGATTCCGCAAGTACACTTAATTGTGAACCAATATTGCCATATCCAATGATTCCCAATGTTTTACCTCTTAATTCAAAACTGCCCTTGGCTTCTTTCATCCAAATACCTTTGTGGGCCGCCAGGTTTTTATCAGGAATGCGGCGAATTAGCATGATACTGGCTCCTATACATAGTTCGGCTACTGAACGCGTATTGCTATAAGGTGCATTAAAAACTGCCACGCCTGCTTTGGTTGCTGCTTTTAGATTTACCTGGTTGACACCAATACAAAAGCAACCAATGGCTTGAAGTTTGGTTGCTGCTTCTAATACCTTCTGGCTAATCTGGGTTTTGGAACGAATTCCCACCAAGTGTACATCCTTGATTTCCTTGATTAATTCGTCTTCGCTTAACGCGCCACTTAATTTCTTGACATTGGTATACCCGTTCTGCTTGAATTGTTGAACGGCTTTTTCGCTAATATTCTCTAAGAAAAGGATTTTGATTTTTTCCTTAGGATAGCTGGTAGCTGATTGCTTGCTCATGCTACAAATTTAAATGTTTATTTTATTCAGACCATGGCTATAGTTTTCCACGATGGTATCTAGACCATTTACTAGCACTTATATTTGTCACTTTAGCATAAACCCACCATAATGCCAAAAACCATGCTGGTATCTATTCTTAGTATTTTTTTGCTCTCCTGTGGTAATCCCAGTTCGGAACCCAAAAAAGATACCATTGTTCAGCAATCAGCACCAGTTAGGCCTTTAACTGAAAAAGAGAAAGCCTATTATCAGGATAAAATTGAAAACCTATACAATACTACTTTAAAGAAAACAGGCTTTAATGGAAGTATTTTGTTGGCCAAAAATGGAGAGATTGTATTTGAGGATTATAGAGGTTTGATCAATTTTAAAACCAAGGAATATATTGGCCCCACTACCCCATTTCATTTGGCTTCTATTTCCAAAACCTTTACTGCAACAGTGATTTTGCACTTAATGGAGCAGGGTAAAATTAGTTTGGAAGACCCAGTTGAAAAATACCTACCAACTTTCCCTTATCAAGGAATAAGCATTCAAGACCTTTTAACGCATCGCAGTGGCCTGCCCAAATATGATCACTTTATGGATGGTACACGTACCGAAACCTATAAAGTGAAAAACAAAAAGGGTAAATGGGTAAAACGGACTAGAACTTATAAGATTCCAGTAAAATTGGCTGGATTACCTGATAATGAAGGGGTTTTGCAATATATGATTGACAATAAACCCAATCTGGAAGCATCGCCCAATAGAAGGTACCAATACTGCAATACCAATTATGCCATGTTGGCCCTGATTGTGGAGAGGATAACCAAAATGGATTTTCCAACCTATATGCAGGACAGTGTATTCCATGTGTTGGGTATGCAAAACAGTTTTGTCTTTAGCAAAAAGGATACGGCCAATTATGTGCCTTCTTATAATTATAATAATGCCCCATTCCCATTGGAAAAATTGGATTGTATCTATGGGGACAAGAATATATATAGTACGGTAAGAGACCTCTTAGCCTGGGATAAAGCCTTGTATGCTGGCAATTTTGTGAGTAGGGAAACCATGGAAATGGCCTATAGACCTTATAGCAACGAAACCCGTGGTCAAAAGAATTATGGTTTAGGATGGCATTTATATATTAACCCCCCAGACCCAACAGTTGTCTACCATAATGGCTGGTGGCATGGTAATAATACTGTTTTTAAGCGGCTGATTTCCGATTCTGCCACCGTCATCATCTTGGGAAATAAGTTTAACCGGAGCATCTGGTCAGCTGGTAAAATGAGCTCTGTTTTCACCGGTACACCGGATACAACAGAATTAGAACAATAAATGATAATAATTCGTCAAAATCAACGTTTTATAGCTACTGCGGCAAGAAAAGCCTGATAGGAAGCTAACTATATCGTTTTCCCCTATTTTTGCAGACTTTATATTTTAAACTACGAGACATTAACTGTTTATGGACAAAATTCTGTTTTACGCTGTCCCCGCTATGGGACTAGTAGGATTGCTCTACACCCTGATCAAGTTTAACTGGGTGGCCAAACAAGACGCGGGAAATGACCGCATGAAAGAAATTAGTACGTATATCGCTGAAGGAGCCATGGCTTTCTTGAAAGCGGAATACAAGATCCTAGCCTATTTTGTGGTAATTGTTGCCATCTTATTAGGTATCATGGGATATTCTGATTCCAATAGCCATTGGAGCATTGCCCTTGCCTTTATTTTTGGTGCATTCTTTAGTGCCCTAGCTGGTTTCATTGGTATGAAAATAGCTACTAAGGCAAACGTGCGCACAGCTCAAGCAGCTCGTACATCATTAAGCCAAGCTTTGAAAGTTTCTTTCACTGGTGGTTCTGTAATGGGTATGGGTGTTGCAGGTTTGGCCGTTCTTGGTTTGGGATCTTTGTTTATTGTTTTGAAAATGGTCTTTGCACCAACTCAAGCAGTAGACAGTGAAGAAATGAAACGCGCTATTGAAGTATTGACTGGATTTTCTCTTGGTGCTGAAAGTATTGCTTTGTTTGCCCGTGTTGGTGGTGGTATCTATACCAAGGCCGCAGACGTTGGTGCTGACTTAGTAGGTAAAGTAGAAGCTGGTATTCCAGAAGATGATCCCCGTAACCCTGCTACCATTGCAGATAACGTAGGAGATAACGTAGGTGACGTTGCCGGTATGGGTGCTGACTTATTTGGTTCTTATGTTGCTACCGTTTTAGCAACCATGGTACTAGGTAGAGAAGTAACTGGAGTTGGTGGTGTTGCATTGGTTGATAATTATGGTGGTCTCTCTCCAATTTTGTTACCAATGTTGATTGCAGGTTTGGGAATTCTATTCTCCATCTTTGCCACTTTCTTTGTTAAGATCAGTGATAGTGCTGGTTTGAGTACACAGAAAGTACAAAATGCCCTGAATATGGGTAACTGGGGTTCAATTATCATCACCGGTGTTGCCTGCTATTTTTTAGTGAATTACTTGATGCCAGAACATATGTTGTTGCGTGGATTTGATTTTACGCCTAATATGATTTTTGCAGCTATTTTGGTTGGTTTGGCTGTAGGTACTTTAATGAGTATGATTACTGAATATTATACTGCAATGGGCAAACGTCCAGTGATGAGTATTATTCGTCAGTCTTCTACTGGACACGCTACTAATATCATTGGTGGTTTGGCAGTAGGTATGGAATCTACCATGTTACCTATTTTGGTATTGGCTGGTGGTATCTATGGTTCTTATTACTGTGCTGGTTTATATGGTGTTGCCATTGCTGCTGCTGGTATGATGGCTACTACTGCTATGCAATTAGCTATTGATGCATTTGGTCCAATTGCGGATAACGCAGGTGGTATTGCAGAGATGAGTGAATTACCAAAAGAAGTTCGTGAGAAAACAGATATCCTTGATGCCGTAGGTAATACTACTGCAGCAACTGGTAAAGGTTTTGCTATTGCATCTGCTGCTTTAACAGCGCTTGCTTTGTTTGCAGCTTTTGTGGGTATTGCAGGTATCAACGGGATTGATATTTACCATGCCGATGTATTGGCTGGTTTGTTTGTTGGTGCTATGATTCCATTTATCTTCTCTTCATTAGCCATT
>Ga0209480_10002593_pt1 | contig 12250 bp, 12 predicted proteins | sample JI61114C2DNA_FD_187501 | JGI IMG/M metagenome (GOLD analysis project Ga0209480, IMG submission 187501) | Wastewater effluent complex algal communities from Wisconsin, to seasonally profile nutrient transformation and Carbon sequestration -... | ecosystem: Engineered > WWTP > Effluent > Algae...
GCTGCGGCGTCGGCAATGACTTCGGTGTGCCAGGAGAGCATGGGTCTGACGACTCCGGCAAATGGGCGGCTCCAGCCAGAGCGGACGCTGCCCGGCTCGCCACTGTCCACCACGTTGAAGCTGACCGCATCAGCCTCGCGCACATGGGATGCCCAGACTGGCTCTCGGGTGCAGACTTCCGCCATCACGCGGATCATGCCTTCGGCGAAGAAATTCCCCGGCACTTCGCATTTGGAAACATAGACACCCGCTGCACGAGGTTCATGCCAGTGCGTTTCCTGGAGATCGGCAGTCAGGAAAAGCAGGACGCTGTCATCATTGAAGAAATTGGCGGCGACCATGAGTCGCGATCCCGCCTGCAAAGACCAGTACTCCATTTCCAGGGTGACCGGCTGGCGAATATCAATGACCTCGGACACGCGGCCTGCCTGCAAAACTCGCACCGCTTTCAGCCGCGCCACAGTGTCTCCCGGAGCTTCCTGCTGATGTGGCCAGGAGCGCTCAGCCGTCGTACTCAGACGTGCGTTCAAATAGTGTGTCACCACGGTTGAAGCAGCGCCATCCATGAGCAGACGACCCTGATCCAGAAGCAAAGCACGCTGACAGAGCCGGGTCACCGCCTGAAGATTATGACTGACGAACAAGACCGTGCGGCCTTGATCACGTGCGACATCCTGCATCTTGCCGAGGCACTTCCTTTGAAACTGAGCATCCCCGACGGCGAGCACTTCATCGACGATCAGTATCTCCGGCTCCAGATGTGCCGCGACAGCAAAAGCGAGCCGCACATACATGCCGGACGAGTAGCGCTTCACAGGCGTGTCGAGGAACTTTTCGATTTCAGCAAAGGCGACGATCTCATCAAACTTCTTCACGATCTCCGCGCGTGTCATGCCGAGGATGGCACCATTGAGGAAGACATTTTCACGACCCGTCAGTTCAGGATGAAAGCCCGTGCCCACTTCCAGCAGGGAGGCGACACGCCCCTCAAGAGTGATGCGCCCCACGGTGGGTTCGGTAATTCGCGAGACGATCTTCAGAAGCGTTGATTTGCCTGCTCCATTGTGCCCGATGATGCCGAGCACCTCGCCCGGTTGCACATCGAACTCGACATCACGAAGCGCCCAGAAGTCCGACTCGGTCGAAGCGCCTGGATTTCGTGGCTTGAACATCTGCCTGAACCGGCTGCTCATCACGTCACGCAGTGCCGTGTAGCGTTCCGGGGTCTCGTGTTTCAGCCGGTAGCGTTTGCCCAGCTTCTCCACGCGAATGGCAGGTTCAGACATGAGAGGGAACCTGGATCAATTTCCACACCGCCAGAAGATATCCGGCGAGGTTTGGCAACACACAAGGCCAGGATGCAGGCCTGCGCAGGAGGCTCATCAGCGAGAAGGCAAACATGAGAGCGAAGTCGAGATGATCACGCGGCGTGTCTTTCCCCATCACACGCGTCATGATGTAATGGCGGTTCCGCAATCCCTGATCTGCGAGACGGATGCGGCTGCGTTTATGAGAACCTCCCTGGCTCTCGTGAATGCAGCGCGCAGCACGCACATGCCACATTTTCCAGCGCTGACCGACATGCAGCGAGGCGGCGAGATCTTCACCAATGGCACCGCCTTCAAAGTGATCCGGCACGGCTGGAACGGGCAACGCTGATTTACGATAAAGAGTGCAGCCACCGCCCAGCCACTCGGCACGCATGAGGGATGCGCCCAGCACCTCGGCATCATGAAGAAAGGTCCATCCCGGACCAACACAGGCAGAGGCATAGGTGTCTCGCGCATGCCCGTTTTCAAACCAACGCATGAGATTCCGAGTCAGCCTTCCAGGAGGATGATAGGGTTCATTGATGAGTGTGGCAGTGACTCCGCCGACACCGGGATCTTCGTCAATGCACTCAAAGAGATGTCTCAGGCAGCCGACTTCAAGGATGATGTCATCATCAAGAAACCAGACAAGGGGCTGCGTGGCGGCGGCGACGGCCTGATTCCTCTGCGGCGCAAGGCCTGTGCGCATGGCTGGAAGATACTGCAACCTCACTCCCGCCCCAAAACGCTGCCGCCATTGAGGGATGCGTGCCTTCACCAGCTCCTGCGTGCTCGTGTCATCCGAAGCATCACAGATAACGATCTCCTCCGGCAGTGTGTCCTGCGCTGCCAGCGAGTCGAGAAAGCGCGCAAGGATGGGCGCGCGATTTCTCGTCGGCAAGATGGCGGACACAGGCACGAGACGTGGTGAAGTGGGACTCATGCCTTAGATCACGTCAGCAAAGGTGCGCTCCGTGGCACGGAAGTATTTCACACCAATGACGAGGAACACGAGGCTCAGCACGGAGGACAGGGCAAAGCTGCCCCAATGCATCTCCGTCGTGCCGCAGATGGCCCAGCGGAAGCCATCGATCACCCCGACGATGGGATTGATGGAGACGATGATGCGACCGACATCACCGAAGCGCTCCTGAATCACCGAAGTGCTGTAAAACACGGGCGAGACGAACTGCCCGAACTGGACCACGAACGGGATGATGTAGCGGAAGTCACGATACTTCACATTCAATGCCGTGAAGAGAAGGCCGGGGCCCATCGCAGTGACAAAAGCCAGTGCTGTAAACAGTGGCAAAGCACACAGCCGCCAGGTCGGCATCATGCCATACCAGACCATCAAACCTGCGAGGATGATCATCGAGATGGCGAAATCCACAAAGGCCACCACCACCGCACTCGCTGGCAGGATCATGCGGGGGAAATAGATCTTCGAGATGAGGTTGGCATTGCCAACGAGACTGCCGGCAGATTCGCTCAATGCACTGGAGAAGAAATACCACGGCAGTGTGCCAGCACAGACCATGATGGCATAGGGAACACCGTCGCTGGGCAGCTTCGCCAGAGTGCCGAAGACACCGGCACCGATCAGAATGGTGAGCAAAGGCCGGATCACCGCCCAGGCGACACCAATGACCGTCTGCTTGTAGCGCACCAAAATGTCACGCCAGGCCAGGAAGCCAAACAGCTCACGATAGCGCCAGAGATCAGCCCAGTATTGCTTGGAGGCGCATCCAGCTTCGATGACGAGTTTACTCATAGGGTTTTATGCCTGACGCCTGCCAGTGACGGCATTGATCCAGGATTGGTTGTTCAAATACCAGGCCACCGTCTCTCTGATGCCAGACTCAAAGGTGTGTGCGGGCGTCCAGCCGAGTTCACGCCCCATCTTCGAAGCATCAATGGCGTAACGGCGATCATGGCCAGGACGATCTTTGACGAAGGCGATCAATGCACGCGAGCCGCCCCCAAGATCGGGCTTCAGTTCATCAATAAGATCGCAGATGAGCTGCACGAGATGAAGGTTCGCCATCTCATTCAGGCCTCCAATATTGTAGGTTTCTCCATGGTTGCCTTGATTCAGCACAAGCCAGAGAGCTTCCACATGATCGCCGACGAAGAGCCAGTCGCGCACGTTCATGCCATCGCCATAAACCGGGATGGCTTTGCGACTGAGCACACTCTGGATCACCACTGGGATCAATTTTTCAGGAAATTGGTAGGGGCCGTAGTTGTTTGAACAATTCGTGATGACGGTCGGCAGACCGTAAGTGTGGTGGTAAGCCCGCACGAGCATGTCGCTGGAGGCTTTGCTGGCTGAGTATGGTGAATTCGGCGCGTAAGGTGTCGCTTCGGTGAAGTACCCTGTGGCACCAAGAGAGCCATAGACTTCATCTGTGGAGACATGGTGAAATCTCATCCCTGCCCTGCCCTGCCAGTGATCACGACAGGCTTCGAGCAGATGGAAGGTGCCGACGATGTTGGTTTGGATGAAATCGCCGGGCCCCGAGATGGAGCGGTCCACATGCGATTCAGCGGCGAGGTGCATGACGTGGGTGATGTCATGCTGGCGGAGCACTCGCACGACTTCTTCTTTGTCACGCAGATCGGCTTTTTCAAAAACGTACCCAGGGTGATCCACTCCTGCGAGATTTTCGAGATGCCCGGCATAGGTCAGGCAGTCGAGGTTTACCAGCTTGGTCACCTCGGGCTGCTTTGCCACCAGCCGAACAAGGTTTGACCCGATGAAACCGGCACCACCCGTAATGAGAAGATTCATGATCAGGATCAGGCTGCCGTTAGCCCCACACGCCGCACTTCACCCGCAAGGCTGGCCAGGTAGTCACGATACTCACACTGCGGCATTTGTGAAATGAGCCGCTCGAACAGCTCCAAAGTGAGGAAACAGCGCCGCAACGCCGCCTCCTCGGGGCAGCCGAGCTTCATGCCCTGCCGCTTTTCAATGGTCTGCACATACGCTGAAGCCTCGTGAAGACTGCTGCTCGTGCCAGCGTCCAGCCAGGCGGTGCCGCGACTCATGCGCATGACACGCAGTTCGCCACGCCGGAGGTATTCCTTGTTCACATCTGTGATCTCCAGCTCACCCCGAGCAGATGGCCGCAAGTCACGGGCGATCTGCACCACGCTGTTGTCATAAATGTAAACACCGGGCACGGCGAAGTTGCTGCGCGGCTGTTTTGGCTTCTCCTCCAGCGAGATGGCACGGCCTTCATGATCAAACTCGACCACACCATATCGCTCAGGGTCGGTGACATGGTAGGCAAACACCGTCGCACCACCTTGAAACTCACCAATCGCACGGGGGAAGGCATCACCGCCGAAGAAGATGTTGTCACCGAGGATGAGCGTAACCTGATCCTCACCAATGAAATCATCCGCGATCAAGAATGCCTGGGCGATGCCAGCAGGCTTTTCTTGTTCACGATAATCGATCGTGATTCCCCACTGTGTGCCATCTCCCAGCAGTTGCTTGAAACGAGGCAGGTCCTGCGGCGTGGAGATCAGGCAGATCTCACGGATGCCCGAAGCGATGAGAACCGTGAGTGGATAGTACACCATCGGCTTGTCATAAACCGGCTGGAGCTGCTTGCTGGCCACCTGGGTCAGCGGATACAGCCTTGAGCCGGCGCCACCTGCAAGAACGATGCCTTTCATATTAGCGAGTGATCATCCAATCGTTTAAAACCAGTACGTCCATCTTCGTGCGCAGGAAGCAATCCAGCGCTTCCTGAGGTCGGCAGACAACGGGTTCGTTTTCGTTAAAGCTCGTGTTCAACACCATCGACACGCCGGTGAGTGCTTTGAAAGCGCTGATGAGGCGGTGGTAGCGTGGATTCGTGTCTTTGTGGACGGTTTGCAGGCGACCGGAGCCATCCACGTGCGTGGTGGCGGGCACGAGCGCTCGCTTCTCCGGCCGCACTTGAAAGACCTCCATCATGAAAGGCACGTCGTCATCCTGCTCGAACCATTCGCTCACCTCTTCACGGAGAATACTCGGAGCAAAAGGGCGGAAGGATTCACGGCGTTTGATCTTCAGGTTCAGAATGTCCTTCATGTCAGCACGGCGCGGATCGCCGAGGATGCTGCGATTGCCCAGCGCTCGCGGACCCCATTCGAGACGCCCCTGAAACCAGCCGATGACCTTGCCTTCCGTGATGGCGGTGGCGGTGGTCTGACAAAGCTCACCTTCATCGTCGATGCGACGCACCGTGCAGCCTTCGGCCTGGATGTCAGCGGCTCGTGAGTCGAGCAGCGCCTTGATTTCCGCATCCGTCGTTTGCGGGCCGACATAGGCGTGATCCATGACAAAGCGTTCACAGTGCGCTGTTCTCGGTGCGCTGTTTATCTGACCGCGCGCCACAACGAAAGCCGAACCAATAGCACCACCGGCATCACCTGCGGAGGCTGGGAGATACATGCGTTTGAACGGGGAGTTCAGATACACCTTGCCATTCGCCACCGAATTCATGCCGCAGCCGCCGGAGAGCGCCAGATTCGTGCAGTCGTAGCGTTTGTGCAGCGCCTTGAGCATGGCAAAGAACGCCTCCTCATACATCGCCTGCGCACTGCGGGCCATGTCGTGATGCTTATGCTCCAACGCATCGCCTTTCGCCCGCTCGGGACCGAAGAGTTCCTCCATCGCTTCTTTGCGATAGAGCGTGCCGACCTCGGGGCAGCAGTCGTCCCAGGTGTAGTGAACGTCATCACTATGATGGCGAAAGTATTTCAAATTCAGCCGGTAGGTGCCATCGGACTGGATCTGCACGATCTGGCGCATCTGCGGCAGATACTTCGGCTCGCCATACGGAGCCAGGCCCATGACCTTGTATTCATCGCCATAATACGGGAACCCCAGGAACTGCGTGATGACGGTGTAAAAGATGCCCAGCGAGTGCGGGAAGTACACGCGCCCATCAATGTCGATCTGATCCCCACGTCCCATGCCCCAGGCACTGCTGGCGAAGTCGCCAAAGCCATCCACCGATAGGCACACCGCCTCGTCAAAGTCAGAAACCAGATAGGCCGAGGCCAGATGCGCGAGGTGATGCTCCACACGATGCACCTGCGCCTTCATCCTATCACCCGCGAAGGCACTTTGGAGCTGGTCTTCAAAGCTGGCAGCGCGGCGGATATTACCAAGGCGCTTCATGATGAGGCCCAGACTCGGCCGCTTTCGCAGCACATACAGCGCACGGCGCAGGTTGTTCACCTTCGGGTTCCGATTGATGGCGATGTGATCCACATCACTCATCTTCATGCCTGCATCCTGGAGACACCAGCGGATGGCTTCTGTCGGCATGCCGGACCAGTGTTTGATGCGGCGGAAACGCTCTTCCTCCGCTGCGGCGACGAGCTTTCCATCCACCACCAACGCGGCAGCAGAATCACCGTGATAGGCGTTCAGTCCGAGGACGATCATGAGTCAATAAATCCGGGCATGCTGCCGCCCTTGGTCGCTGTCACAGAAGCTCCAGAAATCACGGTGGCTGAGGTTGGTTGAGGCCTTTTTTCGATTAAAAGGGGCGGGACTGTATCACGCTGAGTATCAGGGCAAAGCACAAACTCCATGAGCAAATGATAGGTTGACACCACTCGCAGCTCTGGAGTCGGAAAAGCTGCCATTTAAAGCTACTCCTGTAGCTGACTCATGGGCAGAGAGAACATCTTGAAATTGAGGCCCCGAGACGGCAGGGCTCTGGAATCCATTCTTCTGACTGATGCCGCCTTTAACTTCCAGGTGGCTTCTGAGTCGAGCGTCTAAACCCGGCCCAGCAGCCACCTGGACTCGCCTCAATGCCAAGCGGCACCAACTCCTTCTCCGGCTATTTCTTTGAGGCCAGTCTCGCACGGCAAGCTGGAGGAGATCGGTTTTGAGTGGGAGTCGTGAGCCAAGGCGCGACTGGCAGGTGAGGAAAAGGGACGCCGCTTGACGCTGCGGCCTGAGCCACGCATAGACAGAGCACAACGCATGAAGATTCTCGCCGCCATGTCTGGAGGGGTGGACAGCAGCCTGGCGACGGCGCTGCTGGTCCGGGAGGGGCATGAGGTGACGGGGGCCTACATGAAGAACTGGATCAATGAGGAGGGGATCATCGGTCATTGCCCCTGGGAGGAGGACATCACGGATGCGCGCGCGGTGGCGGATCAGCTCGGCATCGAGTTTCAGGTGGTGAACCTGATGCACGAGTATCGCGAGCGAGTGGTGAAGTATCTGCTGGAAGGCTACCAGAGCGGGATCACGCCGAACCCGGACGTGATGTGCAATCGGGAAATGAAGTTCGGCGTGCTTTGGGACTGGGCGAAGGAACGCGGCTTCGAAGCGATCGCCACGGGGCACTATGCGCGGAAGGGGTTCGCCGATTCAGACAACCTGGAGCCTGCCATCTTTCGCGGTGCGGACCCGAACAAGGACCAGACGTATTTTCTCGCGATGATGCAGCCTGAGCAGGTACGCATCGCGATGTTTCCCATTGGCCACCTTCTAAAACCGGAGTTGCGGGAGCAGGCACGGGCGCTGGGTCTGGCGACGGCGGACAAGAAGGACAGCCAGGGTATCTGCTTCATCGGGGAGGTGAAGATGGAGGACTTCCTGCGGAACTATGTGCCGGACTCACCGGGGCCGATCGTGGACCTGACGGGCAAGGTGATGGGCCAGCACAAGGGTCTGCACCTCTATACGTTAGGCCAGCGAAAGGGTGTGGGCGTGGCGAGTCCTCTGCACAAGCAGGCATATGTGGTGGTGGCGAAGCGGCCGGAGAGGAACGAGCTGGTGATCGCCATCGAGCAGGCGGACACGCCGCTGCTCTGGGCACGGCGATGCACGCTGACGGGTGTTTCGACGACGGGTGCGCCTTTGACGGCAATGCGGACGCTGAATGCGCAGCCGCGCTACCGCTGCCCGGCGGGGCTGGCGGAATATGTACCGCTGGAAGACGGGCGGGCTTCGCTCCTTTATCATGAGCCGCAGCGCGCTCTGACGCCGGGACAGATCTGCGCGCTGTATGATGGCGAGCAGCTGCTGGGAGGTGCTTTTTTCGAATCCATCGCGTATGACTGAGCCAAAGACGGCGTTCCTGTTTCCCCAATGAAAATCCTGCTTTCCACTCTCCTCGCCCTCGCGGCATTCCCCGCCGTTGCGGCTGACTTTGCCTCCCTCTTTGATGGAAAAACCTTCGCCGGCTGGCATGCGCCCGATGGCAAGAAGCCCGGCGCTGGCTGGAAGATCGCGAACGGTGAAATGCATCTGGACGGCACTCCCGGCGGCATGTTGCTGAGCGACAAAGAGTACACAAATTTCGAGCTGGAATGGGACTGGAAAGTCGAGGAAGGCGGCAACAATGGCGTGAAGTACTGGGTCACGAAGGTCAACGGCAAGGAGTGGCTCGGCATCGAATACCAGATGATCGACGACAAGAAGCATCCCGACGGCATGAAGGGTGGCAGTCACACGACGGGCTCGATTTACGACATCAAAGAACCCGCCGCAGACAAGCCGCTGAAGGCTCCGGGCGAGTGGAACACAAGCAGAGTGGTGGTGAAGGACGGGAAGATCGAGCACTACCTGAACGGGGTGCTGGTTTGCGCGGCAGACACGAAGTCGGAGGAGTGGACGACGCGGATCGCGGCCAGCAAGTTTAAGAACAAGGTGGGCTTTGCCCCCGGACATGGTCATATCATGATCACGGATCATGGCGACGAGACATGGTATCGAAACATCCGCGTGAAAGAGCTGTAAAACGCGGGGATGAGTCCCCGGAAGCAGATGCGGGCAGGAATGCCCGCATCACCTCAACTCTCGGGATATACCGCGACGGCCATGACGCCTTCGCTAGGCAGCCAGCCGACGACTTCGACACGGAGCGGGACTGTGCTGGCAGCGGTGTTTTCGGTGCCCATGCCCTGACGGACGGCGTCGATGACTTTCTTTTGCGTGTCCGCATTCACATCGCTGCCAAAGAGATCGGCGAGCTTCGCGAGAACAGAAGCCGGGGCCTGGAGCCCCACGGTGGTGACGGGTTGGCGGCTCTGACCGCTGGCGGCGATGTGCTCACGCATCATCTCTGGCGAAATCCCGGCGGGCATGAGGATGAGACGACGTAGCCGCGCGACAGTAGGCGCGTTCACCTGCGGCTGCGGCAGGGCGGCGGTCGTCGTAGTCGTGACAGGCGGCTTGATGGACTTCGACGGCTTTAAAAAACGGCTGGTCGTGCTCCCGGAATCCATCATCACCGGCATCTCTGGCCCGGCGACGGGCAGCGGCAACAGGCTATCCTGCGCAAAAGCGCAGACGCTGCTGAGGCTCAGAACGAGCAGGCTGGTGACTCGGGGGGAGGGGAAAATCACGGAAAAGGACGGCGGTTGTATCAGTCCGCCCCATTTTCGACAACATTAATTTTTAGTTTTGGCGCGGCCTCCTGTTAGCACCGAGTCCAATATGGACTGGTTTATGCTTCTTGGTGGGATTTGGATGAGGCTCAAATTAAAAGCTTCGAATGACCACAACAAGTTAGGCTCCAACAGCCCGGCGTCCGACTCCTGGCTCGTCCTTCGCGGTGCATCGGGGAGCCCGCCGGGAACTAGTTAACGGACACAAAAAACGGCTGCCAGTCGCCTGGCAGCCGTTGAAAGAAGGATGGCAGAGGATTACTTCTCGATCTTCAGAAGCTCGACTTCGAAGACGAGGGTCTCGCCTGGGCCGATGTCAGCACCTGCGCCAGCGTCGCCATAGGCGAGGTCGGAAGGGATGAAGAACTTGAACTTCGAGCCGACGGACATGAGCTGGAGACCTTCGGTCCAGCCTTTGATGACCTCCTGCACGCCGAAGGTGATCGGCTCACCGCGCTGGACGGAGCTGTCGAAGACCTTGCCGCTGGTGAGGGTGCCATGGTAGTGGACGTTGACTTTGTCGGTCGGCACGGGTTTGGCACCGTCGCCTGGCTTGATGATTTCATACTGGAGACCGCTGGCAGTGGTCTTCACGCCTTCGCGCTTGCCGTTTTCAGCGAGGAACTTGGTGCCTGCGGCCTTGGCTTCGACAGACTTGGCGGCGGCTTCCTTGGCCATCTCAGCCTGGATCTCGGCCATGCGGCTCTGCATGTACTTTTCAAACTCACCCATGGCGGCTTCGAGCTCGGCCTGGGGATACTTGGATTCCTTGCCAGCCATGACGTCGCGGATGGCACCGGCGAAGGTATCGACATTAACCTCGACCTTCTGTTGTTTGAAATTGCCGCCGATCTGGCGGCCGATGAAGTAGCTGACTTTTTCCATGTCAGGCTTGGCGGCGGGGGCGGCGGCGGCAGGTTTCACGGCTTCTTGGGCGTTCAGGGTGGAGGAAGCTGCGAGGGCAGCCAGGGCAAGGCAGGTTTTGAATTTCATAAACGGGCCGCGAGACTCAGGGTGAAGTTTGAAATGGTCAACCGAAGAAACTGGCAGTTATACGCCTCCAGAAACGGGCTTGAGCAAGCGCTGGGTCTTGCCACCATGCGCGCCCTTATGTCCGCCATTCCCTCCCAATTCGACAACGTCACCGCCGTCACCAAAGCCAATGTCTATTTCGACGGCAAGGTGGTGAGCCACAGCATTCTCTTTGCCGACAACAGCAAGAAGACGCTGGGCCTGATCTATCCCGGCAGCTACCATTTCGGCACGGACAAAGCGGAGCGCATGGAGATCGTGGCAGGCACCTGCGAGGTGAAGCTGGATGGCGGCGAGGGCAAGACGACCTACACGGGTGGACAATACTTCGACGTGCCTGCAAAGTCGGGCTTCGACATCGCGGTGGCTGACGGCATCTGCGAGTATATCTGCTCGTTTATTGACTGAGCCCGGCAGGTCACTTCGCCGCAGCCTTCGCCCACTCTTCTTTCAGCACGGGAGTCAGGATCTCCGTCCACTTCGCATAGCCCGCCGGGCTGAGGTGGAGGAGATCATCGACGTAGTATTCGCGGATGGGCTGGCCTTTGGCATCGGCGAGGTAGCTGGTGGTATCGACATAACGCACCCAGACCTTCCCAGCAGCCCACGCGGCGAGCTTTTGATTCAGCTCATGCACCTGCGGCATTTGGGTGAGGCGCTTGATGGCGATCTTTACGGAGGTCACGACCACTCGCGTCTTCGGCAGCTTCTCATGCACGAGATCGAGGAATTTGGTGTAGTCCTCGAAAGCCTCCTGAACCGCGAGCTTGGCATTGAGATCATTGCTGCCCGTGTAGGTGACGAGCACCTTTGGCTCATGGCGGAAGACGACGGTGTCGGCATAGACGATGAGGTCATTTGCCACACTGCCGCCGAAGCCGCGATTCAGCACGGGCAGACCCGGGAAGTCCTCTTTCAGCGTGGTCCAGCGTCGAATGCTGGAGCTGCCAGTAAAGACGATGCAGCCCTTCTCAGGCTCCTGCTCGGCAAAAGCGGCGATGTCCTTGGCGAAGCGCTCGGGCTTCGGACGCGGGGTCTGGGCGTCTAAAAGCTGGAGGCTGAGAAATAAACAGGCGAGGATGGGCAGGGCGAGCTTCATGGAGGTGGGGATAACGTCGCCCCTGTGATCTCTTGCACGCTATTTTAATGCTCTTCGTTGCCCACCAGCGAACATTTGGCGGCATCACGGACATCAAAGGCCTTGCCACAGCGGATGATATGATTGCCGCGTGCGACGCCCTCCGTGGCTTCCACCCCAAAATGCACGGCCACCCCTTTGAAATCACGAAAGCTGCATCGCTCCACCACGCACGCACCGGCATGACCGACGGAGAAACCATCCCCCGACGACTCCTCGAAGAGACAGTCGCGGACAGTGATGTCTTTGGTGTCGGGCTTTGCTTTCTCAGGGGCTATGTTGACGAGTGTCGAGATCGCCATCCCCGCTCCGTCCAGCGTCAGATTGGCGATCTCGATGGTTTCACAGC
>Ga0209480_10002595_pt1 | contig 12240 bp, 9 predicted proteins | sample JI61114C2DNA_FD_187501 | JGI IMG/M metagenome (GOLD analysis project Ga0209480, IMG submission 187501) | Wastewater effluent complex algal communities from Wisconsin, to seasonally profile nutrient transformation and Carbon sequestration -... | ecosystem: Engineered > WWTP > Effluent > Algae...
TGGCACCCAAGGAAAGATGACTTTCGTCGGCGCCGAGGAAAAATTCATCGAGAAGACGACATTATGGCGTTTTATCAATGCGCTTGAGTGAGTGTCGCGTGCTTTGTCACGCCACAGATCCGCTCGCAGCCCTAACTGAATGGCTCCACCACCTCCGCGCAGACGAAGTCGACTTTCTCGAAGGAGGCAGCGAGGAAGTGTTGATCGAGGGCCGTGTGTTCCAGCGTTTCGCCGTGCGGGGAAGCGCCTGGGCTGCTTCCCTCGCCGCAGCCATGCGCCCGCATTTGTTCGGAATGGGAGCGGCACCGCTAGCCCTCGCCGGCCTTGCCCCGCGCAGCTTGTTCCGCTCCGAACCCGAGAGGCCGCTCCCTGCGCTCCTGGCCGTCGCGATCGGTGCCGCGGCAGACGACGTGGCAACAGACCTCAAATCCGTCAGAGAGATGGTGGCCTACGGTGAGGAACGCCTCGACAACCTTTACGCCTCGTCGCAGGCTCCCGCAGTCTGGCACCTCATCTGCGGCCTTGGGCCCCTGACCCGGGCAGAACTGGCCCGTGCGCTAGGCGTGACCCGCCGCACCGCCTCACAGGCCGCTATGGTGCTCGAGAAGGCCGATCTGGCCGCCTTGCGCCCCGGAGATCATGCGCTGGCTCCCAAACGCCACTAGAGACCTCATGGCAGCCTCCTGCGGCTAAAAGGAGGCTTAGCGGTACGCTACCCCTATCCGCTTGGGCGCGCTCGCCCGGCGGCGCAGCAGTTGGCTAGCAAAGCGCGAAGCCTCATCATCGCCGTCAAACGAAACCGCCCTCTCCTGACCCTTCGTCCCAATCCGCCCCCAAGCAAATTCGACAATCGACGCTCCGAACAGGTCGCGGCTCAGCGCTACAGTGTAGCGCCGCGCGATATTGCGTTCAGCGCAGATCGCTTCGAGATAGATGAAACTTCCATGTGTGAGGTTGTCCATGCGCGCAAGAATGCCGCAGCCGGAATCGTGCAATCCAACGGGAATTTTGAATCAGTTGAAGAGGACTGATTCACCCAGGCGATTTGTTGCTATCCCATTCGCAAAGCAAACGAGGTTCACGTCCAGTACTGTTCTAACACTGCCCGTACAGCCTCTTCCGCCTCTTGCCGCGTTGCGCCGCCCTTGCTCAGCAGCGTGAGGCGGATGCCCTTGCGATCAGCCCCTTCGATCCGGAGCACCGGCTTGCCACTTGGGCTTGCGACCGTTTCCGCTTTTCCTGACTTCTTGGCGGAACCTGACTTCTTGGGGGGGTCTACAGCCAGTGATAGTGCCTTGATCACATCAATCACTGGCATCGACTGCCCGGTTTCCTGGCGCACAGAAGCTAAACGCTCGGCCTCCCGGAAAGCGCGTTCCCTGCGATCGTCTGGCTTCAAAAGCGCCTTGAGGGCAATGGCATTGCGGATGCCAAGCTCCTGCGGTTCGGCAAATGCCCTGATCAATTCCTCTGGAAGCCGGGCGAGATCAAGATACCGCGTGAGCCAGCTCTCAGAGACCTTCAGCCGCTCGGCCATCGTCTTCTGACGGCCGTCATAATAGGCAGTGAGCGCCCGGAGATAATCCCTCGCCCTTTCCAGATCAGTGAGATCGTCCCGGGCGCGATTCTCGATGTCGGCAAGCCTGAACGCCTCTTCATCGCCAATCTCGCGCACATCGACAAGGAACTTGAAGTCGGGGTAGTTATGGGACCTCAGCCAGCTGATCGACCAATGTCGCCGCGCGCCGCAGATGACCTCAAAATCATAATCCTCGTTACCGGAGATACGACGAACAATCGCGGGTATTTCCTGCCGGCCCTGCGCCTTGATGCTCTCGATCAAGTCCGAACACCGTTCTTCGTTTAGCAAGGCGTAATCACGGTTATGTCCTGCCCACATCCGGCATTTGGCAGGATCCACCAGCTCGTGCGTTCGATTAACAATCGCCCCTGACGCGAGGTCGGCAAGCCGGTTTGAACGCCCGGTAAGAACGTTCGAGGCAATGCTAGATCGACGGGGCGCCGCGCCATCATCAGTCAGGTCGATACCGGCCGCCAAATCGGCCGCAAAGCCGCTGTTTTTCTTACTCATGCAACCCTCCCGATAGCAGAATTGCACGCGTGCAATTTTCCGGCTCCTCGTGAATTCCACGACCAATTGCACGCGTGCAATTCCGGGGTCTCATGCCAACGCCTCCTGGCGCAGGCGCTTCTGATGACTGGGCCACATCGAACGAATATCGACTTCGATCTCAGAGTTCACGCCATCAAGATAATTCAGGCATCGGTTACGCACAGCTGAGCTGGTGGCTGGACCGTCGAGTTCATAAACCGTCATCAAACGCGCCGTCGCATTGTCGATCTCGGCCGAATCCTTGAGAGGTGTGCGAACCATCGCATGGCCAAAAAGCGTGCGCATCAATTGCAGCAGCTCCTTTTGCATTGATTTGTTCTCATCGACTTTCGATGCGACGAAGCGGAGAAACTTCAATTCCGGTGCCAGCCCTCGATCCGCAAGTTGCTCGATCGTCTCATCAAGCATCGAGAGGAATGCTGCCGTCGATGAGAAATCCATGACTGTGGGCGGAACCGGCACCACCAATGAATTTGCCGCACGAAGCACAGATAGTGATATCGCGCCAAGCGCCGGTGGAGGATCCATCACTACGACATCAAAACGATCCGAGATGCTTTCAATCCCCTCCTTCAGCCGATCGAGAAGGGAGCCATTGCCTTGCGCCATCCGCGCTGCGAGCTCGTATTCGGAATTGAACAGGCGAAGGTTGGCCGGGATCAGTTCCAAGCCGTCAAAATGCGTTTTACGAAGTGCATAGTCCAAGGAAGATCGCTCGCCTTCGCGAAGGAACGGGTAAAGAGTGTCATCTTCCGTAAGGTCAAGATCGGGGACGTAGCCGAAAAGCGTGGTTGCTGAAGCCTGGCTGTCGCAATCAACCAGCGCGACGCGGTATCCTCGAATGGCAAGATATTGGGCAAGGTGGACCGCGAGAGTGGATTTACCGACACCGCCCTTGAAGTTCTGAACCGCTACGACGCAGCAAGGATCATCTGCGGTCCGATAGGGCCTCGTTCCAAAGACACCGCGCATGTCGTTGAGTTGCGCCAACGTATATCGCTCGCGCCTGTTGTTGTCGGTCCTCGCCGGCTCGGGAAGCCGCCCATCCTTCTCGGCATCGCGTATCGCAGCTGGAGTTCTGCCCACAAGCTCGGCCGCCTTGCCGATCGTGAACGTCGGTTCGCGGCGGTCATCGGCCCGGGCGCTACGAGCAGAATCCCGCAGCTTTTCGAGCACAGACGAGGTCCGACTGGCCAGCGTCGCGACTGATACCAATCGCTCCGCTTCCTCAATTTGAAGTCCGTTAGACACATGCCCACCTTTCGCAATTGAGCGTGTGCTACACCCACTTGCGCTTTTGGGTCAAGAAATTCGCAATTTTCGAAATTGGGCGCATCAAATCGGGCTCAAACTGCCCTGAGCCGGCTCCAACCTGACTCGGTGGGGGAAGTCGAAATTGCACGCGTGCAATTTGCCCCCCTCACGGCCTGCCCCGACGATTTACCCAACCCTCACAAAACCCCTTCCACGATGCAGCCAACTTTGCCCCGCGGAGCTTTTCCAGTCGTTCACCCATCTGCGCGCGAAAACCATCGGCCATCATATCCACATCCCAACCGCCGCCATATTGCCGGCCGATCGAGAGGAATTCAGATTCTTTTTCCCCATAGCGCAGCGATCCTCTCGGAAAGCTCGCCTCTGCGGTCTTTCTGCTTGCGACGGTCTTGCGCGGAGCCGGGATAGCCCCCTGCCCCGCCGCGATGGTTTCAACCGTCCCTTCCCGCCGCGCTTGCCGGCCCGCTGAATGTCGATCCAGTTCGTCAACCGTCTCGATAACTTCCGGAGCACCCTTAGGCTCAAACCGGAACTCAAGCTCAGTAACCGTCCTGCCTTGCCGAATTTCGCGCCACTCAACGCGGAAATGCGCCAACTGATCGATCTCTGATTTGGCCTTCTCAAGGACTTTACGGCGAAGCTGGGCGAAGTCGGTATACACCTCGGGGGGAATGCCCAGGGCAGCCCTGAGCGCCTGCATGTCTCCCCTCCAAGTTGCCTGACGACGATGCAACCGAAGCGCCCCCAGTTCATAAAGCTTCAGCGCGTAATTGGAGCGGAAGCCAAGGACGGCTTGCCGGTTGAGAACGGCATAAGTCTCTGACGCTTGGATGAGCTTGCGCGCGTCAGGCGTGAACTCCCACTCGATCCACCCTGCTTCGCCGCCCTCTTCCTCCGTTTCCTCTCGTGACCGGGAGATCAATGAGAACAGGAGCGTGGCTTTCTTCCCGCGCCAAGACTTGTCATCGACGGCAAACAGTGTGCGGTGCAATTCCTGGAGCATGTCGGTGATCCGCTCATTGCCCTTATGACCGCGCCGAATATCAGCCTTGCGGATACGGTGTGGCCGATCCTCCCAAGCGTCCCCTCCAGCAGTCAAGATCATCAAGGCTAGTAGCCGAGACGCCGTAAGACTGAGGGATTCACCTTTGACGAATTTAATTTCGATGATGCTTCCCGGCTTGGCGAATTCATCTCCGCCCTTGGCCTTCAAAGCTGCAGCAACGCGCATGGCACGGCCGGGAGATACTTCCTCCACGTCCTCTTCAACAGCTTCGGCTATTTGGCCAACTTCACTTTCCATGCCATATTTCAATCAGAGCGTGATTCTCGGGTCTTACTTGCTGCCTGACCTGACCTCCTTCGTCAAGTCAGGTCAGGATAGGAGCGTGTCAGCCACCCCCAAGCGGTCAGGATAGATTCGGAGCTGGTCAGAAGGCATAGCCGCAGAATAGGGCGAGTCGTCACGCTTTTGATCTGTTTTCGAAGTTGGCCTTGATTTCGACCTCTACGCGATTGAGATACCCACTTCGGCGGGGCAAGGAGCGTACGTCCATTTGATTCCCCCAAAGAGTCAGGAAGGCCCCAAGGGGTCAGGCAAGTTCCCCCGATGGGTCAGGCTATTGCCCCCAAGGAGTCAGGCAAACTCCCCCATCAGGTCAGCTAGATTGCCATAAGCGTATGAAATTGCGTCTCTTTTTGCCCGCTGAATCTGAATCTTTAGAATCATGAATCCTTCCGCTGCAAGCAGCGGCGTCCATAAATTGATTTTGAGACGATCAGGCACCGATTCGTGTGATGCCACATGGACCGTCCAACTGGCGAAAGCCGGACATAAGAATCGCTATGGGGGAGGGGAGAGGGGGTGAGCTGGGCGATCATGCCCCTTGTCAGCAATAACCCTACTTCAGAACTCCGCGCCCTCGTTGCCCGGCTCGGCGGCAAGTGGTCAGGCAACACCGCGATGTGTCGGTGCCCCTCCCATGCTGACCGGACTCCGTCCCTTTCGATTCGGCAAGGTGATCGAGCAATCCTCGTAACATGCCACGCTGGTTGCGATAGCCGAGACGTACTCACAGCTCTTCGACGTATCGCCGAACTGCCGATCGTCGATGCCTCTGGTGTGATCCCCAGCGTCCAGCGCAGCACTGGAATTCACCTCGGCATTTGGCAATCCGCGCGTTCAATCGAAGGAACGCTAGCCGAGCGATATGTGCGCGAGGTGCGACATATCTGGGCACCGCTCGACGACCTGCGCTTTCATCCCAGGTGTCCACGCGGGAAGGGGATGCTTGCGAGCTTCGAGCCGGCACTCCTGATCGCGATGCGAAAGGCAGGAGCGATCACCGCAATCCAGCGTATTTTCCTCGATCCGGCTACATCGGCCTACACCGAGAAGCGCGTCCTCGGCCAGGCCATCGGTGCTGCGTGGACCAATGGGCAACCAGGCAAGACTATCGGCATGTGCGAGGGCTTCGAGACTGCGGCTGCCTATACGTCGCTCACGGGTATCCAGGCCTGGGCAACGATGGGTGCCAAACGCTTTCACCAAGTCGACATCCCTGCGTCGGTCGAAACCGTGATCCTGCTGGCCGACGACGACGCCGAAGGGAGGCGAGCGCACGATCGCGCAGCCAAAACCTACCGACGCCCCGGTCTTGCAATCGAGACCGAATGGCCGCCGGGCCGCATGAACGACTGGGCGCAGCTCCTGAAGCGGTGAGGGGAGGGGGGCTGGAGCGGGCGTGCCGCTGATCGGCGCAAGCTCAGGAGATCTCCGCATGACCACAACGATTCCGCGCGCGAGCGCCATTCTCGGCGCTGCGCGCACACTTGCCGCCAAGTTGCTCCTCGCTGTTCCGATCGACCGCGCTGCTTTGAGCGAAGCCATGACCCAGAGTGTAGGCGGCAATGACGCCGCAGGTGCCTGGCAGCAACGCGACAGTTTCGAAGCGTTGGAAGTCGCGCTCTCCCTAGCCATTCCCGAGCTGGTTGGTCGCATGGACGTCGGCGCGGCGATCAGCACGTTAGGTGCACTTTCCCGCGAGTTGCCAACCCACACGGTGCGCAGTGAAGGCCAGATCCAGTTCCAGCAATTCTCGACGCCGCCGGCGCTGGCCCGTCTTGCAGTTCATCTGGCGCGGCTCTCCAGCGATGACATTTTGCTCGAACCGAGCGCAGGCACCGGGATCATCGCTTCGCTTGCCAAGGGCGCGGTCAGGGACCTGATGCTCAACGAACTCGAACCAACCCGCGCCGACCTGCTTGCGGCCGTGTTTCCGGGAACGAAGGTCTACCGCCACGACGGTGCGAAACTCAGCGCGCTGCTCTCAGCAACAGAACGGCCGAGCGTCGTCCTGATGAACCCGCCGTTCTCGGTGTCGCAATCACGGGGGGAAGATCAGAACACCGCCGCCAGGCACCTGAGGGCCGCGCTCGACCATCTGATGCCGGGTGGCCGGATCGTTGCGATCATGCCGGACTGGTTCTCACCCTCGGCCAGGTACGAAGAAACCTTCCGCCGCACCCTCGAAGGCGCGCGGGTCGTCCTGTCGCTCCGTCTGGACAAGGGCGGCTATGCCAAGCACGGCACCGGTATCGCCGTTCGCGTGCTGGTGATCGACAAGGTGCCAGGCGAGATCGGCGTATCGACCGTCAACCGCGGCTCGGTTTGCGAACTCTTCGCCGCGCTGCCAACGGTGCCGCCCCGAGCGCCATTGCGTGACCCGGCGCAATCAACTGCACCCCGACCCAAGCTTAGCCTGTTCCGCTCGGTGAAGACCGGTCCAGCCCGGCCGGTGGTCGTGCGGGCGGCACAGACCAATGAGGTCCGCCCCGTCGACTACGAAGTGCTGGCCGAACCTGCCGCGATGGGCGAGCAGCGCGGGGTCTATGCCGACTACCGGCCCTCGCGCGTTGTGATCGCGGAAGCTGGCGAACACCCGACGCACCTCGTCGAATCTGCCGCTATGGCTTCGATCGCCGCGCCGAAACCCAGCTACGTGCCTAGTTTGCCCGAACGGACCGTGACGGCAAGACTGCTATCCGCCGCTCAGCTCGAAACCGTGATCTATGCCGGCGAGGCCTGGTCACGCGATTTGCATGGCCGTTTCACCCATCCATCTGGGGAAGTCGCGCTCAAGGAGGAACCGGATGGCCAGCTTTACCGTACCGGCTTTTTCCTCGGCGATGGCACCGGGGCGGGGAAGGGGAGGCAGGCCGCCGCCTGCATTCTCGACCAGTGGCTCAAGGGCAATCGCCGCCACATCTGGATTTCTAAGAACGCGCCTCTGCTCGAAGACGCTCAGCGCGACTGGACCGCAATCGGCGGACTGCCCTCCGACATCCTTGAACTCTCGCGCTGGAAAATCGGCGAGGAGATCACCGCGCCCGAGGGCATCCTGTTCGTGCCCTACGGCACGCTCAGGAGCTCGCGCGTCGAGGATACTCGGCTCGACCAGATTGTACGCTGGACTGGGGAAGACTTCGAAGGCGTCATCGTCTTCGACGAAGCCCACGAAATGGGCGGCGTTGCTGGCGGGGAAGGGGCCTTGGGCCAAAAGCAGGGCTCGCTTCAGGGCATCGCCGGTGTTCTGCTCCAGAATACGCTGCCGCGCGCCCGGGTGCTCTATGCCTCGGCGACTGGCGCATCGGACGTTAACAACCTCGCCTATGCGGTCCGGCTTGGGCTGTGGGGCCCCGGCACCGCCTTTGCCAACCGCGAGCAGTTTATCAGCGAGATTCGGGACGGCGGCATTGCCGCAATGGAACTGGTTGCCCGTGACCTCAAGGCGTCAGGACTGTACCTCGCCCGGGCGCTGAGCTTTGCCGGGATTGAGTACGATATCCTCCGCCATGACCTTAGCCTCGAGCAGATTGCGATCTACGACACCTATTGCGAGGCCTGGACGATCATCCATCAGAACCTCGAAGCCGCGCTCGAGCTCACCGGGATCGTCGATGGGCTTGAGAACAAGACGCTCAACAGCGGCGCCAAGGCGGCAGCGCGCAGCCGGTTCGAAGGCACCAAGCAGCGCTTCTTCGCCCAAGTGCTTCTCTCGCTGAAGCTGCCATCGATCTACCCCGCGATCGACGCGCATCTGGCGATCGACGAAAGTGTGGTCGTACAACTCGTCAGCACAGCGGAATCGATCCTCAATCGGCGGCTCAACGAACTCGATCCGGACGAGCGCGAGGCACTGGAACTGGACCTCTCACCGCGCGAGGCGATCGTGGACTACCTCACGCGCGCTTTCCCGACCCGGCAGATGGAGGAATACACCGACGAACTTGGTGATGTCCGCTCGCGGCCTATGTGGGACGAGGCCGGCAACCCCGTCCACAACCCGCAGGCAGAGGCGGCTCGTGCTGGGCTCATCGAGCACATCTGTGCCATGCCACCGATCCCGACCGCGCTCGACGCGCTGCTCGAACACTATGGTGTGAGCGCGGTGGCCGAGGTCACGGGACGAAGCAAACGCCTGGTGCGTGATGGCTCGGGCCAGCAGCGGCTCGAAAGCCGTTCGCCTCGGACCAATCTTGCCGAAACCACTGCGTTCATGACGGGGGCTAAGCGGATCCTCGTGTTCTCGGATGCTGGCGGCACAGGCCGCAGCTATCACGCCAGTCTCGATGCCAAGAACCAGCAGCGCCGGGTCCATTTCCTGCTCGAGCCTGGATGGCGCGCGGATCGTGCAATCCAGGGGCTGGGGCGCACCCACCGCACCCATCAGGCCTGCCCGCCGCTGTTCCGTCCGGTCACCACCGACTGCAAGGGCGAGGCTCGGTTCACCAGCACGATCGCGCGCCGTCTCGACGCATTGGGCGCACTGACCCGCGGCCAGCGCCAGACCGGAGGGCAGGGGATGTTCGATGCTTCCGACAACCTTGAGAGTATTTACGCCAAGCACGCCTTGCACGACTGGTACGGATTGCTCGCCATGGGAAAGCTCAAGAGCACCTCCCTTGCCGAATTCCAGACGATGAGCGGGCTCGAGCTGACCGTCCAGGACGGCGTACTGCGCGAGGACTTGCCGCCGATCCAGCGTTGGCTAAATCGCATCCTGGCGATGAAGATCGCGGTGCAGAACGCCATTTTCGATGAGTTTCTGACCTTGGTCGAAACCCGCGTCGCGGCGGCCAAGGAGGCAGGCACCTTCGACATCGGGGTCGAGACGATTTCGGTCGAGGCTTGCCAGGTGCTGTCGGACACGGTGATCCGGACCGACCCCGTCACCGGTGCGACCTCGCACCTTCTCGAACTGTCGCTTACCCAGCGCCGCAAGGTTCTCTCGCTCGAACGCGTGCTTAAGCTGGCGTCCCATGAGGACAGGCCGCTGTACTTGCTCAACGACAAGTCGGGGAAAGTGGCTCTGGCGATCCCGGCGCCCTCGCACATGGACGAAGAGGGCAATACTATCCGGCGCTTTGAACTCGTTCGACCGCTGCGCAGCGAGTACCTGCGCGCCGACCGCCTCGACGAGTCAGCTTGGGAACCCGTGCCCAAGGCCAGGTTCAGTGCCCTGTGGGAGGAGGAATACGCAGCGGACGAAAGCCAGTTGGTCACGGAGACCGTCTACCTTGCAACGGGGCTGCTGCTGCCAATCTGGGGCGCGCTTCCAAAGGAAGACCTCACGGTCAATCGCATCGTCGACAAGTCTGGCTCTTCCTGGCTAGGCCGTCATGTCCATGATCTCTATGTCGATGCCACACTCGAGAAGCTCGGCGTTGCCCGCAAGGTTCCGACCGATCCGGCCAAGATCGCGGCCGCAGTCATGGGCGGCGGCACATGGAAGGCGCCGCACCCACTCAATTTTACGGTCCGCACGTCGCGGGTGAACGGTTCCCGAAGGATCGAGATCGTCGATGCTGCCGCTGCGCGTATTCCCGAACTTAAGGCCAAGGGCTGCTTCACCGAGATCATCGCCTACAAGACGCGCGTGTTCGTTCCCCTCGACCAGGCCGACGCGATCATCTCTGGCATCGCCGGGCAGGCCTGACCCTGATTTGCGTCCGCTAGGCAAGCCTGGCCAAGGGGATGTCCGTCCAGCGGGTGGTGAAACTCGGCGACAGGTTCTCGCGACGCATGCGCCATTCGCCGTCATTCTGTGCCAATCCCAACCTTGCCGTGCCGCGTCCATAGCGGGCATTGATCTGGTCGATCGCGCTCATAAGTCCGTCGTCCGGTGCCTCGATCCTGTCGAACAACGAGGCGGACGCGTCGCCCGGCATGCCGAGGTCGAGCAGCAGCACGCCGGCCTTTCGCCAACCATAGCCCTCACGCCAGATGCGGTCGAAGATCCTCAGCACAGCACCGGATATCTCGCGGGTATCTGACGTCGGCCGATGAAATGTCGCAGAGCCCGACAGCGACTTTTGCGCTGCCCCTTGGGCAAATGGATCGGTCCGGATGAATAGCTGGACCGCGCCGGCCACCTGGCCGGCATGACGCACCTTTTCGGCGGCCCTTTCGGCAAAGCTCATCACGGCATCATGGACTTGGCCCTTCTCGTGGATCGCCGCGCCGAAGGTTCGCGAGCAGCATGTCGTCTGTTTGGGCGGAGGCTGGTCTTCGAGGGCATGGCAAACGAGGCCGCGCAGTTCATGCACAGTGCGCAGGCCGACCACACCCATGCGCTGCCGGACCCAGCCATCGGGCGCATTGGCGAAATCGTGTGCTGTGTGAATCCCGCGCTCCTCGAGCATCACCGTCCAGCGCTTGCCAACGCCCCAGACATCGCCGACCGAAGTCTTGCGCAAGGCGGCCTCGATCCAGGCCGGATGATGGACGAGGTCGAGGACACCTCCTGCTTTGACTGATTTCTTCGCCAGCCGGTTGGCGAGCTTGGCCAGCGTCTTGGTTGGCCCCACGCCGACCGATACCGGAATGCCGGTCCACCGTCTGGTCCTCTCGCGCAGTGAACGGCACCAGTCGGTGAGGCTGGGTACGGCCAATCGGTCGAGATCGAGGAAGCACTCGTCGATGCTGTAGATTTCATGGGAAGGCGCGCTCGCTCCCAGCACGCTCATCACGCGATCGGATATGTCGCCGTAAAGCGCATAGTTTGACGAGCAGACGGCAATGTCATGCTGCTCGACCAGCCTGCGGATCTTGAACATGGGCGCGCCCATCCCGATGCCAAGCACCTTCGCCTCGTTTGACCGTGCAATGACGCAGCCGTCGTTATTCGAGAGGACCACCACGGGGCGCTCCCGCAGGCGGGGCTGGAACAGCCGCTCGCAGGATGCATAAAAGTTGTTGCAATCGATCAGCGCAAACGTGGCCATCAGCGACCGCAATGGCGCCGGATGCTCGTGGTGACGACGCCCCAGATCTCGCAGTCGTCGCCAATCGGCAACGTGGGATATTCCGCATTCTCCGCCGCGAGATGCCATTGCCCCGCTACCTTTTTCAGTCGTTTGACGGTCAGGTCGCCCTGAAGAATGGCAATGACAATATCATCGGGCTGAGGGCTAATCCCACGGTCGATAATCAACAGGTCGCCATCGAATATCCCTGTATCGCGCATCGATTCCCCAGCTGCGCGGACAAAAAATGTGGCCGCTGGCCTGCGGATCAGATGTTCGTTGAGATCGAGCTTGCCCTCGATGTGATCGTCCGCAGGGCTTGGGAATCCGGCGGGGACCTGGGTTCCAAACAGCGGACATTCGCGTTTGGGCGGGCAATCGACAAAGCTAAACACGAGGTATGTTCCAGATGGTGGGCGGAACATAAAAAGAACAGGTGTGCCGTGATTCGTCAACTGGTGCATCGGTCGCGAGCAGTCCCTGACGTCAATCGAACCACTGGCGGGAGTGTTCTGACTGAACTA
>Ga0209480_10002596_pt1 | contig 12237 bp, 15 predicted proteins | sample JI61114C2DNA_FD_187501 | JGI IMG/M metagenome (GOLD analysis project Ga0209480, IMG submission 187501) | Wastewater effluent complex algal communities from Wisconsin, to seasonally profile nutrient transformation and Carbon sequestration -... | ecosystem: Engineered > WWTP > Effluent > Algae...
GCTTGGGAAAAACGTTATAAATTACTCGAAGATGGCTCAGTTTCAGAACGCGATGATGCAGATGTGGCTCAAGAATTATTGCAAAATTCACGCGCAGGCGCATTAGATACCATACGCTTTATTCTCAATGTCTATCGCCGCAAATACGCAGGTTATTCTCATGAAAAATCACGCTCTTATGACATCCAAGCTAAAGCTGCTGAAAACATCTTGAATACTGCAGCGAATAATCAAGCACCTGATGATAATGATGCTTCATTAATTTCCCCTCTTGCAGAAGCCAGATCTCTTTCTGTTCTTGATATGGCCAAACTTATTCAAGGTAAATCGCAAAAAGGCATAAAAGCGATTGCGCGATGCGAAGCTCTAGAAGATCAAGCACAAAGCTTTATTAAAAAAGTGGCCACTCAAGAAGAGTTGAACCTTTTTTTGGATGGCTTTGAAGACAATCTCAAAAAAACATTGAACCAGGTTTAGGGGGAACTTATGGCTGAACAATTTTTACATGGTGTTGAAGTTGCCGAAATTACCAGCGGACCGCGCACCATTCGAACCACAAAATCCTCAGTTATTGGACTGATTGGTACAGCCCCTGAAGCTGACAATACTGTTTTTCCATTGAACAAGCCTGTGTTGATTGTTGGCTCTCGCAGAGAAGCGGCAAAGCTTGGAGATGCTGGAACTTTGCCCATGGCGATTAACGGTATTTTTGATCAAATTGGCGCAATGGTCATCGTTATTCGTGTTGAAGCGGGTGAAGATGAAGCAGAAACAATTGCCAATATTATTGGCGGCATTGATGCACAAACAGGCGATTATAAAGGCGTGCAAGCATTTTTAAGTGCTGAAAGTATTGTGCATAGCGCACCTCGTATTTTGATTGCGCCTGGCTTTACCCATCAAAGACCCAACAATCAAGCAAACCCGGTCATTAGCAGTATGCTGGCTATTGCAGATAGATTGCGTGCCGTCATTATTGCCGATGGACCAAATACCAACGATCAAGATGCCATCACGTGGCGCAAGGATTTTGGTCATGCACGGGTTTATGTTGTTGACCCTTGGGTGAAGATTTTTACCGATCATGAAGAAGTTGTGCCTCCAAGCCCTTACATAGCAGGGCTTATCGCACGCAGTGATAATGAAAATGGTTTTTGGTGGTCGCCGTCTAATCAAGAAATATACGGTATTGTTGGCACCGCAAGACCAGTTGATTTTACTTTAGGTGATGCCAATTGCCGGGCAAATTTTCTCAACGAAAATGAAGTCACAACCATTATTCATCAAGAAGGCTATCGCCTTTGGGGTAATAGAAGTTGTGCAAGCGATCCTAAATGGTCTTTTTTATCGGTACGCAGAACCGCTGATTTAATCAATGACAGTTTGCTGCGTGCGCATCTTTGGGCTGTGGACCGCAATATTACAAGAACCTACTTGGATGATGTGGTTGAAAGCGTCAATGCTTATTTGGCGCACCTCAAGGCTCTTGGCGCTATTTTAGGTGGGCAATGCTATCCCGATCCAGAGCTTAATACTCCAGCGAATATTGCGCAAGGTAAAGTCTATTTTGACTTTGATTTTACGCCGCCTTATCCAGCAGAGCGGATCGTCTTTCGTTCCCATTTGATTAACGATTATATCAAGGAGCTGATCTGATGTTGCCAAAAATTCTTAAAAACTTTAATGCCTTCGTTGATGGTCGTGGTTATGCCGGTCGCATTGATGAAATCAGTTTGCCAAAGCTTTCCATTAAAACCGAAGAGCACCGCGCGGGTGGCATGGATATTCCTGTTGCCATTGATATGGGCATGGAGAAATTAGAAGCAGAGCTCACCTTTTCAGAATACGACCCTGAACTTTTTAGGCTCTTTGGGTTGGTAGATAGCAATGCAGTTTCACTGACACTTCGCGGTGGCCTACAAGGGAGTGGCGACGCGGAAGCTGTTGTGGTGAATTTACGTGGTCAATTTAAGGAGCTTGATCCAGGCAATTGGAAACCCGCTGATAAAGCAACCCTCAAATGTACCGTATCCATCCGCTATTATAAATTAACAATTGATCGCCGTGAACTTATTGAGATTGATGCTGAAAATATGGTGCGCAAAATCAATGGCGTTGATCAGATGTCATCCCTTCGAACCGCTTTAGGAATTTAACACTATGCAAAAAATTAAACTGACCGAAACAATTAAAATTGATGGCGTTGTTATTTCAGAGCTGACTTTAAGACGACCAAAGGTCCGTGATCGCTTAGCGGTTGAACGCCTTGCTAATAGTGATGCTGAAAAGGAAGTAGCGCTCATTGCCAATCTTGCAGATATTCCAAAAGATGCTGTTGAAGAATTAGATTTAGCTGATTACGCCAAGATCCAAGAGGCATTGCAGGGTTTTTTGCTGCCATCCGACCTGAAGACTTAAGAGCCAGTGTTTTGTCTTTGGCAGCTTTTGCAAAAGGCGGAATTAGCGAATGGCTAGAGATGGATATAGAGGAGTTTGTTTTATGGATCAATAGTGCGAGGGAGTTACAAAAGACATGACAGCCATTCATACCTTATCCGTTGTCATTGGCGCTGCACTTAAAGGCAATTTTAGCGCAACTATGTCCTCTGGCATCAGCCAATTAGGACGTCTTGGTCAAGCGATTAAACAACTTGACGCCTCAGGCAAAACCACCGGAAAATTTCAGCAGCTTCATAGAGATACTTTGCTTGCTAAGCGTGGATGGATGGACGCTGAAAAACAAGTTAAATCTCTTGCCATGCAGATGGCGGCCACCACCAATCCAAGCAAAGCCTTGGTCACAGAATTTGAACGCTCTAAAACAGCAGCGCTTAAAGCTAAAACCGCCTATTTGCAAAAACGTGAAGCGTTACATTCCCTTGATAGTGAAATACGAAAATCAGGCAAAGATATTCAGAGCCTCATCTCCCAGCAAACCAAATTAGGCGCATCCCTGCAAAAGCTCAAAGGCCATTATGTTGCCCTCGATCGAATCATGCAAAAGCGCCAGGGTATACTTGCTCAGCGTGCTAATCTCCGTGGTCAAATGTTTGATGCAGTGGCGCTCGGTGCAACACTGGCAGCACCCATTAAAGCCGCGATTGATTTTGAAAGCGCCATGGCGGATGTGCGCAAAGTTGTTACTTTTGACACCCCAGATGGCCTTCAAAAATTAGGTGAAACCTTAAAAATCATGTCACGTGAAATCCCGCTATCTGCTGCGGGTCTTGCCCAAATTGCAGCAAGCGGCGGGCAACTTGGTATCGCTGCTAAAGATTTAGCTTTTTTCACCAATGTCGTCTCTAAAATGGCTACCGCTTTTGATATGTCAGCAGAAGAAGCCGGTGATGCCATGGCAAAATTGGCAAACGTTTATCAAATCCCCATCACCGAGATGACCAAGCTGGGTGATGCGATCAATTATCTCTCTGATAACACTGCAGCCAAAGCCAAAGATATGGTGCCAGCACTCAATCGTATTGGTGGTACAGCACGTCAATTTGGCTTGACCCCGATACAAGCCAGCGCTCTGGCAGGCTCTTTTATCAGTCTTGGTAAAGCCCCTGAAAAGGCAGGAACCGCCATTAACGCGATGCTCAGTAAACTACAAACCGCTGGCAAACAAGGTAAAAAATTTCAAGACGCTTTGCGTCAAATGGGGATGAGTGCCAAACAACTTGAAAAAGATATCGGCCAAGATGCCCAAGGAGCTTTGGTTAAGTTCCTAGAAGCCATGGAGAAAATGGACAAGCAAACACGCTCAGGCATTTTGTTCGATCTCTTTGGAATGGAATATCAAGACGATGTAGCTTTGCTGGTTGGCAGCTTAAACGAATACAAAAAAGCCGTGAGCATGATTAACGATGAAACCAAATTTGCAGGCTCCATGCAGCGTGAATTTGCCAATCGCGCCAATACCACTGCCAATAATTTACAGCTCCTAAAAAATGGCCTTGCAGAAGTCGGTATGAATCTGGGCTCTGTGCTTTTGCCGCCCCTTAATGCCATTGTCAAAGTATTGCGCACTGCAAGCACTCAAATGGCTGGCTTTGCGCAGCAGCATCCCATTTTAACAAAATTAATTATGGGTGTAACAGCCGCTCTGATTGGAGGAAAAATAGCTGCCATTGCAATTGGTTATGCTTGGACTTTTATTCAAGGCGGTGCATTGGCACTTGCGACAGCTTGGCGTGCTCTTTTAATTACTATCACGCTTGTTAAAGCAGGTTTTATCGGCGTTAATAGCGCTTCGCTGATTACCGCAGTCAGAATGGGGGCTCTTGCTTTTGGTGGTGCTCTTCAAGCCCTTGGCGCCTCGTTCATGGCCTTAGCTTCCAGGGTGTTTCCAGCCGTTATTGCGGGGTTTCGCGCTCTAACCGTTGCCATGATGACTAATCCAGTCGGCGCCATTGTTGGTGGCATAGCCATTGCCGCAACCTTGGTGGTCACGAATTGGGAATCTGTCAAAAGTTTCTTTATGACCATTTGGGAACCTATAAAACCGGTATGGGAAGCCTTTGGCGATTGGCTGGGTAAATTCTGGGAGAAAATCAAAACACCGTTTAAAGCGGTTGGTAGCTTTTGGGATAGAATGTGGGGCAAAAAAGCGACGCCTGAGCTGCCAGCACCTGCCATGCAACCTGTCAGTGAATCGCTTAAGAACCCTTTATCACTGGCACCCAAAACGGCTCAAAATAACACCCAAAATAACAGTTTCAATATCAATGTTCAGGCAACACAAAACCAGGACTCAAAAGCTGTAGCAGATGAAGTCATGCGTCGTCTTAAAGCGCAATCGCGTGGGGCATTATATGATCCTGTGGGGGCATTGCCATGATGCTTGCCCTTGGACCTTATCGGTTTTCATTAAATACCAGCGCATATCAAAGTTTAAAGCGCAGCAGCGAATATCGTTGGCCTTCTATTGAGCGCATTGGCAAAGAACCTTTGCTTCAAGCTATTGGGCCAGGTTGTGACCGTATTGATTTAGACGGTGTGATTTACCCGCATTTTCGCGGAGGCTTAGGACAAATCAATGCCATGCGTGACTCTGCTGCAAAACAAGAACCCCTCATGTTAATTAATGGCCAAGGAAATGTTCTGGGTCGTTTTGTCATTACTCAAATTGAAGAATCACAAAATACTTTTTTAGCGGACGGTGCTCCTCGAAAAATTGAATTTAGATTAAGCATTGAACGTTACGGTGAAGAATAATGACACGCTACCGCACCAAAGAAAACGATATGCTCGATTGGATTTGCTGGAAGCATTATGGGTTTCAATCGGGTGCTGTTGAAATTGTTTTAACTGCCAATCCAGAGCTTGCTGAATGGGGAAGCTTTTTACCTGCAGGCCTTTTGATTAATCTGCCTGAAATCCAAAAATCTGCGAAAAAACCAACAATTAAATTATGGGATTGAGATGACGCCAGATTTTAATCTTTGGGTAGAAGGTCAGATGATTACGGGATTGATTAGGAATCGCTTAGTTTCTATTCGCATCACCGATGAAGCCGGTATTACCAGTGATACCGTTGAAATTTGCCTAGATGATCGTGATTCCTTGCTTGAATTACCAAGAACGGGAGCAAAACTGCAAGTTTCCATTGGCTATCAGGAAACGGGTTTAGTGTCCATGGGCGTTTATATCGTTGATGAAATCACACTCGAAGGCTCACCTCAAACTATGAAAATCAAGGGGCATGCAGCCGATCTTAAAGCATCGCTTAAATCGCAAAAAATTGATGAGTGGCACCAAAAAACAATCGGTGATCTGGTTAATACTATTGCCTCCAAACATGGTTATCAACCACGCGTTGCATCACAATTTGCCAGCATAAAGCTACCCCATGTTGATCAAACCGCTGAAAGTGACATGCATTTACTGACGCGGCTGGCCCAATTGCATGGAGCCATTGCCAAACCCGCCAATGGATTTTTGTTATTTGTCCCAGAAGGTAAGGCTAAATCGTTTACCGGACAATTAATTGGTGGGGGCACTTTAAGCCTTGAAAAAATTTCAAGCTGGCGCGTGACTTTTGCAGAGCGTGATCAACATAACTCGGTTGTTTCATATTGGCATGACCCTGATAAAGCGGAGCCCATAGAAGAGAAAGCAGGTGATGGTGATCCCGTCCACACACTGCGTGGGGTCTACCCCAATTCAGGGTTAGCAAAGGCCGCAGCGGAAGCAAAACTCGAACGGCTGACACGTGGGACACAAACTCTGAATATAACCCTTGCTGGTCGTCCGGAGTTGGTCGCCGAATCCAAAATATATTTATCAGGATTTCGGCCAGGTATTCCAAGCGACTGGGTTATAACCCGTGCTGAGCACACATTGGATAGCAGTGGTTACACTACCACCATTGAGGCTTCGCGCGACTTTAAAGGAGAAACGGATGACGAATAGCCCCAAAAGCTTTGGCCTTTCAAGATGGCGCGTTGATCGCAAAGTGCCTCTTGGCATCGTAATAGCGATGATTTTGCAAACATTAACTGCCATCTGGTGGGCAGCCAAACTTGATACACGGGTAGTGATGCAGGAGGAATGGTTTCAAAAGAACCAGCAGCTTGCAGAAAAAGTCTTTCGGCTGGAAGAGCGCATTATTTCCCTTCACGAAGAAATCAATGAATTGGAGGCAAGAATCAGTCATGGAAAATAAACCTAAAAACCTTACCGATGAACGCTTTGAGCATGCAGTCAGCTTTGTGCTTTCACATGAAGGCGGCTACAGCGATGATCCCGACGATGATGGCGGTGAAACCAAATTTGGGATTTCTAAACGTAGCTATCCCCATATTGACGTGGATACTTTGACAATCGATGAAGCTAAAGGTATTTACAAGCGCGACTTCTGGGACCCTCAACTTTACAAAGACATCAAGGATGTCAATCTTGCCACCAAGGTTTTTGATCTGGCAGTGAACATGGGATCGTCTTGGGCACACAGACTTGTTCAACGGGCTTTAAAATCCACGGGACAAGATATTGCTGAGGATGGCGTTTTAGGTCCTATGACTTTAGCGGCCATTAATAAGGCTGATCTGAGCGACTTGCTTGCAGCCTTGAAATCTGAAGCCGCTGGATATTATCGAACACTCGCCGCCACTCAGCCAAGGCGGGCCAAATTCCTCAAAGGATGGCTGAAACGAGCTTATGCATAAACTTTAACATTGGAGAAAATCTATGAAACCAGGAATAAAAACCACCGAATTTTGGGCAACCTTAATCGGCAGCATCGCTGTTGCAGGCGCATCAGAATTGGGGCTTAACCTCAATGAAGCATCGGTAGCCAGTATTGCAGCCATGGTGATCGCGTATGTGGTGGGTCGCGTAATGAATAAAAATACCCAAGCCAAAATTGATCAGAAGTCTTGAGCGATGACGCCGCTTTGGTTGTCAGCATTTTTGCAGATTATGCGCGAATTCAGTCAAAGCTTTTTAGCTTATATGCTGGGGCGGGAACGGTTGAGACGCGCGCAAGCGGAGGAAAACGTAGAGCTCCATGAAACCTATGAAAAACTGGATGAACAAAATAAATCTTATCGTGATCGGGGTAAGTCTGGTCTGCTTGAGCGGCTGCGCAAGCGTAGGGATACAGAACCAAAGTAGCTGCCCAGCTTATCCCCATTACACCCAAGAAGAATGGCAGAAGATCGAGCAGTCAGTCGCTGAATTGCCAGAACACAGCCCGCTGATTCCTGCGCTGCAGGACTATATGGACTTGCTAGATAAACTCAAGATGTGTAGAAATTTAAAAGAAGAAAATTAATTTGTATGCAGCCATAGCGCTCATACCAAAATTTTCAAGAACACTGACTGTGCTTAAAGGAACGTTTAATACGGTCCCAAGGCACGCACATTTTATTTTTTGTCCAGACAAAATACTTTTTAATACACCTGCGCCACTAACAAGCATAATAATTAAAGTTATCCAATTTACTGTAAAAAGATTAATCTGTGCTAAGTAGGCTACACCTAATCCAAATTCTATAAATGGATAAAGATATCCATATGCTTTGAAACGCTTAGTAATAAGATCGTAAGTTTCAAATCCGTCAACAAACCCTTTTAAATCAAAGAATTTAAAAAGTGACAAGAATATAAAAAAATATCCCATTATGTAGTACATAAACTTCTGCGCATCAAAAGGGTTGATTTGGAAAAAAGGGATCAATAAGCAAAAAGTAACTATTATAATTAAAGGTTTATAACTTTTTGAAGTATCTAAAATTTTTTTTAAAAGAATATTTTGAGAAATATTATCTGCCTCATGACAGCAATCTTTTTTGCCGTTAGAATGATCGTGTGAATGTTTCATAAATAACTCCATTTAAATGTCCCTAATTAGATACGCAACTCCATTAAGTGGAGCAATGTCCCCACTGGGGTCTGCTAGATAGATATAAAGTCACTCACTCTTTTTTGCTCTCTATCAGAAATTGTTTTATTAGCCCTAAAAATATATTTCGTGTAACTTCATCAGCTGGCTTATTCTCTGATTGCATTTGAATTAACGATAAATCTTCAACTGTTTTAGGGCTCGCTTGATCATAATATTTATCCCATGTTGCCTGGTCTAGATCAGCTTTTAAGGTAGACAGACCGACCCACGCGAACTCAAGCAATATTTGTGTCTTAAGTTTTTTTAAGATTTGTAATTCTTTATTTGTGGGGACTCGATCATAGTAGCCTGTCAGAAAAGCATTCATTAACTCATCATTCAATCCATACCATGCACAAACATGAACAATTTCTTTTCTCGGATCCCCAATCCCAGATAATTCCCAGTCTAGTAAAATAATTTTATCATTATTTAGTAAAACATTTCTCAAATTTGGATCATTATGTAACATGGATTTTTTAATAGGAAGCTTATTAACTTCTTCATTAATTTTTACCCAATGGCTATATGCTTCTTTAAGTACAGACGGACCAATGGTTTTGTCTTTTTCTTTTAAAGCTGATTGATACCATTTTTGACCAAATGTGAATTGGCTAAATTCCTGATAATTTTCCTTAGGAGGTGTGGCCTTATGGACTTTAGATAAGATAATTCCAAGATCTTGTAGAATTTTTTTATTTTTAGTGTCTTTTAACTCAAGCGTTTTACCCTCGGCGAATTCTGATAAAATATAATTATAATTACTATGATCAATTAGATAGTTCTTTGGTCCAAATCCATTAAGACCCGCCCACTGAAAAGAATTACTGATTATTGTTCGCTGCTCAAGAGTATGACTATCTCCCATAAATCTAAGAACATAGTTTTTATCAGAAATATTTATTTTAAAAAGTGCATCTGAGGAAAAACCGCCTTTTAACATGGAGATTTTTATGGTACCAATGTCGCTATTTAATTCACTGCTCTGCAGAGCTTTTATAAATGATTTCCATGGAAATTTAGGATAATTTTCTTCCGATTGAATCAGCAAAAATTCGTCTACTGCTTTGTTCTGGTTGGCTTGGCTATAAGATGAGTATGTCAATAATAAGAAAAATATTGCGATAAAAGAGATTACTGTTTTTGACTGCTGGAACATTTATACTAACCTGTTTGTAGACATACTATCAAGGACTATAATAAATATACCTTAATAAATTATTAATGTAAATCAATGGATTAAATCATATTTTAAATAGATTAGCCCCATCACATAAATACATCTTTAATGAAGATTAATATACCTAGTGAGAAAATAGTACCAATAATAACCTGATAAGTGGTTTTTAACTACCTAAACATATAGCCCTGGTCGAAATGACTTGTAATTACTTATTTTCACAATTACACTAACGACGAGGGAAGGGAAGAAGCCGCGTAGTTTCGCGGAGCGACTACGATACGCGGCGTAAAGTCATTGTGGGAAGGAATGGATTAAGTTTACGCTATAATGAAATAAGGCTTAATAACCCATTCCTGGACGCAGGACGAATCGCGCAAAATTAACTGTCGCATACCGGGATTAGTAAAAGATATAATGGAATGCTTATGGGTCATGAACACATTCAAAACATAAATAAGAGATTTATATTTGGAATATTGCTAAATGTAGTTTTCATCATTATTGAAATCTTTTACGGGATTCAATCTAACTCTGTGGCTCTTATAGCAGACGCCACTCATAATGCAGGAGATGTGTTAGGGCTTTTGATAGCATGGTTTGGTTACTTACTAGCTAATAAAAAAGCGCCTAAAAAATTCACTTATGGATTTAAGAATGCCACTGTAATCGCTGCATTTATTAATGCGCTTCTTCTTTTTGCTGCTATTGGCGGTATCGCATGGGAGTCTTTCCAGAGACTGGCACATCAACAATCTGTTGCTTCTGGCGCTACTATTATTGTTGTTGCGGCTATAGGAGTATTTATTAACGGATTAACAGCTTACTTTTTTCTACATGATAATAAACATGCAGATATTAATATAAAAGGAGCATTTTTACATATGGCTCTTGATGCATGTGTTTCTTTCGGAGTGGTTATAGGAGGGCTTATTATTCTTTGGAAATCTTGGATGTGGATTGATCCTTTAATTAGTTTTGTGGTGATTGGAGTAGTTATGATTAGTTCATGGAAACTATTTAAAGAATCTCTTAATCTAATGCTTATGGCTGTTCCAACTAACCTTGATTTAGACTCGCTTTCAAAAATATTCGTTGGAATAAAAGGGATAATTAACTATCACGACCTGCATGTATGGCCAATCAGCACAACTGAAACTGCCTTATCTGCTCATTTAGTAGTGATGGCGGAATCTTTTACTGACGCTTTTGCAAAAGATCTTGAAAAACAAATTAAACAAAAATTCCCTATTTCGCATGTAACCCTGCAATTAGAATTACAAGATCGCGAAGAAGCTTGCGAAACAAATTGTGACTGAGGTAAAAAACATTGTTTTATTTAATCAAGACGATAATTACTGCACTTCTTATTGTTACTATAACCGAGGTAAGTAAATTAAATGCACAGTTAGGTGGTTTGATCAAATCACTGCCATTAATATCGATTATTAGTTTTATATGGATTTATTACGACACTCACAATACAAAAATCATCGCTGATTTATCTTTAAGCACATTATGGTATGTGATACCCACTCTACCACTGTTTTATATTTTTTATATTCTTTTAAACAAGGGGTGGGGATTTTATACAGCCCTATTTTTATCTATTTTAACAATTTTACCAGGGTACATAGTTGTGACCAAAATTTTGAATAGTTAAAATTGTTCTCTTCGTTACTTAGAATGTATATTGCGCTGAAAATAAAGCAATCGTAAAATGAACAAAAATTGGATGCCAATTTGGTATAATTTCTGGTAGCATAGATACTTTCCCTGTATTAAAATCTTAAGGCTAGACCAAGTCCGAATTGCTCTCTTGAATCATAATTGCCTGAAATATAAAGCTGTTTCGTTACGGCGTAACTCAGTCCAAGTGTATATTCTTTTTCCGTATTCCATCGCCAATCAAAAGATACCCTATCTGTTAATTGATGCTCATTGCCTAAACCAAAACGTAACTTGCCTTTTGTATTAATTCGCAAATCAGCTTTTATCAGTAGTGGTAACGTGTATGTTGCACCAACAATACCCCGGTTAGATATTTCCCCATCTTCTCTTTTAAATTTACCGCCCACATAGAATCCCAGAAACTGAGATACATATCTTTGATAAACAAGTTCTCCTTCATAATCTTTTTTATAGTTATGACGAAAATCTGCAATAAAGTTATCATTGTGTCGCATGAGTTTTGTCGTAGCATTAGAAAAATTAGAATACCCCTCTAATCTGGTTACGCTAAACCATGTATTGCCATGTTCTGATGAGTGATCTCCTGCATGATCCATAAGGGCTGGGTCATGCTTTGTTCCTTCGTAATGGACAATTCCCCCCATACCTAACTTCATGTGATAAAGGTTATGACAATGGAAAATCCAATCTTTTTCTTCATTGGCATCAAATTCGATTTCTACAGTTTCAAACGGCGAAACGTTTACGGTATGTTTGAGTGGGCTGTATTCCCCTTGACCATTTAACACCCTAAAAAAATGTCCATGTAAATGAATTGGATGATTCATCATTGTTTCATTAACAAGGATAAATTTAACATTTTCTCCTCGTCTGATCCTAATCTCGTCTGCTGCATACATCGGTGTGTCGTTGATAGACCACACATATCTTTCCATTGATCCGGTTAACTTTAGAGTCACAATGCGAATCGGATTTTCCT
>Ga0209480_10002597_pt1 | contig 12237 bp, 6 predicted proteins | sample JI61114C2DNA_FD_187501 | JGI IMG/M metagenome (GOLD analysis project Ga0209480, IMG submission 187501) | Wastewater effluent complex algal communities from Wisconsin, to seasonally profile nutrient transformation and Carbon sequestration -... | ecosystem: Engineered > WWTP > Effluent > Algae...
TCTGCGCTCGGATCGGGCTGTGGCCAGATTCATAAAGTTGATGCAGGCAATAACGATTATAAAAATAGCGATGATTGAAAACATTTGCACGTAGTCATTCATGCCTCCCGTTTCAACGCCATTTTCAAAGGAGCCATGTAGGCGCCAGCGTAGTAATGGATAAAGAAAGAATTCGGGCTTATTTTCTGTTTCGCCATGTTCCTGCAAAATATTTTTGATTCGAGCTTCAGTGGCGGTGTGGTTAACGGGATCGTTCAACTCCACAAATACCTGAAAAGAATAATTGCCCCAGCGGGTAGTATTTTCTTGCACCCATTTATTCTCTTGTTCACGAAACTTCCAGGGCATTAAAAAATCAAATTCAAACGATGAATTACTGGGAACATCCTTCAGGATTCCCGTTACCTTCAAATCATACTCATTGTCAACGCGAACTATTTTATTGATTGGATCTTCATCGGCAAACAATGCCTTGGCCATGGATTGACTAATCACAATGGATCTTGGGTCAGCCATCACTTGCGAGGCATCACCACTAACTAAAGGGAACTCAAACATTTGCAGAAACTCTTCACTAGCCCAATAGGCTTTTTTCATTAACCGGTTTTCGCCTACAATTACCAAATGATCGCCACCCCAATCGGTAACAACAGCCCGCTTGATATTGCTATCCGCAGTTTTCATGGCCTCGTAAGTGGGCAATGGCACAGAAGTCCAGGAATTTATTTTTCCATTGAAGGTGGCATTTACCCAAACCTGATAGAGGCGATCTGCTTTGGGATGAAATTTATCGAAAGAGGTTTCATCGGCCACCCATAATAAAATGAGTATGCTGCAAGTAATGCCAATGGCCAACCCCGCTATATTAATAAATGAGTAAAAGCCGTTTTTAAATAGATTTCGAACGGTAATGATCAGATAATTTTTAAACATGGCAGTGGATTATGAAGAAGGATACTCTCGGTTTTGAAAAAGGTTAACGGATTTGGAATAAATATTTTACGGGTAATGACTTACAAGAGCAGAAGAGGTTGCACATTCCACCTTTCGGGATTGGGAGTTCAATAACTGGAGTTTACATAAAACAGTAGGTGATGTCAGTTTGACCTTGTCGAAAACGACTTATTCAGACTATTGGCTTCGATAAACTCAGCCTGACAATCTATTTGTTGTTTTGCGTAACTGCCGTTAATAATTAATTAGTATTTTGGAACATTAGAGGCAGTCCGCACTTAACAAACGATCATGAAGAAGATACTTATCCTACTATTTTTTATTCCAGCTTTCAGTTTTTCGCAGCAAGCAAAAAAAATTGCCCGGATTGATTCGGTGCTCACCTATTTAAATCAGCGGCAGCTCTTTAATGGAACCGTTCTGATTGGTGAGCAAGGAAAAGTTCTTTATAAGAAAGCGTTTGGGATTGCAAACCCACAAACACTTGAACCGCTTACTACAAACTCCGCCTTTAACCTTGCCTCGGTGTCTAAACAGTTTTACACCATGATGATTATGATTTTGAAAGAGCAGGGTAAACTAAATTACAATGATCAGGTGCAGAAATATTTACCGGTTTTCCCTTATCCCACCATCACCATTCGCCATCTAATGAATCAAACATCGGGGCTTCCTGAATATTTTGATATTGCAGCGGGCGATATGAATTTACTGGACACACTTAACAATCAGTCCATGCTTGAATTGCTCGCAGCTAAAAAACCTGCGTTGGTTTTTCAGCCCGGTGAACAATGGCAATACTGTAATACAAATTACACGACTCTTGCATCAATTCTCGAAAAAGTCTCAGGCACTACGGCCGACAAGTTTTTTCAACAACATATTGCAGGTCCTTTAAAGTTGAAGAATACTTACGTGTATCAAATCCAGTTAAAATCGTATCCGCCATCGCGCGTGTTTGGATTACGGTTTGAAAATCAAAAACCCGTCTTAAATGATTTGGTAAGGGTTGACGGAATTGTTGGGGATGGAAATGTATATTCTTCCGTAGAGGATTTATATAAATGGGATCAGGCCTTGTATACCGACAAGTTAGTTAAGAAGTCAACTTTTCAGGAGGCAATAACACCTGGTAAATTAAATAATGGAGAGCCTACCAAATATGGTTTTGGATGGTTTATTAATGAGCAAGAAAAAATAGTTTCACATACCGGAGGTTGGGTTGGGTTTGGAACCATCATTATCCGATACATGGATAAAAATAAAACGATTATTTTATTAGATAACTCTTCAAACTTTCGGGCCCATGGGTTGGTAAAAAATATTTGGGAAGAAAAGCCCATCGCCTTGCCGACAACTCATCTAATCACAAATGTAAATGTGATTGATGGCACTGGCCTTCCGGCTTTTGCTGGCGGTGTGCGCATAGTGAATGATCGCATTGAAGATATAGGAACATTGACTCCCTTTGTAAATGAATCGGTTACCGATGGAAAGGGTTTTGTGCTGGCGCCTGGTTTTATTGATAGTCATAGCCACCACGACCGGAGGTTATTCAAAAATCCATCAGCCATTGCTGTTACCAGTCAAGGCGTAACAACTATTGTGGTGGGCCAGGATGGGGGCTCAACACCCATTGATACAATTCGCGCGCGAATGAAATCAACACCCATCAGTGTAAACGTGGCTACTTATACCGGGCAGGCCTGGCTTAGAGAACAAGTGATGAAAGATGACTTGTTGAGAAAGGCCACTGCTGAGGAAATTAGTTCTATGAAAGTAATTTTAGATCGTGAATTAGATAAAGGCTCATTGGGTTTGGGTACAGGATTGGAGTACGAAGAAGCTTTTTATAGCAGCCGTGATGAAGTTGTTGAACTGGCCAAAGTAGCGGCCGCAAAGGGTGGACGCTACATCAGTCACATCCGCAGCGAGGATATGCACGTGGAAGAATCTATTGCCGAGATTATTGAAATTGGGCGTGCAGCAAAAATTCCGGTGCAGATTTCTCATATTAAAATTGCCATGCGCAGTAAATGGGGTAGCTCAACTTCTATCGTGCGTCAACTTCAGCAAGCAAGGCTTGACGGTGTAACTATTACAGCCGATGTATATCCTTATAATATGTGGAGCTCAACGCCCCGCGTACTTTTTCCGAAAAAGGATTTTGAAAGTTTGGCCAGTGCAGAATTTGCTACTCGCGAACTGTTTGATCCTGCTTCGTCTGTTATTACTAACTACCCGCCTAATAAAATGTACGAAGGCAAAACGGTAACTGAAATTGGAAAACTGAATAATGAAACGCCAGCACAAGCATTGCTGCGAATTGTTCGTGAAACTTCTGAGACGGGTAGTTCTATTGTCGCCACATCCATGAGTGAAATTGACATCAGTAATTTTATTGACTGGGAACATTCAAACATTTGTTCCGATGGCACAATATCGGGTCATCCGCGTGGACATGGAACATTTCCTCGGGTATTAGGAAAGTATGTGCGCGAGCAAAAACTGATGCCGTTGGAAACTGCTATTTATAAAATGACCGGACTAACTGCCGAGCAGGTGGGTATAAAAGATAGAGGCGTAATCGCACGTGGAAATTTTGCGGACTTAGTATTATTTGATCCGGCAACGATCATCGACAAGGCTACGATTACAAACTCAACAGCACTTTCAACAGGGGTTGAATACGTATGGGTTAATGGAAAATTGGTTTATCGAAATCAGGTAGCGCAACCTAATTTTCCGGGACGGTTTATTGCGCGCTGAGATAATTTTGGAAGATTACTTATTTATCAGGCATAATGAACGCCATGATGATATAGAGTAAGAAACCCATTCCTGCAAAAAAGAAAGCGAAAACAAATATCAGCCGCATTACCGTTGGGTCTAAGTCAAAGTAGTTGGCTAGGCCGCTGCATACTCCAAATAATTTCTTGTCTCCTTTTACTAGTTTCTTTGGCATGGCTTTCAATTTTTTGGATTTAACGAAGTTTCTTTAATCTAAGTTATGATTTAGTTGTCAAGTTTTCCAGACAATACATTTACTTTTGGATTTATCGGGTTGCCCGAAGACCTTCGGAAGGATACAACCTGACCCGTGTGCCAGAGCGCATCGGCCAATGGTCCGTTGAGTGCATTCCAAAATGGAAACTCCCGCTGGCTAGAACCGCGCTTAAAAATCAAATTGAATTTAGTCAAGTCCTTGTCACGGCTCTTTAAAAGTTTTTCGCTGGTCTCTTTAATATTTTTGAGAGTCTGAAGGCGCATTTCCTCGAAAGTAAGTTCGGGAAGCTTTACACTATTATTATTAGAAACTTCATTTACACTATTTAAAAGTATGGATGAGAGCTCAAAGATATGCGTCAATGTTTCTTGTATCGAACGAGCATCATGATTGGGTTTAAAAATAATGTCCTCAGCTCGAAGCTCTTCAGTTGCCCAATAGTAACGAAACCCTAACGCATCAACCATGCGAGCAGCTACGGTTGCTCCGGTGTATTGTTGAGGATAGGATGGAATCTCCCGATAAGGAAGTTCTGCCTGCTGGCCGATTGCCTGAGAGGTAATAAAGACTAATAATAGAACCAATTTCATACTTAAAATTTTAGATGGCTTAAAATTACAGTAATTACCGAACCATTAAACCATACTTTTCGATTTGATCTGAATCCGACTACCTTTGTTTTATAGAAATTTAAATCATGATGAGAATAGGATTTTGGTTCGCTGTAATCTCAACGTTAGTCGTAGTTAGTTGCACGCCATCAAAGGAAAATAAGCCTGAGGTTGATGCGTTGAAAATAAATTATTCCATTCGCAGTGTTTGGCCGCACGATACGGAAGCCTTTACGCAAGGACTGGTTATTCATAAAGGACAGTTGTATGAAAGCACAGGGCAAAAAGGAACTTCGTGGATTGGTTTGGTAGATGTAGCTACCGGTAAGTTGGATAAAAAAGTAATTCTGGATAACAGATATTTTGGTGAAGGCATCGACATTATCAACAACAAAGTATATCAGCTTACCTGGCAAGATCATACAGGGTTTGTTTACAACTTGAAGGATTTCAAAAAAATAAAAGAATGGACATACAAAAGTGAAGGCTGGGGTCTTACTAATGATGGTACTGATATTATTATGAGTGACGGCACGAATCAACTTCATTTTTTGGATACGGCAAGTCTGGAGATTCAAAAAAGTATTTCAGTTACTGATGAACAGGGGCCGGTAAAGAATTTGAATGAATTGGAATATGTTGATGGCTATGTATATGCCAACGTGTGGCAAACCAATTTGATTGTTAAGATTGATCCGGCTTCAGGTAAGGTTGTTGGTCGTTTAGATTTAACACAATTATATAAGGATGCCCGCAATGCCAATCCGCAGATGGATGTACTCAATGGAATTGCCTGGCATCCCGAAACACAGTCGTTGTTAGTTACTGGAAAGCAGTGGCCACATATTTATATTCTTAAAATAGATAACCCTAAGCCAACGCAGTGATGCGAATACTTTTTGCTTTATTGGTGAAAGGGATATTTAGTCCAGCTCCCTATTTGATTGTATAAGGAGTTGCACAGGATGCAGGCTATGCATTTTAATCACACCAATCCATTGCTTTGGAACGAAGCGGCAAGAAGCAAACTTGGTGCTATCGGTTTCAGGTTGCCGAAAAAGGAATGTATTGAAGTCTGCCTTCATATTTTCAAGAATATTGTGCTTTGACTCTTACCGCACGTTTGGCATATGCAATGGCCGAAACCCTCGTTCAGGTTATGTTCATATCTGACACACAAATGTTCGATAAAGAACAAGTGCAAAATTTTATCTTTGAAATTTTGGATGAAATAGGAGGTTGTAGTTTGGTATGATTATTATATTCTTCATTCTCCTAAACCTATTGAAAAATTTAGATTCGTTTTATGATTAGGAACTACCTAAAGACCTCTCTTCGAAATTTACTTCGCCACAAGGGTTACTCATTCATTAATATTCTCGGACTAACTGTTGGAATTGCTACAAGCATCTTTATTCTTCTATGGATAACAGATGAATTGTCTTTCGACAGATTTCACGAAAATTCTGATCGTACTTTTAGCGTATACATTAACAATGCATATCCTGATGGTAGAATTGAAACGTATCCAGCGACACCTGCAAAATTGAAGGGTGTAATAGAAAATGAAATTCCTGAAGTAGAACTGGCGGCTCAATACAGTTTTGAGACCGAGTTGTTAATTAAAGACGGAATTAAAAGTTACAACGAAACAGGTATGTATGCCGACCCCGCATTGTTCACCATTTTTAGCTTTCCGATTGTAACGGGTAATGTTACCAAACCATTAACGGATACCAAGTCTATAGCGATCTCTCAGCGTCTTGCCGGAAAACTATTTCAACAGGAGAATCCCATTGGTAAATCAGTGTTGGTAGGCCAAGGATATGAACTTACTATTACAAGCGTCTTTGCAGACATCCCTAAGAATTCAACGCTGCAGTTTGAGTTCATTATTCCATTTGAACTTTTTGTAAAGGAAAATCCCTGGACCCAAAATTGGGGAAGCGGAGGTTTACGCACAGTGGTTATGTTGAAATCAAAAAGTGACGAAGTAAATTATAAGCTCTCGAACCTGATCAAAAAGAACTGCGCTGACTGCACCACAACTCCATTTCTATTTCCATACGCTAAGTCAAGACTTTATTCCAATTTTGAAAATGGGATTAACGCGGGCGGAAGAATACAACAAGTTTTTCTTTTTGGTGCGGTTGCTATACTCATTCTTATAATGGCCTGTATTAACTTCATGAACCTTTCAACCGCCCGATCAGCCAGTCGAAGCCGCGAAGTGGGGATCAGAAAATCTATAGGTGCGAACAAAACAGGATTGATAATTCAGTTTATCACCGAGTCAATACTTCTAGCCTTTATTGCACTCCTCTTCGCATTGGTAATTGTTCAATTGCTGCTTCCCTTTTTTAATGATGTTACCGGTAAATCTATTCTGTTAGACTTTACCAATCCTGTACTCGTGGCAGGAGCCCTGATTATTACGTTGACTTGCGGATTACTGGCAGGAAGTTACCCATCATTTATTTTATCAAGATTTAATCCGACTAAAGTTTTGAAGGGAGATAGCCAGTCTGGTCTTACGGGTAACAAATTGAGAAAGACGCTTGTTGTTATTCAATTCGCTACCTCGGTAATACTTGTTGTTGGAAGTATTGCTGTTTACAAGCAAATAACTTATATCAGCAAAACAAACCTGGGATTCGACAAAGACAATGTTATTGTGCTTGACCAAAATGAGGGGATGGTTAAACATTATCAGGCCATAAAAAATGATTTACTTCAGCTTCCCAATGTTAAGAATATTGCCTTTGGAGGAAGTAACATTTTTACGGTTCCTATTACCACTACTGACCCTGTTTGGACGGGTAAGTCTGATAACTCTTCAACCAGCTTTAAGATATATCGGTGTGATGCAGCATTTATTCCTACGATGAATATTAAAATTCAAAGCGGAAGAAATTTCATTGACAGGCAGGATTCGTCCAATTATATAATAAACAAAAAAGCAGCCGAGGTGATGGGATTGAACTTGGAAAATGCTGTAGGCTCGGAGTTAGAAATGTGGAATGGCAAAGGGAGAATTGTTGGGGTTACCAATGACTTTCATAATGATAATCTACGATTCGGAATTGAACCCATGATTTTCATGTATTCTGAAAATTTAGGCACTCACTATTTTATCAAGGTGTCAGGACAGGCTTCCATGGCTGATCAAATCGGACAGATCGAGAGCATTTTCGCGAAACATAATCCAGACTATCCCTTTGAGTTTACTTTCCTTGACGATGTTTTCAATCGGGAATACCAAACGGAAAGAGTTATCGCTAAGCTCTCACTAAGTTTTACTTTTATTGCCGTTCTTATTTCATGTTTAGGATTATTTGGACTTGCATCATTCGCAGCAGAAAGAAGAACAAAGGAAATTGGAATCAGGAAAGTAATGGGAGCCTCGGTCATAAACGTTACACTTATGCTTTGCGGTGACTTTGCGTTTCTTGTGATTATTAGTTTATTTATTGGCTATCCAATCGCTTGGTTTGTAACAAGTCAATATATGGCTGGTTATTCTTATCATGCAGAAATCAATTTGATGCTCTATGCTTTAACAGGATTATTTATGCTACTTGTGACCATTCTTTCAGTAGGTTATCAATCTATTAACGCTGCTACATCAAATCCGGTAAACTCTTTACGAACGGAGGGTTAATAAGCCGCACACACATTTCGTGGCCACGCCTTCAGTCCGCAATTCAAGTTTAATTTTTCCACCACGCCTGTAAACAGTTGAAGTTGTATAAGCAAGTCATTCAGAGCGAAGAGTTTGTGCTGGATTTTCTTTTACTATGCGGTTTATCTGCGAGCCAATAGTAATTGCCACCGTAACAACCATTAGTAAAATTGAAATAGCAAAAGGCAAAATGCCAGCAGGTTGTGGATCAGCATAAGTTTGATGAATAAGAATATCCATCAACCAAACGCCAAAGGGAGCTCCGATAACAAAGGCAATCGCAAGTATCCAGATGTAATCCCGATTCATTAGCTTAAATATTTGAGCCGTACTCGCTCCGAATACTTTTCGAACACTAAACTCTTTTAGTCTGCGCGTGATATTATAAGAGACTAATCCAAAAAGACCCAGGCAAGCGAGCATAATCGTAATGGCTGTAATAAAACTCATCAGTTTCATTTCGTTCTCACTATTATGGGTCCAATTGGAAAATACTTCATCCTGTAGCATTCCCTTATAAGGATCATCAGGAGCAATCTCTTTCCAAAGATTTTTTATATGTGCTTCCATATTGGGAGTTGCGTCATTAGTAACTTTTAATGTCAGGTAATCAAATTCTTCTTCTGGAGCTATCGTGAACATCACTGGTAAAACACTCCGATAAAAATCGGTGTAGTTAAAGTTTTTAACCACGCCAATTACATTGCGTTTTACACTATCGTATTCAAAGGTTTGATTGATTGGATTATCCCAACCCATGGCACGAACAAAATTTTCGTTAACGACTACTGACTCTACTTGATCGGATTGAATTGTCTTATCGAATAATCTTCCAGAGGATAATCTCAGATTCATGGTCTCCAGATAATCGAACCCAACTTTGAACGGCACCACTTCAAATTTTTGATCGTCATGTTCAATAGGTGCGGTACTCCGATACCAACCAATATGATTAACAGCGCCCGCCAAAGAGATTACATTAGTTTGGTTAGTTATTTTATCACGCAGCTTTATGTATTGATCGGATGAGGCCAATGGCACAACAATGTTTTGATGATGATCGTACCCCCAATCTTTATTTTTCAAATAGAGATTATTATCGATATAAACAAAACATCCAACAATGGTGGTAAAGGCAGAGACAAACTGAAGCGTGAGAAGAATTCGACTCAATTTGCTTCGTTGTCCAAACTTTTCTTTTCCTTTTAGTATCACTACCGGTTGAAAGCGCGAAATGTAAACGGCAGGATAGAGTCCCGACAGCAACATGATGAATGCAATCAGTGCCGCAAAGAATAAAATCATGTTAGTAGTAGAAGAAAAAGAGAACGGGATTTTAAACTCAACAAGGGCGTTAAGCCAGGGCATAAAAAACAGATAGGAGATAAAAGATCCGAGTGTAACGGCAATCAGGCAAAGTAAAAAGTTTTCAGTTAAAAACTGTTGCATAATCTCTTTGCGTTGCCCGCCAAGTACTTTTCGAATGCCAATTTCTTTTAATCGTGTAGTTACGGTGGCTATTGAAATATTCATATAATTGAAGGTGGCCAACAACAAGAGCATAAACACAACTACAAGGAGTGCGTAAACTCCCTGCGGTTCGCCAGAACCAACGATGCCACTTTCAATTTCATAGCTTCGGGTTGTTAGATCATTAAATGGGTAAAATTTAAATTCCTCCGTTTTCCATTGCGGAGAGGCTTCGTTTTGTAAAACCTTGTACTTGTCTGCAAGTGTTGCAACCTCATCAATCCCATGCCGGGGTTTCATCAGTAAAAAAGTGGCATGAACTACATCGGCCCAGGTTGGATTTTTGGAATAGATTTTTTCGTGCGCCTGCATAGAAAGGAGAAAATCAAACCCCATAGTGTTGTTAGCAGGGGGATCTAACACAGCACCAACGACAAACTCTTCAGAATGACCATTTCCGAATTTGACAGATACAGCTTGATTGATTGGCGATTGATCGCCAAAATATTTTTCAGCCATCTTTTTGGTGAGCACGATGTTTTTTGGTGATTCAAATACCTGTGTACCACCTTCGGTAATAGGGAAATTGAACACCTTAAAGAAATTATTATCGGTAAAGTAGAAGCTTTCGCTGAATACTTTATCCTGAAAGCGAAATGCTCCGGAATGGAGTTTGAAACGGGTGATTTCCTCAATACCCGCTATTTCTTCTTTCATGGCTGGCGCAAGCAAGTAAGGTGTTTCACTTAGTGTAGTCATTTTTTTTCCAGCATTCACCACACTGGTAATCTCATAGATGCGATCGCGTTTTTGTTGAAAATCATCAGTGTGAAAAAACTGATCGGCAAATATGAATATGGTAATGGTTGCCGCAACGCCCACCGCCAGCCCGAAAATATTAATGAACGAAGTTGCTCCGTTGCGCATTACATTTCTGAATCCAATAAGTAAATAACTTTTTAACATACTGAAGGTGTTATTTGAATAGTGTGAGTTTGATCGTTTGATATTTTTTAATCGAAAGAAGCGTACCACATTCCAACTGAATTGCCATTTGGCTTTGCGCGGATTCTCATTGCTGGTTCGTTCAAACAATTCGTACGCATCACCCTGAATTTCCTCCAACAAGTCAGGCCTGCAATACCATTGTAGGAATTTATCGGCCCAGCGTGGAGGCTTTACGCTCATGCTAATTTGAATTGAAGCGCAACTTTTGGAATTTGACTGTATAATTGATTGCGAACCTCATTCGATTCTTCTAGAGCCCGCTTGCCGGCAGCTGTTAATAAAAAAATTCTTTTTCTCCGACCACCGCGTTCTTCAGTAGGATCACTCATCTTTGATTTTAAGAAACCCTTGTCTTCAAGTCGGGTGAGTACGGAATGTACCGCACTAATATTGAGGCTACGCGCTACCTGTTTTTCAATTTCATCCATCACCGAAACCCCATAGGCTTCAGGGAATAAAACGCCAACCGTAAGGAGCACAAGTTCTTCTAACTCTCCTAAATAATAACCTTTCATAATGCAGTAATTAAGTTCTACAAACGTGAAAGTAATTAATATGTTTCACTTTTGTGGAATTAATCAGATGGTCATTTATTCTTTTTAGAAGATTTTGTGATAGGCTGAATTAGTTTGGCTACCAGGCCTGTCCAACCGGTTTGATGGCTAGCACCTAAACCACGACCGGTGTCGCCATCGAAGTACTCGTAGAAGAGAAGATTTTTATTAAAGTTAGGATCGGATTGCAATAATAAGTTATCACCCAAGAACGGACGATTACCTTCTTTATCTTTTTTGAAGAGGCACACCATACGCTGTGATAATTCATCAGCAATTTGTCGAAGGTTTAATAACTTTCCTGATCCTGTTGGATGCTCAACTTTGAACTCATCACCATAGTAATGATGGAATCGATAAAGCGATTCAATGATTAGAAAATTGACCGGAAACCAAACGGGGCCGCGCCAGTTGCTATTGCCTCCAAAAATATATGCGTCACTTTCACCGGGTTGGTAGCGCACTGAAAATTCACTACCGTTTGCATGGAGTATATAGGGATTTTCTAAATGCACACGCGATAATGCTCGCACTCCGTATGGAGATAAAAATTCGTTTGTATCGAGCATTCGCTTTAACAGGCACTTCATACGATGGCCTCGTAATAGGGAAAGCAAGTGGCGCTGATTTTTGCCACGATCGCCCCAGCGCGAAATCAAATTAGCGAGGTCGGGTCTGTTTTGCAGAAACCAATTTAACCGCGAAGTGAACTCGGGCATTTGTTGGAAAATTTCCTCGTCTAAAACTTCAACTGCAAAAAGTGGGATCAAGCCCACCATTGATCGAACTTTTAGTTTGATTCGTTCGTGGTTGGGTAAATGCAATACATCATAAAAGAATTCATCTTCCTCATCCCACAAATTCACTCCATCCTTATTAACATTCGACATTGCCCCAGCGATGTAAAGAAAGTGTTCAAAGAATTTGGTGGCAAGACTTTGGTAGGTGGTA
>Ga0209480_10002600_pt1 | contig 12228 bp, 10 predicted proteins | sample JI61114C2DNA_FD_187501 | JGI IMG/M metagenome (GOLD analysis project Ga0209480, IMG submission 187501) | Wastewater effluent complex algal communities from Wisconsin, to seasonally profile nutrient transformation and Carbon sequestration -... | ecosystem: Engineered > WWTP > Effluent > Algae...
CTCACAGATGCACTGGCAAACACGCCAAACCTGACTGTTTTTGCACCGGTAAACAGTGCTTTCACTGCAATTGGATATTCCGAAGCAAGCATCAATGCACTCACCAGTCCTGCTGATATTGCTAAACTTAAATCAGTATTACAATACCATGTGCTGGCAGAAAGAATCCCGGCAAGTGCCATCACAACAACTAATATTGAAAAGACTACACTCAATACCAATAAGTTATATGCTACCAAAACGGCTGCAGGTGTATTCATCAACGGGGTTAGTGTAGTTACAGCAGATGTAAGTGCATCAAACGGTGTTATACATGCAGTTAGCAAAGTATTATTACCACCAGCAGGAAACATCAGGGAAACGGCTATTGCTACTCCTGGATTCAGTTTACTCGTAGCTGCTGTGCTGCGTGCTGATGCAGGAACTCCTGCCAATGAAGTAAGCAATGCACTCACCAGTGCCGGTCCGTTCACCGTATTTGCACCTACAGATGCAGCTTTCATTGCAGCAGGATTTCCTGATGCAGCAGCTATCAATGCTGCAGATCCTGCAACCATTAAAAAAATATTATTCTACCATGTTATACCGGCCAGGGTTTTCTCCTGCGACCTCGTAAACAACAGCACACCAGTAACTGCTTTGGGTGGGGCCCAAACCGTTAAGATCACATTGCCGCCGGCAAGAGTTACAGGTTTATCAAATGGTTCAAATGCTTCTAACATAACCGCTACAGATATTGTTGCTACCAATGGAACCGTACATGTAATAGACAGGGTACTATTGCCTCAATAATTCTATTTTAAACCATAAATATGCATCAACGGTGAACAAAATTCTTGTAAAACCGTTGATGCATTTTAATGTAATAACCATGTTCAGCCACCGATACAGGTATTTATTCATACTAGCACTTTCGTTATATACTTACATAAACACTGTTTTATGTGATGTATACTTTTATTTTAAGCTGGATATTGAATGGTATTATGCATTGGGTACTATTACTGCCATTACATTAGCCGTATGGGAATCTAACAGGCTGATCCAGAAAACATTAACTAAATACCTTTCTAATCAAAAAAACAAAATAAAGGCGCTGGTAACGTTTTTCATTTGCGGTTGCCTGGCCACAACCCTGATAGCCTTAATGATAATTTTTCCGGTGAGTATGATCTTACACGATCATACCTTAACCGAAACCATCATACCACTAAAATTAAACCTCATTTACGCCTGGCTGGCTAACCTGCTTTTTCACCTGATCAACGCCATCTTTTTCTATTTCAAAGAATATAAAAATACCTGGATGGAAGCAGAAGAACTGAAAATAATAACAGCACAGGCAGAATTGCAACTGGTAAAAAGCCAGGTTAACCCGCATTTTCTTTTCAATAACCTGAATGTACTTTCGGCCCTTGTTATGAAAAACAACAATGAAGCCAACCGGTTTATAGAAGAATTCTCAAAAGTTTACCGGTACATTTTAAACAACCACGAAAAAGAACTGGTAGATATTGAAACAGAAATAGAACACACAAAACCTTATATTTTCCTGTTGCAAAAACGTTTTCCGGAAGGGCTTGTGATTAACATGCATATCCCTGAAAACTATCACAGGTATTATGTAATTCCGGCTTCTATGCAGATGTTGATAGAAAATGCTGTAAAGCATAATGTAATAAGCCGTAACAGGCCACTTCATATTGATGTGCACGCAAATGGAAACAATACAATTGTGGTTACCAATAACCTCCAGGCCAGAACGCCCGATGAAATCTCAACAGGCATTGGCCTGAAGAATATTATTAAAAGATACCTGCTCGTAAGCGGCAGGGATGTAATCATTGAGCAGTCAACAGAAACTTTTACCGTAACACTTCCGTTAATAACTTTAAACTAATCATTATGAAAATACTGATTATTGAAGACGAAAGCCTGGCTGCAGAAAAATTACAACTGCTGGTAAAACAATACGATCCATCCATAGAAATATTGGGTTGCCTGGAAAGCGTAGAAGAAACGGTTGAATGGCTGAATAAAAAAACGCACCCTGACCTGTTGTTAATGGACATACACTTATCGGACGGGCATAGTTTTGACATTTTAAAAAAAACAAAGCTTCAGAAACCAATCATATTTACAACCGCGTATGATAATTATGCCATTGATGCATTTCAACACCTGAGTATTGATTATTTGTTAAAACCCATATCAGAAGTAGCTATTGCAAAAGCCCTCAATAAATACAAATCACTTTCCAGTTCTTTTATGCCACAGGATTACAGTCATTTACTGGAATCATTCAAAGACGGATTTGCAGCATCCAGTTACAAATCAAGGTTCCTTGCAAAAGTTGGACAACGCATGTTTTTTATCCAGGAAAATGAAGTGGCTTATTTTGCTGCTGACAATAAAATTGTTTTCCTGATTGACCGCGAAGGCAATCGTTTTGTTATAAACTATACCATAGAAAAACTGGAACTTATGTTAAACCCCAAACATTTTTTCAGGTTAAACAGGAAGTTCATTGTTCATGCAGATATGATTGAACAGGTAAAACCTTACCACAATAACAGGTTAAAAGTTTTGCTAAAAGGAATTAATACCACAGAAGACATCATCATCAGCCGCGAAAAAATTTCTGATTTTAAATCATGGGCTGAATCTTAATACCGCCTGCTGTATTGGTTAGTTCTCTTTCTTTTATAAAAACCTTGTTCTTTGTTAAACCGATGCTTTATTAAGTGAAACGGTAAATTTACTTCCGGCTCCAAAATCACTTTCCACAGTAATACTGCCGCCCTGGGCTTCAATAAATTCTTTACTTATTGAAAGCCCTAACCCGGTTCCCTCTTTTTTAGTTCCCGGTACCCGGAAATATCGATCAAAAATTTTATCCCGGTATTGTGGTGCAATTCCCTGGCCGGTGTCGGTAACTGAAAATAAAATGTTGTTTGTTGTTTCTGCTATATCCAGGCAGATAACTGAGTTTTCGTAAGAATACCGGATTGCATTTGAAACCAGGTTTGTTAATACCCAGGCTGTTTTTTCACTGTCGGCCATCACTTTTGAAATTTTTTCAGGAACAGCTATTTGAAATGTTATTTTCTTTTCTTCCGCTTGTGATTTATTTGCTTTAACGGCATATTCAAGAATTTCAGCCGGTTCAACCGGAATCATTCCCAGTTCAATTTTACCACTTTCAACCTGCGTCATATTAAGCAGTTCACCGGTTATTTTCAGTAGCCTGGTTGTATCTTCTTTAATACTTTCAATCAGGTTCTTTTGTTCAGCATTTGTTTTTCCTATCTGCTCATTTTCCAAAAGCTGCAGGCTCATTTTTATGGATGAAATGGGCGTTTTTAATTCATGAGAAACTGTGGCTATGAAATTAGTTTTTGCAAAATCAAGTTCTTTATATGGTGTGATGTTCTGAAGCAGGATGACATTTCCGATCATCTTTTCTTCGCTTTCGCCGGTTGGAATTATTTTAATTGGAATAATTTCTTTTTCAAAATAACTTTCTTTGTTATCAGCATAGATCTTTATCGGTGCTTTTTTATTTTCCCCGGATTTATTTTCAGGTATAAAAAGATCCTGTATTAACAAACGAACCAGGTCGTTGCTTACCGAAATATCCTGTACCGATTTGCCTATAACGTCTTCTTTGTGCAATCCGGTAATTTTTAAGGCGTTGTCATTCATAAAAATGATCTGCTTTGTTTCATTCAAACCGATAACCGGATCTTTCATATTATTGATCAGCGTTTCTATACGCCGTTTTTCTATCATCAGCTTTTCAAGATTCCCCGCTTTGTACTCTTCCAGCTTTTGAGCCATGCTGTTGAAAGCTGTTGCCAGTTCTCCAAATTCATTGTGTTTTTCAAAATGCACCCGCTGGGAATAGTTTTGGGCCGCTATTTGTTTAATACTGCCTGTCAGTTCCTTTACAGGATTTGCAATATTACCCGGAAGATTCACCAATAATATAAATGCTATCAGAAAACAAATGGTGCCAACAAGCGTAACCCAGAATATAGAACTGTCTGCTGTGCTTTGTGCAATACTGCTTTTTCTTTGTATCGCCTGCATATTCAGGTGCATGATATCGGTTATATCTTTCTGAACATTTCTTAACATTACTGCTTCTGCCGGCGATTGTTTTAATTTTTCAAAATTCTTTACCAGTTTTTCTGTTAATTCCTTTTCTCCCGCTTCAGTAATATTATTTTGCTGGCCATTAAGATTTTCCTGGAATAATTTTATTGATTCCGGGTTTTCAATTCCATTATTCAGCGCAATAAGCATTTGCCGGGAATAATCCAGTGTATTATAGTTGGCAACTAAAATATTCTTCGTTTCACCCGAAAGTTTATTGATGAACAGGCTGCTTAAAACGATCAATAATGCAATCATTGCAAACAACGCTCCTATTCCCATTAAAAGTTTAGCCTTGATTTTCACTTTTTATAAATTGGTATTAATAATAGTCAGTCTTTTTTACATTAACTCAATATCACCAGGTCAATATCATTGGTTGATAATTTTTTAAGCAACTCGTTAAAAACATTCGTTGCCATAATTACTTTAAATAAATTCAAATGCGGTTTGCCAATACATATCGTGGTGATATGCCTTTCATCACATTGCTCCATGATTGCTTTTGCTACCTGGTTGCTTTTAACTTTAATGATCTCTGCCCCCAACTCTGTTGCCAGTTTAAAGTTGTTTATTAAATGCCTTTGTTTATCCAATGCTATCTTGTCTGCTGTTTCAGCAGTGGTTTGTACATACAATACATACCAATTGCTGTTGTAATATGAAGCAAGCCTGGCGGTTTTCCTAATCACTTTTTTTGCAATTTCATGATTGCTGCTGATGCAGGCAAGAAAGCGTTCTTGTCTTAGGTGGGCGTTTCTGGGTAGTTCATTCTCAATTTTTCTTTCTACCTGGGAAGCAACTTCTTTTAATGCCAGTTCGCGTAACTGCAATATCTTTTCACCCTGGAAGAAATTTCGCAGGGCCAGTTCTATTTTATCTGCCGTATATATTTTACCCTCTTTTAACCTGGTTACCAGCTCATCTGCTGTTAAATCTATATTCACTACTTCATCTGCCTGTTGCAGCACACTATCGGGAATGCGTTCTGCAACATCAATGCCTGTTATTTCTTTTACATCCTGGTACAGGCTTTCAATATGCTGAATATTTACTGCGCTTATTACATTAATGCCGGCATCCAGGATGTCTGTTACATCCTGCCAGCGTTTTTCATTTTTGCTGCCTTCAATATTGGTATGAGCCAGTTCGTCAATGATCACCACTTCCGGGTGCAGGTTAATTACAGCCTGTACATCCAGCTCTTCCAGTTCTTTCCCTTTGTAAAATAGTTTTCTCCTGGGAATTACGGGTAAGCCTTCCAGTAATGCATGTGTCTCTTTACGGCCATGGGTTTCTATATAACCTATTTTAATATCAACACCGTTTCTCAGCAATGTTTGTGCTTCCTGCAGCATACGAAATGTTTTACCCACACCGGCACTCATGCCAATATAAATCTTAAACTTTCCACGCCTGCTTTTACGTATCAGGTTTAAAAAGTGTTCTGCATTTTTTTCCTGCTCTGGCATAATTAAAAACTTACTGCAATAGAAGAAGTTATAAAGGTATTATTATTTGTAACCCCGTTTCCTGTAGAAAAAATATCATCTTTACTGTTTAGTGTTCTTGCTTCCAGCCTGATTACAGCATTACTTATTGGTGCATAATCTACATTCAGTGAATAGCCTGCAGTTTTAAATCCATTCGGGGTGCCGCTGGCAATAATAACACCATACCTGTCATCATAATATTCCCCTCTTGCTGCAATGGCCCATTTTGAATTTACTGTATACTTTAAGATCAACACGGGAGTATACCAGGTATTGAAATCATTGCTTCCTTTTGTTTTTTGTTCAGAGCCAATATCAAATCCGGCTATAATACCAAACTTGCTCGTTACATTAAAAATGCCATACACATTATGAAAGTAGCGCCACAGCCTTGCACTATCAGGTTTATCGGTACCAATAAATGTGCTGTAATTTAAGGTGATGTTAGCATTAGGTTTGAATTGCAACTGTGTACCATAACTCATCAGCGAGTTGGCATCTACTCTTTTAATGCGCTGCCAGCCATTTAATACCAGGCCGCTTACCAGCCATTTATTATTATCGCTTGTATAAGTAAGTTTGGCGCCGCTTTCAAAATATGGACTGTTATCTGCCAGCATGCTTCTTGTCAGCGTCCAGCAATCTTTTGACACAGCACTTTCAAAACCGATGTGCGAAGAAAAAATACCGGCATCTATCCAGAGATTTTTCTTTTTAGAGATCTTCAAACCGGCATTGGCTTCATAAACATTTTTTAATACCCCGGTTTCTGCCGCATAGTTTGCATTCATATACGTGCCGGCGGCAATGGCAATATTTGCCCTTACCCTCTCCGCATTATAACTACCTTTTAAAAAACCAATATTCAGGTTAAATTCGTTGTGCCTGTTATGGCTGTAAATAAATCCCGGCCGGTTATTATCTGTTGGTTTATTAAAATCGTATTGATAATAAGCTTCCACAAAACCGTTGAAGCTAAACGGGTTTGGTGCCGGAGCTGCTGTTTTTGCAGAATCCTGGGCGAATAAATTTGAGGCTGCTATAAGCATAGCTCCTAATAATATTTTTTTCATCGTACTTGATTTTGTCTGTTGTTATTTTAATTTATCTAATTCAATATTTAATTGTAATACATTTACTTTTTTAGTGCCGAATAAACCCGCCAAAGGATCTTCAATACTTTTTTCAACCAAAGCATTTATTTTTTCAACCGGGATATTTCTTGTTGCAGCCACCCTTTTTACCTGCACATAAGCTCCCTGCACCGAGATGTGCGGATCAAGGCCTGCACCCGAAGCGGTTACCAGGTCAGAGGGAATCTCCTCTTTCTTTATACCAGGATTGTGTACCAAAAAACTATCTATCCTGTCCCTTACCTGCTGCAGGTAATCTGGATTTGACGGACCCTTGTTGCTTCCTCCTGAACCTGCTGCATTATAATCAACAGCCGAAGGGCGGCTCCAGAAGTATTTATCTTCTGTGAATTTCTGGCCCAGTAATTTCCAGCCTACAACACGGTTATTGGCCGTAACTGTTTCACCTTTTCCTTTACCAGGCGCCAATTGAGCGCCGGCAAGGATCAATAAAGAATAAATCCCCATAAAGAATACCATACAAACCAGGGTAAGTCTTATTGCGGGCAGAATATTTTGTTTCATTTTTTTAATTTTTAATTATCACTGTAAATGATCAGAACCATATACTTACTAAAAGGTCAATTAATTTGATGCCAATAAAAGGAACTATGATACCACCCAATCCATAAATGAGTAAATTCCTCCTTAACAGTAATGATGCACCAATGGGTTTATAAGCCACCCCTCTCAATGCCAATGGAATTAATAATGGAATAATAATGGCATTGAAAATGATGGCAGAAAGTATAGCGCTTTCAGGACTATGCAGCTGCATAATATTCATCCCCTGCAATGCAGGAATGGAAGCAATGAACAATGCCGGAACAATGGCAAAATATTTGGCCACATCATTGGCAATTGAGAATGTTGTGAGTGTTCCCCTTGTCATTAATAATTGCTTTCCTATTTCTACTATCTCGATCAGTTTGGTAGGATCATTGTCCAGGTCAACCATATTACCGGCTTCTTTAGCTGCTGCAGTACCGCTGTTCATCGCTACACCAACATCTGCCTGTGCAAGTGCCGGTGCGTCATTAGTGCCATCGCCCATCATCGCTACCAGTTTTCCGCCCTGTTGCTCTTTTTTAATGTAATTCATTTTATCCTCGGGTTTGGCTTCAGCAATGAAATCATCAACACCGGCTTTTTCAGCAATGAATTTTGCGGTAAGTGGATTATCTCCTGTAACCATAACTGTCTTCACACCCATTTTACGCAGGCGTTCAAAACGTTCCTGTATGCCGGGTTTTATGATGTCCTGCAATTCAATTACACCCAACACTTTGTCATTCTGGCTCACAACAAGCGGTGTTCCTCCATCAGAAGAGATTAGCCTTACTCTTTCTTCAGTGTCAGCCGGAAAACTGTTACCTGCTTTGAGTATTTTATTTTTTATTGAATCAAATGCACCTTTACGGATCTTCATTCCTTCCATGTCAATTCCACTACTCCTTGTTTCTGCAGTAAACTGGATGAACTTTACTTTATCATTTTGCAGGACAGGCTTTTTGATATTTTTTGTTTCAGCCAGTTCGATGATTGATTTTCCTTCCGGTGTTTCATCTGCTATAGAAGCAAGTACACAAGCTTCGGCAAAAACATTTTCATCTACATCTTTTTCGGGCCAGAAATGAGTAGCCTTCCTGTTTCCGATAGTGATAGTCCCGGTTTTATCTAATAAAAGAGTATCCAGGTCGCCTGCAGTTTCAACAGCCTTGCCACTTTTGGTGATCACGTTTGCCCTTAATGCCCTGTCCATTCCGGCAATACCAATGGCAGATAATAAACCGCCGATTGTTGTTGGTATCAGGCAAACAAACAAAGAAATGAATGCGGCTATGGTTATAGGTGTGTTGGCATAATCACCAAATGGCTTCAGCGTAACACATACTATTATAAATATGAGTGTAAACCCGGCCAGTAAAATAGTGAGCGCAATTTCATTCGGTGTTTTCTGGCGGCTTGCACCTTCTACCAGGGCTATCATTTTATCTAAAAAACTTTCGCCTGGTTCAGTGGTAACCCGAACTTTAATTTTATCACTTAATACCTTTGTGCCGCCTGTTACAGATGATTTGTCGCCGCCGCTTTCACGTATTACCGGGGCCGATTCCCCGGTTATTGCAGATTCATCAATGGTAGCAATACCTTCAACAATCTCCCCATCCATGGGTATGGTATCACCGGCCTCACAAAGAAAAAGATCTCCTTTCATGAGTTGAGATGACGGAACTACTTTTACTTCGTTCACATATATATCTCCAACAATGAATATTTTTTTAGCAGGTGTGTCTTCCCTTGTTTTACGCAAACTATTAGCCTGTGCCTTTCCCCTGGCTTCGGCCAGCGCTTCGGCAAAATTGGCAAAGAGCAAGGTTATCAACAGGATTACTGTGATAATAATATTATATAGCAAACTTCCCTGTGATGTTTCGCCAGTAGCTATCCAGATACAAACACCCAGCATAAAAAAAGTGGCGATCTCTACGGTAAACATAACCGGGTTGCGGAACTGGATGCGTGGATCCAGTTTAACAAAGGATTGCTTCAGCGCTTCGTTAACCAAAGCGCCTTCAAATAATTTATTTGTTCTTCTATGTATTGACATGATCTTTCTTTTTTAATTATTTCATTCCAAAATATTCGGCAATTGGTCCCAATGCCAGTGCAGGGAAAAAACTCAATGCTGCAACAATAAATATTACAACAAATACCATAATTCCAAATGTGCCGGTATCTGTTTTTAATGTGCCTGCACTCTCAGGTATATATTTCTTTTTAGCCAGGATACCTGCAATGGCCACCGGGCCAATGATGGGTAAAAATCTTGCCAGCAGCATTACGATGCCACAGGCAATGTTCCAGAATGGTGTATTATCGCCCAGTCCCTCAAAGCCGCTTCCGTTATTGGCAGAAGAGGAAGTGAACTCATACAGCATTTCACTAAATCCATGGTTGCCGGGGTTGTTAAGCCATCCTGCATAGGCCTCCGTGTTGTGTGCATATAAATAAGATGACAATGCAGTGCCTGCAAGTATCAGCAACGGATGCAGCAATGCAATGATGGCCGCTATCTTCATTTCTTTCGCTTCTATCTTCTTACCCAGGAACTCAGGTGTTCGTCCTACCATTAATCCACTGATAAAAACGGCTATGATGATGAAGATGTAAAAGTTCAGAAAGCCAACACCAACGCCACCATAAAATGAATTGATCATCATGCCCAGCAAAGCACTCATGCCTGCAAGTGGCGTAAAACTGTCGTGCATGGAGTTTACAGAACCGTTTGAAGTGACGGTTGTACTAACTCCCCATGCGGCAGATGCTGCCGGACCAAACCTCACCTCCTTTCCTTCCATGCTTCCAAGTGGTTGTGCAATGCCCATTTTTGCGATGGCAGGATTTCCATTCATTTCAAAATACACGGCATTGAAAAGCAGGAGCAAAAATCCAATCGTCATTACTCCAAATACCATCCAGGCTAATTTTTTTCTTTTGAGCACATAGCCTAATGCAAATACCATTGCAATTGGAATTAGTATAATACTAAGGTTCTCAACTATGTTGGTAAAGTAGTTGGGATTCTCCATCGGGTTGGCAGAATTAGGTCCATAGTAACCACCACCGTTTGTTCCCAATTGCTTGATGGCAATCATAGCTGCAGCCGGGCCACGGCTAACATTCACTGTATCTCCCTGCATGGAAACGTATTGAGCTTTGCCTTCAAAATTCATTGGTGTGCCGTTGAATGCAAGTATCAATGCAACAACAACAGCCAGCGGGAATAAAATCCTGGTGGCTGATCTTACCAGGTAGTTATAAAAATTACCCAACTTATCTGTTGTTCTTTCCTTCATGGCCCTGAACACAACAGCACAAATAGCAATACCTGTAGCCGCACTGATAAATTGCCATAACATCAGGATCATTTGTCCCAGGTACGATAACCCGCTTTCACCAGAGTAGTGCTGGAGGTTGGTATTGGTAACAAAACTTACCGATGTATTAAAAGCCAGGTCTGCCGTCATAGACGGGTTGCCATCGGGATTGAGTGGAAGCCAGCTCATATTCATCAATACAAACATGGACAGTAAGAACCAAATAAGATTGATAGTAAGTAAAGCGCTGAGGTGCTGCTTCCAGTTCATTTCTTTAATGGGATCAATACCCCCAAGCTTAAAGAATGTTTTGTCAACAGGATTAAACAGCCGGTCCAGCCATGTGCTGTTACCTTCAAATACCTTTCCTATATACCTTCCTAAAGGAATAGCCATCGCTACCGTGAGCAGGTACATTAACAGGACGCCTAAGATTTCTGTATTCATGAGTTTTATGTTTAGAAGGTTTAGGAGGTTTAGAAAGTTTAGAGGATTTATTTAATATTGTATCCCTGGGTTCTTCCCGCGCCACAATCTGCTTTAAAATTTTTCCGGTTTTACCAATACATAACACAGGTAAATAAAAACCAGGATTGCGATGATGAATAATATTGTCATTTGATTTATTTTTTGGTTGTTATGAGATTGTAGGCCGTAAGATTTTGATTCATTACTTATTGATTCGTTATCTGTTTATATTTTTTCAAACCAATCAATAAATTTGAAGAAGAGTGCAAAACCTGTAATTCCTGCCAGAAAAAGCATTAATGTAAGCATGGTTCTTTTTTTAGATTTATTTAAATAAAATTTTAAGTTTGATCATTACCACATATACAAGTGCCAGTGCTATTAACCATAGTAATATGATGGCAAATATGTCTTTTATGGTTGAGCCGTTTTTCATTTTGCATTAATAAAGCTACTTTGTTGTATATGGCAGCTTTATGACTGTGAATACTGTAAATAATGACTAAAGTCATTTTGGTCATTACCATTCTTTAAAAATGTAAATCAGCAATAAACTCAATACATATATTGCCGGAATAATGATGTGCAGTTTCAAACGCCTTCCCAGGCCTTGCAAAGGATCTTTTTTCATTTTATTTTACTGTTTGTTTGCTATACAATGCCAAATGCTGTGCCGCTCAATGAATTAAAAAGAAAATAAATGCTGAATTGTGGATCTGATAAGGGTTACAGCAATTTTTACTTCATGCCGGATAACATATACGAATAGAAATACCAACCCATTTTGGAATGGTAATTACCAAAATGATATGATTTGTCTGAAAATTTAAATAGTATGTGCGGCGGTTGTTTTAGCGGAGCTTGGTTGCAGATATTTAAAGCGAAAATATTATGATGATATTATATGATATTCTTCAATTTTCCGGTACAAAGTTGTAAGTCCGATATTGAGCAATTTTGCCGCTTCTGTTTTGTTTCCTTTGGTATAAATGAGAACCCGTTGAATATGCAATTTTTCAACACTGGCCAGGTCAAATGCCGACAACGTTTTGCTGTTGTCCTTCATAATTTGTAATTCAACCGGCAAGCCTTCAA
>Ga0209480_10002602_pt1 | contig 12225 bp, 9 predicted proteins | sample JI61114C2DNA_FD_187501 | JGI IMG/M metagenome (GOLD analysis project Ga0209480, IMG submission 187501) | Wastewater effluent complex algal communities from Wisconsin, to seasonally profile nutrient transformation and Carbon sequestration -... | ecosystem: Engineered > WWTP > Effluent > Algae...
CCGCGTCGCGGAGGTCCTCGAAATCCTCACCTCGCAGTACGACGTCTACCGTCAGGGCGAGATCCCTGCACTGCCATCCAAGCTGCACGTGAACCTGTTCAACACCCTGCGGGCGGCCATGTTCCCTGCCCACTACCCCATGCCACTGATTCGGCGGACGGATCCACGGGGGAGCCTCGTGGAGACGGTCCGGGCACACGGCAGCGAGGGGCAGACGTTTATTTCGACAACGGTGCCCGGCATCACCCGTGGCCAGCACTTCCACCTGCGCAAAGCGGAGCGCTTTGTGGTCGTCGGCGGGCAGGCGCGCATCTCGCTCAGGCGGGTGCTGACCGACGAGGTGGTGTCGTTCGATGTGGACGGGGTTTCGCCGGTGGTCGTCGACATGCCTACGCTGTGGACGCACAACATCACCAACACCGGCGCTGGTGAACTGACCACGATGTTCTGGACGAACGAACTGTTCAATCCCGAGGACACCGACACCTACCCCGAGGAGGTCTGATGACCAAGGTTATGACCGTGGTGGGGACGCGCCCCGAGATCATCCGGCTTTCGGAGGTCATCAAGCGACTGGACGCCACGGTCGAGCACGTTCTCGTCCACACAGGGCAGAACTACGACTACGAGCTGAACGAAATCTTCTTCGAGGAGTTGGGACTGCGCAGGCCCGACCACTTCCTGGAGGTGGACACGTCGAGCCTCGGCCGGGTGCTCGGCGAGGTGTTGATCAAGACTGAGCAGGTGCTGCTGCAGGAGAAGCCGGACGCCTTCCTAGTGCTGGGCGACACGAACAGCTGCATTGCGGCCGTGATGGCGAAACGGATGCGTATCCCCGTGTACCACATGGAGGCCGGCAACCGTTGCTTCGACGAAAACGTGCCGGAGGAAACCAACCGGCGCCTGATCGACCACGTCGCCGACTTCAACCTCGTCTACACCGAACATGCGCGTCGGAACCTCCTCGCTGAGGGGATCCATCCGCGTCGCATCCTGCTGACGGGCTCGCCGATGAACGAGGTGCTCACCGCCCAGCGGGCGGGCATACATGCTTCCAACGTGCTCCAGCGCCTTGGCCTACAGGAGGGTGGCTACTTCCTGGTGAGCGCCCACCGGGAAGAGAACGTGGACAATCCCGAAAGGCTTTCCGCCCTATTGGACTGCCTTAATGCGGTGGTAAACGAGTTCAAATTGCCTGTGGTCTTCTCTACTCACCCTCGGACCAGGAATCGGCTGGAAGCCTCTGGCCGTTCCGTCCCTGGGGTGACGTTCCACAAACCTCTGGGCTTCCACGACTACAACCAACTCCAGTCGAAGGCTCGTTGTGTGCTTTCAGACTCCGGCACAATCGCTGAGGAGTCATCCCTCCTCGGCTTCCGTGCGGTCACATTGCGTGAATCGATCGAACGGCCTGAGGCGCTTGATAGCGGCTCACTCATAATGACGGGGCTCGAAATCCATGACGTCGTGCAGGCCATTGGAGCGACAATGGCGGATGAGTGCGCCACCTCAGTGCCGGGGGGGTACGAACATAAAGACACGTCCAGAAGAGTCGCACGATTCATCCTGTCGACAGCCGGGCGACATCACCAATGGGCGGGAATTAGGATCTGAAAGAAGTTCGAACACATGAAAATCGCATATGCTGTGCCTCATCAAGTGACCGGGGCAGTCGGCCAGCGCGTACAGGGTGTGGCTCGCGCTCTACTGTCAACCGGGCACGTTGATGAGGTAACAGTCCTCGGGCCAGCTCACGATATCAATGAGAACGAACTCCCAGGCCTCAGCTTACGTGTGGTTGAACAGCTAAACCCTGGGCCGCGGACCGCGACCGATAAACTGCTACGCCGCGCCCGACTAGGGAACGCCACGCGGGCCCTCCTTGATTCGATGGCGGTGCTGCCAGATCTCGTCATCGGCTACGGCGGTGGCGCCTTGTACATGAACAGGCTGCAGGAATGGGCGCGCAATCGAAAAGTCAAGATTGCCGCCGACATTGTGGAGTGGTACGACTCGGGCCACCTCCCTATGGGAAAGCTTGGCCCTTTCGCTCTCGACAACCACCTAATGATGACCCGCGTCGCCCCTCGCTGTGACGGCGTCCTCACTGTCTCCACATTCTTAGCACATCACTTCCATCAGAGAGGAAATCAACAAGTCCTTATCGTGCCGCCAGTCCTAGACGCTCTCGCTCTCAAGAACCGCAGCGAACCCCACCCCCCAGGTCGCACCGAACTTGTCTACTGCGGAGACCCTGGAAAGAAGGACCGTTTGGACCTAGTCCTGCGCGCCGCGATCCAAATTGATCCATATGGGCACCGCCTTCGTGTAACAGTGGCTGGACCAAACCCTCAACAGGTTGCGAAACTCGCTGGAGTAGACACACTCCCACCGGTCGTCAATGCGGTCGGTCGCCTGTCGAGACCAGAAAGCATGGATCTAGTTGGAAACGCTGATTGGATGCCCCTCATTCGTGACGACTTGCGCTTCGCGCGTGCTGGATTTCCGACAAAGGTTGCAGAGGCCATGAGCTTCGGCACCCCAATCATGGCCAATCTGACTTCCGACCTCGGGCAACTATTGGAGCATGATGCTAATGGCATCGTGATCCGAGGTGCGGACCTGGCCGCAATACAAGAGGCTCTCATGCATGCACTAGAAATTCGCCCAGTAGAATACGAACATATACGCAAGGCGGCACGCAGCACCGCCCTCTCGTTCTTCGACTACCGAGAGTATGTAGTGCCCCTCACGGAATGGCTCGATCGCGTAATGAACAAAGAATCATGACAAGAATCGCAGACATCGCTTGGGGCGCCCCATCAATCGCCTGTCGAGTCTGGAACCGTTGCCTCATGCTTTCGATGCGGTCTCGTTTTGCCTCGCACGGAAAGGCTTTTCGATTTGATCCTGATGGAACATATACGTTTCGAACTATACATGTAGGGGATAACGTCAATCTCGGTCTGAGGCCGACCGTGGTCGCAGCAAAATCACTTATCATCATTCAGAGCGATGTCATCTTTGGCCCAGAAGTTGCAATCTTCGGGGGAGGTCACAATATTCATCAAGTTGGAGTCGCCATTCCACGAGTGCACCACAAGCGAGGCGACGAGGATCTGGGCGTGAGAATCGGCCGTGACGTTTGGGTGGGTACACGAGCGATCATCCTACGCGGAGTCGACGTTGGGCGAGGCGCAATCGTCGCAGCGGGCACTGTAGTGACGAAATCAGTTCCAGACTATGCGATCGTCGGCGGAAATCCCGCAAAGGTAATTGGGTTCCGGTTCAGCGCCCGAGAAGCGGTCGAACATGAAATAGTCTTAGGCGATCTAGACCCAGAAAATGCGTCGGAACGACTCGAACACCTTCAGAGTCTACAACGCACTCAAGAGATGCTGCCCCGGCGAACAGAACCCTTGCGATGAGCGACATGCCAAACTTGAGCCATCAGAACCTTATGCGGGGGCCTCACTGCCAAAGCGAGGCGCTAATTACACCCCAACTTCCCAAGAGGGGGAGGTTGGAATGATCACCCTCTATATCGCCACAATGATTTGCGCAATTATGGTTGTACTTATGGTCCGTCGGCCCCTCTTAGCGCTGCTTCTGTATGGCATGACCGCGACCTACGCAGACGGGTTTGGAGTGTCTGAGTGGCTAGGGACCGTCGAGTTCTTTAGGCCGTCCATGAACATGCTGTTCATCATGCTCTTCGCAAGAGCGGTCGCCCGCCTAACTGGGAAGATTCCTATTCCGAGCCGCACGCGCATGTATGCTCTGACCTGCCTAACTGCGGTCGCCTGGTGTCTACTTGCGGTTGCCATCCGCGACTCGTCCCCATATGTCATCGCTGCAAACCTCCCATACTTGGCGCTCCCGTACACCATAATATGGGTCGCCTATGCCGAGGCCTCGAGCAGCAGGCACATCCTCTCAGCGTTCGTAATCGCTCAAACTGCGCTCTCAGTCGCGGTCCTTCTCATGCCTAGCCTGGAGTTCCTTCAGGGGAGCTCCTACAATGTCCCCGCATCAAGGAACCTAGACAATAGCGGAGACGTGAATCTAACATTGCCGGACACCACAACCGTGAAGGGGCTAGCGGGAGACCACTACGCGCAGTTTCACAACCCGAATCTCTTGGGCTTCTATGGTGCTGCGGCTATCGCCGTAGGGCTATATGTGGCCAGCCGTCCGCCCTTGAGATACCGGATCGGTGGAATCATGATCGTTCTGGCCGGCAGCTTCATGTGGTTGAACTCGCTCACGCGAGGCCCCATGCTGGGTCTACTGATAATGTTAACCGCGGCCTGGCTGTTTCGACGTGACTCACGATGGAGTTGGGCGAAGACGATCATGCGAGCTATTACGGCGTTCACCGTGGCGATAATCGTGTCCTCGCTCGCGCAGTCGAATGGAGTTCTGGGCTACCTAATCCCACAGGAAGACAATATATCCGTCACTGGTCGGCTGCCGGGCTACGCGGAGGCTTGGCGTCTCATCCAAGAGAATCCGTTGTTTGGGAGGCCTGCAGAGTATCAATGGGACGCAATGAATCGGCCACACTTTATCGGACTACTCTTTGGTGCCGAGTACGGCGCCCTCCCCGGCGCTCTCATAACGGGGCTTATCTTTGTTACAGGCGGTCTGGTAGCAGTTCGAGCGATCTTGGACAGCCGCCTTGCGGCTCATTCTGCCATGACTGCAATGATCTTCGGCATTATGGCTGGTGTTGCAGCGACTGACAACTATGCGGGCCCAGTACTCTTCGGAGTCATTCTGGGGCATCTGTTTATCGTGGGCGGCCTTGAGCAGGTTCTACCGCCCTACACCAATCATCGGAAGAGGTCAGCATTCTCTTCCGGATCTACTCGGGGAATCAGAGTCCGAGGGGCCACATCGTGAAAAGTATGGCAAGCAAGTCTTTGGCTGCATTGGTAGGCAAGAGAAGCAGTCGGCGATCTTCGCTAGCTCAGCGCCCGGATGGACGCCTTCCCGAGCACTCGTCTTTGGGGGGCCCATCCGCCTCGAAGGGAGATCAGAGACCGGGTAGGCCGCAGGTGCTACTTGTTTCACCGACCCCACCTCCTTACGGAGGCATCGCACGATGGACGCGCACGATGCTTGACATGGACCCACAGACCTTGGGTGCCGACCTGTCCCTAATCGACTCCTCCCACCGACAGCAACGTTCAGACGACACTTCACTCGCCTCTCGAGTCATCACCGGCGCAGTTCAGACCCTCCGCGTAGTTGCCTCATTGCTCCAACACTTAGCCCGCACCGGGCGCCCCTCTTGCGTGCATATCAATACTTCCGGCAGTTTAGGCTTGGTCAGGGACATAGTGCTTCTTTCCCTCTGCCGAGTGCTTCGGGTGCGTTCGGCACTTCACTTGCGATTTGGTCGAGCCCCGGAACTGCTGCAGAGCGCAAGGCCAACGATCGAATCACAACTCTTAGTCACTGCCCTCCGACTGGCAAGCATTACAATTAGCATCGATAGTCAGACCTTCGCTGCGGTCACGGAAAAGATAGGCTCAGAAAGGTCCGTACTAATTCCGAACTTCATTCACCTCAAACACTATGACGCACTCTTTGAGCGACGCAGTAGAACGGTTCTGTTCCTCGGTTCTGTAACTCATTCAAAGGGCGTTGATGAGTTGCTCACCGCCTGGAAGTCCCTGTCACTTGAGGGATGGACCTTACGCTTGATAGGGCCGATCTCGCCAAAGATGGCAGGAGCCATCGCAGCACTCGAGTCGGACGACTCAGTTGAGATTCTTGGGCCAGCGGAGCATGGAGTGGCGATGCGATATATGTATGAGGCTGCCTTCATGGTTCTGCCGAGCTACACAGAGGGATTCCCCAACGTACTCTTGGAGGGCATGGCAACCGGCACCCCAATTATTGCTTCACGCGTTGGCGCAATTCCGGAGATGATAGGCGGAGGTGCAGGCATTCTGGTTCCGCCCAAGGACGTCGAGTCACTCAAGGTTGCCATCACACAATTCGTGAATGACGCTGGCCTACGGTCGCGCATGGCCGAGCAGGCTTACAAGCGCGTTGCTCTTGAATACTCAACAGAGCCTGTTATGGCCCAATATCGACATGTGTGGGCAAGGTAATGACGGGGGAGGCGGTCACGAGGGGGGGGCCGAGTGCGCTAACGTCCAATGAGAGAGACGCGGCACGCAGTCGGCGATTGTTCCGAGGGATTGCTTCCTCGTTCGCAAGCAGGGGCTTGTCCGCTCTCGTGCCATTGGCAATGGTCCCAATTATGCTCCCCGCGCTAGGGTCGGCCACTTATGGCTCGTGGATGACGATCGTGTCTATTACGGCAATGTTCACTTGGGCCGATCTTGGGCTGGGCAGCGGCCTCTTGACAAGGTTGTCAAAGCATCTAGCCAACGCGGATGTTTCGGCAGCCCGCCGGGACATCTTGACAACGTACTCGATCGTGACCCTCGTCGGTGGAGTCTTGGGGGCGCTCACGCTTGTCTCTCCGCTCTTCGTGTCTTGGGCTGGGCTCCTAAATGCATCGGGAACACCTGTCCGTGAAGTCGATTCCATTGCCCTCGTTTGTCTCTCGATCTTCTTTGCGAATATGCCACTGTCTTTGATCCAGCGTGTTCAGTATGCCGCACAAGAGGTCAATGTTAGCAATCTATTCACTGCCTTAGGGCCCATGATTTCACTAGTACTCACGCTTGCTGCGACTGCAGGGGCGCAATCGACTGCGTTGGTGGTGTGCTCAGCAACAATTGGGCCACTGATTGCCAATATAGCGGCAACAGCTCACTTCTTCAGTAGGAACCGAGCACTCATTCCGCTACTAGTTGACCGTCGAGGTGCTGAACCACTGGTCCTGATTTCGCTCGGAAGCCTATTTGTGCTGATAACAGTCTTCTCATCCTTGGCGATAAACTCTGACAATATGGTCGTTGCACACACGCTTGGAACGACCGAAGTGGCTGAGTATGCGGTGGCCGCACGCGTCATGGGAGCGATGGGCCTGATAATTGGCCTCGTCAATTTGCCCCTTTGGCCAGCGACTGCGAGCGCTCTTGCGCGAGGAGACACGGCGTGGGTACGCCGCACAACGCGGCGAATGGCGCTGGCATCGGGCGCTTTTGTGGCAATTGCTTGCTGTGTCATCCTGCTGGTCTCCGGGCCTTTGGTCAGTGTGCTGAGCCATGGGTTGGTTGAACGGGACCTCGCACTATTGGCTTTCCTTGGCGTCTGGTGGACGGTTGTTGCGGTTACCTCCCCCGCAATGATGGTGCAAAATGCGGCTGGGGTATTGAAGCCGCAACTAATTGGGTGGGCTCTATTCCTGATTGTGAGTCTCCCGATGAAGGTTCTCGCTGTGCCCCGTCTTGGTCTGTATGCGGGACCGCTCGTTGGGGCCATTTGTTACGCCACACTCGTTCTTCCATCCGCCCTGTTTGGTTACCGCCGAAGCATGTGTATGGCGGTAGGGTCGGTGAAGGATGGTTGCGGAATTGTGTCGGCGGAAGAGAGTGAGGATGCTTTGGGTTGATTTCGGGCGTTCCTCAATAGGAAGTCGGTTGAGGTTTGGAGCGTCCGCAAGTTCCGCGCCGAGGGACCTGCCGTATGAGTGCCCATAACTCCGGGCCTGACTCGCTTGACTAGGAGTAATCGGCGTGTCGGTGCGTTTAGATTCTATTTTGAGGCCGGATCGGCCCGCTCTTTGATTTTGGCATCTAGGTAGGGAGGAATGATGTGGGGCTTAAATAGGGGAGGCTTCGTCCATCGCATCGTGGCGACGCATCGGTTTGGTTTGGCCTTTGTGCGTACAAAATTGGATCCTCTTGGCTTTGCTCGGTCCGTGGGAGTTCAGCTTGGCAGTGACGTGCATTTTTATGGAATGAAACCCGGGATGTTTAGCACTGAGCCGTGGCTCATTCGTATTGGGTCTCACGTCCATATCACAAGTGGATGTCAGTTTGTTACGCACGATGGGGGCACCTTGGCGCTGAGGCATCTTACCCCGAGTTTAGAAATCACCGCCCCAATCGTGGTTGGCAACCACGTGTACATCGGTATGAATTCGACGATTCTTCCCGGTGTTACAATCGGGGATGATGTGGTAATTGGAGCCGGGAGTGTGGTTACTAAGGATGTTCCTTCGGGAAGCGTTGCCGCTGGGGTTCCGGCCAGGGTGATTAAGCCGCTGAGCCAGTATCATGACGAGCTAAGGGCTCGCTCCTTGGGCATCGGCCATCTTAGTCCTGGAGACAAGGAACGAGCGTTGCGCGTCATCTTTGCCGACTTTATTGATTCCGATGTGTCGACAGAACACGGCTAGGGCTTCCGTGCCCGGGGATTGTGTATGCACGAAGTTCTTGACGAGCCGGGGACGCACGGACTTTATGGTTGGCTGTACATGTACGCTTATAGTGGCTTGTCTTCATGATCGACCTGACTCGTGCCACTTTTCGGGTTTTGGCTACCTGAGGGCGGTTTGACTAGGGGCTCCGTGTTGGAAGGTGTGCACTAGCGGGTGGTCTTCTAGCCTTGCTGGGTGGTGTACATCCGGACCGTGAAGACGTCGAGCGGCGCGACCGCGGTCCAGATCGTGCACTCGTTCCACAAGGGGTCCCGGGAGATCGTGCACATCGGTTCGGCGCACACCGAGGTGGAGGTGGAGTTGTTGAAGGCTGCGGCGCGGCAGCGGCTGCACACCAACCAGGACACCCTCGATTTCGGGGACGGGAGGCCTGCCCGCGGCGAGTTGCCGATCTTATCGACCCAGTCGGCGTACCTGTGGGAAGCCCTCGAGCGGGGCTACCGCACGTTGCGGTTCGATCGGGCCTGTGGCCACGACGATGTGTTCGCGGCGTTGGTGCTGGCCAGGTTGATCGAACCGACGTCGAAGGCGGACACGATCCGGGTGCTCGACGAGGTCGGTCGGCCGGCTCCGGCGTTGCGGACCATCTGGCGGCGGCTGCCGGTCTACGCCAAGCCGGAGTGGCGTGCCAGCTTGTCCGGGGCGTGCGCTGCGCATGTGGGTCTGGGGCCGGCCACGGTCCTGCTCTACGACGTCACGACGCTCTACTTTGAGACCCACGAGGGGGACGGGTTCCGCGAACCTGGGTTCAGCAAGGAGAGACGCCTGGAGCCACAGATCACCGTGGGGCTGCTCACTGATGCTCGAGGGTTCCCGCTCCAGGTCGGTGCGTTCGAGGGCAACAAGGCCGAGACGAAGACGATCCTGCCGGTCATCACCGCGTTCCGAGAGGCTCACGGCCTGCCCGACGTCACGGTGGTCGCCGACGCCGGCATGCTGTCCGAGCAGAACCTGAAGGAGCTGGAGGATGCCGGGCTGCACTTCATCGTCGGTGCCCGGATCCCCGAGGTGCCCTACAGCGTCAAGGAATGGCAGCGGCAGAACCCGGGCGAGGCGCTGCCCGACAAGCACATCTTCACCCAGCCGCTGATCATGGGCACCAAAGCCGACCTGCGCCGGCGGACGGTGTTCTACCAGTACTCCCAGGACCGGGGCCGCCGCACCCTGAAGGGCATCGACACCCAGATCGCCAAAGCAGAGAAGGCCGTCGCCGGACAGGCCGAGGTCAAACGGAACCGGTTCATCCAGCTCACCGGCGCCACCAAATCGGTGAACCGGGACCTGGAAGCCAAAGCCCGTGCCCTGGCCGGCCTGAAGGGCTACGTCACCAACATCGAAGGTGCGACGTCGGCGTTCGTGATGGGCGCCTACCACCAGCTGTGGCAGGTCGAGAAGTCCTTCCGCATGTCCAAGACCGACCTTCGTGCCAGGCCGATCTTCCACCACCAACGCGAGTCAATCGACGCGCACCTCACCATCGTGTTCGCCGCCCTCGCTGTCGCCCGCTGGCTCGAGGCCACCACCAGCTGGAGCACCAAGAAACTCGTCAAGACCCTCCGGCGCTACCACACCGTCCAGATCAAGGCCGGCGAACAGATCATCACCGCCGCCGATCCACTCCCCGACGACGTCCGCGTCACCCTCGAGAAAATCCGCGCCGCGAGTACGCACTAATTGGCACGAGTCGGGTACGCTTATAGTGGCTTGTCTTCATGATCGACGGTCAACGAGGGCCGGGATAGGGGCGCTGTGCAACTCTTAGTAACCGGCGGGGCCGGCTTCATTGGATCGAATCTATGTCGGGCCGCCTTAGCCAGGGGTCATGGTGTTCGTGTTCTGGACGATCTGAGCACGGGGCGGCGTTCAAACTTGGCGGGCCTCGGTGTCGACATGGTTGAGGCCTCAATTCTTGATTACCAGAGCGTCCTGAAGGCTATGGTCGGCATTGACGCGGTTGTGCATCTTGCGGCGATCCCGAGTGTTCCGAGATCAGTAGCGAACCCGCGGGCGTCACATGATGCAAACACCACGGGCACTCTCAACGTGCTCGAGGCGGCTCGCAATTGCGTCGTTCAGCATTTGGCTGTGGCGTCATCGAGTTCGGTCTATGGAGCGAATCCGAAGTTGCCGAAGAGCGAACTCGATTACACGCGGCCGATGAGCCCGTACGCCGTAAGCAAGCAGGCCACGGAGTCGTATGCGCTCGCGTATCAGTTCTCGTATGGTCTACCAACCTTGGCGTTCAGGTTCTTCAATGTGTATGGGCCAGGGCAGTTGGCGGACCATGACTACGCTGCCGTGATCCCGAGGTTCTTGGACGCGGCGCTCCACGGGCGTCCGGTCACTGTGCACGGCGATGGAACGCAGTCGCGCGACTTCACATTCGTGGAGACCGTATGCTCGGTGCTACTCCAGGCTGCGGAGAGGCATCTGACAAGCAGCGAGCCTGTCAACCTGGCGTTCCAGACCAACACCAGCCTTCTTCATTTGCTGGACCTTCTTGAGCGAGCGCTTGGCTTTCCAGTCGCCCGTGAGTTCGCCGAGCGTCGCGTGGGGGATGTGATGGCCTCCCAGGCAGACTGCTCCCGAGTGTCAGCGATGTTCCGTGACGTGGTGCCGGTAAGCCTAGAGGACGGGCTGAGGTCAACGATCGACTGGATGAAGGGATTCGAGCGTTGAAGGTCACGGAGGCAAGAGTGGCCGTGATCGGCTTGGGGTATGTCGGGCTGCCGTTGGCGGTCGAGTTCGGCAAGCAGCGTACGGTGATCGGCTACGACATAAGCGAGCGCCGTATCGCCGAACTGTCCGGGGGGCATGATAGAACGCTCGAGGTCGGCGACCGCGAGTTGGCCGATACTGACGTGCTTTACTCAGTGGATGAGGCTTGTCTGGATAATGCGGATGTCTTCATCGTAACAACGCCGACTCCGATTGACAGACATAAGCAGCCGGACCTGACACTAATGCTCTCCGCAACACGCACTATTGCACGCCATCTGCGTAAGGGAGGGGTTGTCGTGTATGAGTCGACCGTTTACCCCGGCGCCACGGAGGAGGAGTGCGTTCCAATCCTAGAGGAGGTATCTGGGTTGACCTTCAACGCCGACTTCTTCGTCGGTTACTCGCCGGAGCGGATCAATCCAGGCGACCGGGAGCATCGAGTCAGCACGATACTGAAGATCACGTCGGGTTCCACGCCCGAAGTCGCCGATTTCGTCGACGACCTGTACCGCTCAATCGTCGTTGCGGGCACCCACAAGGCGCCTTCGATTCGAGTCGCTGAGGCTGCAAAGGTCATCGAGAACACCCAGCGCGACGTCAACATCGCGCTTATCAATGAGTTGGCTATCCTTTTCAACATACTTGGGATCGAAACGGAAGCCGTCCTGGAGGCCGCGGGAACGAAATGGAACTTTCTTCCCTTCCGGCCCGGGCTGGTCGGTGGCCACTGCATTGGTGTCGACCCGTATTACCTGACGCACAAGGCTCAAGCTGTGGGTTACCACCCCGAGATCATCTTAGCCGGAAGGCGATTGAATGATTCGATGGGGTCATACGTGGCTTCACAACTCGTCAAGCGATTGGTGAAGCAGGGTATTGCGGTGCGCGGCGCACGTGTGCTGATCCTGGGTCTGACCTTCAAGGAGAACACGCCCGATTTGCGCAACTCTCGCGTTATTGACATCATCCAAGAACTGGAAGAGTTCGATATCGCGGTGGACGTCTTCGATCCTTGGGCCGATCCTGCTGAGGCTTTGGATGAGTATGGAGTGGAGCTTGTAAGTGAACCGGCGATTGGGTCCTATGACGGTGTCGTTCTGAGTGTTGCACACCGGGAGTTCCGTGAGATGGGA
>Ga0209480_10002604_pt1 | contig 12224 bp, 13 predicted proteins | sample JI61114C2DNA_FD_187501 | JGI IMG/M metagenome (GOLD analysis project Ga0209480, IMG submission 187501) | Wastewater effluent complex algal communities from Wisconsin, to seasonally profile nutrient transformation and Carbon sequestration -... | ecosystem: Engineered > WWTP > Effluent > Algae...
TACCGGGCCAGGCGTTATCCGAAATGGCCGGGCGCCTTGCTGGTGACGCTATGGTGGGCAGCGGTCAGCGCCGCGCTGCCGGCCTTGATCCACCGGTTTTTCACTTATGACCTGACTTATGGCAGCTTGGCCGGTGTAATGATCTCGCTTTTCTTTTTCTGGCTGGTCGGCTTAGGAATGGTGGTAGGCGCTGAACTCAATGCCGCACTGGCGGAAAGTCCGGAAGAACAGGACCTGCTAGGCAGGCGTAACCTAAAGGTCGCAAGCGCGAACGAGACGACAGGAAACAACGCATGACAGGACTGATGAAGGGCAAACGCGGGCTGATCATGGGCCTGGCCAACGACAAGTCGCTGGCTTGGGGGATCGCGCAGAAGCTGCACGATGCGGGCGCCGAATTGGCTTTTTCCTATCAGGGCGAAGTTATGGAGAAGCGGGTTCGCCCGCTGGCCGAAAGCCTGGGCTGCGATCTGCTGATCGATTGCGACGTGGCTGATATGGACAATCTCGACAACGCCTTTGCTGCATTGGCAGCGCGCTGGCCGACGATCGATTTCGTGGTTCATGCGATCGGTTTTTCCGACAAGAACGAGCTGCGCGGTCGGTATTATGATACCAGCCTCGACAACTTCCTGATGACCATGAACATTTCGGCCTATTCGTTTGTCGCCGTGACCAAGCGGGCCAAGGACATGATGCCAAACGGCGGATCGATCCTGACGCTGAGCTATTACGGCGCCGAAAAGGTCGTGCCGCATTACAACGTCATGGGCGTGGCCAAGGCAGCGCTGGAAACCAGCGTGATGTATCTGGCCAATGACCTTGGTCCGCAGAACATCCGGGTCAACGCGATTTCGGCTGGGCCAATCCGCACGCTGGCGGCCAGCGGGATTGGCGATTTCCGCTACATCCTCAAATGGAACGAGCTCAATTCACCACTGCGCCGCAATGTCACGATCGAGGATGTCGGCGGATCAGCGCTGTACCTGCTGTCCGACCTGTCATCGGGCGTGACCGGTGAAACGCATCACGTTGACGCGGGCTATCACCTGGTCGGGATGAAGCAAGAAGACGCGCCCGATATCGCGTTGGGTTAGACCGAGCTTACTTCGGCTCGGGCAGCGCAGGAGGTTCAGGCTGACCTTTGGCGGCAGCTTCTTCTTCGGCCTTGCGGCGGGCTTCCATCTGCTTTTCAACTTCTTCGACCCGCGACTGGTCTTCGGCGGCATCAACGTCGATCGTGGAAAGCCGCTTGGCCCGCTCTTCAGCGATCAATTGACCGAACTTGATATTGGGATCGCTCTGCTTTTCACCGCGCGCCTGCTTCAGCAGTTTACCGGTGCAGCCAGTCCAGCCGCCTGCGCCGGTGGGTGAGCAGCTGGCGGTGCCTGCTGTGCCGACGGTTTCATAGGCAATTACCCGGTTGTTCCAGGCCTCGTTCTGCGGGCTGGTGCTTGTCCGCAGCGGTTCGGGGATGCGGTAGCGCTCACCCTCACCCTTGCGGGCGCAGACGGTGATCGTGTCATCACTCGATTCAGGGCATTTATCATCGCCATAGATGATCACCATGTTCATCTTCGGCTCGGGCGCGGTGTCTTGCGCCACGGCAGGACCAGCTAGAGCAAGGCCCAAAGCAAGCGGGATAGCGGCGATCAGCGGACGCATGGGTTACTCCTGAACATTCGTGGTCCCGATATAGGGACCCTTGGCGCTGAATAACAGCTTAAGCGCGCCTTGCCTTGTTCTGGCTCAAAACGTTCTGGCTCAAATCCGTTCCGCCAGCCGGATCGCCACACGGCAGCCCAGCCGGATTGCCCCCGACAACAGCGGATAGGCCGGAGCCTGCTCTGCCCCCGCTGCCAGCGCGGTATCGCGATGGGCGCGTTCATCCTCGCGGAAATCATGGATCATCGCGGATAGTTCGGGATCACTATCGCCCAGCTCATCAAGCTGCGCCGAATAGTGCAGGTCAATCTCAGTTTCGACCGCAGCCGTGCAGGCCATCGCCGCCTTTGGCCCGATCAACGCAGTCGCTGCACCCAGCGCGAAACCGGCGACATCCCAAAAAGGCTGGAGCGCGGTCGGGCGAACCCCGCGCGCGGCTAGCAAGGCATCGAACTTGGCCCGGTGTTCGGCCTCCTGCTCTGCCATGTGGCGTATGTCATTGGCGATCTCGGCCCGGTCGCCCAAGACCGCAAGCTGCCCGGCATAGATCCGGGTGGCGCCATATTCTCCGGCCTGATCGACGCGGAGCATGCGGGCAGAGGCTGGACTGTTCATGTGGTCAGTTCCCTTTGCGGCACAGGGCGATAAAGCCAAGCAGCGCCAGCGGCACCGAAATCAGAAAATTGAAGCCTGCCAGCGTAATTCCTAGCAAGTCCCATTGCACCATATCGCAGGGGATCATCTGGGCGCCGGTGAGCGCCTCAAGCGGATCGCGTCCATCTCCGAAAGAAACGCCGCTGGTGCAAGTGGTGAGTCCCTTCCACCAGCCGTATTCGACCCCGGCATGATATCCGCCGATCAGCCCGCCGATCAAAACGCCGAGCAACGCCAGTGCGGTCAGCACTTTCGCCGAGGGTTTTAGCCAGGCCAAAACGGCAAAGGGCAGCGCCGCGAACAGCGCATAGCGCTGCCACCAGCACATTTCGCACGGCTCCAGCCCGAAGCCGTATTCGCTGAGGTACGCCCCGCCGAGCAGCGCCAGCGGCACACCCAGCGCAATGATCCGGGCCAAGCGCCCGCCTTCAAGGCCTGCCACTGTCATCGCCTAACGCTTTTTGGCCAGCGCGGGCGGCGCGGTGCGACGCAAGGTCTGGATCGCATAATAGAGCTGATAGTCCTTGATCCCCTTGGCCTTCAGCTCCTCTGCGCTCAGCTTGAAACGGGGATCGGCCTGGCGGTCTGCCTCAAGCTTCTTGTCATCAATCGCGGCTTCGTTGACCAGATGGCGGCGCAGATCGCTTTCCCGCACGGTCAGTTCGGCCCGGCGCCGGGCATCGGGATCGGACAGCTGCGGCACCATGATATCGGGCAAAATTCCGCCTTCTTGCACCGACCGGCCAAGCGGGGTGTAGTACCGCGCGGTGGTGATCTTGACCGCGCTGGTCCGCGAATTGTCGAGGAAGAACAGCGACTGGACCGAACCCTTGCCAAAGCTGCGTTCGCCCATGACCACCGCGCGGCGCTGATCCTGCAAGGCGCCCGCAACGATTTCAGAGGCCGAGGCCGAGCCAGAATCAATCAGCACGATCACCGGCAAGCCCTTGGCGAGATCGCCCGGAATCATCGATTCGGCCTTGAAATACTCGTCCTCGCGGGCATTGCGGCCGCGCTGCGAAACGATATCGCCCTTGGTCAGGAAGATATCGGACAGCGCCACCGCTTCTTCGAGCGCGCCGCCGGGGTTTTGGCGCAGATCGAGTACGATACCCATCAGCTTGCCACCGGACTGCTTGCGCAGGTCCTCGATCCCCTTGGCGACATCAACGCCCACTTCGTTACTGAACTCGTTGACCGAGATCACCCCGACCCCGTCCTTCAGTTCCCAGGTCACCGGCTCCAACCGGATGACGCCGCGGGTGACGGTGACATCGAACGGTTCATTGCGACCTGCGCGGAACAGCGTCAGGCGGATCTTGGTTCCTGCCTCACCGCGCATCTGCGCTACGGCGTCGTCCAGCTCGCCGCCATAGATCAGCTTGCCATCGAGGTGGGTGATATAGTCGCCCGATTTGACCCCGGCGGCTTCGGCCGGGCTGCCCTTCATCGGCGCGATGACCTTGACCGCCCCGTCTTCCATCCCGACCGATAGGCCCAGGCCTGAGTAATTGCCATCGATCATGGTGTTGAGCCGCTGCATCGAGGCGCCTGAGACATAGGACGAATGCGGATCGAGCGAGGCCAGCATGCCGTCAATCGCGCCTTCCTCCAATTTTTCGTCAGACACTTTCTCAACGTACCGGATCTTGACCAGCTGATAGACCGTGGCGAGCCGTTCAAACTGCGCCGATGCGCGGCCATCGACCGCAGCCAAGCCAGCAGTGGTGGCCGGGATCAGCGCGACGGCAGAAACCAGCGCCGTGGCGCGAAGCAGGGAAGCGAGTTTCATCGGGCAAAGGGCCTTTCGCAAAATCGGATGCTTCTTATCGCGCCCCGCAGGTTAACACCAGATGGCGTATCAGCGCTTTAGAAATTCAAGCGGATTGACCGGTGTGCCGTCCTTGCGCAGTTCAAGGCTAAGTACCGGGCGCCCCGGTCCGGCCTGACCCAGCGGCGAACCAGCCACCAGATCGCGGCCAACCCGGGTATCGAGCACGGTCAGCCCGGTGACCAGCGATGTCCAGCCGCCGCCATGTTCGATGATCACGATTGTGCCATATCCCTGATAAGGGCCGGCAAAGACCACCCGTCCAGCGGCAGGTGCAACCACTTGCGCGCCGCCGCGCGAGGCAATGGAGATGCCGCGCGACTGGACCTGGCCCGGACCGGACGCTCCGAACCCGGTGACCAGCCGGCCCGATACAGGCAGCAGATACTGCGCGGGAGCATTGCTGGGCAGCGCCGCAGCTTCTGCTACCGCTGCGACTTGCGCCGTCTGTGGCTGGGCCGGACGCAAGACCGGCCCTGGCAGCGCTGCCAGTTGTCCCCGCAGCCGCCCGGCCTTGTCCAGCTCTCCCACCAGCCCACCCAGATCGCGGGCTTGTTCAGCCAAGGCCAAAGCGCGTTCGGATTCGCGGTCAGCGCTGCTGCTGGCACCGCGCGATTCAAGCCGTTGGCGGGCTTCGAGCGCGGCGAGAGTCTGGCGGCGGCGGCCGAGCTCCCCTTGGTTGGCGCGCAGATCGGCACTGGCTTGTTCGGCCTGTGCCTGAAGCGCCTTGCCCCGCGCAATCGCAGCACGCAGTCCGGCAGTGCGGCGTTCAACCTGCGGAAGCATCGTTTCGAGCACAGCGCGCAGATAGACCGCCTCTTGCAGCGAGCCCGGCCGCAGCAACGAGAGCACCGCCGGACGGCGCGACAGCCGCTGCAGCGCGGCGGTCAGCTCGACCAGTGGACGCTGGCGCTGCGCCAGTTCAACCCGCAGCGCGGCGCGTTGCTGTTCAATCAGGCGGATCTTGGCTTCATTGGCCGCAATCTGGGATTCGGACTCTTGAATTCGAGCGGCCAGCGCGGCGGCTTCTTGTGCGGTACGATCGGCTGCGGCGACGGCGGTGGCGGCCTTGGCCTCCAACGTTTCGGCGCGAGCGCGGGCTTCTTTGCCTTGCGCATCGGCCTCAGCCAGCGCCTTCTGCGCGTCTTCGGCGGTCTCGATCACCTGCAGCGACTGGTTCTGGGCAAGACCCAGCTCCGCACTGACCATCAGGGCCAGAGCGCCTAGGCCGATCAGGATCAAGCGAAACGTCATTGCGGCGCCCTTATCCCGAACGGTGATAAGGATGGCCAGCAAGAATACTGGTGGCGCGGTACAATTGTTCGGCCAACATCGCGCGGACCAGCAGGTGCGGCCAGGTCATCGCGCCAAACCCCAGTAGCAGATCGGCCTTCTCGCGAGCGGCCACGCCATGGCCATCGGCGGCGCCGATCAGGAACCGGGCTTCGCGCACCCCGTCATCGCGCCAGCGGCCCAGGAGCGCGGCAAGCTCCTGTGATGACATGACCTTCCCGTGTTCATCGAGCAGGACTTCGCGCGCCGGGGTTTGCGCGGGCGGTGGCACGGTGCCGCCGGTGTCGGGCAATTCGGTCAGCTTGAGCGGCCAGGTGATTCGCTTGGCATAGCGCTCAACCAGTTCCGCTTCAGGCGAGCGACCGATCTTGCCCCGCGCAATAATGTGCAATTGCACGGCGCCGCTCAGGCCGCGCCGAGGCTGTCCCCAAACGCCCACATCCGTTCAAGGTTGTAGAACGTGCGCACTTCGGGGCGGAACAGGTGGATCACCACATCACCGGCATCGACCAGCACCCAGTCAGCGGCCGGCAGGCCTTCGATCCGGACGTGGCCAAAACCGCCGTGCTTGATTCGTTCGGCCAGTTTCTGGGCCATCGCGGCAACCTGACGGGTCGAGCGACCGGAAGCGATCACCATGTGATCGGCGATCGAGCTTTTGCCTTCGAGCGGGATCGAGACAATCTCCTGCGCCTGATCGTCGTCTAGCGACTTCAGCACCAGCTCGTGGAGCGAGCCGGCTTCCGATTCGGGCAGCGGGGCAGCCGCAGCGGCCGCAGCAGCGGCCGGATCGGCGGGGGCAGTATTGGCGGAATCAGGCGTCATTTGAGCGGAAACGGCTCCTCTATGCGGGCTTCGCGGGGGATCATCATGCGATGTCGGGGTCGACTGGATGGTGCGTCAAACTATCCCTCAGGCTCTGGCCGCGAAAGCGGTTGGCCCAGTCTGGATCGGCGCGGCGAATGGCTGTTGCCGAGCGCGGATCGGGATCAAAACGCAAATGTATCAGCGCGGGTGCGCTCCATCCTGCCCGGTGTTTCAGACTGGCTGCGGACCGCCGGTATCGGCCGAGCCAAGCCCCGGCGAGGCTCGCCCGGGCAGCGCCCTCATAGCCCGGACGGGCGATAACCGCAATCGGCATGGTGCGGGCGATCTTTTGCCAGGATTTCCATTGGCTGAATTGCACCAGATTGTCGCTGCCCATCAGCCAGACAAACCGATGTTTGGGATAGCGCGCCTGCAGCTTGCGCAGCGTATCGACGGTATAGCGCGTGCCGAGTTCGCGTTCGATCACAGTCGGCACGATGCGGGCGCGGCGGGCTTGCTGGCGGGCGGAGGCGAGGCGGGCGGTGAGCGGCGCCATTCCAGCTTTGGGCTTGAGCGGATTGCCGGGAGAGACCAGCCACCAGACTTCATCAAGCCCCAATGCTTCACGCGCAAACAGACTGATCCGGCGGTGGCCGCCATGCGCAGGGTTAAAACTCCCGCCCAGAAGACCAATCGTTTTCAGGATCTTACCTGCCCCGTCCCGCGCACCAACCACTTGTAGGTCGTAAGCCCCTCCAAGGCGACCGGACCGCGCGCGTGGAGCCGTCCGGTTGCGATACCGATCTCTGCACCAAGCCCGAATTCGCCGCCATCAGCGAACTGGGTGGAGGCATTGGCCATGACAATCGCGCTGTCGACTTCGGCCAGAAATCGCTCTGTCACATCCTGATCTTCTGAGACAATCGCTTCAGTGTGTTGAGAGCCGTGTGCGGCGATGTGCGCCAGCGCCGCATCCAGTCCGTCGATCACAGCGACAGACAGGATGCTGTCGAGATATTCGGTGTCCCAATCCTCAGCGCTTGCCGCGCCAATCCGCGAATCAAGCGCCATGGCCCGCGAATCGCCCCGCAGTGCGCAGCCCCGGTCCAGCAGAGCGGCGACCACAGCCTGCGCTGCCGGAAACTGCGCATCGAGCAGCAGTGTTTCCATCGCCCCGCAGATCCCGGTCCGGCGCAGTTTGGCGTTGACCGCAATCGCCAGCGCCTTGGCCGGATCGGCGGCGGCGTGAATGTAGGTGTGGTTGATCCCATCCAGGTGCGCCAGCACTGGCACCCGGGCATCGGCCTGAACCCGCGCGACCAGGCTCTTGCCGCCGCGCGGCACGATCATGTCGATAAGGCCAGCCGCACTGAGCATCGCACCAACCGCCGCTCGGTCTTGCGTTGGCAGCAATTGTACCGCCTCGGCAGGAACCCCCGCACTCTCCAGCCCGCGCACCATGGCAGCATGGACCGCGTGATTGGAGCGAACTGCTTCGCTGCCCCCGCGCAGCAGAACCGCATTGCCCGAGGCAAAGCCCAGCGCGGCGGCATCGGCGGTCACGTTGGGACGGCTCTCATAGATAATCCCGATCAACCCGACCGGCACCCGCACCCGGCTCAGTTCAAGCCCGTTGGGCCGGACCGCACTGTCAATTACCTGCCCGACCGGATCGGGTAATGCAGCAACCGCTTCGACCGCCGCCGCGATACTCTCCAACCGGACGGGATCGAGCATCAACCGGTCGAGCATGGCTGGTGTCAAACCGGCCGCCCGTCCAGCTGCCAGGTCTTCGGCATTAGCGGCCAGAACTGCGGCGGAATCGGCGCGCAGGGCCCGCGCCGCGGCCTGCAGCGCCGCTGCCTTGGCGTCATGATCCAGCCGCGCCAGCACGCGCTGTGCGGCGCGTCCAGCTTTGGCCATCCGGGTAACCAATTGCTCGGGCGTTTCGCGCACTTCAGGGGGAAAACTCATGGTCCCCCGCGCCTATCACCCTGCGCCGCGCTTGTCACCGCTGCTGCCGCTTTCAATGCTGTCAGCAAGCCAAAACGATTCATCGCGTGACTCGTTCGATTCGACGAGTCCGGGGCCTCGTTGATTCGCTATCGTCTCAACTTGCTGCTAGCGGGCCGTCCAAGGGTTAACCACGGGCTAAGGGGTCGCTTTGCCAAATATCGCCGCCAACGGGTTTTTCGCCCGGTTGCGGACCTGGTTTCCGGATCGCGAATTCTTCATGCGATCCGAAGGGCAGGTCCGTTTTATCAAGGTTTCTTCGCGCGTTCAGATGATCGGCGCGGGAGCTGCGGCTGGACTGTTGCTGTTCTGGATCCTTTCGATCAGCGGCATGGCCATTTCCAGTTATCTGGCGAATCAGGATCGCAATTCGCTGCTGGACCGCGAAGCCAAGGTCGCCACCGCCGAAAGCCGGGTCAGCGCTTATCGCGACGATCTGGGCAAGGTGGCGGGTGATCTGAAGCGTCGGCAGGACTTCATCGACAAGGTGGTTCAAACCCATCTGGGCGAGCTGCCAACCGACGCGAAGGCGGGCGAAACCGTATCGGATTCGCGCACTGAGGCCGCCAATACGGTCAAGAAGGTTAGCGCAGTGCTGCCCGAAGCCGCGGCACTGGCTGAAATCGAAGCGCGGCAACTGGCCCAGATCGAAGGACTGACTCGCGCCGCCGATCGCCGCGCCGCGATTGCTGAATCCAAACTGGCCCGACTCGGCCTCAGCCCGAAGGCGATGCTGGCCGCAATCAACGATCCGACCGCGCAGGGCGGTCCGCTTTCCCTGCTGGCCACTTCAGCCGATGGCTCAGTCGACCCCCGGTTTCAGCGCTTTGGCCTGAGCCTTGCGCGGATGGACGCGCTGGAACGCTCGGTTGCTGGACTGCCGCAAGCGCTGCCAGCGAACCTCGAATATATCTCATCCGGCTTTGGATACCGCGCCGATCCATTTACCGGCGGCGGCGATTTCCATCCTGGGCTTGATTTCCGCGGGCCGCACGGCGCCCCGATCTTTGCCGCCGCGCGTGGCACCGTCAGCTTTGTTGGCTCGAAATCGGGCTATGGCAATGTGGTCGAAATCGATCACGGCAATGGTCTGGTTACCCGCTATGCCCACATGTCGGGCTTTCGCACTGTGGTTGGCAAGCCGGTTCAGCCGGGTGAGCCGATCGGCCTGATCGGCAGCACAGGTCGCTCAACTGGTCCGCACCTGCATTTCGAAGTGCGGGTCGGCGATCGCGCCGTCAATCCCCGCCCTTTTCTTGAGGCTGTACCCCATGTTCTCCAAAAAACCGGCGCCCCAGCCGCGCAGCTCAGCAGGTAAGCCCATGGCAGGATCGACTTTTTCGGTGTTTGGCGCCGACATCCGGATCAAAGGCAATGTCCATGCCTCGGCTGATTTGCACATTGATGGCCATGTCGAAGGCGACGTATCCTGCACTTCGTTGGTGCAGGGTGAAAGCGGTGAGATTGTCGGCGCAGTCAAGGCTGAAAGTGCGCGGCTATCGGGCACGGTCAAGGGCACCATCAACGTCCGCGATCTGGTCGTGCTGAAAAGCGCCCGGATTCAGGGCGATGTTCACTACGATTCGCTGACGATTGAGCAGGGCGCTCAAGTCGATGGCCGGTTTGCCCCGCGCGCTGTCGGCGAAGACAGCGCGGTGGTCGCACTGGCGGCGGGCTAAGCTTCCCGCGCCAGCTCTTCCCGCAAGGTCTTGCGATCAAGCTTGCCAATCATCGTCTTGGGCAGGCTAGAGCGGACCACTACGGCATCGACCCGTTCGTGTTTGCCAACGCGCGGGTTAAGCCAATCGCGCAGCGCATCGCCGGTCTCGCCGGCCCCGTCCTGCAGGGTGACGAAAGCGCGCGGCATTTCGCCCATCCGATCGTCTGGCACCCCGATCACCAGCACTTCTTTGACCGCCGGATGCTCTTCCAGCACCGCCTCAACCTGGCTGGGGAACACCTTGAAGCCGCCCACCGCGATCATGTCCTTGATCCGATCAACGATGGAAATGTAGCCCTCGGCATCGATCACCGCGACATCGCCAGTGCGCAACCAACGCCCATCGGGTCGGTCCGCAAAGGCGCTGGCCGCCGCTTCGGGCCGCTGCCAATAGCCCTGCATGACTTGCGGGCCCTGGATGGCAAGCTCGCCCGGTTCACCCACCGGAGCATCGTTGGTGGCGTCCTCACGGTCGAGCAGCTTGAGCCGGGTTCCCGGCACCGGCTGGCCAATCGTGCCGGGGCGTTCCAGCCCTTCGTAAGGATTGACCGAAGCGACGCCCGAACATTCGGTCAGGCCATAGCCTTCGACCAGCCGCGCCCCGCTAAGTGCTTCGAAGCGGTGCTTCACCGGCAACGGCAACGGTGCACCGCCGGAAATGCAGACCCGCAGGCTTGAGAAATCCGTCTTGGCCGCCAAGGGATGATCGAGCAGTGCCTGATACATCGTCGGCACGCCTGGGAAGGCGGTGGCCCGCACCCGCGCCAGCGTTTTTAGCGCCTGGCCCGCCTCAAACCGTGGCAGCATCGCGATGCAGCCGCCCGCCAGAACTGTGCGGTTGAGCACACAGACATTGGCAAAGACATGGAACAGCGGCAGCACTCCCATGATCACATCGCGCTGGCCGGTTTGCGGATCGATCGCCATCACCTGCCGGGCATTGGCGGTGATGTTCTGGTGGGTCAGCATCGCGCCTTTGGGTACACCGGTGGTCCCGCCGGTATATTGCAACAGCGCCAGATCGGTTTCGGGATCGAGTGCCACAGGGGCAGGCGCCGCCTTGGCCAGCACAGCTTCCCAGCGCAGCACATTGACGGCCTGCGGGATCGGACTGATCGCCTTGCGGCCCAGCAGCGCCAGCAGCACCCGCTTGGACAACGGCAGCATCGCGCCGAGTGAGCCGACCACTAGCGTTTCGAGTGAGGAGGTGCGCTGAACCTCCAGCGCAGTCGGCAACAGAGCCGATGAATTGAGCGTCACCAGCAGCCGGGTGCCCGAATCCTCTACCTGCGCGGCAAGTTCGTGGGCGGTATAGAGCGGGCTGAAATTGACCAGCGTCGCCCCGGCCATCGACGCACCGTAATAAGCCGAAATGTAGATCGGAACATTGGGGAGATAGAGCCCGATCCGGTCACCCTTGCCAATCCCCAGTGCCTGGAGCCCTGCAGCAAAGGCCTGAGCCTCGGCATAAAGCTGGGCGTAGGAATAGCGCCGCCCGATGAAGTCCACCAATGACTGCTGGCCATGCTGCTGCGCAGCGGCTGCAAACATGGCGGGCAGGCTTAGTGGCGCAAAGGCCGCGTCCCACGATCCGGGATGGCCATAGTGCGCCCGCCAGGGTTCGGCGGCAGATGGATCAGCAATCATACCAGCAGTCTACGCCCTTGCCGGACGCTTGAACAGACTGCTGTGTCAGCGGCTTATTCTTCGCCTGCAGCCTCTGCCGCACGCTTGGCTTCAAGCCAGGCGGCTGCTTCAGCTTCTTGCGCGGCTTCACCGGCCAGCTTGGTGGCGGCATCACGCTCGGCCCGCAGTTCTTCGATCAGCGAGGCGCGATCATCGCCCAGTCGCGCGTCATCGCCAGCCTGGTCGATCAGGCCCGCCTTCTTGGCCGCCTTGGTCACGATTGCGTCCAGTTCGCGCTGGCTGCACAGACCCAGCGTCACCGGATCCTTGGGCTGGATGTTGGCAATGTTCCAGTGGCTGCGATCGCGGATCGCGGCAATGGTGTTGCGGGTTGTGCCGATCAGCTTGCCGATCTGGGCATCCGAAATTTCCGGATGGCTGCGCAAAATCCAGGCGATGCCATCGGGCTTGTCCTGACGCTTGGACACCGGGGTATAGCGCGGGCCCTTGGTCCGGCTGACATTGACCGGGGCTTTCTGCATCACCAGCGCATAGCTTGGATCGGCCTGACCCTTTTCAATCTCGGCCATGGTCAGCTCGCCCGAGCGGACAGGA
>Ga0209480_10002605_pt1 | contig 12224 bp, 3 predicted proteins | sample JI61114C2DNA_FD_187501 | JGI IMG/M metagenome (GOLD analysis project Ga0209480, IMG submission 187501) | Wastewater effluent complex algal communities from Wisconsin, to seasonally profile nutrient transformation and Carbon sequestration -... | ecosystem: Engineered > WWTP > Effluent > Algae...
TGATACGGGGTTTCCGTTGCTGGTAACCGATACCGTTAGTATGAGGCCATCTCCAAAACAGGATGTATTAGCGATGGGTGTTATGGTGGTAATGGTTGGTAACGTTTGTAATTCAAAAGCACCAATATCAGTAACGCCTGCACGGGCAAACCCCCGCTGGTCGGTAACCGGAGCATCCGTATCTGTTCCTGCATTGATGGCTGGGCTGCCGGGTAATAATGCATGGGTCATGGTAGATCCGCCATTATAGGCCAAAGGTCCGAGAAAAGGATCGAGTGCTGCATTCAAGGTTCCGATTTGATCAGACGCAATCCAGTTATCAGCTCCATCATAAGGAATGCCAATCAAATTATTTCCCAGCGAAATCAAATTGGGCAGCCTGTCTCTAATATCAGGATTTTCGTCAGCCGAATTCCCTGCTATGATAGAATTTTTCGCATAAGCAGTACCAGATATCAGGCTATATATCTCAATCCCACCGGAAGATTGAGCACTATTTGCAGTTATGGTACAATTGGTCATATGTAATGATCCGTCCGACGCATGCACGCCACCTGCATAACCATTTGTTGAATTTCCAGAAATGGTGCAATTGATCAATGTTGCACTACTGTTGCTGTGAATACCCCCGGACATTTGGATGGATGAATTATTCGCAATGGTACAACCGGTCATCGTCAAGGGCGACCTTGAATAGATGCCTCCGCCAATATAAGCAGCATTTCCGGATATGATTGAATTAGTGATATTCAACAAAACATTATCATTAATGATCGCTCCGCCACCGCCATTGGGCGTATTGCCACCCGACATGGTGATGCCTGAAATGTTGAAAACGACTCCTGAAATATAAAATGGAACTTCTGCATTGAAGACCCGGCTGATGGGGCCTGGTGCTGCAGTGTTTTGAACCGTAAGCAGGTTGGCTCCGGGTCCCTGTATCGTCAGGCTTTTATCTATATTCAACTGTCCTGTTGACAATGAAATGGGACTTGTTACCTGGGTCATATCAAATGTAATGGTACTGCCGGGGCAGGCATCGTATATGGCTTGCCGTAAGCTGCCGGGTCCATCATTTGCATTGTTTGTTACAACAGGATCCGTAACACAGAAAACAGTATTGGTGAGTGCGTAAGATACCGATGCGCCGGATGTGGAAGCTGTTATATTGTAAGGCCCTCCTGCAATTGAATTGGCAGTAACAGTACCGCTATAAGCCATGTTGCCGCTGATGGTTGATGTGAATGCTGTGCTGGTAATACTGGCGCCTGCTGCAGGAGCGGTGAATGTTACGATGCCACCATCAACAGGTTCATTGTTATTGCTGTTGACGAGTACGATCAATGGACTTGCAAATGCAGTACCTGTAGCGACGCTTTGATTATCGCCACCCAGTACAACCATGTTTAATCCTTGTGATTCAAAAGCGCCGATATCGGTTTGCTGGTAACGGGTCAATCCCCGTTGGTCTGTCGCAGCAGCATTGATGTCTGTACCTGCATTGATGGCCGGGCTGCCCGGCAGGAGTGGCATTGTTTGGGTGGTACCGCCATAATAAGCTAAGGGTGCCAACAATGGATTGACAGGGTTTGCCAGAGTTCCCACCTGGTTGCCGTTTGTGCCATTCGTAAAACCACTTAGTGAGGCATCTGCAATGCCGATTATATTATTATTTGTTGTGCTGAAAACTCCCATGATATCAGGATCTGTTCCCGCAGATGTGTTTCCTGCAATGATCGAATTAGAAATGGTAAAGTTGTTGCAACAATATGCAAAAACTCCACCACCTTTATTACCACTATTAGGAAAGCTAACAGCATTACCTGTTATGGTACAGTTGGTTATTGAACCGCTTCTGGCTAATAATATTGCACCTCCATTGAAATCTGCACTATTACCGGTAAACGTAGAATTTGAAATGTTACACATTGCGCCGGAATATATAGCCCCGCCATACCTGGAAATACCTACATTAACTGTTGAAGCTGTATTACCTGAAAAAGTACATCCGGTTACCGTTAACAGTTGTGTGGTTGCTGAAGAGAATATGAAAATCGCCCCGCCATCTTTTGAGGAATTATTATTTAAAAATGTACTATTACTGACAGTTAAATCTCCTGTCCCACCAACATAAATTGCACCACCTCCATAATCTCCCTGGTTATTCCCATTTGCCATTGTTAAGCCTGAAATAGTAACAGTTGGGGTATTTATATTAAAAATCTGAACAGCATCATTCCCGCTGATGGATAACAGGTTTGCACCCGGTCCGCTTATCGTTAAATTTTTATCAATTACCGGGAGTGTGCTTGCCAGTGTAATCGTTTGCCCGTTCAATGAAGGATCAAATGTAATCGTGCTGCCGGGGCATGCATCGAGTATGGCTTGCCGTAAGCTGCCGGGGCCTGCATCTGAATTGGTTGTTACTACCGGATTGTTGGTGCAGGATGTTATAGACGTGATGATACCATCCCAACGTGTTGATAGTGGATCGCAGGAATTTGTTTCATATGAAATATAAGCAAGCTCAAAATCCAAAATGGACAGAACAGAAGGAAGATTCGTTGAATTAAATATTGTTGCGGCATCCTGATTCAGCGTCATAACATATAAATCGAAGCAGGTCGGGTTACTTCTAAAAGAGACTCTGTCAACATTACCATTTTGTATTTGTAAAGAATGTGCTGCAGGATCGCTGTTAAAAACCGTTCCTCCAACAGATAACGTAAATGAAAAAGAAGTATAATCGGCAAATACCGGATGTGAAAATACCGGAGCTGCGGCATCATCATAGCGAAGTGTTACCTGGAAAGGCGTGCCAACGGGAAAGCCTCCGATATCACTGGTAGTGATAGTGCCCCGCAATTCAAAAACCCGTTCAGCTGCATTTGCCTTTTGAAAATGACAGCACAATAGCAACATCAGTACTGTTAGAATGGATGTAAAGTTCTTTTTCATAAATAAATTTTTGTCTGGTATTTTCAAATAAGTTTCTTATTTCCAGGGAGAAGTTTTTGCAGGATAATAGGATGGCTGCTTTCACAGTGTTACAGAGAAGGTTTGATAAACTTATAGAATTGATGGGTTGAAATGTATAGTGTGCAGACGAATGGGGGAGAAAACTGTACGAGCAGGGGAAATATTTATCGGGGCTATGTATAGGAGCACGGATTACATTGTTTACGATTGATTTTTTTCTTGAGAGGGGAGATACAGAAACACGGATGACACTGATGACACGGATTACGCGGATTTTTTACCAGGGAGAAGAAATAGATTCACGGATGACGCGGATGACACGGATTTAAAAACATGCGCAGTATTAATATATGTTGCAAACTGTTTTTATGAAGTATAGATTCTTTATTTTCAAAATTAAAAAGGTTTTCCTCAGTAGTAATTAATCAAATCCGTGTCATCCGCGTCATCCGTTAAATCCGTGTTCCATATAATTTGGGCCGATTGAAACCAACTTATTAAAAAGAATATAATCCTTGTCATCCGCGTCATCCGTAAAATCCGTGTATCAATCAGTATAACATTTATCAATGCAAGATCTGCGTCATCCGCGTGAATCAATCCAGTTTAAAATCAAACAATACTCTCGTTCCATTTTCATTCTCCTCCCGCATTGTACCATTGAGTTGCCTGGTAAGTAAGGAGATCAACTGGCTGCCAAAACCTGTACCTTTTATTACACCCGATTTACCAACACCATTGTCTGATACTTCCAGGTGCAAAACCCCATCCTTTCTTTTTTCAAGCCTGATCATTACTTTACCATCCTGTCCACTGGGAAATGCATATTTAAGTGTATTGGTAAGTAATTCATTTACGATTAAACCCAGTGGAACCGCCGTATCAATATCAACATCTATAGCTTCCATCTCACATTCGATCGTCACTCTTTTTTCTGCTCCAAAGGAATCCAGGATACTATCACCCAGGTTTTTAAAATAATCTTTCATCTCAATGGCACCCAGGTTTGTTCCCTGGTAAAGCTTCTGGTGCACGATCCCGATAGACAAAACCCGGTTCTGACTTTCCTGCATCGCTTCCTTTGTATTGGGATCTTCTATTTGTGCAGATTGTAACGCCAGCAAGCCACTCACCACTTCAAGATTGTTTTTAACGCGGTGATGGATCTCTTTTAAAAGCAATTCATTTTCTGTGTTCTTCGCTGCCAGTAGTTTATTGGTGCGGGTTCGGTTGCGGTAACTGCGGTATACGAAAAAGAGAAATGCCGCCAGTAAAGCAGCCACACCGGCCACCAGCCACTGCAGCTTACGTTGTTGTGCCAGTTGAAGTTGCTGGGATGCAATGGTAGCTTCCTTTTTTTCCGTTTCATATTTTGTAAGCATTTCGGCCATGGCCTCATTGCTCTCCACGGGAGCGAGGCTATCCCTTAACGTTAGTGCCTTCTTATGATATGCAAGTGATTGAGGGTAATCACCCATCTGTTCATAAATTTCACTGACATGAATATAATTTTCTTTCAGGTTGCTGAAGTCACTGTCTCTTTCCTGCATGCGAACCGTTTCTAACTGGTATTCAAGTGCCTTTTGGTAATTGCCCATCAGCAGGTTTACTTCACCCAGGTTGGCGATGCCGGCGGAGATTCCAAAGGGAAGATTCATTTTCCTGGATAATGATAAGGCCGAGTCATAATCCTTCAGGGCTTCGGTATATCGCTTGAGGCGTTTCAATGCATTTCCCCTGCTATTCAATAGTGAGGCAAGTTCCATGTTGTTGAGTCCTGCGCCGGGCAACAGGTCTGCTGCTTTGTTATAAAAACGAAGGGATTGTTCATTTTCGTTCATGGCGATATATACATTGGCTGCCATGAAATGAGCAAACAAAAGATCGAAGCGTATGCCCGTTTTTTTACTGATGTCGATGGATTGCATAGCATATTGCAGGGCTTCCTTTAATCGTCCCTGCCGGGTAAGGTCTTCCGACAGGCGGTTATAGGCCATGCTGATACCCGATTGATCGGATGCTTCCTCCATTAACCGCAATCCTTTAAAGTCTTCCTGCATTCCTTTTTCAATGTCGCCTTTTCGCTTAAAGATCCATCCTGTTCGGAAATGGGCTTGTGCCTGCCCTTGCTTATCATGATTGGCTTTGTAACCTGCCATGGATTGATCAATATAAATAGCGGCAGAATCCAGTTGCAGTAAATTGGAATATATCCTGCCGACGGATTGATAAAATGCAGGCTTCCATTTTTTGTCGTTGGTTTGTTCGGCAAGGCTTGCTCCCTGCTTCGCATAGCCGAGGGCTTTATGAAGATCATGACTAAGTGAAATGCTGACAAGTTGCGACAAAAGTGCTAGTTTGCTTTCAGTGGTTGCGGCAATAGAAAGCTTATTCTCCAGGCTATCATAAGGAGATGGTTGCCCATAAGCAACCTGGATGAAAGCTATCAGTAAGAGGAAAACGATCTTCATTTGTAAACAATATCCATATTAAGATACAGGTATTATTTATCATTTCTTTAATGTGTTAAAGATTAAATGGGTAGCCCCAAATCACAACTTTTGGATATGGCGCAGCAGATCGGGTTTGAGTGCTTCGCTTAGGGGTATCTTCCGGTTCCCGATCATAACAAAATCTTCCCCCACCGCTTCAATCTGTTGCAGGTTTACCAGCCAGGACCGGTGTATGCGCATGAAGAGATTGCCGGGTAATTTTTCTTCGATCATTTTCAGGGTAAGTGATAACAGGTATTCTTTACCGGTAGTAAAAATGCGGCTGTAGTTACGATCTGCTTCTACACACAAAATATCTGCGATCATGATTTTAACCATCTTTTCTTTGACTCGCACAAATATGCGATCGCTTAAAATAAAAGGTTGTTCACTGTCTTCATGAACAGTAGTATCAGTTTGTTGCCCGGCCATTCGGCTGATGGTAAGCTCTATCGCTCTTTTAAGATCGAGTTGTTTGAAAGGTTTTGCAATAAATGCAGCCGGTCTCGTTGTTTTGGCCCGGTTGAAAGTGGCATCATCTGAATTAGCAGTAAGGTAGATGACCGGTATCTGGAAATGTTGTTCAACAAGGGCTGCTGTTTCAATGCCATCCATTTTTCCCTTGAGGTTGATATCGAGTATAATAATATCAGGCCTGTTTTCTTTGGCGTGATTCAGCACTTCCTCCCCGCGGGGCAACACACCGGTTACTTCATAGCCAAGCTCGGTTAACTGGATGGAAATGTTTGCACCGATGATCATTTCATCTTCCACTACCAGGATTTTTATGGAGTTATCCATATACTATGCCATTGTATTAAAAAAAACCGCCAGGATTAATCTGTGCGGCTTTGAAGATAGATGATTTTGAGTAGTTGTATCGATGAGCTGCAATCTTATGCACAAAAGTGAATATTAATAGACATTCGCATTAGGTTATATCCAATGGCAAAATTGCCATTTTCAGTTTCTATTGACTGATAAAGATCTTTTTCGAATATCTTAATTTGTTACTTATTACCTGGAGCAAATAAACTCCGGTAGACAGAAAGGGTAAATTCAGCGTATAGGCATTAATGTTATTTGCTGGCATCACCGATTTTATCAACTGCCCGTTGGATGCATATAATTTTATATCCAGGTTGTTTTGGTTATTATTAAACAAAAGTTGAATGCTGTGATTTTGATTGTTATACCAGGCTGTTATAGTTTGACTATTTTTCAATTCCACCACTTCAACATTCGAATAGGTAAAATGGCCATCGAGATCAACCTGCCTTAACCGGTAATAATTAAATCCGTTTATAGGATGTAAGTCGTTCAGTGAATAATTGTGCGGAAGTGAAGTAGTACCATTTCCATTTACGCTGCCAATAACATTAAAGCTGATACCATCAACACTTCTCTCCACATCAAAATAATGATTGTTGATTTCAGCTGTTGTCTGCCAGTTTAATAATACGGTCCTGTTGTTTTGCAATGTTGCCGTGAAGCTGAGTAAGGTAACGGGCACAGGGCCAGTAGGTTTTATCCCGGCGTCGATATTACTGATTACATCGGGTGATGAAACATCAAAATTATCCGTTCTGCCGCTCGCATCCGCTTTGCTATTATTCGTTGCCGTTATTCCACCAATGTCCTTTAATGTAAACTCATATCCTGCTGGTTTACTAAAAATGATATAGTAACCTGTGCCCGGCAAAACGGAAGCAAAATTATACACTCCATTTGCATCAGTAACAGTAGTGGCCACATTAAAGCCAACGTTATTAAACAACCTTACTACCTGTCCGCTTACGCCTGGTTCCCCGGGATCCTGGATTCCATTTCCATCTGTATCGAACCACAGGTAATTGCCAGCCTGGCCCAGGATTGAACAGGCATTCACAGTTACATTCGCGGTGATGGTATTTGTACAACCCGTCGTATTATCTGTCAGCTGCAAATTATATTGTACAGTACCGGCAACTATTGTTTGCACAAAAGGGTTGGCAATATTTATATCACTGAGCGTTCCATCATCAGGACTCCACAGATAAGTATATGAACCTGGCGGAACGGAAGGAAGCAGCATAACGTTATTATCGCCAACACATGCAACAATATCCGGAACAGTTGCCTGCACAGCAGGAACTCCGGTCACTCCTATCACAACATTGGCACTGGCTGTACAACCTGATTGATCACTTACAGTAAGTGTATAGGTAGCCGATGCAGTATCGATACACGCAATGGGATTGGATACATATGGATTGGATAATCCACTCTCCGGCGACCACACATAATCTATCCCTGAAATAGCGGCGGTACCGATCTGTACACAACTGTTTCGGCAAACCGTGGGTGCACTCAAAGCCGGAAGAATATCAACAACTGTTAGTACAACCGTATCCGTTACAGTACATGGAAAACTATTATCTGTTTTTGTAAGTACATATTGAAATGTACCAACAGTTGTTCCGGTAAATAAAGGATTCGGACCTGAAGGGTCACTAAGATCGGTTACAGGACTCCAGCTATAAACTATGGAAGGACTTGTAACATTACCTGCACTTCCAATACTGATGGATTGGTTTTTACATGCCGTCCTGTCTGCTCCTGCAAACGGCGCTTCCGTAAACGGAATCAATCTAAGCGTATCAACATACGAACAACCGGATTGATTTTGTATATATAACGTAAACACTGTTGTGGTTTGTGGAGGCGGATTTAATGTAGAAGGATTTGCAACCTGATAGCTTGTAACCAGGTTAGCAGGCTGCCATTCATAATATCTCATTCCCGAAGGCGTATTTGCACCGAGTGCAATTGCACCATTTTCAGGACAATAATGTATATCAGGCATATCAAAAGCAGGATTACTAACGGTAACGGTTACCTCGTCTGTTGCGGGCGCTACACAATCACCCGGGAAGGTTGCCGTAAGTGTATAGGTAGTTGTAGCAGCAGGACTGGCATACACTATTGATGATGTTGGATCATCGATTCCTGTTACCGGCGACCATTGATACGTTACGCCTGGTATTGGCTGGCTACCGATCGATACGCCGGAACCTGCGCATGCTGTTCGGTTAGGAGCGTTAGCAATAACAGGACTGTTGTTTACGGTAATTGTTACTTCGTCGGAAGTAGCACATCCCGCGGTGCTGGTAGTTAGTGTATACGTAACCGTTACAGCCGATAAAACCTGTGGAAATGCAGAAAACTGGTTAGTCCCATTTTGCCAGGAAGCAGCCGGCGGATCCCAGGAATAGCTGGTGTTTGGTAAAGAATCCGTACCCAATGTTACAATGGCATTGCCGCACACCAGCCTGTCTTCACCGGCATTTGCGAAACTATTGGGAACAGTCACCAAAATGGTATCTTGTAATTCACAGCCATGAGAGTTTGTAATGGTCACGTAAAAAAAGCTGGTATAAGTTACTGTGGCAACTGGATTACTGATATGATAGTCCGACAATCCATCTCCTGTCCATTCATAAGTATTTCCAGGTTGGGCCGGAGCACCAATCATCACCGGCACATTTGCACAGGTGGTTGTATCGGGTGAGGAAAAAATGGGCGGCTGAAGTCCCGGGTTGGTTGTTACCAATGCGGAACAACTTACCGAACTATCATGTGCGCTCACTACCGTTAAAGTATACGTCCTCGGTACATTATCGGTAAGTTGAACCGTATTGCCGGTATATGAAGACAAACCCACCTGTGGTTCCCATGTATAAATGCCATCCGGAATTGAACTGAATCCTCGAAGTGTTACGTGTCCTCCATTAGCAGCAAAATCCAAACAACTATCTGAAGGATCCACAAGAATATTACAGACTAAAGCCGGGCAGGATTCCAAAACAAGCGAGTAACCTTGACAGGTTTTTCCATTATACGATACTGTTAGTTCGTAAGTGCTAATCCCACCCACTGATGCGCTTACAGCAACCTCCGGCATGTTTGTTGGTCCCAAAAAATTTCCTGGCCCGGAAACCAGTGTCCAGGAATATAATTCAGGAATAGTGGGTGTCTGATCCGGCAGGCCAATAGTACCCCTACGGCAAAGATCACCACCTGTATTCGCTGCTATGGTTGTAACGATTACCGTATCTGAAAATATACAGCCATCTTTTTTCGCATATACATAAAGGATAGCAGGATCGGGATATGGCATTTGGTCTACAGGAACATTAGCATAGTAATATGTTTGCGACGTGTCGCTCTTTGTGATGTAATTAGCAGGCGCCCAGGAATAAGTAAAACCGGGTTCAGCCGGCGTTCCAATCATAATACTATCACGGGTACAGATCACTTTATCTGTACCGGCAATTTGCGGGTTAGAAGGTGCTGCCACCGGTGTGATCCTTACCGTATCACGCGTAATGCATATGCTTCCACCTGGTTTTGTAAGGTTAACGGTAAGAATATAATCCGTTGTAGAAACAGGATTAGCCATGGGCTGGGCAATATTGCTATTGTCTAATCCAGGTGCAGGAGTCCATTGATAACTGATCGATGATGTAGCTGGTAATGGTGCGGTTCCGATTCTGACAGGCAGGTTACCGCAATTACTCTTATCAGCACCGGCATTCGCCTTGTACACCGAAACCACAACCTGGCCTAACTGTTGACAGCCTGCCATATCAGTTAACAGTAAGGTATAGACGGTATTAACGGATGGGCTTACAACAGGATCTGCAATGGATGGTAATCCCATATCCCATGAATAGGTAAAAGGAGCTTGCCCACCGGTTATTGAGGTGGTGCCTTCTAACTGTATAGATGAAGATGGGCAGGTTATCAATGGGCTGGCAAAATCAATGATGGGAGCAGTAAGTGCGCCTGCTATTACTGTTGCTATATCACTGGTATGAATAAGTACAGCATTGCATTCGGAAGATAAAAAAGACTGACGGCGGAAATACTCGTTAACGGTTCCGATAACCGGTCGGAAATCTCTCCCTGTTGCATCCTGGATGTTTACCCAAGGACCCGAAAGCGACAATGACTTTTGCCACTGGTAATGTATGTCTTTAACCGGTCTTTGTAATGCTGGTACAGCGTTAGCAAAAACCTGTGGCAGGCTATCGCCCGGAACAATGATATCGTTGCCAACTATTATTTGTGCAAGGCCATATTTACAAACAGTTTGTGAAGCAGGAGATAAGGTGTCGGAAGTAGTATTATAACGGTCGGGGCAAAACGATATTTTTGTAAGAAAGGCGTCGCCATATCCCGGATTTTGTAAAATTACAGGTTCCGTAGTCAGAAAATCAGGTGAGGCAGTAGTTCCTATCACGAACACGCTGCCATCATCTACATCAAAATCCCAGATATCCTCCCATTGGTTTCCCCCGAAATAACCATTATATACAATGTTTCCATTGGGCTTAAATACAGTTATAAAACCATCCGATGTCCCCTTTATCAGGCTGCTGTCGGTTGATAAATTGGCGGGGAGCCTGGCACTGCCAGCGAGGTAGATTTTATTATTCTGTATCTCCATCTTATATACCGGGTTAATAAATGATGAAAACACCATGTTTCCTGAAGGATCATAATGCGTAACAAACCCGGTAAATTGACCGATATAGTTTGAATTGTTGGTAATAGGATAATTGGCTGCTGCACCTGTGCCGGCCATATAAAGGTCTTCACCAACTACTTCTATAGGTATTTTATAAGAAGGCCCCCAATTTAAAGTGGTTGGGTTATTCTTTACATATACTGTTGATCCGTCTAAATTTAGTTTAAAGGCGAATATGCTGTACTGTAAGTTCAAAGTCGTTGTTGTTCCGAAAATATAAACATGGTTCGGAGTAACTTTTATACGATCCGGTGAGATCAATAGTGAAGGAAGATCCAGGTTTTTTGTAAATGCCATGCTTCCGTCAGCATATAGTTTTGTATAATAAACAGATTGATTGGGCAACGTCCCTGTGATATGATATTCACCATTTTTAACTGTGAAATCTGTAACGCCGGCCGATGTATTTACCGACACATACCGGGAAAATATAGTGCTGAAATCGGACAGGTTCAATTTTCTTACATAAACATGGGATGAATTCCCCTGTTGATCGGGTAGATTGCCAATGGTTATAGGCAGGTCATTATATATTGTTGATATAGCGATATATAAGAATCCATTTTCTACAATGATTCTACTGGCGTAGTACCCAAAACTTATCGGGTAAATAACCGGTATAGCCATCGACTGAATGGTCTCTCCGGTATTTGCATTCAATTTCAGAAGAAAAAAATTCTGTCGGTTTTGCACTAAACCACCCATTGTTGTGGGGAAATCCAGGTTGGTGACTGAGGCGGAAATGAGCCATTCATTTCCTATGATTATTATTTCAGGAAAAACATCGGAATCAGGATTTGTTATACTCGTTGAGGTTGTATCAGAGATGATCCGGCTATAAGCAATGGTACCATCTGACAATACTTTAATAGCCTGAAGAGATGTTCCGCAACAGCCGATATTCGTCGGTTTACCTCCCAATAAGTAAACTTCATCATTAATGACTTTCATAGCCCTGATACTAACTGATGATTCCAATAAAATATCCCTTGAATACGACAAGGAACCATCAACTGCGTATTTCTTAAGTATTGCGCCTCCAAATCCGAACAGGCCAACGGATTGCAATACATATGCCTCACCATTAACTACCTGGAGTTTGTCATTGTAATTACTGCTGCTGTCCTGGAGTGAGTAATTTATATATGCCTGTGCATGACCATAAATGGGAAGAATAGAAC